>Ga0102589_1000948_pt1 | contig 45814 bp, 49 predicted proteins | sample AraplaMF_Col_mLB_FD_76858 | JGI IMG/M metagenome (GOLD analysis project Ga0102589, IMG submission 76858) | Arabidopsis root microbial communities from the University of North Carolina, USA - plate scrape MF_Col_mLB | ecosystem: Host-associated > Plants > Roots > Endosphere | place: USA...
TAAAACATACATCAAGGTACTAACCAGTCGGTATGTTATAAATACATCATACAAAATAAATTCTGAATATTCAATAATAAAATCTATGAATCTATCTTCGCTTAATATACTTATATTCAAATGTGCAAGATTCCATACAAAAAAACCATTTCTAATCATAAGAAATGGCTACCGTGTATATACAAGCTATCATGAATGAAAGATAAGATCATTCTATTCTTTCAAAGAAAGATGATTGATGACATCCTCAAGTGACTTTTCAGCCATTGAAGATAGACGTAGACTATAATCTTCAAAAACTAAATTTGCTGTCACACCGTTTGGAACGATTACGCAATGTAAACCTGCCTTACGAGCTGCAAGTAAACCATTTAGTGAATCCTCAAATGCAATTGCTTCCGTTGCTTCTATACCTAATGCTTCAATTGCCTTCAAATAAAGCTCCGGATCTGGCTTGATGTCCAGTACATCTTCTTTTGTTTTAATCACTTCAAAATAATCGTAAATATTCATTCGCTTTAGAAAACCTTCAACCCATGCTCGAGAAGAACTAGATGCCAATCCAATTTTTAATCCAGCTTGTTTTGCCGCTATTAAATAGTCTTCAACACTTTCTCTTAAAACAGGTTCTTCTAATTTTACCTGTACTAACTCCGAGACTTTACTTTCTAAACTTTCTTTATCAAATGGTTTTGAACTATTGGCCTCAATATATGAAAATAGTACATCATCATGCGTACCAACGACTTCTGAGAATTTTTCAAGTGTTAATTGTATCTCATAATCTACTAAAACTTCTTTATATGATTCAAACCACACAGATTCTGTATCGATGATAAGACCATCAAAGTCAAAAATAATTGCTTTAATCACCTGTAATCCCCCTCTTATAAATCATTAACGATACCTATTTAGTTTTAACAAAGTACTAGTTAATGTTGCCATAACTGCTTCATTTTGAGAATCAATTCTAAAATATAAACTACGTAAAAAATGCTTTGCATTTATTTTGATAGAATAGTCAGTCATATAATCACCAGTTTTGTTAACATCCTGGAACTGTTCAATCCACTTACATATTGCTTCACTAGTTAATACATTACGCTTTAAAATTGAATGAACTGCCGTTACTAATCTTTCATCTTCTTCGCAATCAAACACATTTTGGGATTCCATCGCTCTAAATGAGATGAGCTCTAATAATGCTTTTAGATCATTTTCGTTTATATCATAACATTTTGCAAGTTCATCTAAGCAATCTGCTAAATGAGCTACTGAATGAGCCCAACCTTTTTCTTCGACATAACCACGGACATCTTTTTCACTTTTCGCAAATAAAAATACGTTCTCTTTTACAAGTTCCAACTCTTCTATTGGAATAAATTGTTTTTCATTATGCTTCAGTAAAATAACCGCTATGATTAATACAGAAAATGCTCTTGTAAATACTGCATCCGTATTCGATTCACCTAAGCCGAACAGTAAATGTTGATCATCTATACAAATCTGTAAAAATTCTCTTAATTCGTCTGTCGTAAATACATTATTTTTAATCCACTTAGAAAACGTTGAATAAATTAAATCGTCTCGTAAATATGGATTAACGGAACCAATGTGTTGTAACATTTGTTTTGCAATTTCATAATGACAATGATTTGAAATCCTATAATCATTATTTCTGATCTTTTCAAGTTCCTCTATTAAATATTGTTCATTTTTCATATTGATTACCTTTATATCCTTATGTATTATTTTTTTAAGTGAACGAATCAATTCATTTCCACATTGTTATATGATGAAAGAACATGAAATGAATCTTTCCATAATACTTTTCAATCAAACATTTTTTTCCCAATCCGTTTTCAGTAATGAATAGACAAATACATTATGTGATTCTTCATTTTGATAAATATAGCCCCTTAAAAGTCCTTCTTTTTGAAAGCCGAATTTTTCAATTACTTTCGAAGACGCAATATTCTCAGGGAATATTACTGCCCCAATACGGAATAGTGAAAGCGTCTGAAAGCAATATGTAATGACTTCATTAATGGCTTCTGACATCATACCTTTCCCCCAATAAGTTGGCAGTAAATCATAACCGATTTCTGTTTTCTTGCTTGAAAGTAATAAATTATTTAATCCAATCGTCCCAATCAAACGATTTGTTTCCTTCTCCATGATCCCCCAACGCATTCCTTGTTTATTTTCAAACCTAGTTCTGAAAGATTCAATCATCACCTTAGCTTGTGATTCATTTGTAAAAGGACTCATCCCATAATATTTCGTAACATCTTCATTAGAAAAGATTTGGTAGATCTCATCAAGATGTTTGTTTTCTATTTCTATTAACATGAAACGATTTGTTTCTAACATTGGAAAAGTCATCAAATCTCTCCTTATTTTTTAAACCTGTTTAGTGAAAATTCTTAAACACATCCACTTTAGGTTGCATTTCTCTAGTATGGGATTTACAATCGGCTCATTGCATTCGCTTCTAGCTGCGTTCAGTTATTCAATCTCGAGCTTAGCAAAACATGTTCAGAAATAAATGATCATCTTTATGTATGTATGTTAAATTTTACCACATACTTGTGAATATTAGTTCTTTTCAAGAAATTCAACATAAAAAAGACGATTACAAAAGTAATCGCCTAAGTTTGTAGTGACAGTACTAAAACAACAAATCTGAGATTCAGACTAATTAGTCCACTATTTTAGCAAACTCATCCATCGTTGTAGAATACTTAATATAAATACGAGGTATTAAATAGTTTTCGTCTTTCTTTCCTTTTTCTATGTAAAGTTCAGGGATCGTTGTAATTCCATATGTATAGTACTTTTTAGTTTCTTCAATTACTTTTTTATCGTACAAACTATAAGGATACGCTAAAGCTATGACAGGTTTCTTCGTTATGGCTTGTATTTTCTTTTTTGAATCATTTAATTCATATTCATAATTCGTTATTTTTGTTAAATTTGGATGGGTTGCAGTATGAGATTGAATTGAAAACATGCCTGAATCGACCATCTTTTTCAATTCTGACTTTGACAATCTATTTGACCAATCAATGTAGTCTGAAATCACAAATAATGTTCCAGTCGGTTTAAATTGGTCATCTTTTAATTTTTGAAAAATCGAGAACGCATTCAAATTATTTTTATAACCATCATCAAACGTTATGAATATCGGTTTCTTTACTTTATTCCGATCCTTCCAATCTTCAAAAGTTAATAAAGTGAAGCCATGTTGTTTTAAATACAACATTTGTTTTTCAAATTCTTTAGGATGTACGTAAAGATCCTCAACACCATGTCCCGTAAATTCATCTATTGAATGGTAAATGAGGATTGGTATTTTTTTTTGGGCAAATACCTTTGAAGGCTGGCCTGTCATAACTAGTAAAAATAACATTAGTATTATCTTTTTCATAGAATTCCTCGCTCTTCAATATCTTCCTGGTTAGTATTCCTAATTTCCAAAAATCTATTAGGTTCATTCAAAGATAAAGAGTGAATTTGACTATTTTTGTATCAAGTCTTACGTTGCTTGTAGAATGATAACCTGATTTAAAACATGAATCACCAATAATAGGACTAAAGTTAGCCTCACTAATTTTCCTCATACATAAGAAAAAGACATTGAATTTTTGTTCAATGTCTTCGTTCATTTACATTATATAACTACATTGATTCCGCAGCTTTTTCAAATAATACACTTTGTTCAATGACACCACATGCACCACATTGAACTAAGTATTCAGGTCCTTTATAAGGGACATAAAATGGATCTAACCCACCTGAGATATACTCTTCTTGTTCAATATCACCGCTTTGTGCATTTAATTTTACTGCTTTTGGGTGTTGTTCGATTAAATAAAATCTTGTTTTATTTGTTTTACAGCGTGGACATGCTAATTTAGACATATTTTCACCTCATTTATTCATATAAGGTTACTTTTCCATAATTTTACTGATATTATTCATTTATTTATTTAACTTTCCTTCAAATACAATTTTTCTACCTGAAGGTTCGATTTCCATTTTTCCATTGATCATTTGTTCTGAAAAAATTGGGACTTCCATTCTTTTAATTGGTGTATATCCTTCTGTTCCCATTCTCTTTAAACAATCATTAATTGTTTCATTTTCTAATACTTCAAATTTTTTCTTACTCATTGTATAGCCCTACTTTCTAACCTAATTTCATACGATACATCTTATGTAGAAAAAACCTTACTTCCATTTGAGAGTAAGGTTTTTAGCTAAATATGTTAATTTCTAAGTCTTGATAGAAATCTTAACGCTTCAACATAAATCCAAATGACAGTAACCAATAGACCAAATGCACAATACCATTCAAAATGTTTAGGTGCACCATGTCTTATACTAGATGTAATTAAATCAAAGTCTAGAAATAGATTAAGTGATGCAATGATTAAAATTGCTAAACTTACAATTAAACCGATCGTACCAGATTGATGCATAAATGGAACTGGTACATGGAATAGTTGTAGAATCATTGTAAGCAAGTAAAAAATTAAAACGCCAAATGTTAAGCCTATTACGATTGATCTAAAACGATGTGTAACTTTTACAATGCCAGTTGCGTAGCAAATTAATGTACCAGCAATAATTGCAATTGTTAATAAGGCAGCTTGTAAAACGATCATTCCGTATGTTGCTTCATACACAGCAGAAATATTCCCTATTAATATCCCCTCAACAGCAGCATAAATAGGTGTTGTAACCGGAGCAATTCTTGGTGAAAAGCTGGTTACTAAACCGATGATAAATGCAAATATTAAACAACCAATAAACACCTTCGTACTTAATGTACCAGTTACTGTTAAATAATAAGAGTATCCAGCCGTAGCGATTAGCATGATTAAAGCTATTAACGCTTTACGAATCGTTCCACCCATTGTCATCGCTTTTTCTGAGTGCCTAGCTTTTGTTAATTGTTCAGAATTTAAAATCGGATTCGAACTCTTCATCGAAACTCCTCCTTATTTTTATACATTGATTTTACCATTTTTAGTATTTTAATGAAAATTTAAACAAGCTTAGTTAAAATATATGAAAAAAGATGTCCAAAAGGACACCTATTTTCTAAAAAGTATTAAAACTTAATTTTATTTGCTAAGAATGATTGAAGTTCACTAATCGCCACACGTGTTTGTTCCATTGTATCGCGATCACGAACTGTTACTTTACCATCCTCAATTGACTCAAAATCATAAGTAATACAGAAAGGCGTACCAATTTCATCTTGACGACGGTAACGTTTACCAATTGAACCAGTTTCATCGAAATCTACATTGAAATCTTCAGCTAATGCTGCAAAAACTTCTTGTGCATTTTCAGATAATTTTTTTGATAAAGGTAAGATAGCCGCTTTATATGGCGCTAATGCCGGATGTAATCTCATAACTGTACGAGAAGTTCCATCTTCTAATGCTTCTTCTTCATAAGCATCAATTAAAAATGCTAAAGTAACACGGTCAGCACCTAATGATGGTTCGATACAGTAAGGAACATATTTTTCATTAGTAATTGCATCATGGTACGTAAAGTCTTCAGTTGAAAACTCCATATGTTGTTTTAAATCATAGTCAGTACGAGATGCTACACCCCACAGCTCGCCCCAACCAAATGGGAATTTGTATTCGAAGTCAGTTGTTGCATTACTATAATGTGATAATTCATCTTCACTATGGTCTCTTAAACGAAGATTATCTTCTTTCATACCTAATGATAATAACCACTTATTAGCAGTTTCTTTCCAATACGTAAACCACTCAAGCTCTTCACCTGGCTTACAGAAGAATTCAAGTTCCATTTGTTCAAATTCACGAGTACGGAACGTGAAATTTCCTGGAGTAATTTCGTTTCGGAAACTTTTACCGATTTGAGCAATACCAAATGGTACTTTCTTTCTCATCGTACGTTGAACATTTTTAAAGTTAACGAAAATACCTTGTGCTGTTTCTGGACGTAAGAAGATTTCATTTGTACTAGATTCAGTTACACCTTGGAAAGTTTTAAACATTAAGTTAAATTGACGAATATCAGTAAAATCATGACTTCCACAATCTGGACAAGCAATGTTATGTTCTTGAATTAACTTAGCCATTTCAGTAAATGGTAGGCCATCAACGATAATTTCCATACCTTTTTCATCAAGTGCATTCTCGATTAATTTATCGGCACGATGACGAGCCTTACAATTTTTACAATCAATCATCGGATCATTAAAATTACCAATATGACCAGAAGCTTCCCAAGTACGTGGGTTCATTAAGATTGCAGCATCTAAACCAACATTATACGGGCTTTGCTGAACAAATTTTTTCCACCAAGCTTTTTTAACATTGTTTTTTAATTCAATACCTAATGGACCATAATCCCAAGTATTTGCTAGTCCACCATAAATTTCTGATCCTGGAAAAACAAATCCACGATGCTTTGCATGACTTACAATGACTTCCATTGATTTTTCTGACATTTTTTTTGCCTCCATTTTTCATTCGATTCTATTTGAAAATGTAAGAATGAAAATAAAAAAGCTCTCATCCTTAGGCATTTTCTGCCTAGGGACGAGAGCTGTATATGCACCCGCGGTTCCACCCTAGTTGACAATTTTAGAAATTGTCCACTTTCAAACATAACTCAAGAATGCCTTTCACTAAAGGTTTTGATTGAGCTTCCACCGTCCTCAATTCGCTATGCAAATATTGCTTTAGTTACTTCTTTCCTTCAACGTTATAACTTATGTAATCATAATATGGTCTTAGTTTATCAAAGTGACAACTATTCCGTCAAACATTATTATTATCTTTTCTTAATGAAATAATACCATGAATTTTTTGAATATTTAACAGGAAACATTCATGTAAAGATAATATCTTTACAGTATTCTGATTAATTGGTATGATAGAAAAGTTGTTTTAAAAATATACCTATTTTCTGAAGAAGGGAGTGCTAGTTTTGAGTAGCAGCATATTTTTTAAGAAAAAGAAACGATCAGCAGTATTGCTTGATAAACATCATTCCATTCGTTTATTAAAAACGAACAAAAAGCGAATCGTAAATAAGAGAAATAATAAAATAAAAGGATTCGAACAAATTTTAGTTAAAGAATTAAACGATGTAATGATTTCAACTTCAAATAGTACGGTAAATGAAATTTCTGAACAAAAAGGAAATATCACGATTGAAAAACTTCCAGTAACATTTCTTCTAAAGCTTGGAAAAGAGTTTTTCTCAGATTTAGAAGCAGTGAAGTACTATTATAATAGCAATCAAGAAAACTATTATAAAAATCGTAGTTTACTAGAAGAAACTTTACAATCTTCTATTAATCAATCATCTAAAGATGTTCAAGCAAAGATTATGGAATTTATTGCTAACAAATAATACATCAAAAAAGTGCCATTTGTAATGAATACAAATGGCACTTTTGTTTTTTTAAGCTAAGTATGCTTTCTTAATTTCTTCGTTATTCATTAATGTTTTACCTTCACCAACCATTTGAATTTCCCCTGTTTGAATTACATATCCACGATGGGCAATCTGTAATGCTTGGTAGGCATTTTGTTCAACTAATAAAATTGTCATCCCTTGCTTATTCAATTGCTCAATGATTTCAAATATTTGTTCAACAATGATTGGCGCAAGTCCCATTGATGGTTCATCTAGCATTAACAATGATGGACCCATCATTAAAGCTCTACCAATGGCAAGCATTTGTTGTTCTCCACCACTCATCGTACCACCTTTTTGGTTAATACGCTCTTTTAGCCTTGGAAAATAATCAAACGCCATTTCCATTCTGGCAGCAATTAATTTTTTATCTTTTACAGAGAAAGCACCCATTTCTAAATTTTCTTTTACCGTCAATTTAGAAAAGATTCTTCTTCCTTCTGGTACGTGAGCAATCCCTTTTAAAGCAATTTCATGAGATTGTAGTTTTACAATATTCTCACCTTTATAAATTAAATCTCCAGTTTTTGGTTTCACCTGACCACTTATTGTTTTTAAAGTAGTAGATTTTCCAGCACCATTACTTCCAATTAACGTAACGATTTCACCTTCATTTACATCAATATTAATATTTTTCAGTGCTTGAATACCACCGTAAAAAGAGTTAATTTCTTTTAATTGTAATAGTGTCATTTTTTTACTCCTTTCACTATGCAGTAGTCACTGCACTTTTTCCAAGATATGCTTCGATTACTTTTTGGTTATTTCTGATTTCTAGTGGTTTTCCTTCTGCAATCTTTTCACCATGATCCAAAACGAAAAGATATTCAGAAATTTCCATTACAAGCTTCATATCATGCTCAATTAGAACAATTGTTAAATTTAAATCATCTCGCATTTGATAAATTAAATCTGTTAGTTCCTTAGTTTCTTTTGGATTCATCCCAGCAGCCGGTTCGTCTAAAAGTAAAATACTTGGCTTTGATGCTAGTGCACGTGCAATTTCCAAACGTCTTTGTGCACCATAAGAAAGACTTGAAGATTCTTCATTATAAACATCGCTAAGACCTACATATTCTAACCATTTATAAGCTTCTTTCATTGCAGCCTTTTCAGCTTTTTTATAGCTAGGTAAATGGAATATTGTAGAAAATACGCCGTATTTTAAGTGTTGATGCATCCCGACCATCACGTTTTCTAATGCCGTCATACTACTAAATAGACGAATATTTTGAAACGTACGAGCAATCCCTTTTTTAGACACAGCGTGAGGCTTCAATCCAACTAGGCTTTCTTCGCCTAAAAGGATTTCTCCACTTGTTGGTGTATATACACCCGTAATCATATTAAAAAATGTTGTTTTACCTGCTCCATTTGGGCCGATTACCGCGGTAATTGAACCTTTTTGAATTTCGATATTTACATTATTAACTGCAGTTAATCCACCGAAGCTTTTCGTTAAATTATTTGTTTTTAACATTATGTTTGCCTCCTCTCCTAAACTGAAACTGAACGTTGGTTTTCATCAACTACAGTTTGATCTACTACATCTTCTTTAGGTACCTTCTTATTTTTAGCAGGCAATAAACCTTGTGGTCTAAAGATTGCTACTAGAATTAAGATTAAACCAAATATCATACGTTGCATTTTAGAAGGAGAAAGCGCTGATGGAATATTAAGAACGCCATCCAATGTTAATTGATTTAAATAGTTCGTTACTTCTGTTAACACTTGTAAGTTAAGGATTGTAACAAGTGAAGCTCCTAAAATGACACCTGGTACACTACCCATCCCACCAAGAATTACCATTACTAGAATTGTAATTGACTCAAGTAATGTAAAGTTTGTTGGATCGATGAACATTTGTTTTGCTGAGAATACTACACCCATCATTCCCGAGAAAGATGCACCAATTGCAAATGCAATTAATTTTGTTCTAACTAAATGAATACCTGAAGCTTGTGCAGCAATTTCGTTTTCTCGAACAGCTTGCCATGAACGTCCAAGCTTAGAATCTTGTAATCTTGTAACACCTAAAATGACTACTGCTAGAACGACCAGTACGACATAATAGAACTGACTTGAATCACTAATAACGTATCCAAATATCGTTGGTGATGGAATTGAAGAAATACCTTGTGCTCCACCTGTGATATTTACTGGTTTATCTAAGTTATTAAATACGATACGAATAATTTCACCAAATCCAAGTGTAACGATTGCTAAATAATCCCCTTTTACACGAAGTACTGGAATTCCTAATAATACACCTGCAATCGCTGCGATAATTCCACCAATGATAATGAAAGCCCAAAATGAATTTCCAGTGAAAGGTAGGATATCTAATTTTAAAAAGTTTGTAACTTGATTTGTTGAAAAAATAGCATAAGTATACGATCCAATCGCAAAGAATGCTACGAATCCTAAATCTAATAATCCAGCAAGACCAACTACTACATTTAATCCAAGTGCCATTGCCACATAAATTCCAACTAGTGTTGCAACACCCATATATGATTCAAATGCTGAGCCTTGTGATGCTGCAAACGGCATAACAATCGTTAGGATCAGAATACCCAGGCTCCATTTAAGCTTGACTGGAAAGTTCGTTTTATATAGTAGAAACAGAGAAAATAAGATTAATAAAAACGCAGTTACTGATTCTTGTAATAGAAACAGACCTAATACTGTTACAACGATATAGGAAGTTAAGAATATTGCTTGTAGCTTATTTGACTGTTTTACTTGTGCAAATAAATTATTCATACTTTCCACCTACACTTTCTCTGCCACTGGTTTACCGAATAAACCTTCTGGCTTAAAGATTAGGACAAGAATTAAGATACCAAATGCAAAAACGTCTTTATACTCTGAAGGGAAAATTCCGTGTGTGATTGTTGATAAATTTGCTGCTGCAAACATTTCAATAATACCGATTAAAAATCCGCCTACCATCGCACCGCGAATATTTCCAATTCCGCCTAATACAGCTGCTGTAAATGCTTTTAACCCTAAAATAAATCCGATATAAGGATCGATTGTATTGTACTGTAAAGCAAAAAGAACACCTGTTGCTCCACCTAGTGCAGAGCCAAGGAAGAATGTTAAAGAAATAACTTTATTTACATTCACAGACATTAATGATGCAGTTTCACGATCTTGAGCTACTGCACGCATTGCAGTTCCCCATTTTGTTTTATTGATGAAGTAATCTAATGAAATCATCATTACAACTGCAACAACAAGGATAATAATCGATGCTGATTTTATTTGGGCATTTCCAAACGAAGAAAGGATAGAACTAGAATGTATTTGATGTTGTCCAGCAAATAGTGATGGACCAGTAATAATGTAATTTCCTTCTTTTAATTCAGCAATAAAACGTACGATATCTTGTAATAAGAATGAAATACCGATTGCTGTAATTAATGTAATTAGTTTTGGTGCCTTACGGAGTGGTCGATATGCAACACGCTCGATCCCCATTCCAAGGAACCCTGTTAATACTGAAGCGATAATTAAAACAATTGCTAATAATAAGATAGCTGGTATACTACTTAAAAATCCAATTCCAGTAAAAGTAATCAATACTGCTGTACCGATAAATGCACCTGCCATAAATATTTCACCATGGGCAAAGTTAATCAATTCGAGTATTCCATAAACCATTGTGTATCCTAGCGCAACAATTGCATAAACAGCCCCTAAGACAAGTCCATCAATTAATACTTGAGGCAATGTATGGATGATTTCATTCATGTACGTACCCTCCTATAAATAGTAAAATTCGTTATTTCATTTTCCAAAAACTGACAACTTTTTTACGATATTTAGAGAAAAAGAGTATCACGATTTACGAGATACTCTTTTCTTTTACTAACATCCTTCAACCTTCAACGTCGTTCACAATTTCCATTGCTTTCGGCTGATCGGAGGTATTTTTAGGCGCTAGCTTTACTAATTATTTAGTAACTTCGCCTACTTGAGTACCAGGGTATTTAGCTTCTTTAAATGTATAGATAAATACTTTAGCGAATTTGTTGTCCCCTTTATCGTCAAAGCCAACTTCAGTTACTACACCTTTATAATCTTGAATTGCACGAACAGCAGCAGCTACATCTTCACGAGATGGCGTTTTACCATCGCTACTTTCAATCGCGTCTTTTAATCCTTCTAATAATACGCCAGCTGAATCATATCCGTAAGAAGAGAAAGACTCAATGTTTTTCTTAAATTTCGCTTTATAGTCTTCAGCGAATTTTTTACCATTATCAGTTTTTAATGTATCTCCAGCTACTGAAGTGTAGTAGAAGTTTTTAACAGCATCTCCTGCGATATCTACTAAACCAGAAGAGTCCATTCCGTCTCCACCCATGAATGGCATATTTAATTCTTTATCACGCGCTTGTTTTAAAAGAATTCCACCTTCTGCGTATAGACCACCGAAGAATACTAGATCAGGATTTTTTGCTTTTACGTTATTTAATACTCCGTTAAAGTCTTTATCTCCAACTGAAATACCTTCTTCACCTAAAATTTCAGCACCTAATTGCTCAGCAGCAGCTTTAAACTCATTTGCTAAACCAGTACCATAAGCAGTTTTATCTTGAATGATAAAGATTTTTTTAGCTTTTAATGTATTGACTGCGAACTCTGCACCAGCAGGTCCTTGGAAATCATCACGAGCACAGATACGGTTAACTACGCTTAATCCACGATCTGTTACTTCGTTAGCAGTATTTGAAGGTGATACCATTACAAGATGATCTTTTTCATATTTTACTGAAGCTGGGATAGCAACACCTGAGTTTAAGTGTCCAACAACACCTAAAATTGCTTTATCAGCACCTAATTGCTCAGCATTTGCTACACCTTTCTTTGGATCCCCTTGATCATCATAAGGAACAAGTTTCAAATCAAAGCCTAATTTTTTAAATGCTGCTTTTTGATCATCTAACGCTAATTGAGCACCTAATTTGATTGAATCACCTAAAATTGCATTATTCCCAGAAAGTGGTGTATTTGTTGCAATTTTGATAACTTTATTTCCATCCTTCTCACCGCCATTGTTACAGCCAGCTAAAATACCTGCTGCTAACGATGCAGATGCTAAAATTGCAAAACCTTTTTTCATAACCATTATGTACTTCCCCCTTAATAACTTATTTTTTAGAAAATTTCAAATACTTAAGAAAATAGTAAGCGAAATTTTTGTATTAAACAAGTTCTTTTGGTTCAAAATATTTCGACAATTCTGTCGATTAGTTGTTATTTTAGGAATTTTTTACCATTTTATTGCCAAATATCCCCTTATTTCTTTATTTATTAGCCAAGCTGAAAGCCATATTTATAAGATAATTTCAAGTATTTTGCTCACTAATGATAATATTCTTTTTCTATGACATTTTTCGACAAAAAAACCTATTCCAAATTATTGGAATAGGCATTTTTTTAGTTATTTTCTTCTTTTTTGTAGCGAATGATTGTTTTAATTTCGCCTGCTTCATCTGTATCCATTATAAATGAACCGTTACTATATTGATCACTATGACGAATTCCAGCAGGATCGACCATTTCAAATTGACCTGATTTACTTAATAACGCGAACATATCATTCTCGTTAATTGTATAAACACCAATTAACTGATGAGGATTATTTTTCAAATCTCTGATGATTTTCGCACCTCTAGTCCCTCTAGAACTTTGAGGTATTGTATCTAATTTCATTTTCTTTATTGCTGCTCTATGAGTGGCACAAAAAATATCTTTTACAGTCTCCGAAACGATATCAGCAGAAACTACAAAATCATGATCTTTTAAGTTAATCCCTTTAACGCCACCAGCTCTTAAACCTTGTACACTAATTTCATCTACTTTAAATAATAGGGTATAGCCGTTACTTGTCGCTAATAAAACGCGATCTGTCTCACCGGAAACGCCTGCATAAATTAATGCATCATCATTTTTGATAGACATACCAACAAGTGGTTTTGAATATCTTTGCACTTTTAATTGACTAATACTAGTACGTTTTACAATACCATTTTTTGTCACAAATAATATATAATCTTTATTTTCTTCAAAATTATTTACAACCGTTGCAGATAAAATGGCTTCATCACGCTCAATTGGAATGATGTTGGCTATATGTTGTCCCATATCTTTCCATCTGATATCTTGCATTTCATGTATTGGTAAATATAAATAATTCCCTTTTGAAGTAAACAATATTAAAGTATCTGTTGTTGTACTTTCTTTTTGATAGATTAAACGATCGCCTTCCTTCATTCCATAATCCTTACCATTTGAGGCAGAATACGATCTAGGAGTTGTTCGTTTAACATATCCTTCGCTTGTAACCGTGATGATGACATCTTCCTGTGCAATGATGTCTTCTCGTACGATTTTAATTTCTTCAATTTCCCCTTCGATTGTAGAACGACGATCATCAGCATATGTTTGTTTAATTTTCTTTAAATCAGTTTTAATAACTGATAAAAGCTTTGTTTCACTGTTTAGAATTGTTTCTAATTGCTCTATTTTCTTGTTTAATTCCGCTGCTTCTTCTTGAAGTGCGGTGATATCAGTATTCGTTAAACGATATAACTGTAACATTACAATTGCTTCAGCTTGCTGTTCTGTAAAGCTATATTGAGCTATTAATTTATCTTTTGCATCACGTTTATCGTTTGCAGAACGAATTGTTGAAATAACTTGATCAAGTATAGATAAAGCTTTCATTAACCCTTCAACAACATGTGCTCTAGCTTTTGCTTTGCGCAAATCATACTTAGATCGATTCGTAACGACTTCTTTTTGGTGCTCTATATAAGCATCTAAAATAGCTGGTAAAGACATTTGCTTTGGCGTACGATTGTAAATCGCAACCATATTAAAGTTATAAGGAATTTGAAGTTCTGTATTTTTATATAAATAATTTAAGATGGCTTCATTATTCGCATCTTTTTTTAATTCAATGACAATTCGTAGGCCTGTGCGATCAGTCTCATCACGAACTTCTGTAATCCCATCGACTTTTCGATCAAGTCGGACTTCATCTATTTTTTTCACTAAATTTGCTTTATTTACTTCAGCAGGAATTTCAGTAATGATTAATGCTTGTTTCCCACCACGTAAATCTTCAGTATGAACACGGCTTCTAATAATAATTTTACCTTTACCAGTTTCATACGCTTTTTTAATGCCATCGACACCTTGAATAATCCCGCCTGTTGGGAAATCTGGGCCATGAATTACAGTCATCAGATCATCAACAGAGCAATTTTTACGATCAATTCTCATAATTGTCGCATCAATTACCTCACCAAGATGATGAGAAGGTATTTCTGTCGCATAACCTGCAGAGATCCCCGTACTTCCATTCACTAATAAATTAGGGAACATTGAAGGAAGAACAACCGGTTCCATACTTGTGTCATCAAAATTTGGAACAAACTCAACCGTTTCTTTATCGATATCACGTAATAGCTCACTTGCAATCGCAGATAATCTAGCTTCGGTATAACGCATAGCAGCTGGTGGATCTCCATCAATACTACCGTTATTACCATGCATTTGAACTAGTACATTTCTTAATTTCCAATCTTGGCTTAAGCGTACCATTGCATCATATACAGATGTGTCTCCATGCGGGTGATAATTACCAATTACATTACCGACAGTTTTTGCTGATTTACGGTAAGGTTTATCTTGTAAGTTTCCTTCATAAAACATTGAGTATAAAATACGTCTTTGAACTGGCTTTAAGCCATCTCTTGCATCAGGTAATGCACGTTCTTGAATAATGTATTTACTATATCGGCCAAAACGATCACCTAATATATCTTCTAAAGGGATATTATATAACTTTTCTGATGATACCATCAGTCTTCGCTCCCTTCTGATTCAACCTCTACTTGTTCGTTATTTAAAATTTTATCTTCTTCATCTAAATCAAACACAACATTTGATTCAATCCATTTTCGTCTTGGCTCAACCTTATCACCCATTAACGTAGTTACTCGGCGGTCTGCTCTAGCCGCATCGTCTATTTTTACACGAATTAGCGTTCTCGTAACTGGGTCCATTGTTGTATCCCAAAGTTGGTCGGCATTCATCTCTCCAAGACCTTTGTATCGTTGTAAAGTATATCCTTTACCAACCTTCTTAATTGCATCTTGTAAATCCACTTCAGACCATGCATATTCAATGACTTCTTTTTTACCTGTACCTTTACTTACTTTATATAAAGGAGGAAGCGCAATGTAAATCTTGCCTGCTTCTACTAAAGGTTTCATATAACGATAGAAGAATGTCAGTAATAGTACTTGGATATGTGCTCCATCTGTATCCGCATCGGTCATGATTACAATTTTGTCATAATTCACTTCATCAAGATCAAAGTCAGAGCCAACTCCAGCTCCAATTGCATGAATGATTGTATTAATCTCTTCATTTTTCATGATATCAGCAAGTTTCGCTTTTTCTGTATTAATAACTTTACCACGCAATGGTAGTATCGCTTGAAAACGTCGATCTCGACCTTGCTTTGCACTTCCACCTGCTGAGTCACCCTCAACTAGGTATAGCTCATTTTTTTGTGGGTTTCGCGATTGTGCAGGCGTTAACTTTCCGCTTAATGAAGTTTCAGAACGTTTTCTTTTTTTGCCACTTCTTGCTTCTTCACGTGCTTTTCTAGCTGCTTCTCTAGCTTGATATGCCTTTACTGCTTTTCGAACAAGTGAAGTAGCAATATCTGGATTTTCTTCTAGAAAATATGCAAGTTGATCAGAAACAACGGAGTCTACAGCAGATCTTGCTTCGCTAGTTCCTAGCTTTCCTTTTGTTTGGCCTTCGAATTGAAGTAGCTCTTCAGGAATTCTAACGGAAACGATTGCCGCTAATCCTTCTCGAATATCTGCACCTTCAAGATTTTTGTCTTTTTCTTTTAAAATATTTACTTTTCTAGCGTACTCATTAAACGCTCTAGTAAGTGCCGTTTTTGCACCAACCTCGTGCGTCCCTCCATCTTTTGTTCGAACATTGTTTACAAAAGATAACATTGTTTCTGAGTAACCATCATTGAACTGGAAAGAAAATTCAACTTCGATTTTATTTTGAATCCCATCAAAGAATACGACCGGGTGAATTGTTTCTTTTCCTTCATTTAAGTAGCTTACAAACGCTTCGATACCGTTTTCATAATAAAACTCTTCGAAAGCATCGTGACGTTCATCTTTAATACTAATTTTTAATCCTTTTAGTAGGAAAGCTGACTCTCTTAAACGCTCGCATAGCGTATCAAAATTATAGTTAGTTGTACTAAATATTGTTGGATCTGGTTTAAATGAAATCGTTGTACCAGTTTTTTTTGATTTTCCAACAATTTCTAAAGAAGTAACTGGTTTACCACCATTTTCAAAACGTTGTTTGAAAATTGATCCTTCACGATGGATTTCTACAACAAGCCACTCTGATAATGCATTTACAACTGATGCACCAACACCGTGTAAACCACCACTTGTTTTATATCCACCTTGTCCAAATTTACCACCTGCATGCAGAACAGTTAAAATGACTTCAGGAGTAGGCTTACCCATTTTATGCATTCCAGTTGGCATCCCACGACCATGGTCTCTTACAGTTAAGCTATTATCTTTATGTATTATCACATCTATTTGAGTTCCGTGACCAGCTAACGCTTCATCTACGGAATTATCTACGATTTCGTATACTAAATGGTGTAGACCTCTACTATCTGTGCTACCAATATACATTCCTGGACGTTTACGTACTGCTTCTAAACCTTCCAGTACCTGTATCGCATCTTCGTTATATGCTGTTTCATTCTTTGCCAACACCATTTCTCCTTTCCATATTACACCTTACATAAGAACATCCGTTCCATTATATCATATACCGGATTAAAATGTTTCTTCTAATCGTTCATGTTAATGGTTTTTTCGCTAACTTACAAGTCGTTGAAGAAAAAAATAGTTAAATTGTCCTTTTTTTATCGTCATTTTTCTAAAAAGTTTTAATTTTTCAATCTTTCTAACTTTGTCTTATTTTCTCATTAGAAACTAAAAACTCACTGGAGTTCAGTGAGTTTTCGTAGACAAAGTAAAAATACAGATATTCAGACTGAACAGGGAGTTTTCGTTCTATCTTGTCATAGCATGTTCCACTTTAATACAACGATTCATAATAACAGTTTTTCCATTTTCTTTCAGTAGGTCATAAGCTTCTTCATTTTCTATACCAAGTTGAGCAAAAAACACATCACAATCAATTTTTAGAAAGTCCTCTGCAACTGGCAATAAATGCTCAGGTCTTCTAAAAACATTTACAATATCAACTTTTTCTTTAAGATCTAATAAACTTGGTACTGCTTTTTCTCCTAACACTGTGTCAACAGTAGGATTCACGGGGATGATTTTATAACCTGCGTCTTGCATTGCTTTACTTACCATGTAAGACGTTTTAGAGGAATCCGCTGAAAGTCCAACAACTGCAATTACTTTACTGTTCTTTAGAATTTGGCCTATTTCTTCTCTAGATGGGTATTTACTCATTTATTAATCACCCTTTCATTTACATAAATAAGCGAAAAGAGCAATCTCTTCGCTTATTCGTTATATATTCATCTTATTTTGTAAAAAATTACCTGTCAATTACTTGATGCTAATGTTAAAGTGATATCTTGCTTTTTACCATCACGATAGAAAGTTACTTTTAATTTATCGCCGACTTTTTTATGAGAATATAGGTATTCTCTAATTTCAATGACATCTTCAATTGGTTGATCATCTAATTCGACGATTACGTCTAATTGTTGTAATCCTACCTTCGCTGCAGGAGTACCAGGGTCCACATGAGTTACAACTGCACCCTTTGTAACTGATTCAGGCAATTTTAGTGATTCTTCAATATTAAATTGTGGAATTTCTTCTAAAGCTTTTAATCCAACACCCATTACTGGACGTGTTACTTCACCGAATTTCTCTAGTTGGTCAAAAACCGGTTTTGCTATGTTAATTGGAATTGCAAAACCAATACCTTCTACTGATTGCTCTGCTATTTTACTCGAGTTAATACCGATTAATTCACCTTTAGCATTAATTAATGCACCACCACTATTACCTGGGTTAATCGCTGCATCTGTTTGAATAACTTGTGTTTGGTAATCTGCAACGCCATCACCATCAATATCTTGTGGGATTTCACGCGCTTTACTACTAACAATACCTTGTGTAACAGTGCTTTCTAAGAACCCAAGTGGATTCCCGATTGCAATTGCTGTTTCACCTACATTTACTTTTTCAGAATCTCCTAAATTCGCAACATTTGTTACATATTTTGCATCAATTGCTACAACTGCTAGATCTAATAATTCATCAGTTCCAACTAGTTTTGCATCTACTAATTTACCATCTGCCATTTTCACCTTTAATTGTTTTGCACCTGACACAACATGGTTATTTGTCGCAACTAATGCTTTATTTCCAACCTTTTTATAAATAACCCCTGAGCCAGAACCAGCCTCCTGAGTGTCCATAGAGAAAGGATTGGAAGATTGATAATTATTAACACCTACTACAAATTTACGAGCTGTTTGAATTGTTGAAGTAACATCTTCACGTGACACGTTAATTACTTGTGCTGGAGTTTGATTTTCATTACCTATTTCAGAATCATTCGTCGTATTAATTAAATTTGGAGATACAAGTGAAATCGTTACTGCTCCAATTACAGCACCAATAAAACCAGTTAATACGTGTGATCCGCCTCTTCTACCTTTGTTATATCGTTTATGATTGTTTTGATGATCATTATTTTCATTTCTTAAATCTGTTTCATCATAATATCCCATATTTTATTGCCTCCAATATGTAATAAATTATCTTGATATTAATTTACCCTAGCAATGTGTATTTACTGTGAACTTTTTTATGAGTTTTGGAATTTTTTTAGAAAAAATGAAAATTCTACTCCATCTTCTTTATTATGGACGTAAATTTTTGAATGATGTAAATCTACAATCGTTTTAACGATGGCTAAACCTAAACCTGTTCCACCACTTTGTCTATTTCTAGATTCATCAATTCGATAAAAACGGTCCCAAATTTTATCAATCTTATCAGCTGGGATTTGATTACCTTCATTAAAAATAGAGATGTTTACTCGGTCATGTTCATCTTTTAAGTTCACAATAACATCACTTCCAGGTTGGCCATAATGGATTGCATTTGAAAGGATATTAATCAATACTTGTTCTATTCTTCTTTTTTCACCACTAACAAGAATATCTTCTTCTACATTAGAAATAAGTTTACATCCATTTTCTGTTGTTTTATGATCAAATATTCTATTTATCACATTCTCGACAGAGTCTACAATTAAGAAAGGTTCACTTTTCAGCTTATAAGTACCTGATTGAAGTTTTGAAAGTTCTAACATATCTACTACTAAATCATTCATACGATCTACTTCTTCTAGTATTACATCTGCATAATATCCATTTTTCTCAATGTTTAATCCATCTTTTAAACCTTCTGCATAACTTTGTACAATACTTAGTGGTGTTTTTAATTCATGTGATACACCACTAATAAATTCTTTTCTAATTTCTTCTAGCTGTTTTTCTTTTTCAATATCTTTTATTAATCTTTCATTTGCTTGTTGTAGATTATCAATTGTCGATGCAAGATTTTCAGATAATGTATTAATTGATTTTGACAGTTCGCCTATCTCATCTTCTGACTGTATTTTTATTTTCTCATTAAAATTTAACTTTGCTAATTGATTCGTAACAGCATTCAATTTAAGCAATGGTTTTGTAATAACCTTCGAGTAATAAAATGAAACGACGATAATAAGTAATAACCCAACCATAAACGCGTACAAATAAAAATCTTTTAATACATACATCGCCTCGTTAACAGGCTGAAGTGATGTCATCGCAAATATGACTTCGTTATAACCTTGCTCATTTTTCAAAGGATAAATTAAGACTTTATTATCTAATCCATTTACCTTATCTAGATAATTAAAGGTAAGTGGAAAGTCTTTTTTCGTATAATTAGAAAAGTCTTCATTACTCTTTGTCCATTCTGTGATTGCTTGCATTAACGAGTTCATTTGAGCCGAATAAGAATATTGATTTGCTAATGGTAGATGTAAATCAACTACTTTACCTTTTATTTCAATATTTATTAAATCATCCAAATTATTATCTTGAGTCGACAGATTCACAGGATTTGCTGAAGGATTTTCTTCTTTCCATTCATTAAATTTCGTTTTAATATACATTGGAATAAAATAGTCATCTTGTATGTATCCACGAATGACGATATTCTCGTTTTCTTTTATTCTCAGACTTAGAATTTCTTCAATTTGATCAGAATACAATAAATTATTTAAAGGGACATATACTTTTTTACCCGAGGTTGTTTGAACTGTTAAATCAAAATTATTTTCAGCTTTTAAAACACCTTTACGATCTAACACCGCTAAAGAAGTATTATATTTGGTAAAAAACCTTGTTAATTCATTTTGAAACTGTAAGTCAGATAAATTCCCTTTTTCATAAGCATGAACAAAATCCTTTAATTCTTCAGAAACAATATCAATTTTCTTTTTCGTATAAAAACCTTGTAGAAATACTGATTGTCCAACGAACACAATCATTAAAAATACAATTAACAACACGGTAATAGATAAAAAAAGCTTACTGACAATACTCTTTTTCATCGATTACACCTCAAACTTATAGCCAACTCGTATAACGGTTGTAATATGTTTTGCTCTCTCACCTAATTTGTGACGAAGTTTTTTTATATGTGTATCGACTGTCCGACCATCACCAACATAATCAAAACCCCAAATACTATTTAATAATTGGTCTCTCGTTAGAACGATGCCTTTATTTTCAATCAAATACACTAATAATTCGAATTCCTTATGAGTTAAATGAAGTTGTTCTCCATCTATAGAAGCCAATCTCGATGAGGCATTGATCGTGATTCCACAAATTGTTTTTGCGTCAGAAATTTCCTCTTTCAGATCCAACGTTCGTCTTAGAACACTTTTTGCCTTTGCAACAAGTATTTTAGGACTAAAGGGTTTTGTGACATATTCGTCGGTTCCCATTTCAAATCCAAGTAATTGATCTTCTTCCTCAGATTTAGCTGTTAACATAATGATTGGTAAGTTCGATTTCTCTCTTATATACTTACACACTTCTAAACCATCTATCTTTGGCAGCATCAGATCTAAAATGATTAAATCAATTTCATTTTCATCAAATTTTTTTATGCCTTCTTCACCATCAGCTGCTTCAATCACAATAAAATCTTCATTATGAAAATAATCCTTTACGATTTCTCGTAACCTTTTTTCATCTTCAATTAATAAAACAGTTGAACTCATTTATTTTCACTTCCATTTTTATTTTGAGATATATTACCATGTTATCATAATTATTTGAATCATTTCGAATAGGAGACGTTAAAAAGATTTATTAACGACCCATTTCAAAAATCTATTTATTCATTTCAACATGTGATAAAATGAAGGGAAAACGCACTTATTTTTATTATGTTTGTAAAGGAGCTAGAAAATGAGCTTGTTCATTATTGTACTAGCCTATTTAATAGGCTCAATTCCGTTTGGATTAGTAATTGGAAAATCCTTTTACGGAGTAGATATTCGCCAACATGGAAGTGGAAATTTAGGCGGTACGAATACATTTCGTACGTTAGGTAAAAAAGCTGGAATTATCGTAACTCTTGGAGATATATTAAAAGGTACGTTAGCAGCATCATTACCAGTTTTATTTCATTATTCAGGTCCTGACTGGTTTAGTCCACTATTTGTCGGTTTATTTGCTGTTATCGGGCATATGTATCCAATTTTCGCGGGCTTTAGAGGTGGAAAAGCTGTTGCAACATCTGCTGGGTTACTATTATTTGCATCACCAATTCTTTTTCTAGCACTCTTAATTTTCTTTATTTGTTGCTTAAAAATCACAAAATATGTTTCATTGACATCAATGTTATCTGCAATTGTAGGTACAATTGGAGCATACTTAGTTGGTGACCGAGTTTTATTTATCATCATGATTGTATTAACAATTTTTGTTGTATATCGTCATCGTACAAATATTACAAGAATTATCAATAAAACTGAACCTAAAGTATCTTTCCTGAGTAAGAAGAAATAACATCCCATCCTTAAAGACCTTACAAATGTGTAGGGTTTTTTTCTTGTTCTCTTTTCATACACTTTGGGAAAATATACTAGTTTTATCCAAGTTATTTATGTAGATTATATTGTAATGAAGGGTTATGATGCAGTTTAGTAGGAGGCTATCATGAAATATCATCCGTTTGTTTACTTTTCCGCTTTAAAATGGTGTTCATTCGGGTTTGAATTATTTTTTGGAATGCCGATATTTGGCCGCTTTCTTGTATTAATTACTGCTAATATTCTTCCTCTCATTTTAGGAATTGTTTACTTGATCACATTATACCTTGCTAGAAATCATGGTCAATTTACGATTGGCTCCATTGCAGGTTTAATTACTCTTTTTATTGAATACATTTCACCATTAGCTTGGATTATGCATCTCATTACAGCTGTCATCTTACTTTTCGAAAGTATTCAAGCAACAATCTCGCTTAATAAAAAAGAGTATTTAATAAGGGATGAAGATGAAGACGCGTTCCTAATAGAAGCATGAGTGTTCTGTAAATTAAAAGGTAGAAGGAGATTTTCCTTCTACCTTTTTTCATTTATTCCATCGCCTTTTCGTAAGCTTCATACCAGTCAGGGAAGGATTTTTTAAATTTGATTGGTCTGAATGTATCCTTTGCTACTAAAACATGTGTAGAACTTCCGATACAACAGATTTCGCTTTCTTCATTTAATATCTCATAGTCATAAATAACTTTGAGTGGACTCAATGATTTTATTTTTGTTTTAATTGTTGGACTTTGACCATAGCGTAAGCTTTTTTTATACGATACATTCAAATCAATTACAGGAGAAATTACCCCTTGTGCTTCCATGTCAGCATAATTAAATCCCAGTTCTTTTATTAGGGCAGTACGTCCAATTTCAAACCACACTAAATAATTGGCATGATAAACTACACCCATTGCATCTGTTTCTGCATATCTAACTTCAACCTTTTTTTCTGAAATAATCATCATACTCACCTCATATTCTTCTATAGAATACTTTACCAAAAAATCAATTTTTGTTCTATTTTTAAACTCCGAGTAGACCGTAGATGATATAATATATTTAATGGTAAAGGGAGGTCTCATTCTTGAAAGTAATAATCGGTTCAGTCTTGATTATCCTTCTTTTTTTATTTGGTATATGGCTCATCCTATCGCCTACTTTTCAAAAAATTGGAGAAAAGTCAGCTAAAGTAAAAAATATATTAAAGGACGAGGAGGAAAAAAAAGAATGAATGTTCAACCAGTAGAACAAAAAAAATCATTTTTTACGAGAAAAGTAATAGGTGGCATTATTGCTGGAATTGCACTTCTTTCTGCAGTAGCAATACCTGCTTTATTTATTGAAAAAATAACACCAGGTTACGTAGGGGTCGTTTATTCTCCAAATGGAGGAATTCAAAAAAATACATTATCACAAGGTTGGAATTTTGTAGGATTATTTGACAAAGTCACTGAATATCCAATACGTTTACGTACTGTTGAATATAAAGATGTTGCACTTGCTACTTCCGATGGAAAACGTATTGAAATGGATTTATCCTATACATATAAAATTGATCCATCGAAGGTTGTATCAATGTTTAATGAATTTGGACCAATTGCGATTGAAGAAATTGAGGATACATATTTAAAGAAAAGACTTCAGGATGCTGCTCGAATTGCAGTTTCAAAATATACTGTGCTTCAGTTATATGTTGAGAAATCAAGTAATGCATCTGCAGATATTGAAACACTATACAAGGACGATGTAAAGGTCCTAGGCTTCTTTGTCGAGAATCTGACATTAGGTACACCAAAACCAGATGAAAAAACACAGGAAGCAATTGATGCACGTGTCCAAGCAGCTCAAGTAAACGATCGTATGAAAATCGAATTAGAAACTGCAAAAATAGAAGCTGAAAAAAAGAAAGTAGAGGCGCAAGCAGACGCTGATTCCCAACTTATACGTGCACAAGGTCAGGCAAAATCAAATAAAGTACTTCAACAATCACTTACAAAGGAATTAATCGAATATAAGAAAGCAGAAAAATGGGATGGTAAACTTCCTACTGTTTCTGGTAGTGATTCAAATATTATTCAGTTCCCACTTCCACAATCTGAAAATAATGAAACGAAAAAATAATCTTTGTTAAAAACCTGGTCACTTGGCCAGGTTTTTCTTTTTACTTGTTCCTTTAGCCGAGTTTTTCGGTCCCCCTCTTCTATTTCATTAAAATCGGCATATATTTTTTAATAGCGTAATCCATCATTCCTGTGAAAGGAGATAGACGAAATGCAAATTCATGTCGTTAAAAGCGGCGAGACTGTAATGAGTATTGCCGATTTTTATGGTGTTGAAAGGCAGGCACTTATTAATTCAAATGCCCTAACAGCCCCTTATAAAATAATTAAAGGTCAAGCGCTAATAGTACCTACAACTGGGAATGAATATTTTGTTCAACCTGGCGATAATTTATATGAGCTTGGCTTAACGTATGGTGTGAGAGGAAATCAAATTGCAACTTATAGTGGCATCAGTCCGTATGCAACCTTACATGTTGGACAAAAATTAAATTTACCCCCTAGAAAGAAGAGGAATGTTGAATCAATTGGCTATTTACAACCTACATCTAATCCAATTAGACCTGCTTTAGAAGAAGCCGCCCGGACTGAAGGTAAATTTTTAACATACTTAGCGCATTTTAGTTTTGATGCGAAAAGAGACGGCACTTTAACTGAACCGCCAATTGGTAATATCCCTCAAATAGCGAAAGATAACCGGAATATCTATATGATGGTTGTTTCTAACTTAGAAGGGGGAAATTTTTCTACTAGTTTGACAACAGATATTTTACAAAGCCAAGCAGTTCAAGATAATCTTATTAATAATATAATTGCTACATGTAATAAATATGGTTTTAGGGATGTTAATATCGATTTTGAAGATATCGCTGCGACAGATCGAGTTGCTTACATTAACTTTTTATCAAAACTAAAATCAAGACTACCACAGGGCATTATACTAAGTGCAACGTTAGTTCCAAAAACAAGTTCAAATCAAAAAGGTAGATATTATGAAGCACATGATTATGCTGGAATTGGAAAAGTTGTCGATTTTGTTGTCATCATGACATATGACTGGGGCTGGCAAGGCGGACCACCAATGGCAGTTTCTCCGATTGATCAAGTACGTAGGGTTATTAATTATGCAAAAACAGTCATTAACCCTGCAAAAATAATGATGGGACAAAATTTATATGGATTTGATTGGAAAGTTCCATTTAAACAAGGAACAATGGCGAAAGCCCTTAGTGCTGAAGGAGCAACGAATCTAGCCATTCAAATGACAAACGAGATATTTTTTGATACAAAAGCTAGAGCTCCATATTTCCGCTATACAGAGTCTAATGGTCAAAAACATGAAGTTTGGTTTGAGGACGCTAGATCAATTCAAGCCAAATTTAATTTAATAAAAGAAGAAAATATTAGAGGAATCTCTTATTGGAAGCTTGGCCTTCCATTCATTCAAAATTGGGAATTACTTCAAGCAAACTTTAATATTGTCAAAAGAGGATAAATAAATGCTAGGTATCAATGAGACATACTCATAATACCTAGCATTTTTTTAATCAATCATTCGCGTCATTAAATGCTTGTTCATCCTTTAATTCACTTTGCAAAGCAACTAATGCTTCTTCACGTCGTTCATTTTTGGCTAATGCATTTTGACGATCTTGTTCATTTCCAAATTTCATTGAAGCTTCTGCTTCCTTCATATTTTCTCTTGTGTTATTAATTGCATTTTGGATTTTGCTTGCGTTATCACTACGATCATCTGGATTCGGTTTAAATTCCATGATAAATTCCTCCAATTATTTTCTTTTTTTATTAGCCATTATCAACAATTGGTTGTTTCCCAGTAGGGTCTTTGTACTGCATTTGCTTCCCTTTATTTCCACCTGCAGCTTTTTTTTGTGTTCCAATATGATTCGGAACAAAGTCTTGAGGATGTTTTTTAGGATTTCCCATATTATCGCCTCCTAGCGATAGTATGAGTTTTCTTACTGTAAATATGTACTTACAAACAAAAAATCATCGTAATAAAATAGCAAAAAATGAAATAAATGTGCAGACAAAAAATAAAAAAGAGAAGGTCTCCCTTCTCTACTTTTGATCATTCTGTTTCATTATTCTGCTTTAGCCTTTCTTTCTAGGCGTTCTTCAAGTCTGTCATATATTTTATTTAAAGCTTCTTGATCGTTTAACAGTAAGTTTTTATTTTCTAAAATTAATTCTTGAAACGATTTATGTCTTTTCTTACGCAAATTAATCACCTCTTCTTTTTAGATAGTATTGCCAAAAAAAAGAGTTTTCTTACATTTTAGTCAATTGAATTTTGTTATTTTAGAAATTGATTTAATTGTTTTTCAGTTAATGGACCAATTTGCTTATATATTACTTCACCATTAGGATTGATAAAAAATGTAGTCGGTATTGAAATGACACCGTATTTCCGAAAATTATCACCTGTTTCATCAAGTAATATTTGATAATGCATATTATTTTTTTTAACGAAATTGTTTACAAAGTTAAGATCCTTTTTTTCTCCAATAAAATCAGCTACTCCTAAAATAACGATGTCATTTTTATTTTTCTGATAAAATTTTTCAAGAACTGGAATTTCATCCTGACAAGGTGGGCACCAAGTAGCCCAGTAATTTAAAATAACCTTTTTCCCTTTATACGATGATAGCTTTACTTTCTTTTGATCCAATGTCATGAGCTCAATATCAGGTGCCTGTTGACCAACTTGAACACCAATCTTTTGAATTGACGCAATATAAGAATCATTTTTACTTACTTTCTTCTCTTCTTGCTTTTTTTCAGTTAACTGCAAAATTGAATATCCTAAAGCTATCACCAATAGAAGTAATGGTATGATTTTTTTCATCATTGTAATCACCCTTTTAATAAACTAACTCTATTTAACCATAAATTTTAGAAAAAACAAATTTCAAAAAAGCAGTTTCAATACATTATGGTACCTTTTAATGATGATAATAATACAAAAAGCACAGTCATGTAGACTGTGCTTTTTACGTTGATAATTAATGCGCTACTTTAGAACCATTTAATTTGTCACGTAGTACCATTTGAAGAATACCACCATGACGGTAGTAGTCAATTTCAACTTCACTATCGAAGCGAGCTACTACGTCAAATTCTACAGTTGTTCCATCTTCTCTTGTAGCTGTTACTTTTACAAGATCACGTGGCTTAACATTTTCATCTACGCTAACTGCAAATAATTCTTTTCCAGTTAATTCGTATGTTGCAGCATTTTCGCCATCTTTAAATTGAAGTGGTAAAACACCCATTAATACAAGATTACTACGGTGGATACGCTCAAAGCTTTCAGCTAGAACAGTTTTAATTCCTAATAGGTTTGTTCCTTTTGCTGCCCAGTCACGTGAACTTCCCATACCATAGTCATTTCCTGCTAAAATCATTAAACCAGTTCCATCTTCTTTATAACGCATTGCTGCATCATAAATTGACATAACTTCACCAGTTGGCCAGTAAGTTGTGTACCCCCCTTCAGTACCTGGTGCGATTTGATTACGGATACGGATATTTGCGAATGTACCACGCATCATTACATCATGGTTACCACGGCGAGAACCATATGAGTTAAAGTCAATTGGATTTACACCCTTGCTTTGTAGGTAAAGACCTGCAGGAGTTGTTTTACCAATAGAACCAGCTGGTGAAATATGGTCAGTAGTAACTGAGTCACCAAATTTACCAATAATTTTTAATCCAGCTAATGGTTTAACTACACCTGGTTCTTTTGATAATCCTTCAAAGAATGGTGGGTTTGCAATATAAGTTGATTCAGAATCCCATTTGTATAGAGAATCATCTGTTGTTTGAATTTCGTTCCAACGTTTATTATCTTCAAATACTCTTTCATATTCTTTCTTGAATAATTCAGGAGTAACAGTTGAAGCTACTACTTCTTGCACTTCAGCAGATGTTGGCCAGATATCTTTTAAGAATACATCATTTCCATCTTGATCTTGTCCGATTGGCTCAACAGAGAAGTCAATATTTACATTTCCAGCTAACGCGTAAGCAACTACTAATGGTGGTGATGCTAAGTAGTTACCTTTAACTTGTGGATGAATACGTCCTTCAAAGTTACGGTTACCTGAAAGTACAGATGTTACTAACATATCATTGTCAGCAATCGCTGCTTCCATTTCAGGAGCTAATGGACCTGAATTACCGATACAAGTAGTACATCCATAACCAACGATGTTAAATCCTAATTTGTTCATGAAAGGAATCAAGCCAGCCTCTTGTAAATAGCCACTAACTACTTTAGAACCAGGAGCTAATGAAGTTTTTACATAAGCAGGAACTGTTAATCCTTTTTCTACAGCTTTTTTCGCAACTAAACCAGCACCTAACATTACGTAAGGATTTGATGTATTTGTACAGCTTGTAATCGCTGCAATTGCTACTGCACCTGTTTTAAATGTTGTTTCAGTTCCATTATCGAATTTAACAGATACTTCTTTATCTAAAGCATCTTTAGTTAATCCGAATCCTGCATTGCCCATTGGAGCAGCAACTGCTTCATGGAATGCTTTTTTCATTTCAGAAAGTGGAATTAAATCTTGTGGACGTTTTGGACCAGAAAGATTTGTTTCAATTTCAGAAAGATTAATTTCTACTAATGAAGTGAAAGTTGGATCCTCTAAATCAGGAGTATAGAATAAGTCATTTGCTTTGCAGTATGCTTCAACTAATTCAACTTGCTCTTCTGGACGACCTGTTAAACGTAAGTAGTTTAATGCTTCACCATCAACTGGGAAGAAACCACATGTTGCACCATATTCAGGAGCCATATTTGCAATTGTTGCACGGTCTGCTAAAGGCATGCTTTGTAAACCTGGTCCAAAGAACTCAACAAATTTATTTACTACACCTTTTTTACGTAAAACTTCAGTAACTTTTAAAGCTACATCAGTTGCAGTAGTTCCACTTGGAAGAGAACCAGTTAATTTAACACCAATTACTTCTGGTACTGGGAAATATGATGGTTGACCTAACATTCCTGCTTCAGCTTCAATACCACCTACACCCCAACCTAATACACCGATACCATTGATCATAGTTGTATGAGAGTCAGTACCTACTAAAGTATCTGGGAATGCAACGATTTCGCCATCTTCATTTTGAAGAGCATGAACAACATTTGCTAAATACTCTAAGTTTACTTGGTGAACGATACCAGTTGCCGGTGGTACTGCACGATAGTTATTGAATGCTTTTTGAGCCCAGCTTAAGAATTGGTAACGCTCTTCGTTACGTGAGAATTCTAAATCCATATTAAAATCTAGTGAATCCATTGTACCAGCTTTATCTACCATTACTGAATGGTCAATAACTAGATCTACTGGAATTTCAGGATTAATTACTTCTGGGTCTCCACCCATATCTGCCATAGCTTTTCTTAAAGAAGCTAAGTCTACAACAGCAGGAACACCAGTAAAGTCTTGTAAAATTACTCGTGAAGGTTTGAAAGGAACATCAACATCTTGTAATTCGTTTGTTCCCCATTTCGCTAAGTTTTCAACATGCTCTTTTTTAATTACTCTGCCATCTACTTGACGAAGAACTGACTCTAATAATACCTTAATTGAATAAGGTAATTTGCCAATTTTGGCAACTCCAGCTTCCTCAATTGCTTTTAAGCGATAATAATGATAAGTTTTGCCGTTCGCATCAAAAGTCGAACGTGATTGAAAAACGTCATTTTTCCCCATGTTTCTTCCCCCTATTAAGCATAAAATGTCTGAATTTATTTTATATCCAAACTTTTCAATACCTTACAATAATATCTTATTACAATGTATATCATAAGTAAATAACAAGTAACTTATCATTTCTAATAAGAAAAACTTATGACCAAATATCAATGACAAATTTCGCGTATTAGATTAAAAATAGGTAACACTAATACTTGTAAAAGGAGGGATTATGATGTCGAGACGTAAGAATAATGTTGGTAGTGGTATGTCTGCCTCAATCGAGCAAGGAAAAGCAGCTGGTTTTAATGAAGAAACTGCACAAGAGCCACTTTCAGCAGATTATAAATTAAACAATAAAAAAACAAAGAAAAGACAATAAGACATAAAAAAACAAGCAATTTCACTACTTGAGATTGCTTGTTACTTTTTCTTTATTATTTTATCACAAAAATATACTTAAAACTTACTCTGCATCATCTTTATGACGTGGGAATATTTTCTTATCCATTGATTTTGGTGGGATTAGATATATAATCTCCCCAGTTCCTTTTGTATCCTTATTAACTTCATTATTTTTTCGATTATAGTATTGGTAAAAATTAACTACATTTTTTTGCCTCTTATTATATTGAAGTTTTCTAATCAAAAAATAGAGTACGATAATACCGGAATAAATGAGACAAATAGTTAAAGCTTGCATAATCAGTCTCCTCTTTCATTTTGACTACTACTAGTATTGGTCAAATTACTTGTTTCATACATAAAAAGAGTCAGACAAACAAAAGTTTTGAACTAATATTCTATTATTATAGGCTATTGGCATATTTCTTCAAATAATTGATTGTCACTATTTTTACATTTTTACTTAAATGAATGATCTGGTGTTTCATATTTACAGTTATAAAAAGCAATTTGAAGCTAATAAAATGAAACCTACTTTCCCCCTTTGTTATATGTATTTTATATATATGAAATTTGTTATTGAAAATTATAAGTAAAATTGATTAAAACGCTTTCATTTATAAAATTAGTAAATTTTACATAGTAGCATATTTTTTCAATTAGAACTAAAGCTATTAATGAAGGTAGGTGACAATAATGGCAAATAAATCAGTACGCCGAAACAGTGCGATTGAAAATGAAAGTGGACAACCAAAACCATTAAGTGGTTCTCATAAAGTAAAGAACCAAAACCATACGAGACAGAAAAAACATAGTCATCACGATATGTAATTAAAATTGAAATTTTTTGGAGGGCATTATAATGAAGAATAAAGAAAATATTAACAATAAATTTAACCGATATGTTGAACCAGATGGTCTAGATGTAGAGTATTCAGAGGAGTTAGCAGATCAAAATGATATTCAAGCACAAGAGCGTTCTGCTGCCGCTGACGCTCGCGTAAAGCATAAGCAATAAAAAAAGGTATGCGCTACTCGCATACCTTTTTGATTACATTATTTATTTAATTCTGCATCAATTGCAGCTTTAATCGACTCTAGGCTTGGATCAGCAGTTGCTTTCCCGTTTACAAAAACAGTAGGCGTTCCTTGTACACCGTAATGATTACCAATTGCAACATCACTAGATACTTGCTTCATTGCTTCCTTTTTATATAAATCTTTTTTGAACTTCTCTTCATCTAAATCGGGTATAACAGATTTTGCAAGTTCAGTTAACTTCTCTTTTGTTGCCCAAGTTTTCGTTTCATCCTCTTGCTTTGCATAAATCTCTTCTTGGAATTTCCAGAACGCATCTTTATCGTAGCTATAAACTACTTCAGAAGCTAGTGCCGCTAAATTTGAATCTTTAGCGATAAATGGGTAATTGATGAAAGAAAATGAAATTAAACCTTTATCGATATATTCTGATTTAATATCAGGAAAAACAATTCTCGTCCAGTCAGCACAAATTGGACATTTATAATCACCAAATTCTACAACTTCAATTTTAGCATTTTTATTACCAATTGTTGGTTGGTCTTTTGTATTAAACCCGTCCACTTTTACGTCATCCACACCAGAAATTGTCGGAAATGATTCTTCTGCTTTTTTATCTTGAACTTTAGAGACATAAAATAATGCTCCAAGTAAGAGTATAATGCCAACAAAAACAGAAATGGCGAATGTTTGATTATTATTCTTTTTTTTCATTACTACTAAGCTCCCCCTACTTTTGTAATGTATATTATTGTATCATAAAGTAGATGAAGCTAACTATTTAATACTTTGTAATTAAAGTATATATAACGAGTATTTAGACATAATTTAGACATATTTATCTCGAAAGGAAGATATTTTTTTTGAATAAAACAGAAATCATTATATTAACAGGTTTTTTAGGAAGTGGAAAAACAACATTACTAAAACAGTGCTTACAAGCGGAACTAGCAAATAATCGTAAAATAGCAGTTGTGATGAATGAAATCGGTAAAATCTCAATCGACTCTAACGAAGTTTCCAAAGACGTTCGCTTAAAAGAATTATTAAACGGTTGTGTTTGTTGTACAATGAAAGATCAACTTGAAATACAACTCTTATCTTTAGTTCAAAATAATGAATTGGATTGTATTTATATTGAAACAACCGGGGTCGCAAATACGATTGATGTAGTTGATGCGTGTACCTCAGCTCAAACTGTAGAATCCCTCGTGATTAAAGGCGTTTTATCTACAATCGATGCTTCCCGTTGGTTAAACAAAAACGAATTAAGTCCTACAGTTAGATATTTACTTATTCAACAAATTTCATATAGTAATTTATTATTTGTTAACCGTTTAGATAATTTAACTACAGACGAAAAAGAAAATGTTTTAAATGAAATAAAGTCAATTAATCCAAACATAGTCATTGAAAATACGAACCCTACTGACTTTTTAACGAAACTTAGCTTTTTTGCAACAACAATCAATCATGATAAATTTGATGTAAATTCATCACTAAAAATCAAAACCTACACTCATGAACAAAATAATTCTTATGATAAACAAAAATTTGAAGACTTTCTAAGAAATGCACCGAGTAATTTATTTCGTATGAAAGGCTATGTTTCATTTAAAGATGATCCATTATTATATAATGTCCAATATTCAAACGGACTCGTTACCTATGAGAAGGAATTAATGAAGCTCCCTAAAAGAGTAGTATGTATCGGTGAAAATATCGATCAAAAGCTTTTAGAAATTGAATTCAATAAACTAGAGGACAAAGCATAAAAAATAGAGATTCAAACTGATTGAAAACGCTTGTATTTTGAGGCGTGAAGTCCGGTGAAGAATAGTTACTAATAACGTTATGAGCACCGCAAGACAGGAGAAACATCTTAGAATGGGAGCGTTTGTCAACAGTCTAAAGCCAAGCTTCAAAAAAGAAACTTGGCTTTTTCTTAGAGCTTTCATTTAGTTTTTTTATTGACAAGAATAATTAATTCCTCATCAAATTTAATATCCGAACTGTGTTTCAATAATTCCCTAATAAATCCTCTAGGATTTTCTAACGTTAGTAAAATCGGCTGAACTGATTCGTTAATGTGAATTAATAATGTAATTAATTCCTTATTTTTCCCATAAACCTCAATTAATTGTTTGATTTCAGTAATATCCTTTATTTTAACTTTTAAAGATACTAATCCTTTATGAATGACAATCTCATCCTGATTGATGATTATATCGCTTTTAATCAAGCGATATGCAGTAATCATTAATACTACGATTACTACCCCCATCTGTAAAAATCCCGTGTACTCATTTCCAGTTCCAACTAGTAAAGATATCAACTTGTACAGAAAGATTAGAAGCAGTGAACATGCTGCCATATAGAATAAAACACTCAGAAAAGTAAAGTGAGAAGAGAATTTAGCCTGTTCCACAATCGTTCGCCTCCTCTACGACTTTTTTAATTGTTTTTTCTACTATATGTATCAAAACCCAAAAATGAAACTAGTACCCTAAAAAAATTGGTCATTTTTTGACAAAATCACTCGTACTTGCTTGATAGTTCCCTCATTTTCTTACTATAATAGTGTTATGTTTATTGTTTATGGAAACAAGGAGGATACATATGTTTTCGGTTTGGTCTCAAATTATGATTGTCATTTGGACAATTTTCTTATTAGGAATGATGTCAATTGGTGGATATTTTATGTTCAGAAAGTTTTTAAAAAGACTTCCAAAAGAAGATGGTAAATCCATTTTAGATTGGCAAGATGAATACTTACAAAAAACAAGACATTTATGGTCAACTGAACAAAAGGAATTATTAGAGGAACTTGTAAAACCAGTCCCTTCATTATTTAGAGATGTAGCTCGCGACAAAATTGCTGGTAAGATTGGTGAATTAGCCATCATTACTAACGCTACACAAATTACACAAGGTTTAATTATTGAAGGTTATATTAAGGCAACCCCTAAAAGGGATCATGCATTTTTAGTAAAAACCTTAAAGAAAAAGGAAATTGATTTTACTGAGTATCAACATTTACTAGCAAAATAAAAAGTGTACCTTAATGGTACACTTTTTTTACGTAATAATTGTATTTGATGGAAGTTGTCTTCTCATTTTTGTATATGATTTATACATCGCTAAACGCCATGGAACAATCATAGAGAAAGCAAGTAGGAAAAACATTCCGCTCAATTGACCTACATCGATACTTGAACTTAAATAAAGCTTCATAATAATACGAACAATTAATAAACCAAGTAATATAAATACAAATGATTTTGATCTTTTTAAATAAATTTCATTATCTACAATTTCAAACTTTGACGTTTTAATTAAGAACAATGAAAAAAACATACCGATACAAATTGCCTCAAGAATTTCAGAACCATTTAATCTGAACTGTGGAACGATATACATCAGTGCCCCAGTACTCATAAAAAATGGTGGTAATATTATTTTTTTTAAGTTTGTTGGTTTCTTCGCAGCTTTTAAGCGGACAACAATCACACCTAGAGCCATAACTGTCGCAATGACAGTACTTACAATAATACTCATATCCTTACTCATTTCTTCACTACCTTTTTATTTCAATCTTGAAGACTAAATATTCTCTCTAGTGCATTTATGATTTGAAGATCATGCACTGGCTTTTCAATAAAATCTAATGCACCGTATTGAAGGGCTTCATTTACTACATTATCTTGTGTCATAGCAGATAACATGATAATTTTTGCATCTTGGTGATGTTCTTTAATTTCTTTTAGTGCAGTCAATCCATCTTTTAGTGGCATCGTGATGTCTAGTAACATAAGGTCTGGTTTTAGTTGTGAATAGAATGTAACAGCTTCTTCCCCATTTGATGCAAATCCTATTACATCATAACCAGCGTTTTTAACAACTTCTCCAATTTTCGTACGTATGAATAAAGAATCATCTACGATTAAAATCCTTGCCACTACTAAGCCCCCTGTATAAGAGAATATCAGAATATACTTTAACTATAACCTATATATTTTCAGATTACAATTCAACACCAATTGATTAAAACCCAGTAAATCCACCGGTAAATCTCGTAAAATAAATTGTAATTTTTGTAAGCCAATCAAAATATAACATAATCCCCATAAGAATCATAATGTATCCGCCGAAAACGACAATTTTATGTGAATATTTTTTAATCCAATTTAGTGAACCTAAATAAAATGAAAGAACAAAAAATGGAATAGAAAATCCTAGTGTATAAGCAAGCATATAAAATAAACTAGAGCCTGGATTACTAACAGCTAAAGCAAAAACAGATGTTAAAATTGGACCTGTACAAGGTGTCCAACCTGCTGCGAAGGCTAAGCCTATTAACATCGTACCTAAATAACCACTTGGTCGTTTGGAAAATTGAAATTGGCGATTATTCATTAAGAATTTTGGTTGAAAGATCCCCGTAACAACCAGTCCTAAAAATACAATTAATATTGCCCCTATTTGGCGAATAAAATCTTGATAACGCATAAAAAACGATCCAATGAAAGACGTACTAAATCCTAATACGATAAAAATAATAGAGAAACCTAATAGAAAGAATAGCGTATGTAATAACGTTTTACTTTTATGTATTCTATTCTCACTTTTTAAATCACCTAAAGATACCCCAGTAATATATGATAAAAACGCTGGATAAATTGGTAAACAGCAAGGAGAAATAAAGGAAAGAAATCCTGCTCCAAATGCTATACCAATATTTAAGTCCCCCATTAACAAACTCCCTTTCTCTTTTAAACATTCTAAAGAACATTATAGTATAATCATATGATAATGTTAATTTTAAATACTTTAAAAAAGAAGAAAAGAACATTTGTCGAATAGTAGTTCAAATATAATTTAATAGACATGGTGATGATCCGTTTCCTTTATGACTATTCATTCTGGTATAACGAATCTACTCCACAACTCTATGAAAGGAGATTTTTTATGTCAACATTACTTCAGCATACAAAAAGTACACCTGAAAAAATGAATCGTAGTAAAGAAATGAAAGAAGGCTTTTTAGCATCTGTCCCTTTAATTATTGGCTATTTACCAGTCGCATTTACATTTGGATTAATTGCTAAACAATCTGAGATTGACATATTAAATACCCTTTCTTTTAGTGCACTTGTCTATGCAGGTGCAAGTCAATTTATGGGTTTGTCAATGTATATTGCTGGCGTTAGTTTAGTTCAAATATATATCGCTACGCTGATTTTAAATTTTAGGAACTTCGTCATGAGCTTATCTTTTAACAATCAATTCAAGAATTTGCCTTTTTGGCACAAAATCTATTTATCTATTACATTAACCGATGAAAACTTTGCTGTAACAACACTCGGTAAAAAATCAAATTCGAGTAGTCAATCTTCCATTTACTTAATTACCTTACATACAATTGCTTATGTAACATGGATTTCAGGGACACTATTAGGAGTTGTTTTTTCAACACTTATTCCTAAAGTAATTAGTGAAAGCATGGGAATATCATTATATGCGATGTTTATTGGATTACTAACGCCAGCAGTTAGAACGAATTGGCGTGCTTGTATTATCGTATTTGTGAGTATGCTGTTAAACTTTTCATTTTCAAAACTGTTAAGCCAAGGATGGTCACTAATTTTAGCATCAGTTATTGCGAGTTTACTAGCTATCGTATTAATGAAAGGAGAAGACAAAAAATGATCGTATTTCTTCTTGTTCTTGGTATGTGTATAGTCACTATGATCCCTAGAATACTTCCCGTTTTTATTGTAGATAAAGTTCAATTTCCAAACTGGGTTACATCATGGCTAAAAGGTGTGCCATATGCAGCATTAGGTGCACTAATTTTCCCAGGTATTTTAACTGTAGAAAAAGGAAATATAAGTGTTGGTCTAATAGGCGGTATTGTAGCCATTATTCTATCAATTCTTAGATTGCATATTATATTTGTTGTATTTGGTTCGATTGGAACCGTACTAATTATGAAATTATATTTTATTTAGACAATAAATAACTAGAATACACTTTTGTTAAAAAAATAAACAGTAAATATAATTGAAAAAAAAAGAAACTTCCAGCCATTTAATGGTTGGAAGTTTCTTTTTGCTTAGAAGCCTTAAAGCTGAATTCTATTTTTTAGGATCTTAAACTATTTAACATTTACTCTGCTAGTTGAAGTGACCCTTTATTTTGCAGTAAATACATATTGTAATATAACCCTTGCTTAGCAAGCAGTTCTTGATGGTTCCCGGATTCTACAATTCTACCTTTATGAAGTACATAAATACAATCAACATCTTGGATCGTAGATAGACGGTGAGCAATAATGACTGTCGTTCTTCCTTTTCTCATTGCAGTTAATGCGGTTTGGATCGCTTCTTCAGTTTCACTATCAATATTTGCTGTTGCTTCATCAAGAATTAAAATAGTTGGTTTCGCTGCAATTGTTCTAGCAAAAGTAATTAGCTGTCTCTGACCACTAGATAAGGTCGAACCACGCTCCACTACTACCTCGTCATACCCATTTGGTAATTTTTCAATAAATTCATTTGCTTTAACTAATTCTGCTGCTTCTTTCATATCATTTTCGCTAATGGCATCATTATACATCGAAATATTCCCTTTAATGTCCCCAACGAATAAGTATGGATCTTGTAAAACTAAACCTATATTTGAACGCAATTCACTTTCCTGAAAAGAAGATAGTTTATGATCATCGATCCTTATTTCTCCATCTTTCACATCATAAAAGCGTAATAATAAGTTCATAATTGTCGATTTACCACTTCCAGTGTGCCCAACAAAAGCAACTGATTGCCCTGGTAGGACAGAAAAAGATAAATCATGAATGACATTATGAACACCATCATATGCAAAAGAAACATTTTTAAAATCAATGCTACCTTCTACTATTTTCGGCGAATTCGAACCTTCTTGAACTGGTGCTTTTTGTTCTTCATCCATTAAATCAAACACCCTTGCAGAAGAAACTACTGCTTGTTGCAATAATGAAAGCTTCATCATCATTTGAGTAATTGGCTCAAAAAATCTTTCTAAATAACTAACAAATGCATATACAGTACCAATTTCAACAGGGTTACTAAATGAGGCAATCCCAAAAAAGCTTAATACAAACATTATACCAATCGTGTAAATTAGATCAGTTGCAGGTCTTAAGAAAAGTGAATCAAGTCTAATTGTTTTAACGCCTGCTTGGTAATGTGACTCATTTACATGTTCAAATTCACTTTGAAGTCGCTTTTGTTGATTAAATGCTTGAATAATAGACATACCTTGCAAATGCTCATTCAGTTTTGCATTTAAGTTACTCAATTGCCCTCTTGTTTCCATAAAAAAAGGAAAACTCTTCTTTCGGTAAGTGAGGATTACAAAATAAACAATAAACACTAAACCTAAACAAATTGATGCAAGTTTTACATCTAAACTATACATCGCAATAATAATACCGACTAAAAAGACAATTTGCTGAATAAATGTTGCTAAAACACTTACATAAAAGTCCTTGATTGCTTCTGTATCATTCGTAATTCTAGATACTATACTTCCAATAGGTGTTTTATCAAAGAATGAAAATGCCAACGAGTGAACATGTTCATAAACCTTCATTCGAATATCTTGAACTACTTTAAAAGCAATTTGTTGAAACATTAATAATTGAAGATAAGATAAGATAATTTTCCCAATCATTAATACTACATACACTGAGAACAGCATAAGAATCGTATCTTTTGGAAAATATTGTTTCATTAAATGATCGTCTAAAAATCTTTTCACTAATATTGGCCCATACATTTCACAAGCAGTTGCAAGGAATAAAAAAACAAATGCGAAGAAAAGTAGAACTTTATATTTTTTTAAAAATGAAAGTAACCGAAATAAGTCTTTCTTTTGCCTTGAAATATCGATTTCTTGTTCCATTTATCTCCCTCCTTGCTGAACAAGTTCTTCCAATTGCTGTCTTTCAAACATTTCCTTATACCAACCATCAATTTGAACTAAGTCTTCATGTTTACCACGTTGAATGATTTTACCTTCATCCAAAACTAAAATTAAATCACTATGCATAACAGCACTCATGCGATGAGAAGTAATAAAGGTTGTTTTTCCATCGCGTTCATCTTTTAAGGAACGAAGTATCTTCTCCTCTGTTTTTGCATCAACTGCTGATAAACAATCATCTAAAATTAAAATGTTTGGGTTTTTAATTAATGATCGAGCAATTGAAATCCTTTGTTTCTGTCCACCAGAAAGTGAAACTCCTCGTTCACCAACAACTGTTTTATACCCTTCTGGAAAATCTAATATATCGTTGTGGATATTTGCGATTTCTGAAGCTTTATAAACATCTTCATCTGTTGCATTTATAAGGCTAAAAGCAATATTTTCTTTCACTGTACTCGAAAATAAAAAATGCTCTTGAGGTACATATCCGATATGCTCTCTTAATGCATGTAGGCTCACATTTTTTATATTCATATCACCAACAGAAATTCTTCCCTGGTTGACATCGTATTCCCTTAATAATAATTTTAATAATGTTGTCTTCCCTTGACCTGTCTTTCCAACAATACCAATCGTTTGGCCTTCTTTTACACGAAAATGGATATCACTTAGCTTAAAATTGGATTCCTCATTATATGTAAATGAATCTATTGCATAGTGTATAACACCCATATCAAGTTTTTGTAACGCTTGGTCAGAATCTTTAATGTCAGCTTCAATACTTAATAAAGAGCGAATACGATCATAAGATGCGCGACCTCTTTCAACAATATTGAATAACCAACCTATTGCAAGCATTGGCCAAATTAATATCCCTAAATACGTAACAAAAGTGATTAGTTGCCCAATCGTAATGTCATCTGAAATGACTAACCTTGAACCATAAACAATTGAAATTAAGTATGAAATCGAAACGACAAGCATAATGGTTGGATCAAATAAAGCATCAATTCTTGCAACCTTCATATTGTTTTTAACTACTATGTCTGCTTGATTTTTAAAAGCACCAATATCTTCTTTTGCTTGCCCTAAGCTTCTTATTACCTTTAAGCCACTCATGCTTTCTTGTACTTTATTATTTAATTCGGAAAAAGCTTCTTGCGCTAAATGAAATCGTTGATGTAATAGCTTTCCATAGTATTGGGTTAAAATGGCCATAATCGGTAATGGTAATAAACTAATTAAAGTCAGTTTCCAACTAATAGAAACTGCCATCATAATTAACACAGATCCACCTAGTATAATCGAGTCAACAAAAGTTAAAATACCAGCACCAGCCGTTTCTCGAACAGCTTGAACATCATTCGTTGCATGTGCCATTAAATCTCCAATACGATTTTTTTGATAAAAAGTTGGCGACATTTTTGTAAAATGATGATATAAATTATCTCTCAGTTGTTTTGCTAATTTTAAAGAAGAGCCAAAAATTAATCTTCTCCACAAAAATCTAAATAAATAAAGGAGTAACCCATTTACGAAAATTAATCCTACCCAGAAGAATAATGTCTTTCCGCTAAGTGATTTTTTTATCATTTCATCGATTACATAACCAATGACCTTCGGAGGTAAAAGCTCTAATAATGCAACAATAATTAGTAGAGATATCCCCCAGATATAGCTTCTTTTTTCTTGTTTAAAAAACCATAGTAAATCTTTAAAGACTGACATTTTCTCACCCCCGTGATTAACACATAGTTTGATTTTAACAAATATTATGAATACTTTACAGTTAAGGGTCAATTATAACATAAAATATTTTTGTTAATAAAAGGAATTTTAAAATGCACAAACATCACTGCTTGTGCATTTTAAATAAGAAATAAAAGCTACCATAAATATTTGATTAGTTCACCTTTAAATATATTTGTGTCAATATTACATTCAGTAGCATCTAAACCATATTGCCAACCTAACAGTTTTGATTTACTTGGTCCTCCAGCTGAAAATTCTGGTGCATTTGTTTTTGTTGTTATACCTCGTTGTGGAAATGCAGTCCATAATATTGTTTCCTTACCTAGTCTTTGATGTTCCTTTTCTGCTTGTTTATATGCTTTTGATAAATCTTGTTCATTGTCAAAAACACCATAGATTCCTGTAATAAAGCCCTGCTTTTTCATTTCATCGTAATACCCTTTTATGAACTCAGCATCTACTTCATATGTTGGTTCAATATCTGCAAATATTACAACTCCTTTTGGTACATCTAAACCCTTCGCAAGTTTGACCCCAACTTGTGCTTGCTTGACACCGTTTTTGTAACCTGTTGCAGAAACAAATTGATTATTTATTAATAAGATTCTCATTTTTTTTGAATGCAATAATGCAGCTTCTTTTTTCGTAATTCCCTTAGAAACATCTTCTTTCGAGCCAAGATATCTCCCCCAAATCTCAGGGGTACCAAACTCTTTTTTTACACAAGTTAAAGATTGGTTAGTTGTATATGAAGCAGAGTCAACTCCCCAATAAAAAGATTTAGTAGAAGGAACTTTCTGCTCTTGATGATCATGATCTCGAGACGAATCCTCTTTATTGCTCACCATTCCGAAGATTATAGAAAACAATAATACAACTGATACGAGAATAAAAATGATTGGTTTCCAATTCAAGCTACTCACTCCCTTTTCAAAACATCCTATTCAGGAGTGAAAAGGAATGTTTGTGCTCAGGGAAAATGAAGTGACATATGAATTGTTGAATATAACTAAAAAAACCACTTTCCTTTGGATTTTTTCCAATGAAAAGAGGTTTTGGATTAGTTGTATGATTGATAAGACATTATTGCAACTAAAACATCTAAAAAATAAGATTATTCTTAGTAACAATAAGATCTAGATACATCTAGACTAATTATTTTTGGTTATTCATAGCCTTCATCATTTGATTAATTTTCTTTTGTGAAGGTTTTTGACCCATTTGTGCCATCATAACTTTTAACATTTGTTCATTAATTGGTGGATTTTTCTTTAGATAGTTCATTGTGTATTGACGAGCTATGAAAAATCCAATCGCTACACCAGCAACTAATGCTAGTACTCCGACTAGAATATATAACCACATATTTATTGCTTCCTCCTTAAAATCATCTAGAACAATTTTACTAAAACAAACCTATTAATACAAGAGCATTATGCATTTTTATCTTATTAAATATACTTTTGGTACGCAATTGGTCGTAGCCAACCAAATCTTTCATCCTTAACATCTATTGCAAGAAACGTAGAGCGAAATTTCCTTAAGAGTTCAAAGAAGATCGTTTCAGCATCTAAGCTACCATTTGCATACAAAATTAATTCACCTGGATTCATTTTTAGCTGCGCTTTCGCACCATCAGCTAGTTCTAGAAGATACTCTCCGGTTTCTTCATGAAAGTAGATTTGATAAGGATTATTTTTGCGAATAAATGTGTGTAGCTCAAATAAAGGTATTGGTTCTGTAATATATTGTAATTGTTTTTCAATTATTTTTCTCAATTCTTTTGACGAGTAATAATATTCGTTCACTAGTTGATATATTTTATGCTCTCTTCCATAAAATTCTATAGAAAGTGGTTCACTTATTAAATAAATTTTATATTCTCGCATAACTTGTCCACTCCTAACAACTATCAGTAAGGAAATTATATTAAATTCCACCTAAAATATTTGTCTTTTTAAGGAATAGAATATCAACTAGTTTTGTCGAATATTATTTTTTCGTTTACATTTTTTAATTATTTGACCTATTAGCCTAAAACTTTCTTAGCAGCTTCAACAACATGATCAACAGTGAAGCCAAACTTCTCCATTAATAATCCACCTGGAGCTGAAGCACCGAACGTATCAATCGCAATAACTTCCCCATCGAATCCAACATATTTATGCCATCCGAATGAAGAACCCATTTCAACAGCAACACGTTTCGTAACTTCTTTTGGAAGTACTGATTGCTTGTATTCTTCAGATTGTTTCTCGAATAAATCCATAGAAGGCATTGATACAACTGAAGCCGCAATCCCCTCTGCTGCTAATTTCTCTTGTGCACCTACAGCTAATTGAACTTCACTACCAGCACCAATTAAAATCACATCAACTTTGTCTTGTTTAGCTGGTGAAATTACATAAGCACCTTTTGATACTTTCTCGTAAACATCTGATGTCGTACCTTCTAAAACAGGTAAATCTTGACGAGATAGAACTAACATTGTTGGTGCATCTTTCGCCTCAACAGCAATTTTCCACGCAGCTGAACTTTCGTTTCCATCTGCTGGACGAATAACATTAATGTTTGGCATTGATCTAAATGAAGCTAATTGTTCTACTGGCTCATGTGTTGGTCCATCTTCACCAACAGCAATACTGTCATGTGTGAATACATAAGTTACAGGTAAGTTCATTAAAGCAGCAAGACGAATTGCTGGTTTTAAGTAATCAGAGAATACAAAGAAAGTAGCACCAAATACGTTTAGTCCACCATGAAGCGCCATTCCGTTTAATGCAGCCCCCATTGCAAATTCACGTACACCAAACCAAATATTACGTCCGTCATAGCTTTCTCTAGTAAAGTCACCTTTACCGTTCATATATGTTTTGTTAGAACCAGCTAAGTCAGCTGAACCACCAAAGAAGCTAGGTAATACGTTTGCAATTGCGTTGATTGCTTCACCTGATGAAGAACGAGTCGCAATTTTCTTACCTAATTCATATTTTGGAAGTGCATCTTCTAAATTGGTTGAAATATTACCTTCAATTGCATTCTTTAACTGAGCTGCAAGTTCTGGATATTTTTCTTCATATTTAGCAAAGGTAGCGTTCCATTCTGCTTCTTTTTTCGCACCAGCTTCAACAATTACATTATTGAAATGTGCATAAACTTCTTCTGGAACATGGAATGCATTTTCATAACCCCAAGCATATGCTTGCTTTGTTAAAATTGTTTCTTCTTTACCTAATGGCTCACCGTGAGATTTAGATTTTCCAGATTTATTAGGAGAACCATAACCAATCGTCGTTTTAACTTCAATTAAAGTCGGACGAGATAATTCTTGCTGAGCATTTTGAACTGCAGCATTGATTTCATCTAAATTATTTCCATCTTCTACACGAATAACTTGCCAGCCATATGCTTTATAACGATCCTCAACGCTTTCAGAGAATGAGCGATTTAACTCACCATCTAAAGAAATATCATTTGAATCGTAAAGAACGATTAATCTACCTAATCCTAAGTGACCAGCTAATGAAGCTGCTTCTGCTGAAACACCTTCCATTAAATCTCCATCACCACAAATTGTATATGTAAAATGATCTACAACATTTAGATCTTCTTTATTATATGTACCTGCTAAATGACGTTCTGCTAATGCAATACCTACTGCCATTGAAATACCTTGTCCAAGTGGACCAGTTGTAGCTTCTACACCATGTGTATGTCCGAATTCTGGATGACCAGGTGTGTTACTACCCCATTGGCGGAAGTTTTTAATATCTTCAATTGTAACTTCATAACCTGATAAATGAAGCATGCTATATAGTAACATTGAACCGTGACCTGCTGATAACACAAATCGGTCTCTGTTAAACCATTTTGCATTTTTTGGATTGTGATTCATAAATTTTGCAAATAATGCGTATGCCATTGGTGCTGCACCCATTGGCATTCCAGGGTGACCTGACTTTGATTTTTCGATCGCATCAATTGATAAAGTACGTATCGTATTAATTGCTAATTGTTCAATATTAGTAGACATAAATTTCGCTCCTTTAGCTTATTCATAAATATTATCATATAGTTTCGTATGATTTATTACAATAACTATCATTTAGTTTTAACAATTTT
>Ga0102589_1000949_pt1 | contig 45771 bp, 43 predicted proteins | sample AraplaMF_Col_mLB_FD_76858 | JGI IMG/M metagenome (GOLD analysis project Ga0102589, IMG submission 76858) | Arabidopsis root microbial communities from the University of North Carolina, USA - plate scrape MF_Col_mLB | ecosystem: Host-associated > Plants > Roots > Endosphere | place: USA...
TGAAGCCGTCAGCCTGGTCTGCCTCGATGAGGAAGGCTTCATGCAGGACATCGAGCGCTTCACCAAGCAGAACATCGAAAAAATCATCGTCCCCGGTTTTGAAGCCGAGCCCGGTGAACGCGCCGAGCCGCTGGCCATGGGCCGCCAGACCATCTGGGGCGGCCTGGGCAAGCCGCCCAGCCGCGAAGTGATGCAGGCCGCCGCCAAGGCCGCCCGCAGCGAAATGATGCAGCGCATCCGCGACACCAAGGGCGCACAGCCCGCGCGTGGCGCGGGTGGTGGCAATGGCGCTGCGCGCGGACGCGGCCCCGCCGGCGGTGGCAACGGTGGCGGCAATGGCGGTGGCGGCGGACGCGGCCCCCGCACGCCCAATCCAGGTCAGCCACGCCAGGCCTCGGGTTATTCGCAAAACGGCCAGCCTCCCCGCCAGCAGGCACAGCGCCCACCGCGCGACGACCAGCACCAGCAGCCGCGCGCACCCCGCAACGAGTCCAGGGAGCCACGCAATGACTTCGACGACCGCCAACCCGCCAGCCACGCCTCCTCAGGCTTCCCCTCCTCCGGCCAGCCCACGGGCGGCAACCGGGGCAACTACCGCGGCAACCGCTCCGGCGGCGGCGCGGGTGGCTCTGGTGGCCGGGGCAACGGGCCTCGTCGGCCGGGCGGTCCTGGCTCGTTTACTGGCCGGTAAACGCTATTCGGCGGTCCACTGCGTGGGCCGCCGCGCACCAGACCAACGGGATCCGCGGCTGACCGCGCACCTGGTCGCATCATTTGCCGATTTCACGGCACCGCCCGTGGATGATGTCTTCATCGCACTCGGCACCACGATCAAAACAGCCGGCGGCCAGGCCGCGTTCAGGGCGGTGGACTACGACGCTGTGCTGGCCGTTGCCCGCGCCGCACGCGTTGCCGGCGCCACACGTCTGGGTCTGGTCAGCGCCATGGGCGCCAATTCGCATGCCCCTCTTTTCTACAGCCGCGTCAAAGGTGAGACCGAGGAGGCCATTGCGGCGCTGGGCTTTCCCACCCTCGTGGTGGTGCGGCCTTCATTCCTTGAGGGTGAACGCGAATCCCTGGGCCAGAAGCCGCGCGCCGGGGAAAAGATGGCGATGAGCCTGAGCAAGCTCTTGCGTGGCGTGATCCCGCTCAACTACCAGTCCATCTCAGGGGAGCGCGTCGCACAGGTGCTGGTCGAAGAAGTGGCCGTGCGACAGGGCCACCACGTGATCCTGTCCGGCGACATGCAGCCACGCTAGGCGGAGGCCTTGAGCTGTTTCGCAGGGTTGCTCAGCTGGGGCAGACGGCGCCGCGAGCCAAGCACCAGCTCGATATCCTCGTGCGCACCATCAATCAGCATCAGGATCGCTTTTTCGGCCTTGGCAGGGTTGTGCGCAATCACCGCGTCGAGCACCGCCCTGTGCAGCGGCAAGGAACGTTTGGGGCCGTCCTTGCGGCTGGTGGAAATCTCAAAGCTGGTGCGCAGCAAGGCGCCCAATGCCTTGCTCATCTGGATCAGCATGCGGTTGTGCGCGGCGCGCAGCAGACCCTGGTGAAAACGCAGGTCGTAAGTGACGTAGTCGCCCCCACCCTCGACGGCGCGCTTCATGCCGGCAAAGGCGTCCTCGATCTCGGCGATCTCCTGCAGCGTGGCGCGTTCGGCGGCCATGCGCACGGCAGCTGGCTCCACCAGGCGACGCAGCTCCACCAGGTCGCGCAGGAATTCGGGCGTGATGCCGGCCTTGGCCTTCCAGGCGATGACGTCGGGGTCGAACCAGTTCCAGTGTTCCTCGGTCAGCACGCGGGTGCCGACCTTGGGGCCGGTGGTGACCAGCCCCTTGGCGATCAGCGACTTGACCGCTTCGCGCACCACCGTGCGGCTCACGCCCAGTTCCTCGCAGAGCACCGGCTCCGGGGGCATGGCCATGCCGGCGGCATAACGGCCCGCGACGATGGCTTCCCCGATATGGTCAACCGTATTGCCGTGGACGTTTTTCATGGTGGCCATGGTGCCTTTCAACCCCGCACAAACAAGGTAACCAGCGGATCAGGCCCCACCTGGGCGCTCCAGTGACCGTGCAGGGCTGGGTCAAAGGTGGCGCCGGCCGGCAGGACGTCGGCCGAATAGAAATGCTGGCCCGGCTTGAAGATGCGCGAGATACCGCCTTGCAGGCCTATTTCCATCTGGCCGCCCAGGATGAACACCCACTGCGGATTCGGCGTGCAGTGGAACTGGCTGCGAAAGCCCAGCGGGCTGTGGCGCAGCTGGTAGCCGCCCGACGTGAACACCTGCGACAGCATTGCCTGCGGTGAACCTTCACCGAGGGGGATGGCCTCTTCCCGGAATTTGGCGCGGCCGTCGGTATCGGTGTAAAGAATGACTTTGGAGAAAACGGTCACAAAGGACTCCGGTGATTGGACGCGAATATGGATGTGAAAAGCAGTCGCGCCAAGGTCATGAAGTTTCGCCGCCGAAGGCAATCTGCACCTTCATGGATTGGCGCTTGTCGCCGGCGAGTGTAAAGGCATGCGTGGCCTGCTCGAACGCGACGATGTCGGTGATGACCGGCCGGCCGTCAATGAGCCGCTGGTTCAGGAAGGCCACAGCCACGGCGAATTCGGGGTGGAAACGGAAGGTGCCGCGCAATTCCAGCTCCTTGGCAACCAGGGTATTGAGCGGCAGCGAAACATTGCCCCCCAAGCCCACGGTCACGATGACGCCGCGCGGCGCCACCACGTCCAGGCCGGCCACCAGGGCCTTTTCATTGCCCGAGGCCTCGAACATCACGTCGAACTTCCCTTTGCCCTCGGCAAAAGCCGCCAGGGCGTCCGGCTCCTGCAGCAAATTGATGGTCTGGTCCGCGCCCATCTTTTTGGCGCAGGCCAGGGGAAGCTCGGCGATATCGGCCGCCACGATGCGGGCCGCACCAGCGCGGCGCAGGCCCGCGATCAGCAAGGCGCCAATGGGGCCGCAGCCTGTGACCAGCACCTGCTTGCCGAACACCGAGCCTGCGCGCGAAATGGCGTGCAGGCCCACCGACAAGGGCTCGGCCAGCGCGGCTTCAGACAAAGGCAGGTCGTCGGCCACCGGATGCGCCTGGGCGGCCTCAATCACCAGGGTTTCGCGGAACGCACCCTGGATGTGCGGAAAGCGCATGGCGCTGCCATAAAAGCGCATGTCCATGCAGTGGTTGTGCAGGCCCTGCTGGCAGAAGCGGCAGGCGCCGCAGGGGCGCGATGGCGAGATCGCAATGCGTTGGCCCGCGCGCAGGCCGCTGACCTCGCTGCCCACGGCCTCTATGACGCCGGACACCTCATGGCCCAACACCATGGGCTCCTTGATGCGCACCGTGCCGAAGCCGCCGTGCTGGAAATAGTGCAGGTCTGAGCCGCATATGCCGCCGTAGGCCACCCTCACCCGCAATTGCTGCGGGCCCAGGCGTTCGGCATCCAGCGCGTCAAGGCGCAGATCCAGGGGCGCATGACAGACAAGTCCACGCATGATGTTTCTCCCTTGTTGCGCGGGCCGGCGGCGGCTTTACAAAGTCGCCGTCACCCCGCCGTCGACATACAAAACATGACCGTTGACAAAGCTGGACGCCTCGCCGGCCAGGAACACCGCCGCGCCTGCAAGCTCAGCCACATCGCCCCAGCGCCTGCTGGGCGTGCGCGCCGTGAGCCAGGCGCTGAACTGTTCATCGGCCACCAGCTTTTCGGTGAGCTCGGTCTTGAAGTAGCCGGGGCCCAGGCCGTTGACCTGGATGCCGTGAGGGCCCCAGTCGATTGCCATGCCCTTGGTCAGCATCTTGACCGCGCCCTTGCTGGCCATGTAAGGCGCGATGTTGGGTCGCCCGAGTTCGCTTTGCACAGAACAGATATTGATGATCTTGCCCTTGCCGCGCGGAATCATCTTGCGGGCCACTGCCTGCCCCACAAAAAAGACGCTGTCGACATTGGTACGCATCAGCTCATGCCAGTCCTGCGCGGGAAAATCCTGCAAGGGCATGCGCCTTTGCATGCCGGCGTTGTTGACGAGGATGTCTATGCCGCCCAGCGTGGCTTCGATGTCGTCCACCGCCGCCTGCACCGAGGCGGCGTCGGTGACGTCAAAGCCGCGCGTGTGAACGGTCAGGCCTTCTTCACGCAAAACGGCGGCCGCGCGCTCCAGCCTGGCGCCGTCGCGGCCGTTGAGCACCAGGGTCGCCCCCGCCTGCCCCAGCCCGCGCGCCAGGGCGAAGCCGATGCCGCCTGAAGAGCCGGTCACCAGCGCCAGACGCCCGTCAAGCCTGAAGGAGTTCAGAACCATGTATGCCTCAATCCAGCCGGGCACCGCTGGCGTCGTCAAACACATGGGTCTTGCCGGCCGCGATGTCCAGATGCACGGTCTCGTCAGGGCGCACCGCCGTGCGGCCATGCATCACCACGATGATCTTCGCGCCGCCCACCTCTAGCAGCAACTCGGTCTCGGCGCCGGTGGGTTCGACCACAATGACCTTGGCTGGAATGCCCTGGCCGGTGGCGGACAGCGACAGGTCGCCGGGCCGCACGCCGTAGTGCACGGGCTGGCCGTCCTGCGCCTGGGCAATCTGGCCTATGGGCCATTGGTGGCCTTCGGCCTCTACCCAGGCCCGGCCGCCCTCCTTGCGCAAAACACCCTTGAGGATATTCATGGCGGGCGAGCCAATGAATTGCGCGACAAACAGGTTGCCGGGGCGGTCAAACAGCTCCAGCGGTGTGCCGATCTGCTCGATGATGCCGTCGTGCATGACCACAATGCGGTCGGCCATGGTCATGGCTTCGATCTGGTCGTGGGTGACGTAGACCGTGGTGGTCTTCAAGCGCTGGTGCAGGGCCTTGATCTCGGCGCGCATGGCCACACGCAGCTTGGCATCCAGGTTGGACAACGGCTCGTCGAACAAAAACACCTTGGGGTCGCGCACGATGGCCCGCCCCATGGCCACGCGCTGGCGCTGCCCGCCCGAGAGCTCGCGCGGGAAGCGGTCCAGCAGCGGGTCCAGGTTCAGGATGCGGGCGGCGTCGCCCACGCGCTTGTTGGTGAGTTCGGCATCGGCCTTGCGCAGCTTCAGGCTGAAAGCCATGTTGTCGCGCACCGTCATGTGCGGATAGAGCGCATAGCTCTGGAACACCATCGCGATGTCGCGGTCCTTGGAGTCGAGTTCGTTGATGACCTTGCCGTCGATCGACATCTCGCCGCCGCTGATCTCCTCCAGCCCGGCCAGCATGCGCAGCAGCGTGGACTTGCCGCAACCCGAAGGCCCTACCAGCACAACAAATTCGCCGTCAGAGATGTCGAAGCTGATGCCGTGAATGATCTTGACCTTGCCGAAGGCCTTTTCAATATTGCGAAACGATACAGATGCCATGGTATTTTTCTCGAGGTCAGCTCTTCACGGCACCGGCCGTCAGGCCCGACACCATATAGCGTTTGAAAGCGTAATAAATCGCCGCCGGTGGCAGCGCGTAGATCAGGCCGGTGGCCATCAGCAGTTCCCACGGTGAGTCGTCGGCGGCGAGGAAATTGCCCAGGGCCACCGCCAGCGTCACGCTGGTGTCCTTGGACAGCAGCAGGAAGGCGTAGAGGTATTCGTTCCAGGCCAGCAGCAGCGCATAGGTGCCGACCGCCACCAGCGAGGGCACCATGAGCGGCAGGTAGACCAGCCGGAACAGTTGCATGGCCGTGGCGCCGTCCATGCGGGCTGCCTCGTCGAGTTCGTAGGGCAGCTTGTCGGAGGCTTGCTTCAGCACCCAGATGCAATAGGGCGAAGCGATGGTCACCATGGCCAGGATCAGCGACCACTGGTGGTTCAGCATGCCGTAGTTGCCCATGGTCTTGTACATGGGAACGGCCAGGAAAGCGGCGGGGATGAAGTAGGTGAAAAGCGCCATGTTCATCACCGTGCGGCCTCCGCGCACCTTGAGCCGACTGATGGCAAAGGCCGCGGTGGTGGAAACCACCAGCGTCAGCGCCCCCACCGACAGCGCGATCACCAGCGAGTTGCCCAGTTGCTCCCAGAAGTGGTCAAGGTAGAAATGCTTTTGCCAGAATACCGTCTCGAAATTGTCGAGCGTGGGTTTTTTGGGCCAGAGGCGCCCTGTCGTGGCTTCATTGCGCGGGGAGATCGCGAACAGCACCATGTGGTAAATCGGGATCAGCGTCCACAGCAGGACCGGAATACCGACCAGCAGCAGTCGGGCTTCCCGGGTAACCGTACGCAACGTGATGCGGCTCATTTGGACAACCTTTTCATCATGAAATACACCAGCGGCAGCACCAGCGGCAGGGCCACGACGATGGAGGCCAGGGACAGGTCGACCTGGTCCAGCCGCAGGTAGCGTATGCCCAGCGTGGCCAGCACGTGCGTGAGGTCGGCCGGTCCGCCGCCCGTGAGCAGGTAGACGCTGTTGAAGTCGCCCAGTGTCCAGATCATGGACAGAATGGTCGAGGTCAGGTACAGCGAGCGCATGGACGGCCAGGTGATGAATCGGAACTTCTGCCAGACCGATGCGCCGTCCACCGAGGCCGCTTCATACTGCTCGGCAGGAATTGCCATGCGCCCGGCCAGCAAAATCAGCGTCCAGAAGGGCAAGGACTTCCAGATGTGGGCCAGCATGGAAAACGACAGGGCCAGCGTCGGGTCATTGAGCCAGTTGGGGCCGTCTATGCCCGTGGCCTTGAAAATCAGGGTATTGATGACGCCCCACTCGGGATTGAGCATGAAGCGCATCGACAGAATGGTCGGGATCGAGGGCACGGCCCAGGGCAGGATAAAAATCACCGACAGCGCCTTGATCCACCAGCGCGTGTTCAGGAAAAATCCCGACAGGAACAGCGCCACCACCATCTTGAGGTTCACCGCCACGACGATGAACACCACCGTGTTGACCAGCGAACGGAAAAAGATCGGATCGGCAAACAGCCTGACGTAGCTGTCCGGATGGCGTGCCAGCCACAGGCCGTAGCCCACGGGGTAGATCACGAAAACCAGAAAAATCAGCAGGTAGGGAACGACCAGCGCGAGTCCCCACTTCTCCCACGAAGTCATGGCGGCGCGCTCGGCACGCACGGTAGGGGCGGCCTGTTGGATGGTTGCAGTGCTCATGCTTTACTTTGGTGACGCGCGCCGCCGGCCTGCGGATCAGGCAGGCGGCGCGGCTTTCTTCAGTCAGTCAGCGCTCAGTTCGCCACGGTCTTGATGCGGGCGATCATTTCGTCAACAGCCTTGTCCACCGGCATCTTTTCATTGATCACGCGGTTGGCCGCCTTGGCCCACACGTTTTCGTTGTTCAGGATGGTGAACTTGTAGTTCTTGGTGAACTCGAAGTTGACCGTGCCGTTCATGAACTGGTTGTAAACCGACAGCCTGTGCGCATCGGCTTTCCAGAACGGGCGCTGCTGCGCGGTCTTGGTTACGGGGAACCAGCGGCCCAGCGAGCCTTCCACATAAGGCGTGAGGTTTTCTTCCTGCATCAGGAAGGACACAAACTCCTTGGCGCGGGTCTTGTTCTTGGCCTGGTTGAACACCACACCCACCTTGACGGCGGCGCGATACACCATCTTGCTGCCGTCGGGCTTGTTCGGAAAGCCCGCCGTGCGGATACGCTCGGTGTAGTTCTTCTTCGCCGTCTCCCGGTCTTCCGGCTTGAGCGCGGCGTTGTTCATGTCATCCAGCCATTTCGCGGCGATGGAAATCGTGGCGTTATGGGTGAGGATGGTGGTCTTGTTGTGGAAGGCTACGTTGTTGTCCGGGTCCTTCCAGCTGGTGGACGAAGGCGGCGTGCAACCCTTGGCGTAGGGCTGGGTATAGTCCGTCAGCGCGCTGATCAGGCCCGTACGCACCTGTGGATCATCGACCAGCAGCTTGCCGCTATCGTTCACCAGCTTCACGTTGTAGGCGTCCATGAAGGTCAGGAAGGAGTAGAAGGAGTCACTCGAATCCACGCCCAGCGGCTGGCCTATCCCGAAGGTGCGGTTGCCGGTTTTCTGGCGATGTGCGGGCTGCACCTTGTCGCACCAGAAGGACCAGTAGTCCTTCCAGCCTGTGGGAATGTCGGATTCCTTGAAGCCGGCCTCGTTGAGCATGTCCACCCAGTACTCGATGTGCATGGTCTGCTGCTTCATCGGGAAGGCGTAATAAGCCCGGGTCTTGGTGGCGTCGTTGTAGAGGAAGGCGGTCTCCGCCGTGTTGGGCGCAAAACGCGCGCGCATGGGGTTGATCACGCTGCTGATGTCTTCGAGCTTGCCGTCAAAAGCCCACTTGCCGGCGACCTGGAAGTCATAGACGTCGGCATAGGCCACATCGGGCGGGTTGCCGGAGTCGAGCGCCGCGACGGTCTTCGGGATCATGTCCTGCACGGGGTACTGCGAGAGCTCGACCTTCACGCCCTTGTGCTTTTCCTCGTACTTCTTGATCGCCGCGAACAGCGCGTCATCTTCGGCTTTGTAAAAGCCTTTGACCCACCAGACGGTGAGCTTTTCCTGGGCGGCGGCCTGGCCTGTTGATATGAGGCCTGCCGCGACCATCGCGGCGGCCAGGATTGTCTTGAGTCTCATTTGGCTTGTCTCCTCTGCGGGGGGGGGTTGTTGAACTGCAAAAACTCGGGCCTTGCGCTCTTTGACGCATTGTTATCATATGATGATTAAATTCCGGACCTTCTATGGAAAACCCGGAGCAACCCGACGCTCTGGACAGGTCCTGGATCGATTCAATGCCATTCCGGCACTGGGGTAAAGAGGGCTTGCCCTGCAAAATGGGCGCGCAGATTGTCGATGGCCAACCCCGCCATGGCGTGACGCGTCTGCACCGTGCCGCTGGCCATATGCGGCGTCAGCACCACGTTGTCCATGGACCAGAGCGCCTCGGTGGGATGGGGTTCCTTTTCGAATACATCGAGCGCCGCACCCGCGATCACACCCTGTTGCAGCGCATCAACCAGGGCCGCTTCATCAACCACCGAGCCTCGCGCCACATTGACCAGGTAGCCCTTGGGCCCCAGGGCCTTGAGCACTTGCGCATTGATCAAGTGCTGCGTACCGGCGCCGCCCGGCGTGATCACGATGAGGAAATCCACCTGCGCGGCCAGCGCCTGCGCCGTGGGGTAAAAGGTGTAAGCGAGTTCCGCCTTGGCGCTGCGGCCGGTGTAGGCGATCGACATGCCGAAGGCTTCGGCCCGGCTCGCGATGGCCTGGCCTATGCGGCCCAGGCCGACAATGCCCAGGCGCGCACCCGAGACCTTGCGCGCCAGCGGCATGGGCCCTTCCTTGGCCCAGCGCCCCGCACGCACATAACGGTCCGCCTGCGGGATGCGGCGCGCCACCGACAACATGAGGCCTATGGCCAGGTCCGCCACCTCGTCGTTAAGCACCCCGGGTGTATGGGTGACCGGTATGCGGCGCTCCAGCGCGGCGGGAACGTCCACGCCGTCGTAACCCACACCCATGATGGACACGATTTCCAGCGCGGGCAATTGCGCCATCAGAGACCGCGGCACCTTGGACTCCCCACCCCCGGCGATGCCGCGCACAAGCGGTGCGACCCTGGCAAAGGCCGCCGGATCGGTTTCATGCAGCCGGTCATGGACTTCATAAGCTGCCTGCAGCGGCTCCATCAGAAAAGGGGGAAGTTTGGCGACGGTGAGGATGTGCGGGCGGCTGGAAGAAACGGACACGTGGCGGGCTCCTGCGGTCATGGTTTTCACTGAGATGGCACAATCAATGGTATGACGATAATATGTTTGACGACTTAAGGACTTTCCCGCATGAGCACATCTCCCAAGAAGAAACCCGCCCACGAACTCCGCAGCCAGCAATGGTTCGGGCGACAGGACCGCGACGGCTTTGCCTACCGCAGCTGGGTCAAGGGCAAGGGCGTTCCGCATGACCAGTTCGACGGCCGGCCCGTCATCGGCATCTGCAACACCTTCAGCGAACTGACGCCCTGCAACTCGCATTTCCGCACGATTGCCGAGCAGGTCAAGATTGGCGTTTACGAGGCCGGCGGCTTTCCGCTTGAGTTCCCGGTCATGTCGCTGGGTGAAACCCTGCTGCGCCCCACCGCCATGCTGTACCGCAACCTGGCCAGCATGGACGTCGAAGAAAGCATTCGCGGCAACCCCATCGACGGCGTGGTGCTGCTGATGGGCTGTGACAAGACCACGCCTTCGCTGGTAATGGGCGCTTCGAGCGTTGACCTGCCCACGGTGGGCGTCAGCGGCGGCCCCATGCTGAGCGGCAAATGGCGCGGACAGGAACTGGGATCGGGCACCGGCGTCTGGAGCATGAGCGAGCAGGTGCGCGCCGGCACCTTGAAGCTTCAGGAATTTTTCGAGGCCGAAAGCTGCATGCACCGCAGCCACGGCCACTGCATGACCATGGGCACGGCCTCTACCATGGCCAGCATGGTCGAAGCGCTGGGCATAGGCCTGCCGGGCAACGCCGCCTACCCCGCGGTGGATGGCAGGCGCAATGTGCTGGCCCGCATGGCCGGCCGCCGCGCCGTCGAGATGGTGCACGAAGACCTCACGCTGTCGAAAATTCTCACGCGCCAGGCCTTTGAGAACGCTATCAAGACCCTGGCAGCCATCGGCGGCTCGACCAACGCCGTGATCCACCTGATCGCGATCGCGCGCCGCATAGGCGTGGAGCTCACCGTCGATGACTTCGACCGTCTCGCCAGCGAGCTGCCCTGCCTGGTGAACCTGCAGCCCTCAGGAAAATACCTGATGGAGGACTTCTGCTACGCGGGCGGCCTGCCGGTGGTCATGAAGGAAATCCAGCAGCACCTGCACACCGGCGCCATCACCGCCAACGGCAAGACCATAGGCGAGAACATCGCTGATGCCGAGAACTTCAACACCGACGTGATCAAGCCGCTGTCCGCGCCCTTCAAGGACAAGGCCGGTATCGCCGTGCTGCGCGGCAACCTTTCGCCGCGCGGCGCCGTCATCAAGCCCAGCGCCGCCACCCCGGCGCTCATGGTGCATAAAGGCCGGGCCGTGGTGTTCGAAACCATTGAAGACTTCCACGCGCGCATCGACGATGAAAACCTGGACATCGACGAAAACTGCGTGATGGTGCTCAAGAACTGCGGGCCCAAGGGCTACCCCGGCATGGCCGAGGTCGGCAACATGCCGCTGCCGCCCAAGGTGCTGCGCAAGGGCATCACCGACATGGTGCGCATCAGCGATGCACGCATGAGCGGCACCGCCTACGGCACCGTGATATTGCACACCGCACCTGAGGCCGCCGCCGGCGGGCCGCTGGCACTGGTGCAGAACGGCGACATCATCGAACTCGACGTGCCCAACCGCCGCCTGCACCTGCACGTGAGCGATGAGGAACTGGCCAAACGCATGGCCGGCTGGAAGCCACCGCAGCCCCCATTGAATTCGGGCTACTGGAAGCTCTATGTCGACCACGTGCTGCAGGCCGACGAAGGCGTTGACCTGGACTTCCTGGTGGGCAAGCGCGGATCTTTTGTACCGCGCGACAACCACTGAACCGGGGCAACACGGGTACAGCCTGGGTACCGAGCCGCCTGCGTGCGGCGGGTACCATAGTGGTTTGAGGTGCGGCGTGCCTTTTCGTGGGCTTCTCCCCCTGAAAAGGCCCGCGCCGGGATGCCGGTAGAAGGCAAGAAGCCAGGAAACCCAATGCAAGCCAGAAAATTCGATGTCGTCGCGCTCGGCGAAGCCATGGTGGAGTTCAACCAGACCACCGCCGGCCAGCCCAACTACCTGCAAGGCTTTGGCGGCGACACCAGCAATGCCGTGATTGCGGCCGCGCGCGCCGGCGCCAGCACCGCCTATTTGACCCGCCTGGGCGGTGACACCTTCGGCCAGTCGCTGATGGCCTTGTGGGCCGCCGAGAACGTATCTACCGCCGCAGTCCAGCAGGACAGCGAAGCCAGCACCGGCCTTTACTTCGTCACCCACGGCCCCAAGGGCCATGAGTTCAGCTACCTGCGCGCGGGCTCCGCAGCCAGCCGCATGACACCGGCCTGGCTGCAGCAGGGCGGCGCGCTTGACGCCGTGCGCCAGGCCAGGGTGCTGCATGTCTCGGGCATCTCGCTGGCGATTTCTGCGAGCGCCTGCGACACGGCTTTTGCCGCGATGAAGCTCGCGAAAGAAGCCGGAACCCTGGTGTCTTTTGATTCCAACCTGCGCCTCAAACTCTGGCCGCTGGACCGGGCACTGGCCTGCACCCGCCACGCGGTGTCGCTCTGCGATATTTTCCTACCCAGCCTTGAAGACATCACCACCCTCAACGGCATGACGGATCCCGACCAGGTCGTGGACTGGGGCCACGCCCTGGGCGCCAAGACCGTAGTGCTCAAACTGGGCGGCGACGGCGCACTGGTCAGTGACGGCACGCGGCGCGAACGCGTGCCGGTGCACCGCGTGAAGCTGGTGGACGCCACCGGCGCGGGCGACTGCTTTTGCGGCAACCTGCTGGCGCGCATCGCCCAGGGCGACACGGTGTTCGACGCCACGCGTTACGCCAATGCGGCCGCCGCCCTCACGGTGCAGGGCTACGGCGCCGTGGCGCCGCTGCCTCGCCCCGAGCAAGTCAGGGCCTTGCTGTGAGCCGCCTGCTGGCCGTCGACTGGGGCAGTTCCTCGCTGCGCGGCGCGCTGCTGGACGAGCATGGCGCGGCGCTTGAAGAACGCGCTTTTCCGCGCGGCATCCTGACCGTCGATGCCGGTGCTTTTCCAGAGGTTTTCAATAGCTGCTTCGGCGACTGGATGACGCCCGGCACGCTGTGCCTGATCTCCGGCATGGCCGGCAGCAAGCAAGGCTGGCGCGAAGCGCCCTACTGCGCATGCCCCGCGGGTTTTGACGCGATTGCCGCCGCGCTTGAATGGGTGGAGCCCGGCCGCATCGCCATCGTGCCCGGCCTCAGCATTGACAAGGATGGCGTGCCGGACGTAATGCGCGGAGAGGAGACACAGATATTCGGCGCCCTGCAACTGCTGGACCTGGACCATGCCCGCCTTGTGCTGCCCGGCACGCACAGCAAATGGGTCAGCGTGACGGACCGCAAGGTGACGGATTTTTCGACCTGGATGACCGGCGAGTTCTATGCGCTGCTGCGTCGCCACTCCATCCTCGCGCGCATGCTGCCTGAGGACGAACCCGCGCTCGACAGCGCCGCTTTTGACCGGGGCGTGGCCCATGCACTCGCCGGCCGCGGCCTGCTGAACACCGCTTTCAGCACGCGCACGCTGTCGCTGTTCAACCGCATGGGCACTGAAGCCTTGCCCAGCTATCTGTCAGGACTGGTCATAGGCGAGGAATTGAAATCCCAAACACTGCCGCGCGGCGAACCCGTGGTCGTCATGGGCGCCGAGGCGCTCACCGCCCGCTACGAGCAGGCGCTGGCCCAGCTGGGCGTGCCCGTCCGGCGCGTGGGCGCGGGCGCCACCTGGCGCGGCCTGCGCGCGATTGCCGACACCCTGGGCTGACCCTGCACTGCTACGGCGCCCCCAACCACTGAGCACCATGAACCCTGCACACGAGAAATTTTCCCAGGCCCTAGCCACCCTCCCCCTGGTCGCCATCCTGCGCGGGCTCACGCCGGCCGAGGCCGTGCCGGTCGGCCAGGCGCTGGTCTCCACGGGCTGGACCTTGATCGAGATTCCACTCAACTCACCGCAGCCGCTGGACAGCATCGCCGCCATGGCAAGCGCCTACCCCCAGGCGCTGATAGGCGCGGGCACCGTGTTGACGCCCGAAGACGTGCGCAATGTGCAGGCTGCGGGCGGCCAGCTCATCGTCTCGCCCAACTTCAACCCGGCCGTGGTGCGCGAGGCCGCGCGCCTGGGCATGGTCTGCCTGCCAGGCGTCATCACTCCCAGCGAAGCCTTCGGCGCGCTCGAAGCCGGCGCCACCGGCCTGAAGATATTCCCGGCCGAGATGATCACGCCGGCCGTGGTGAAGGCCTTGCGCGCCGTTCTGCCCGCAACAGTACCGGTGATGCCCGTGGGCGGCGTCACCCCCACCAACATGGGTGCCTACCTCGCGGCCGGCGCCAGCGGCTTCGGCATAGGCTCGGCACTGTACAAGCCCGGCATGACGGCGGCCCAGGTGGCCGAGAGTGCGAAAAACTTCATCGCCGCCTATGCGGGTAGCATGCGGGCATGAGCACCACTTCTGCCGCACCAACCTCCACCACCATCTCATTCGGCCTGGCCGGCCGTGTCTGCATCGTCACCGGCGGTGCGCAAGGCATAGGTGAAGCCTGCGCACGCCGCTTTGCACGTGAGCAAGCCCATGTGGTTATTGCCGATATCGACGACACCCGCGGCACGGCACTGGCCAAGGAGCTGGGCGGCCTGTATGTGCATTGCGACGTCGGCGACAAAACCGAAGTCGATGCGCTGGTCGCGCAGGCTGTCGCCAAACATGGCCGCATCGACGTGCTGGTCAACAACGCCGGCATCTTCAAGGCCGCCGAATTCCTCGATGTGACGGAAGCCGACTTCGACGCCGTGCTGCGCATCAACCTCAAAGGCTCCTTCCTGGTCGGCCAGGCCGTGGCCCGCGTCATGGCCACCGCCGGCAAAGGCAGCATCGTCAACATGAGTTCGGTCAACGGCGTGCTCGCCATCCCGACGATCGCCAGCTACAACGTCAGCAAGGGCGGCATCAACCAGCTTACACGCGTGATGGCCCTGTCTCTCGCCGGCCAGGGCGTGCGCGTCAACGCGGTCGCCCCCGGCACCATCGCTACCGAACTCGCCGCCAAGGCCGTGCTGACCAGCGACGAAGCCAAAGCCAAAATCATGAGTCGCACGCCCATGAGGCGGTTGGGCGAACCTTCTGAGATTGCTGATACGGTGGCTTATCTGGCCAGTGATGCGGCCAGTTATGTCACTGGGGAGATTGTGGTGGTGGATGGGGGGCGGATGACTTTGAACTACACGGTTCCGGTTTAGGGCCGGGTTTTGCGCCGGCTTTGGGCGCTGGTCCCTCTCTCCCCCTCTTCCCTTTCTTCCCTTTCTTCCCTTTCTTACCTCCGCTTCGCCTGCTTACTCTTCTGCGTTTTGCTGGCCGGGGGTTGCCCGGCCGGCAACCCCTAGAAGAGAAAAGGGGAAGGGGAAGGAGCGGAGGTAGAGAGGGAAGAGCACGGAGGCCGGAGCAAGACCCGGCCTCACCCCAAAACCTTAAACATCACAAACGCATCCACCAACCCCAACTTCAAATGCTGAAACGCTTTCGGCAAAATCCCCACCACCTCAAACCCCAAGCGCTTCCATAACCGAACCGCCCGTTCATTGGTCGACACCACCAGGTTGAACTGCATCGCGGAAAAACCCATGGCCAGCGCCTCGCGCTGTGAGTGCTCGCACATCGCAGAAGCCAGGCCTTGCCCTTGGGCCTCGGGCGCGACCACGTAGCCGCAGTTGCAGACATGCGAACCCAGGCCGGGCTGGTTGGGTTTGATGAAATAGGTGCCGAGCACGGGCCCATCACCGGCGTCACCTCTGCGCACCACGTAGGTGGCGCGGGGCGCCACCATCCAAACGGCGTGGATTTCGGCTTCCGTGCTTTGCGGCGAAAAGGCATAGGTGTCGCCGGCCTCGAAGGTGGTGCGCAGCAACGGCCAGACGGCCGGCCAGTCGGCTTCCTCGCAGCGGCGTATCTTTATCTGGGTCATGAGCTCCTTGGAACAGGTTCTTAAAAGCCCAAGCGTAGTGGAAAACAAAAAAGCCCGCCCAGGCTTTCACCGGGGCGGGCAAGATCAACTTCGTTCAGTTAGGGTCAGACCAGGTCGTAACGGTCCAGGTTCATGACCTTGTTCCAGGCGGCTACAAAATCCCGCACGAATACTTCGCGCGAGTCGCTGGAGGCATAGACCTCGGCGATGGCGCGCAGCTGGGAGTTGGAGCCAAAAACCAGGTCGTTCACGGTCGCCGTCCACTTGAGCTCGCCGCTTGCGCGGTCGCGGCCTTCCAGCACGCCCGCGTCCACAGCCGACTTCTGCCACTTGGTGCGCATGTCGAGCAGGTTCACGAAGAAGTCATTGCTCAAGGTGCCGGGCCGCTTGGTGAAAACACCGTGCGAGGCCTGGCCGACGTTGGCATTGAGGGCGCGCATGCCGCCGACCAGCACCGTCATCTCGGGAGCGCTCAGCGTCATGAGGCTGGCCTTGTCCACCAGCAGTTCGGCCGCGCGCGCTTCCTGCCCCTTGCGGCCGTAGTTGCGGAAACCGTCCGCTGTCGGTTCCAGCACGGCGAAGGCATGCACATCGGTCTGCTCCTGCGAAGCGTCCGTTCGTCCCGGCGAGAACGGCACCTTCACATCGTGCCCTGCCCTCTTGGCCGCTGCTTCGACGGCCGCGCAGCCGCCGAGAACAATCAGGTCAGCCAGCGAAATCTTCTTGCCGCCGGATTGTGCGCCGTTAAATTCGGCCTGGATCGCCTCCAGCACCTTCAACACTTTCGCAAGCTCGGCCGGCTGGTTGACCTCCCAGTCTTTTTGCGGCGCAAGGCGAATGCGCGCGCCGTTGGCACCGCCGCGCTTGTCGCTGCCGCGGAATGTGGCGGCGGATGCCCAGGCCGTCGTGACCAGTTGGGAGATGGAAAGCCCGGATGCGAGCAGCGTGGCCTTCAGCGCGGCAATGTCGTTTTCCCCGACCAGTTCATGGTCGACCGAGGGAATTGGGTCTTGCCACAGCAACTGGCCCTTGGGAACGAGCGGGCCCAGGTAGCGTGCTGCCGGCCCCATGTCGCGGTGCGTGAGTTTGTACCAGGCCTTGGCGAAAGTGTCCGCAAACTCCTGCGGGTTGGCCATGAAGCGTCGCGAGATTTTTTCGTAGGCCGGGTCCATGCGCATGGCCATGTCGGCTGTGGTCATCATGGGCGCGTGGCGCTGCGCGGGATCATGGGCATCCGGCACGGCGTTCGCCGCGGCGGGATCTTTGGGTTTCCACTGGTGGGCGCCCGCGGGGCTCTTGGTCAGTTCCCACTCGTAGCCGAACAGGTTTTCGAAGTAACCGTTGTCCCACTTGATGGGGTTGTTGGTCCAGGCGCCTTCGATGCCGCTGGTGATGGTGTGCACGCCATGGCCGCCGCCAAACTTGTTGGCCCAGCCGAAGCCCTGGTCTTCAAGGCTGCCGCCCTCGGGCTCGGGGCCGACGTACTTGCCCGGCTCGGCGGCGCCATGGGCTTTGCCGAAGGTATGGCCGCCGGCGGTCAGTGCGACGGTCTCCTCGTCGTTCATGGCCATGCGGGCGAAGGTTTCGCGGATGTCGCGCGCCGAACCCAGGGGGTCCGGGTTGCCATTCGGGCCTTCGGGGTTCACATAGATCAAGCCCATCTGGACGGCGCCCAGGGGGTTTTCGAGTTCGCGGTCGCCGCTGTAGCGTTTGTCACCCATCCACTCGGCTTCGGGTCCCCAATACACCTCTTCCGGCTCCCAGGCATCGGGGCGGCCGCCGGCAAAACCGAAGGTCTTCAGCCCCATGGAGTCCATGGCCACGGTGCCGGCCAGCACCATCAGGTCGGCCCAGGAGATTTTGCGGCCGTACTTCTGCTTGATCGGCCACAGCAGGCGGCGCGCCTTGTCGAGGTTGCCGTTGTCGGGCCAGCTGTTCAGCGGCGCGAAGCGCTGCATGCCCGAACCCGCACCGCCGCGGCCGTCGGCGATACGGTAGGTGCCCGCGCTGTGCCAGGCCATGCGGATGAAGAAGGGGCCGTAATGGCCGTAGTCCGCGGGCCACCAGTCCTGCGAATCAGTCATCAGCGCATGGAGGTCTTTGACGACGGCATGCAGGTCCAGGGTCTTGAACTCCTCGGCGTAGTTGAAGGCCTCACCCATGGGATCGGCCTTTGGGGAGTTCTGGTGAAGAATCTTGAGGTTGAGCTGGTTGGGCCACCAGCTGGCGTTGCCTGCGGCGCCGGCCAGTGCGTGTTTGCGGGCGCCGCCCGAGAACGGGCAGGCGCTTTCGCCTTGCGTCGTGTGATCAGCCATGATGAACTCCTTCAATGTGTATGGGATGAACGCAGTCTAGGTTTCACAGCAAAATATGAAAAGACAATTAAAAATATTCATTTAATAGTTTTTATTAATTGCATGCGTTTTACGCCAGGCCCACGCGGCCGGATGGGCCGTCTTGCCGTTACGCTTGAGCCGAGCCACTTATAAAGCCTTTGAAGGAAACCCTCATGACGACCAAGCCCGCAGCGACAAGCGCAGCCCTTCGCTACCCCGCCCCCGAACTCAAGGACCTGCCCGAGGACATCAAAGCCAAGGTCCTCGAAGTGCAGGAAAAAGCCGGCTTTGTGCCCAATGTATTCCTGGCGCTGGCGCGCCGACCCGCCGAATGGCGTGCCTTCTTTGCCTATCACGACGCCCTGATGCTCAAGGAAGAAGGCTCCAACCCCAACGGAACTTTGACCAAGGGCGAGCGCGAGATGATCGTCACCGCCACCAGCGCGGCCAACAACTGCCTGTACTGCGTGGTGGCGCATGGCGCCATCCTGCGGATTTATGAAAAGAAGCCGCTGGTCGCCGACCAGGTGGCTGTCAACTACCGCAAAGCCGACATCACGCCGCGCCAGCGCGCCATGCTGGACTTCGCGATGAAAGTCTGCCTGCAGGCCGACCGGATTGAAGACGCCGACTTCGAGGCGCTGTACGGCCACGGCTTTGACGACGAAGACGCCTGGGACATCGCGGCCATCACGGCCTTTTTCGGCCTCTCCAACCGCATGGCGAGCTTTAGCAATATGCAGCCCAATACCGAGTTCTACCTGATGGGCCGCGTGCCAAAACCGCCCAAGCCGGCCTGACAGGGCGGGTTGAAAGGCCTCCGGCAAAGCTCAATAATGCGCATGGCCCGGCGTTCGCGCACGGCTTGACTCGAAGCAGGATTTCATGACCCCAAACGCCACCCCCCTCGCCCCGGCCACCCCCAACCCGGCATCGGCCAGCCCCTCAGGCCTGACCGTGCGCAAGCTCGAGATAGACCTAGGCCAGGGCTTTGACCGCCATTGGTACGGCGGCGACGCCTTCCTGAGCCAGTACCACAACGCCCTGTCCATGAGCTTTCCGGTCGGCGAGCAGTCTTTCATCGATGCCGTGCGCGACTGCGCCAAGCTGCTGCCCCAGACGCCCGAGCACGCCCTGCTGCACGAAGCGGTGGCGCAGTTCATAGGCCAGGAGGCCACGCACCGCCACATCCACGGGCTCTACAACACTCACCTGGAAACCCAGGGCCTGGTCAACCGCTGGCAGCACTGGGCCACGGCGCGCATTGACTATGCGAAAAAAAGAGGCGCGCAACCCCTGCACTTCCTCGCCGTGACCGCCGCCTACGAACACCTCACCGCGGTGCTGGCCGACTACCTGCTGCGCCACAACGACACGCTGGACAGCGCCGACCCGAGAATGCAAACCCTCTGGCGCTGGCACGCGGCCGAGGAGACCGAACACCGCGCCGTCGCCTACGACCTCTACCACGCGGTACAGGGCAACTACGCCTGGCGCATACGCTGGTACATCTATGCGGTGCTGGTGTTCACCTTCGACTCAGGGCGGCAGACGGCGCTCAACCTGTGGCACGACGGCACACTGTTCAAACCCGGCACCTGGTGGAGCGCCGCCAAATTCTTCTGGGGCCGCAAGGGCGCGATGTGGTACACCATGGGCCCGATGCTGGCTTACTTCAGGCGCGACTTCCATCCGGACCAGGAAGCGTTTGCCGCGCCCGGGCAGCAGACGCGCGGCCTGGCCCAGCGCTGGCTTAAGGAGAACGCTGGCAGCTTTCGCGTTGTGCGCTGAGTTCCCCCTCTCCCTCTGGGAGAGGGTTGGGGTGAGGGCCAGCGGCAACTGATAGTCCGTCGTTCCGTGCACAAGCCGCAGCCCTCACCCCCGCCCTCTCCCAGAGGGAGAGGGAGTAAGAATTTTCTTGGCTGCTCTTATTCAACGATCTTGCGCATCCAGTCCGGCAGCGGCCGTGACTTCTGCGCCGGAAAATCCACCCAGATCGTGGTGGCGCCACCCGCCGCATAAATCACGCCCGGCGTGTCGGTCCGCTCCATGGTGGCCCAGCTTTCAAAGGTGCTGCGGCCGGGGTCGCTGACATACATCTTCATCAGCACGTCGCCCGGGTATTCGAGCTGCTTGTAAAAATTGCAAAACGCGTTGACGATGACCGGCCCCTCACCTCGCGGATCGGGCCGGCAACCGATTGCATACATCCACTCAATGCGTATCGTTTCCAGGTAGCGAAAGTAGCTGCCGTTGTTGAGATGGCCCATGGCATCCATGTCGCCCCAGCGTATCGGGATGACCATCTCATGGACCAGCTTTTTCTTCTCGGGGATTTCGATCTTCATGATGAACACCGCACCTAACGATGCGCCCTGATGGAGGCAAGAATGCCCAGCGTGAACAGCACGCAGGCGGTAAGTTGCACCAGGGTGGGCCAGCGGCCGTCCCAGGCAAAGGAATACAGCAGCGCAAAAATCGTCTCGCTGACGATGAGCTGCCCGCACAGGCTGGCGCTGAGCCGCTGGCTGGCCATGTTCCACAAGATGGTCGCCAGCCAGGTCGAGCCCACGCCGGCCACCACGCACAGCAGCACAAAGGTCCAGCGGTCACCGCGCGCGGCCAGCATGCCTGCATCCGAGCCCGCCACCAGCCACATCCCCAATGCGCCCAGCCCCGTGGCCACACCCAGCCAGTTGGCCCAGTCGGTGGCATTGACTTCAGGGTGGCGCTTGAGCCAGGCGGAGTTGAGGATGGCAAACACCGTCCAGCACACCAACGAGCCCGCCACAAATAACATGCCGCGCCAGAAATGCGCAGCCTCGCCCTGCCCGGCCCCATGCGTGGAGCCCATCATGAGCACCAGGCCGGCCAGCGTGAGCGCCAGCCCCGGCAGCAGCGCGGCCCAGCGCAGGCCCTGCGGCTTGCCGAGCAACATGACCCATATCGGGATGGTGCCTATGACCAGCGAAGGCACTTCAGTGCCCGCATCGCGTATGGCCAGCACCAGCAGCAGGTAATAGCCGCTAAAACCCAGGATGCTCATGAGCAGCGCGGCCCATGCCTGCCGCCAGGTGGGAAGGCGCCGGCTGCGCAGCCCCACCAGCATCACCCCCGCGGCCATCAGGCCATAGACCGCAAAGCGCCCGGCCGTGAGGTCAATCGAGGAATAGCCGCCCGCGCCCATATCGAGCATGCGCGGCGCAACAAACACCAAGCCCCACAGCGCGCCCGCCGCGAGCCCGGCCAGGATGCCGGTCAGCATCAATCAGGCCGTGTGCGCGGTCGCGACCAATCGCAAGCCGAGCAAGCCCATCGCGCCGGCGGCGGTGCGGTCCACCACGGCCTTGCTGCGCAAGTAAGCGGCGCGTGGCACGGACGAAGACAGCACCACCGCCACCACCGCATACCAGCCGGTCTCCATTACCAGCACGCCGGCCAGCACCAGCATGGCGGCGGGCAAGGGGAATTGAGCGGGCAGCAGGGCCGCGAACACGCTGCTGTAGACCACCACGATCTTGGGATTGCTCAGTTGCGTGACCAGCCCCTGGCGAAACGACTGCAGCACCGTGCGGCGCGCAGCGCCCTTGTCCTGTCCGCCCATATTCAGCGGCTGACGCGCACCGCGCCAGATGTTGAAGGCGATCCACATCAGGTACAGGCCGCCCACAATCTTGAGCGCCGTATAGACGCCGGGCAAGGCGGCCAGCAGCGCCTGCAGCCCGGCCAGCGCCAGCGCGGCAAACACCAGCGCACCCAGGCCCATGCCCAGCGCCGCGGCCAGGCCGTCGGCGCGCGAACGCGACACCGCGATGCGCGCGACCTGCACAAAACTCGGGCCGGGGCTGACCACGCCCGCGAGCAAGGCCAGGAAGATCAGGCCTATGGGGCCGAGGTAAGGCACTACGGAATCCAGCATGTTGTTCTCCAAGAATTGACTAATGTTGTGAGTATCAGCTTGCATGTGCGTCGCAAACCGGCTGAGAGCCGCTCAGAAAACCCAGCGAAGCGGTCCTGGCTAGGCGCGTCGCCGCAGACAGTGCACCAGCACGGCAAGGCGACTGCAACAACGCCAGGAGGGTTTTATGAGCGGCTCTCAGACACCGAAGCCGTCGTCGGCTGCAATCACAGCACCATTGACGAAATGGCTCTCGCCGCTGGCCAGCATCACCAGCAGCGCATCCAGGTCCTGCGGCTTGCCGACGCGTTTGCGCGGCAGCATCTGCACCAGCTTTTTGCCCTGCTCGGTTTCCCAGTGGTGGTGGTTGATCTCGGTGTCAATATAGCCGGGGCAGATCGCGTTGACGTTGATGCCGAACTTGCCCCACTCCAATGCCATGGCTTTGGTCATCTGCACCACGGCAGCCTTGCTCATGCAGTACACGCCGATCTGCGGCAGCACGCGCAGCCCCGCCATGGAGGCGATGTTGATGATGCGCGCGCCGGCGAAACTGCCGGGCGCCGCGCCGCGCGCGCGGGCCAGCATGCGCTTGCCGACTTCCTGCGCCACGAAGAAGGCGCCCTTGACGTTGGTGTTGAAAATGAAATCGTAGTCTTCTTCGCCCACGTCCTGAAGGCGCTGCGTGGTGCTCACGCCGGAGTTGTTGACCAGGATGTCGATGGGGCCGACTTCAGTTTCGGCATGGGCCACGCCGGCCTTGATGCTCGCGTGGTCGGTCACGTCGAGTTCGACGACATGTGCATCGCCGCCGGCCGCCTCGATCTGCGCGCGCAGGTCCTTGAGCTTGTCCAGCCTGCGGCTGGCCAGCACCACGGCCGCACCGGCACGGCTCAATGTGGTGGCGAACTGCGCACCCAAGCCGCCCGAGGCGCCGGTCACGAGGGCGACACGCCCCGTCAGGTCAATGCTGTAAGCCATTAGAGGCTCCTCTCTGATTTAAACCGCACAAAAGAGAACGACCGTTCGCATCATTGCATTCGCGACATAAAATCCAACGCGAGACCGACAATCCTTCCCGAAAAATCATTATCAGCGAGTCCCCGATGAATACCCAAGAAATTCTGGCCCAGTTCGGCCCCCGTGAGGCGATGGAATACGACGTGGTCGTGGTGGGCGGCGGCCCCGGCGGCCTGTCCACCGCGATTCGCCTGAAGCAACTCGCGGCCGAAAAAGGCAAGGACATCTCCGTCGTGGTGCTCGAAAAAGGCTCCGAGCCCGGCGCCCACATCCTCTCGGGCGCGGTGATGGACCCGAAAGCGCTGACCGAGCTGCTGCCCGACTGGAAAGCCCAGGGCGCGCCGCTGAACCAGCCCGTCACCGCCGACGAGGTGCTCTTCCTCAGCGAGAAAAGCGCGGTCAAGACACCGGGCTTCTTTGTGCCGGACTGCTTCCACAACGAAGGCAACTACGTCATCAGCCTGGGCAATGTGGTGCGCTGGCTGGCGCAGCAGGCCGAGGGCCTGGGCGTTGAAATCTTCCCGGGCTTTGCAGCCGCTGAAGTCCTGTACAACGATGACGGCTCCGTCAAGGGCGTGGCTACCGGCAACCTCGGCATCGGCAAGGACGGCCAGCCCACCGACAACTTCCAGCTCGGCATGGAACTGCACGGCAAGTACACCGTGTTCGCCGAAGGCGCGCGCGGCCACCTGGGCCGCCAGCTCATCAACCGCTTCAAGCTCGACGAAGGCCGCGACCCGCAGGGTTACGCACTCGGCGTCAAAGAGCTGTGGGAAATCGACCCCGCCAAACACAAACCGGGCCTGGTCATCCACACCGCCGGCTGGCCCATGGACAGCCAGACCTACGGCGGCGGCTTTATGTACCACCTGGAAGACAACAAGGTCACGCTGGGCATGGTCACCGGCCTCGATTACAGCAACCCCTACTTGAGCCCGTTTGAAGAAATGCAGCGCTGGAAGACGCACCCCAGCATCAAACAGTATCTTGAAGGCGGCAAACGCCTGAGCTACGGCGCGCGCGCCATCACCGCTGGCGGCGCTTTGAGCCTGCCCAAGACCGTGTTCCCGGGCGGCGCGCTGATCGGCTGCGAAGCCGGCTACCTCAATGCCGCCCGCATCAAGGGCAGCCACGCGGCCATCAAGAGCGGCATGCTGGCCGCCGAGGCCGCCTATGAGGCCGTCACCGCGGGCCGCCAGCACGACGAGCTGGCCGCCTACCCCGAGGCCTATGCCAAGAGCTGGCTGGCGGCGGAGCTGAACCAGTCGCGCAACTTCAAGTCCTGGTTCAAAAAGGGCCTCTACGTCGGCGCCTTCATGACCGGCATCGAGCACTGGCTGCTGCCCAAGCTGGGCTTCAAGTCCCCGCCCTGGACCATCCACAACAGCATCCCCGACTACGCCAAGCTCAAGCCCGCGGCCGAGTGCACGCCCATCGTGTACCCCAAGCCCGACAACAAGATCACCTTCGACCGCCTGAGCTCGGTGTTCGTCTCCAACACCAACCACGAAGAGCACCAGCCCGCACACCTGACGCTCAAGGATGCGAGCGTGCCGGTCAATATCAACCTGGCCAAGTACGCCGGCCCGGAAAGCCGCTACTGCCCCGCCGGTGTCTATGAGTTCGTGAAGAACCCCGACAACAGCGACCGCCTGCAGATCAACGCGCAGAACTGCGTGCACTGCAAGACCTGCGACATCAAGGACCCGACGCAAAACATCGTCTGGGTCACGCCTGAAGGCGGCGGCGGGCCCAACTACGCGGGCATGTAACACCGCGGCGCACGCCACCGAAAAGCCCTTCCCTCACCGGAAGGGCTTTTTCTTTTCAGCGGCGCGGTGCGGCCTGCACCAAGGCATTCCCCGCCGCCACCAGCGAATTCACCGGCCCCTTCTTGCCGAGCAGCGGGCCGTTCATATAAGCGCCGTCGATCAGCAGCACGAGCTGGGCGGCCAGTTCATCGGGTTTGCGCACGCCCATCCTCTTGGCCAGCGTGCCGAGGCGGTGCAGCAGCTCCGTCTTGTTTCTCATGGCGACCGTGCGCGCAGGATGGGTGGGCGCTGGAAACTCGGTCGCCACATTGAGGAAGGGGCAGCCGCGGTACCTGGGAGCGGCAATATGCTCGGCGATGAAGCGCAGATGCGCTTTCAGTTCAGCCTCGGCATCGTCCGTGTTTTGCACCGAGACGCTTTCCCAGCCCTCCCAGTATTCGGCATCTTCGCGCTCAAGAAAGGCCACCACCAGGTCGTCCTTGGTGGCGAAGTGCCGGTACAAGCTGGTCTTGGCCACGCCGGAGCGCTCGACCACCAGATCGACGCCGACGGCCCTGACACCCTCCTGGTAGAACAGCGTCGCCGCCGTTTCAAGAACGCGTTCGCGCACGCTCGGCACGCCCTGTTCCTCACCCGCAGGACTGGCCGACGAAGTAGCCGCCGCTGGATTCTTTTTCATCACATTGCTCCATTTTTTGGCACGCGCTTGACGCGCTACAGATCTGTACTGTACACTTTTCAAAACGCTACAGATCGGTATCGTTTTGCGGAAAATGGTTTTTACTCTCTTCTAAAGGATCGCGTGATGACATCCAACAAATCGGTGGCTGTGTATGGTGCCTACGGGCACACCGGGCGCTTCGTGGTTTCGGAGCTGCTGCGGCGCGGCTGGACGCCCATCCTCAGCGGGCGCGATTCCGGGAAGCTGGATGCCTTAGTCGCGGAACACCCCGGCCTGGCGCTTCGGCCCGCCTCGGTCGACGATGCGGCTTCGCTCGATCGCGCGCTCGCCGGGGCCGTTGCAGTCATCAACTGTGCCGGCCCCTTTGCCAGTACCTCCGCGCCGCTGATTGAAGCTGCCATGCGGGCCCATATTCCCTACCTGGACGTCGCGGCGGAACTGGAAGCCAATATCGACACTTTCAATCTCTTCGCGGACCGCGCGCGTGAGGCCGGCATCGTCGTCGTGCACGCCATGGCCTTTTACGGCGGGCTCGGTGACCTCCTGGCAACCGCGGCCATGGACGGCTGGACCTCGGCCGATGAAATTTCCATCGCCTACGGTCTCGACAGCTGGAAGCCGACCACAGGGACGCTGGTCGCCGGCCAGGTATCAAAGCAGCGCCGCGACGGGCGCCGGGCTGTTTTCGCGGACGGGAAAATCGCATACACCACAGGGGCCGCACCATCCGGCGAATGGACCTTTCCCGCACCGCTGGGAAAGCAGGCCGTGGTCGGGGAGTTCACCATGGCCGACACAGTGACGATCTCGCGCCACCTCAACACGCCCGAGATCCGCTCCTACATGACGGCCACCGCCGTCAGGGACCTGACCGACCCGAATCCGCAAGCGCCTGTTGCGAGCGACGAAAGCGGGCTGTCGCAGCAAACCTTTGTGGTTGAAGTGCTGGTGCGCCGTGGCGGGCAAGAGCGTCGCGCCACCGCCAGCGGGCGGGACATTTATGGCTTCACCGCGCCTCTGGTCGTGGAAGCCCTGGGACGCGTCGTGGCCGGCCAGGTCAAGACAGCCGGTGTCTTCACCGCGGGAGAGGCATTTGATGCGCGGGATTTCCTGGCCTCGCTGTCTCCCGCCCATCTGTCGCTGGAAATGCGTTAAGCCCCTTTTCGATCTGCCACATCTGCCACATCTGCCACATCTGTCGCATCGAAAGCAGGTCGCGTTTTTTCTTGAAGGCCGCATCGCGCATACGGGCTTCTTTTCGTTTTTTCTTTTAGTCGCTTGCGCGCCACACAACGCGGCGCAAGCCTTCGCAAGCTTTGTGACTTTCTGTCCCGCGCATTGATCCGGCGCGCACACGACGGCGAGGCGCGCACCCGCACCAGCGGCTGCTTTGCACATTCGCTCACAAGTTCTTACTGAACGAATCGACACGCTTTAGGGCCTCGTCACGCCATCCCACGCACGCTCGCGGCTTACGCTGACACGCTTTCTACCCTCGCCACAAAGACACTGAAGCCGTCTAAAGCAAAGAGGCGTGGCCGCGCCGTGACAGCGTTTGCCGCTCTCCTTGCCATGCGTTGTTTGGCACATCAAACCGCTGCCCGGCAGCTTTCCTATCCATGGATCCAATGACACAAAACACCCCCAGCGTGCTGCTGACCGGCGGCGCCGGTTATATCGGAAGCCACACTTTCGTGGCCCTGGTCGAGGCCGGCTTGCAGCCGGTCATCCTTGATAATTTTTCGAACAGCCACCCTGCGGTGCTGCAACGGCTGGAGCAACTGACAGGCCGGCGCGTTCCCTGCGAAAGGGGCGATGTGCTGGACACCGCCTGGGTGGCCGAGGTGCTGCGGCGCCACCGCTGCGTGGCTGCTGTGCACTTCGCCGGATTCAAGGCCGTCGGTGAAAGCGTGCAGCAGCCTCTCATGTACTACCGCAACAATGTGAGCGGCCTCGTCAGCCTGCTCGAAGCGATGGCTGCAACACCTGCTTGCCGCTCCGTGGTGTTTTCTTCAAGCGCCACGGTGTACGGCGACCCGGCCACGGTGCCGATTGATGAAACCTTTCCCTGCGCGCCCGAGAGCCCCTATGCCCACAGCAAGCGCATGTGCGAAGACATCCTGGCATCGCTGCGCGCATCAGACCCCTCGTGGCGCACCGGCGTGTTGCGCTATTTCAACCCGGTGGGCGCACACCCCAGCGGCCTGATCGGCGAAGACCCCAACGGCATTCCCAACAACCTGATGCCTTTTGTGACCCAGGTGGCCGTGGGCAAGCGCGCGCGGCTGCAGGTTTTCGGCAGCGACTACCCCACCCCCGACGGCACCGGTGTGCGCGACTACCTCCATGTGTCCGACCTGGCCGCCGGCCACGTGGCCGCGGTGCAATCGCTGCTGGCGGGAGGCGAGAGCTTCACCCTTAACCTGGGCACCGGCCAGGGCACCAGCGTGCTGGGTGTGGTGCGCGCCTTCGAGCGCGCCAGCGGCCGGCCCATTCCGTTTGAATTCGCGCCGCGGCGCGCGGGCGACGTGGCGCAGTATTTCGCCGACGTGTCGCTGGCCCGCAGCGTGCTGGGCTGGTCCGCCACGCGCGACATCGACGACATGTGTCGCGATTCCTGGCACTGGCAGCAGCGCAACCCCGATGGCTACCGGACGGAAGCCCCCGCCGAGAAAACCCCACACATGCCAGCGCCTGCGCGCAATAGTCCGAACGGACCCCTTCGACCAGTGGTCAGCGCCTGATTCGTCTTGACACAAAACCCGCACCGAATGAGGACGAGGCACATCCGCTTTCACCAGCACAAACCAGGCCATGGGCCGTTCGGACTATTGCCGATTGCTGCACTGCACAACACACTCATCCTCTGCCAATTTTCTGCTTTTGACAGAGAGGAAATTCAATGTTCAAAGCTCTGATGACCGCCGTGCTGGCCACCTGGATGGCTTGCGCATCGGCCTACTCCGACTCCTCCGACCAACCGCCGCCGCAAGCTCCGGCCTTCAAGGCCGGCACCGCGAAACCCACACCCATGAAACTGCAGGCCGGTGCCGACAGCGTCAAGGTGCGCGCGGTCTATAGCCCCGACATACGCCCGAATCCGCCGCAGGCTTTCGCGGCCGACGATGAAAGCGGCGCGGGCGAATCAGGCTGGCGTTCCTACGGCATGCTGCTGGCGACGCTGGTGTTGATGGCCGTGATCGCCGTGCGGCGCTACAAGGCGGGAAGGCCCTGAGCATGAGCGGACTCGGCCGGCCCGGTGTCGCGGCGGTCAAATGGAGCGCGGCGTCCACGGTCGCCCGCTTCGCGCTGCAGCTGATGGCCCAGGTCGTCCTGGCGCGCACGCTGGGCCCGGAGATCTTCGGTATCTTCGCCATCGGCATGGTGGTGCTGACCTTTGCCACCTTTGTGTCCGGCTTCGGTTTCAGCTGGAGCCTGTTGCAGCGCGAGAACCTCAGCGACGAAGACGTGCGCTTTGCCTGGACCTGGCAGATCATTGTGGGCCTGGCGACCACGTTGGCCGTCTACCTGCTGGCGCCTTTGCTGGCCGCCTATTTCCGCGAACCGCGCGCGCAGGCCGTCATTGAATGGCTGTCGCTGGCCTGCCTGCTGGGCGCAGCCGCCCAGCCGGCCACCTATCTGCTGCAGCGCGACCTCAATTTCCGCGCGGTGGGCCTGGTGCAGGTGGGCAGCTACGCGGCCGGCTATATCGCGGTGGGCCTGCCGATGGCGCTGATGGGACGCGGCGAGGCCTCGCTGGTCGCGGCCTGGCTAGTCCAGGTGGCCGTGCAACTGGCGGCCAGCTACGCGCTCAAGCCGCACGCGGTGCGCCCCCTGCTCTGGTATGCCGATGCGCGCGCCGCCGTAGGCACCGGGCACACGGTCTTCTTCACCAACATCGTCAACTGGGTGCTCAACAACCTGGACCGGGTGCTGATAGGCCGCCTGCTCAACGCGCAGGCCCTGGGCCTTTACAACGTGGCCTACAACCTGGCCACCATGCCCAACACCTTGCTGCTGGGCGCGCTGCAGCCCGCCTTCCTGGCGGCGGGCGCGCGCCTGCAAAGCGACACGCCCCGCCTTGGTCGCGCCTACCTGCAGATGCTGGCAACCATCGTGGTACTGGGCCTGCCGGCCTTCGTGACGCTGGCTTTTGTTTCGCGCGACATCGTGCGCGTGCTCTACGGGCCGGCCTGGAGCGACGCGGCCTGGGTGCTGGGCACGCTGTTCCTGTGCATGCCGGCCTATGTCATCTGGGGCCTCTCGACACCGGTGCTATGGAACACGGGTCGCAAGCACTACGAGTTCATGCTGCAGCTGCCGCTGGTCGCCGTGGGCGCGCTGGGCTTTTACCTGCTGGCCGGCCAGGGCATCCATGTTGCCGCGGCCGTCGCGGGCGGATTGCTGGTGCTGCGCGCGCTCGTCGTCGCCACGGCGGCTTTCCGCGCGTTGAGCCTGCGCGCCACGGCCTTGCTGCCGGACGCCCTGCGCGGCCTGTTGCTGAGCGCGCTGTGCATTGCCGGCGCACTCGGGGCGCAACACCTGGTGGCGAAGTTCGACATTCCCCTGCTCTCGCTGGCGGCGGCAAGCCTGGCCGCCGCTGCCCTGCCCGCGCTGTTGCTGCTGCTGCGGCCGCAGCTGCTGGGCCCCGACGCCTCCGACATGGTGATCCGCTTCGTGCCCCACCTGGCCGGCTTCCTGCGCCGCCCCGCGGCCCAAGCCGCCGGCGCCCTGCCCGCCGCGCTGGGCGAGCAGCGCCCCTGACCGAGGAAACCATTCCCCATGGACCAGCCCATCGTAATTTCAGTACTCGTCGCCGGCGCCATCCTGGCGGCGCTGATGGCGGCATTGGGCATGGCCGGTGCGGTCCACGTGACCTCGCGCCGCGCACACGGCTACATGCACCTCATCTTCTACGCCATGCTGCTGATGGTGGCGCTGGCCAATCTGCTTTCCGGCCGCGACCTTTCCAGCAGCAACATGAAGTTCGACGAGGTGGCCGTGATCGTGCGCCACCCGCTAGTCTCGCTGCTGCAGCCGCTGGCTTCGCTGCTCTTGCTCACCTTGGCCGGTGAACGCCTGATCACGCACCTGATACGCCGCGACAAGGCCGCGCAGGCGCCTTCCGCGCTGCTGGTGGCCTTCCTCACGTTCTGGGTGTGCACCGTGGCCGCGCCGGCCCTGCTGGGCGCCCACCCGCAGGTCTCGCATGACTATGTGTACCCGCTGGTGATTGGTTTTGCGGCCGTGCTGGCCACCGCCACCGAGCGTGACCTGGCGTTTGGCGCCGCGCGCAACGCCCTGCTGGTGTTCCTTGCCGCCGGCTTGCTGCTGATTCCCTTCAAGCCCAGCCTGGTGCTGGATGCCTCCTACACCCAGGGCCTGCTGCCGGGCGTGCCGCGCCTGGCGGGTCTGGCCCCTCACGCGGTGTCGCTGGGCATGCTGGCGCAACTGGGCCTGCTGTGCCTGCTCGCGCGCCCCCTGCAGCGGGTGTGGCTCAACCGCCTGGCCTGGGCCATGGGGCTGGGCGTTCTCTTCCTCGCGCAGTCCAAAACGGCGTGGATTTCATTTGTGCTGTGCTCCGCCTGCATTTTGCTCGTGCGGCAAGGCCCAGGCTTCATGCGCCGCGTGGGCGACCCTGTGCGGCCGGAGTTCGGCATCGTCGCCCTGCTGGCTTTCATGGCCGCCGTCGCCGGCCTGGCCGCCCTGCTGATGTTCGGCGAGGTCGACGCGCGCCTGAGCAGCTTCTTTGACAGCGCCCAGGGCGCGCAGCTCGCCTCCATGACGGGGCGCGACCAGATCTGGGCCATCGCCTACGACGAATGGCAGCGCAACCCGGTGTTCGGCTACGGGCCGACGCTGTGGGATGCGAGCTTTCGCGAGGCCATCGGCATGCCCAACGCGACCCACGCGCACAACCAGTTCATGGACACGCTGTCGCGCTCGGGCACCGTGGGTGCGGCGGCCCTGGTGCTGTATTCGCTGGTGCTGCTGGTGCTTTCCATCCGCTATGCCCGCGCCAGCGGCGGGCTTACGCTGGCGCTGTTCGTGGCGCTGGCGCTGCGCGCCATCAGTGAAGTTCCCTTGCTGCTTTTCGGCTACGGCCCCGAACTCATCGCCCACGTCCTGCTGCTGATGGCCCTGGCCGCCGCCGGTCGTGAAGTCCGGGAACGCCGGCGCAAGGTGGCAAGAACGCCGCCAATGCCCCGTGCCGCTCCCGCTTCCGCCTTCGCCCGAAATTCCGCAGCGCCCGGAGACCCCCATCCTCCCCTGGCCACCGCGCGGCTGCGCTCCTAAGTCCATGAAATTTTCCATCATCATTCCGCTTTACAACAAGGCGCCCTACATCAGCGACACCCTCGCGTCGGTGCTGGCGCAGAGCTACACCGACTACGAAGTCATCGTGGTCGACGACGGCTCGACCGACGGCAGCGCCGAACTCGTCAGCTTTTTCACCGACGCCCGGGTGCGCCTGGTGCGCCAGGCCAACGCCGGCGTCTCCGCCGCGCGCAACCACGGCATCGCGCTGGCGCGCGGCGAGTGGGTGGCTTTTCTCGACGCCGACGACTGGCACCACCCGGACTACCTCGCGACGCTGGCACGCGTGCAGGCCAACTACCCCGAAGCCGACACCGTGGCCGCCGACTACCTGCCGGTGCCCGACACCCTGGACATGTGGCCGCCGCGCTGGCCCGAGATGCCGCGTTCTCCCGACATCGAACTGATCGCCGACCTGCCGCGGCGCTGGATGGCCTCGCCCACGCTGTGCACCAGCGCCGTCTCGGTGCGGCGCGCGCGGCTGCTGCGCATGCAGCCCTGCTTTCCGCCCGGCGAGTCGCACGGCGAGGACCTGGACCTGTGGTTTCGCCTGGCCGAGCAGGCGCCGGTCGCACTGGTCCATTCGCCGCTGATGGCTTACCGGCTCGCCGTTGAAGGCAGCCTCAGCAGCGGGCATGCGCCGCTGGCCATGCCGCCATTCCTGGAGCGCATGGAAGCGCGCGCGCTGTCGGGCGCCATGCCGTCCGCGCGGCGCGGCTCCGCGCTGTGGCTGGTGGCCCAGTACCGGCTCACGCTGGCGCGCCAGGCGCTGGGCGCCGGCAACCGCCGTGAAGGCTGGACCTGGCTGCTGAAGGCGCGCCGCGCGGCCGGCAGCAAACGCTGGTGGCTGACGGCGGCCATGGCGCTTTTCATGCCGGGCTCGCTGGTCAGGAACTGGCAGCACTGGCGCGTGCGCCGCACCGTGCAGGCACGCGCCGCCAGCCCCGTTGAAGCAGGATAAGAATGAACCCGATACCGTTTGGCAAGACATCCCTCCCACCCCAGGCGCCGCAAACGCTGCCAACGCTGCGAACGGCGCAGACGCCGCCTGCATCGCAGCAGGCACGCGCACCGTCAGCCCACACTGCCGCGCCGCGTTGCCGTGTCTCGGTCGTCATCAAGGCGCTCAATGAAGAGCGGCGCATAGAGGCCACCGTTGAAAGCGCGCTGCGCGCGGTGGCCGCCGTGGGCGGCGAGGTGATCCTCGCGGACTCGTATTCGAGCGACCGCACGGTGGAGCTCGCCAGCGCCTACCCGATACGCATCGTCCAGCTGGCCAACCCCGAAGAGCGCTGCTGCGGCGCGGGCCCGCAGCTGGGCTACCAGCACTCGCGCGGCGAGTTCGTCTACATCCTCGACGGCGACATGCAGATGCGCGAAGGATTCCTTGAACAGGCCCTGGCCTTCCTGGACACGCATGCCGACGTGGCCGGCGTGGGCGGCCGCGTGGTGGAGCAAAACACCGAAAGCCTCGAGTACATGTCCCGCGGGGAACGCGCATCGCCGCACCTGCAGCCGGGCCATGTCGACAGGCTGGACGGCGGCGGCCTTTACCGCCGCAGCGCCATCGAGGCGGCCGGTTATTTTTCAGACCGCAACCTGCACAGCTACGAAGAGTTCGACCTGGCGATACGGCTGCGCGCGCTGGGCTGGCGCTTGTGGCGCCTGCCCGTCGACGCGGCCAACCATTGGGGCCACGACGCGCCGCCCTACCGCCTGCTGATGCGGCGCTGGCGCACGCGCTACATCTGCGGCCTGGGCGAGTTGGTTCGCGCCGCGGTCGGCCAGCCCCGCCTGCCCCTGGCGCTGCGGGGCCTGCGCGAACTGCGCCTTTACCTCGCGGTACTGGGCTGGTGGGTGGTGCTGGCCAGTACCCCGCTGTGGCCGCTGCCGGCCAGCCTGCGCCTGGCATTGTTCTGCGCCATTGCCGGCGCGCCTGTGCTCTTGATGACCTGGCGCAAGCGCTCGGCCGCCAAGGCGCTGTATGCCGTGGTGTCCTGGTGCTTCAATGCCGCCGGCCTGCTGCGCGGCCTGCTGCGGCCCCAACGCCCTGCGCGCGAAGCCATCGCCAGCAGGGTGCTCAAAGAGCCGGCGCAGGAGGCCACCCATTGAAGGTCGAGACACGGCAATTCAGCGGCGTGCAGGTGCTGCGCTTTGCCGCGGCCATGCTGGTCGTGGTGATGCACATCACGCAGGCGATTTCCATGCACATCAGCGGCACCGGTCCCAGCCACTACTGGGGCGCGGGTTCGGCCGGGGTGGACATCTTTTTTGTGATCAGCGGCTTCGTGATGGCCATGTCCACGGCCTCGATACCGGCCGGCCCCTCGCAACCCGGTGCCGCCTGGGTCTTCATGCGCCGCCGCCTGCTCAGGATCGCGCCGCTCTACTGGTTCTACACCCTGCTCAAGGTGGCCCTGCTGCTGGCCATGCCGGCCCTGGCCGCGCGTTCCTCGGTGGAGCCCGGCCATCTTGCGGCCTCGCTGCTTTTCATTCCCGCTGTGAGCCCCTGGGGCCTGGTGCAGCCCACGCTGCCGGTCGGCTGGACGCTGAATTTTGAAATGCTGTTTTATGCGATATTCGCCGCGGCCATTGCCCTCGGTGCGCCGCGCATACGGTTTTGCCTGGCAGCCTTCGGGCTGGTGTTCGCGGCAGGTTACCTGCTGCCGGATTCGGTCGTGCTGAATTTTTATGCGCAGACCATCGTCTTCGAATTCATCCTCGGCGTCTGCATCGCCCACGCCTATTTGCATTTCCGCCGCCCCGGGCCGCTCGCGGGCCTGGTGGTGATGGCGGCGGGCGCTGTCTACATGTTCGCCCCTGACTGGGGCCATTCGGCCGACCGTTTCGCCACCTGGGGCGCCGGCGCCGCGCTCATCGTACTGGGCGCCGTATGGATGGAACCCTGGACCGTGCGCGCGCCGCTGGCGGGCCGCCTCTCCTTCCTGGGTGATGCCTCGTATTCGATTTACCTGTCGCACACCTTTGTGGTGCCCGCCGGCGTGCAGGCGCTCAAGCGCCTGGGCGTGCAGGACAGCCTGGCCATCGTGTTGGCTGTGAGCCTGGCCGTGGTGGTCGCGGGGTGCCTTTCTTACGTTTGGCTGGAACGGCCCATGACCGGCTTCTTCAAACGCGCGCTGTTCGGCGCGACCAGGCGCCCCGACATTCCCGTCCCCGTCTCCTCTTCTGCCTCTGCCTCTACCCCTATCCCGGAAAGTAATCTCCATGCGAAGTGAATCGCTGCCGCGCAGCGCCATCCGAGAACGCGAAGGCCGCTATATCTACATTGCCTGCCCCTGGACGCCCATGGGCGGCGGCATGTTCAAGGTGGCCGACTACCTGATCCAGGCCCAGGCCTCTTCGGCGGCCATCGCATCCGCCAATGCGGCCGAGCTCCGGCCGCTTGACACGCGCGGCGGCGCCAACGCCCTGTATTCCTTCTGGGTGCTGGCCACGGCGCTGGCGCGCATCGCGCGCGGCAGGCTCAGCGGCCGTCTCGCCGGCGTGCATGTCAACATGGCAGAACGGCTGAGCCTGTTTCGCAAGGGCGCCGTCATCGTCGCCTGCCGCGCGCTGGGCGTGCCGGTGGTGCTGCACCTGCATGCGGCGCAGTTGCACCACTTTTACCATTCGCTGTCGCGCCCGCTGCAGGTGCTGACGCGCTGGGTATTCTCGCTGCCGGCCAGTTGTGTGGTGCTGGGCTCGGCCGCGCGGCGCTTTGTCATTGAAGAGCTGGGCGTGGCGCCCGAGCGCGTGGACATCGTCATCAACGGCGTACCCGAGCCCACCCATGCGCGCCGCGTCGCCGGCGATTCGGCCGTGCAGCGTGTGCTGTTCCTGGGCAACCTGTCGGAGCGCAAAGGCGTTTCCGACCTGCTGCAGGCGCTGGCCCTGCCCGGCTTTGACACCGCCCACCTTGAAGTAACCCTGGCCGGCGGCGGCGACGTGCATGCCTACGAAACCAAATCCAGGGCGCTGGGCATCAACGGTTTTGTACGCTTTGCCGGATGGTCGGACCAGCAACAGGCAGCCAGGATGATGGCGCGCACCGACGTGCTGGTCCTGCCTTCTTACGACGAGGGCCTGCCGCTGGTGATCCTGGAGGCGCTGGCCAACGGCGTCGCGGTGGTGTGCAGCCCCGTCGGCGAAATTCCCTCGGTGCTCAGCGACGGCGTCAATGCCTGCTTTGTGCAGCCCGGTGATGTGGCCGGCATCGCCGCCGGCCTGCAGCGGGTGTTGCAGGACGGCGAATTGCGCGCCGCGCTGGAACGCAACGGCCGGGCGCTGTACGAACAACAGTTTTCCATCGCGCACTTCTTCAGCAGCGTCGCCGATATCCACCAGCGCGATTTCGGCGTGGCCGGCCGGCCGCTGCGTGCCGCCGCGATCCCACAGGATGGTTCGGCATGATCCGGGACGCCGACAGCATTCCCAACGGCAGCCGGCTGGAAGCCGATGTCTGCGTGGTCGGCGGCGGCCCGGCTGGCATCGCGCTGGCACTCTCACTGAGCGACCAGGGACATGCCGTGCTGTTGCTCGAATCGGGCCGGCTGCAGGCGCATGCGCCCACACAAGACCTGTATGAAGGCGAGGTCGCCGACGAGCAACTGCACAGCCCGCCCGGCAAATACCGGCAGCGGCGGCTGGGCGGCTCCTCGGCCATCTGGGGCGGGCGCTGCATGCCTTTCGACCCGATTGATTTTGAAACCCGCGCCCACATTCCGCACAGCGGCTGGCCGATTTCGTATGAGGACCTGCTGCCCTGGTATCCGCGCGCCAACGCCCTGGCCGAGGCTGGGCGCTTTCTCTACGACGCGGCTGACGCCCTGGAGCCGGGGACGGGGCCGCTGATCGCCGGCTTCGACAGCGAACGTGTTCTGAGCAACGGGCTGGAGCGCTTTTCCTGCCCCACCCATTTCGGCAGCCGCTACGCCAGGCGGCTGGCGCTGGCCCCCACGCTGGACGTGCTGCTGGGCGCCAACTGCACCGCGCTGCGGCTGCAGGGCGACGGCCAGGCGGTGCGCGAGGTCGAGGTGCGCACGCTGGCCGGCACGCAATTCACCGTTGCCGCGCGCAACACGGTGCTGGCCATGGGCGGCCTGGAGACCGCGCGGCTGCTGCTGGCCTCGCGCGACGTGGCGCCGCAAGGCGTGGGCAACGCGCATGACGTGGTGGGCCGCTATTACATGTGCCATATCGCCGGCAATGTCGGCACGCTCACCGTGCACGGCCCCACCAGCGACGTGCGCCACGGCTATGAAATTTCACCCGAAGGCATTTACTGCCGGCGCCGCCTCTCGGTCGCCGCCGGCGAGCAGCGGCGCCTGGGCCTGGCCAACGCGGTGGCGCGCCTGCACTTTCCGCGCATCACCGATCCTTCGCACCGCAGCGGCGTGCTGTCGGGCCTGTTCCTCGCGCGCAAGCTGATCAGCTATGAATACAGCAAGCGCCTGAAGGACGGCGCGCCGCCGACCGCCGGTGTGTATGCACGCCACCTGTTCAACGTCCTCTCCGACCCGCTGGACACCACCGGCTTTCTCGCACACTGGCTCACCAAGCGCACCCTGGCGGACCGCAAATTTCCCTCGGTGATCCTGCGCAACCGCAGCAACCGCTTCAGCCTGGAAGTGCACGGCGAGCAGATTCCGCAGGCCCACAGCCGCGTCACACTGCTTGATGCCGTCGACGCGCTGGGCATGCCGCGCCTGAAAGTCGACTGGCGCTACAGCCGCGCCGACATCGATTCGCTGGGCGCCAGCCTGGACGTGATGGCCGAGGAGTTCGAGCGCAGCGGCAAGGCCCGATTCGACTACAACCGCCACACCCTGGAAGAAGACGTGATGCGCTTCGGCGCCTACGGCGGCCACCACATAGGCACCGCGCGCATGGGCACCGACCCGCGCAGCAGCGTGGTCGACGCTGACTGCCGCGTGCATTCGGTGCGCAACCTGTTTGTCGCCGGCAGCGCGGCCTTCCCGACCTCCAGCCAGGCCAACCCGACGCTCACGCTGATCGCGTTGTCACTGCGGCTGGGCGACTTCCTGTCGCGCCAGCTGCGCGCCGAGCGCGCACCGCTGCAGATGAAGGAGGCCGCATGAAAGTGCTGGTACTGGGTGCGTCGGGCCACATCGGCGCGCGCCTGCTCGAGATGCTGCAGGCCACGCCCTGGGCCGCGGCCACGGGCGCCTCCCGTCGCATGAAAAACACCGCGAGCTGGCTGGAAGTCGACAGCCGCGACCCGCGCCAGCTGGCCCAGGCCCTGAAAGGTTTTGACGCCGTAGTGAATTGCGTGGCGGGCGATGCAGCCTCGATCGCCGACGGCGCACGTGCACTGGTGCAGGCCGCGCTGCAGGCCGATTGCCCGCGCATCGTCCACCTGAGCACCATGTCGGTTTACGGCTCTGCCGAGGGTACCGTGCGCGAAGATGCCCCTCTGAGTCCTGACCTAGGCTGGTACGGCCAGGCCAAATGCGAGGCCGAGGCCGCCATGCACGACTTCGTGCGGCACGGCGGCGAGGCGGTGATGCTGCGGCCTGGCTGCGTATACGGCCCCGGCAGCCAGCTGTGGGTAGGCCGCATAGGCCGATGGCTGCAGGCCGGCCGCCTGGGCGACCTCGGCATCGCGGGCGACGGCTGGGCCAACCTGGTCCATGTCGACGACGTCTGCCAGGCCCTGCTGCTGGCGCTGCGGCTGCCCACGGCCCCGGGCAAGATACCGGTGTTCAACCTGGCGGCGCCCGACAGCCCACGCTGGAACGAGTACTTCGTGGACCTGGCCCTGGCGATCAAGGCCACACCCGTGCGCCGCCTGGGCGGGCGCCGGCTCAAGCTGGATGCCTGGCTGCTGGGCCCGCCGCTCAAGATCGCCGAGCGGGCCCTGAAGCGGCTGGGCAACCACGACATCAAGCTGCCCGGTGCCCTGCCGCCCGGCCTGCTGGGCCTGTGGTCGCAGCACATACACCTGGACACCCACGCGGCCACCGGCCGGCTCGGCATGCAGTGGACACCCTATGCCCAAGGCCTGCGTGATTCCGCTTCGTGGTTCAACGCGCCCGCCGGCGCCGCTCACCCTACCCTGGACAAAATGATATGCACGCCCTGAAAGCCGACATCCACCGCAAATTCGGATACACCGACTCCGGGCTCGCGTTCAAGGGCGCGTTGCTGGACCCGGCTTTTCGTGTGCTGGCCTGCCTGCGCCTGTGCCAGGCCGCGCAGCAGCTTCCCTCCAGCTGGCGCTGGCTGGCCGTGCCGCCGGCGCGCTTGCTCTACCGCATGGTGAGCCAGATGGCGGGCATTGAGATTCCCTGGCGCACCGACATCGGGCCCGGGCTGGCGCTCACGCACGGCCGTGGCATCGTCGTCAACGCCGGCGCGCGCATAGGGCGCAACGTCACGCTGTTCCACGGCGTCACCCTGGGCCAGCGCGACCACATCGACGCGCAGGGCCGCCGGCACACGCTGTACCCGGTGATTGAGGACGAGGTCTGGATAGGGCCGCACGCCATCATCGTGGGCGGCGTCACCGTGGGCAAAGGCAGCCGCATTGCCGGCGGCGCCTATGTCTTTGAAGACGTACCGCCCTACTGCGTGGTGCTGGGTAACCCCGGGCAGATCGTCCGGCGCGACTGCACGCCCGATGTGCAGAACCGGTACAGCGAGGAAGACATTCCTGTGGCCCAGGACTCCCATCCGGCCGCGGCGGCCGATGCACACATCAACGCTGGCTAGAGTCGCTCACAAAACCTGGCGAAGCGGTGTTCCGCAGACGGCACACAAGGGTCCACTCCTGCCGCCTATGCGAGATGCGTTGCACCTTGTCGTTCTTTGTCTTTCTTTGTCTTTCTTAATCTGCGTAAATCTGCGAAATCTGTGGATAAAAATTTCATCCGCAGATTTCGCAGATTTACACAGATTGAATACAGGGCTCTGCGTGTCGTTTTTATCTACGTTGATCTGCGCAAAATCTGCGGATAAAAACCCTACGCGGACTGGAATCAACGCCGGTTGATGGACGCCAGCCGCAATGCGCGAGTGAGAAACAGCGGATTGCCGATCACATAGCGCTGGAACAACCGGCGCGGCTCCAGCGCAAGGCGGAACAACCACTCCACTCCGGCCTTTCGCATCCACATCGGCGCGCGCGGCGTCTTGCCGCCCAGGAAATCGATGATGGCGCCGCCGCAGACGATCAGGCACGGAAAATCCAGTACGGCGCGCAGCTGCGCGGCAATCTCCTCCTGCCGCGGCATGCCCATGCCCAGCACGATCAGCGCCGGCCGGTGCGTTGCCGCGAGCAGGGAATACGTCCCCGCATCCAGAAAGCCGTTGGCCTGTATGAGCGTGCTGTGCGGCGCAAGTTCTTCGCGCACGCGCTGAGCGGCTTTCTCGAGGAAAGGTTCTCGCGTGCCGAACAGCGCGATGCCGCGGCCGTCAAAAGCGCGTATCAAGCGGGGGATCAGGTCGGTGCCGTTGAGGTTGAGGCCGGGCTCCATGCGCAGCATCTTGAACAGCGTGGCCATGCCGGAGCCGTCCCTGAGCACCCTGTCGGCCGAATGCATGGCTTCAAAGAAAGGCGCCGACACCGCCATGGAATTCATCGCGTGCGCGTTGGCAAAAGCCAGCACCGTCGGTGCGCGGGGCGTGCTCAACTCGACCAGCAAGGCTTGGCCTTGCGCATCGCTTTGCACGCGCTCGATTTTGTCGAGCAACAAGGACCAGCGCCGGCGCCAGTCGGGCGCAATTTCAGCGGCGGGATTCAGCATGGGCTTCTCCGCTTTTTGGGACGCGGCATGAGAAAATCGGTTTCATGGCCAAAGCAATTTCCCTTGAAAATCTCCAGCGCACGGTGCGCATCGCCGCCGCGCTGATGGTGGCCGCGAGCGCGGCTGTGCTGTATGTGGGCGGCGCCCAGCCGGTGGCCGTGGGGCTGTTTCCCGCGCCCTGGGACAAGCTGGCCCACCTGCTGACCTTCGCGGTCATCGGCGGGGCGGCAGGCCTGGCCGGCGGCATGCGCGGCTGGCGCATGCTGGCCTGTTGCCTCGCGGGCGCCCTGCTGGTCGGGGGCATGGACGAGATTCACCAGATCTTCCTGCCGGGCCGATCCGCGAGCTGGGCAGATCTGGCGGCCGATGCGGCGGGCGGACTGCTGGGCGCGGCGGCGCTGGCGGTGTTGCATCGCCTCATGGGCGGGCGCCTCAAGCATCGTTAAGCACCGAACCCACCAGCGCGACGCCGAATTCACGCAGGCTGTGCGTGAAGCGCGTCATCTGCGGCAGTGAGCTGATGTTCTGCCGCGCCACCACCAGCGCGGCGCCCGCGCGCACCGCCACCGTGTGCGCGTCGGCGCATTCGCTGGCCGGCGGCGTGTCGATGATGATGATGTCGAAGTCCTGGCCCAATGCTTGCAGCAGCCTGGAAAACTCCTGCCGGCCCAGCAACTCCTGCGGATTCGGTGGAATCACGCCTGCCGGCAGCACCGACAAATCCTGCAGCGCCGCGACGCTGACCACAGCCTCCAGCCCGGCGCGGCCGGCCAGCATGTCCGACAGGCCGGCGCCCTTGCCGAGGTTGAACAGCAGGTGCTGGCGCGGCGCCCGCATGTCGGCATCGACCAGCAAGGTGCGCAGGCCCAGCTGTGAAAACACAATCGCCAGGTTGGCCGAGATATAGCTGCGCCCCTCGCGGGAGCCGGCGCTCACGATGGCCAGGCCGCGGCGGTCCGGGCCGGTGTCGAACCAGCGCAGCATCAGCTGGCTGCGCAACGCCCGCAGCTGCTCCACCGGCTGGCTGTTCGGGTGATGGGCGGCCACCAATTCGCGGCTCAAATTGCTTTCACGCGCTAGGTAAGGGTAGTCGAACTGCACTGACAGCGCATAACGCACGTCGTCATCGGTCAGCAGGCCCAGCGCCTTGCCCGAATCGCCGAAGCGGGCGCCGCGGTCCTTCTGGAAATGCACGATGCGTTCGGCGTCCAGCGGCGAGAGCCGGCCGGCGTCGACCAAGATGGCGCCTATGGAACGGCCGGAGCCGGTCGCCGGCTTGCTGGGCACGGTCAGGGGAACGGGGCGCACCACCGTCTGGCTGTTGTTTCTGTTCATCATGGCTATCCTCCCAAACCGAGCGCCAGGCGGCGCGGACCGCTGAGCCGGGTATTGCCCGTGCTCGAAGAAATGCTGGCCAGCACCGGAAGCTCCAGCATCTGCACCAGGTCCTCGGCGGAACGCACGCGGCGATTCACCAGTTCCAGCAGCAATGCGCAGGCGATACCCAGCAGGGTGCCGCCGAAAGCGGCAATCAGCAGGTTGATGAGCAACCTCGGGCTGGACGGGTTGACAGGCGGCGTCGCAACATTGAGGCGCACCACATTGGTCTGGTTGGTCAAGCTCTGCAGGCGCGTCTGCGAAGCGCTCTGGCTCACGGTTTCGTAAGCGCGCTGGGCCGACTCGACATCGCGGCGATACACATTGAGCTCGTCGCGCTGCTTGTTCAGCGCCAGCACGCGGGCCTTTTGCGCGCTAACCGCGCCCTGCAGTTCGCGTTCGCGGTCCTTGCCGACGCGGTAGGTGGTTTCGATGGAGGCATTGATGCGCGCGGTCTCGCTGGCCAGCCGGCTCTTGAGCGCGGCGAGTTCAGATTCGGCACGCTGGCGCTCGGGATGGTTCTCGCCAAGGCGCACGCTGACCTCCTGCACCTTGGCCTCCTGCCGCGCCACGTCGGCCTTCAGGCCGTTGATCAGCGGGCTTTGCATCACCTCGGCGACGGTGTCGCCGCGCGAGCCGCGCTTGCTCTGGCTGTCGGTGGTGTCGCCCTGCACCGTGGTGAGCTGGGACGATATCTCCGCCAGCTTGGTGGTTTCATAGTCCACCCGCTCGTCGCTGCTGACGATGCCGGCCTTTTGCTGGTATTCGGAGAGGCGCGCCTGGGCTTCCTCGAGCTTGGCGCGCGAGGCCTTGGTCTGCTCGTCAAACCATTCGGCGTAAATGCGGGCCGGCTCGGTCTTCAGGGCCAGGTTGATGTCGAGGTAGGCCTGGGCAAAGGCGTTGGCCACGCTCGCGGCCTCCTCGGGCTCGCTCCCCTTGTAGGTGATGTTGATCACATTGCTTTCGCGCGCGGGCCGCACGTCCAGCCGCTTTTGCAGCGAGTCCGCGATCCAGCCTTCCAGCGTGCCGCGGCCTTCGGTCGCTTCCATCCAGCGCTCCTTGGTGCGCGGGTTCTCGTCGAGCTTGAGCATTTTCACGACGCGCTGGGCGACACGGTCGCCGCCGATGATGTCCACCTGCGTGGCCATATAGCTGGGCGCCACCAACCCCTGTATGGGCGCGCTGCCGGCCCCGGCCACCGGATCGGGCGAGCGCACGTCGACCAGCACGGCGGTCTGGGCCGTGTATTTCTTCGGCAGCACCAGGCTGACCGCCAGCGCCGCGGAGATCGCCAGCAGGATGATCAGCACCGCCACCTTGTAGCGGGCGCGCAGTATGAGCAGAAATTGATGGAGTGTCATGGCTTTCCAGTCATGGCTGTTGTGAACATTGAAAAATCAGGAGCCATCAGAAAAGGCTTTCGCGGACGTAGAGCACGTCTTCGGGACGAATCGGGTCGTTGAGGTTCGGCGTGATCTCCACAACCTTGCCCGAGGCGTCGCGGCGATGCAGCTTCAGTCGGTTCTGGCTGCCACGCACGGTGGGGCCGCCGCCCTGGGCCAGCGCCTGCATGACCGTCATGCCGCGTTCAATGCGGTAAGGGCCGGGGCGCTGCGCCTCGCCATAGATGTAGAACATCGGCGCCTTGTTGACGTACAGGGTATCCCCGCCCGCCAGCACGATGTCGTCGTCGGATTTCGCGTTGAGGAACAGCGCCGGGATGTCTATCACCTTGCGAAAGGGCTTGCCGTCACGCTGGCCGGTGACGATCAGCTCGTCATCGCCGGTCGGTGTGGTGCCGCCGGCGGCGGCCAGCATGTCGCTGACGCGGGTGTTGAAGGTTTCCAGCGGGAAGCGGCCGGGCCGGCTCACCTGCCCCAGCACCGCCACCTGGTTGCCGCGCACCTGGCGCAGCACGATGTTGACCTGCGGCACCTTGACGAAGCCGCCGCTTTTCAGGGCGTCGCCAATTTTCTTTTCGGCCTCGGCAATCGTCAGCCCGCCGAGCTGCACGCTGCCTATCAGCGGATAACTGATCACGCCGCTTTCAGAGACCCGCGCATCGATGGAGAGGTCGGGGCTTTGGTAAACCTGCACGCCGATGGCGTCGCCCGCGCCCAGGCGGTAGTCCTGGCTGTTGGGCAAGGCGGGCGCGGCCGTCACCGATGCGGGCGCAACCGGTGTGGTCGTTGCTGCGGCCTGGACCGCGAGGGGCGCGGAAGGCGCGGCGGGCGGCAGCGTCTGCGGGGTTTGCGCCCACAGCGGCGCGACGGCCGCGCACAGCAGGGTGCTCAAGAAGTATCGGGTCATGGGTTTCAAATTCAGCAGCTTCATCTTGTCGCCTTTAGGGAAAGCAGAAATTCAGGAAAGGCCTGCTCAAAAGCTCGCGTCGGCGGAAAGGCCGAAGGAATTGCTCTTGTAGTCAAAGCCCGGTTCATTGGACTTGCGCCTGTCGCTTTGCACCGACGCGGTCAGCTTGAGTGCGCGCATGGCCTGCCACTCGAGCGCCAGCGACATCAGGTTGGTGGTGTCGCGGCGGTTGCTGGGCGCAAAGCCCGGCAGCGGGCCCTTGAAGTCGCGCGCGCCGTGGTCGTAGCGCAGGCGCACGGCGGTTTTTTCAGTGGGCTTCCAGGTCGGTGCGATAAAGAAGCGGTAGCCCTCGTAGTAGCTCGAGGTGTTGGTCTGGTAGCTGGCCAGCTCACGCACCACGCCGCCGGCCAGCGAGGTCTTGGGCGTGATGGCCCAGGCCGCATCCAGTTGCCCGGTGACGCCGGAGAAATCCCGTGCGCCCAGGCCGTCATGGTTCCGGTCGAAGTACGCGGCCTTGGCACGCACCGTGGTCTTGGCACTGGGCGCCCAGTCAAAACGAAACTCGTGCTCGCGGTCCGTGAAGTTGCCGGCAACCCCCGGTGACAGGAAGCGGCCCGGGTATTCGCCCTTGCCCTCCCTGAAGCGGTAAGCCATGGAGGTGCCCGACGGGTAGACATAACGCACGCCGGCCTCGGCGCCGTGGACTTTCGAGTCAGCTTCGAAGGTGTTGGGCTGGCTGTTGGAGCTGGTGCGCTCGAACAAGCCGCCCACCAGGCGCCAGGCGCCGTCGAGTTCGTACTCGGCATCAAAAATCGTGGAGCGGTTGGTGCGGCGGTTGATCTGCCCCGCGCCCTGAACATCGGCATAGGTGTCGACATATTCGCGCCTGTCGCTGGTCAGGTTGCCGTGCAGCTGCGGTGTGAAGCTCCAGCGCCAGGCGGCCGCGTAATTCACCGCCGTGAAGTCCAGGTAGGAAAAGCGGCTGTAGCGGTGGTCTTCGATATTCGCGTCGAACTCGAAACGCTGCAGGCCATAGGGCTTGTTGATCTTGAAGCCCGCCGTGGTCACGGCCACGTTGTCGTCGCGCTCGGGCCTGCCGAGCACTGCCTGCGTGTTGGCGGAATCAGGCAGCCGGAACACATTGCTGTCGTGCGTCACGCTTTGCCCGAGGCGGAACTGCAGCGTGTCCAGGTCGTCGGCCTGCGCGGCCAGGGGAAACAGGCCCAGCAGCAGGAGCGGAATCGGGAGAAGCTTGCGATGGGAACTCAAAGGCGGGCCTCCTCGAGAGGATGAAAAAAAGATACTGAATACATGGCGGGGTGGCGATAGTCCGTTTGTCCTAATGGCAGCGCCGCATGGGCAGCTTGGTGAACGGGTGGAGGCCATCTCCTTTCATTTTTAATAAGCCGCGCCATCCTTGAAGACCAGGCGAATGGTTTTCAGGATGATGAAAAAGTCCAGCTGCAGCGACCAGTTGCGCAGGTAGTCCAGGTCGCAGTCGATGCGCGACTGCATCTTGTCCAGCGTGTCGGTCTCGCCGCGCTGGCCGTTGACCTGGGCCCAGCCCGTGATGCCGGGCCTGACCTTGTGGCGCACCATGTAGCCCTTGATCAGCGA
>Ga0102589_1000950_pt1 | contig 45754 bp, 39 predicted proteins | sample AraplaMF_Col_mLB_FD_76858 | JGI IMG/M metagenome (GOLD analysis project Ga0102589, IMG submission 76858) | Arabidopsis root microbial communities from the University of North Carolina, USA - plate scrape MF_Col_mLB | ecosystem: Host-associated > Plants > Roots > Endosphere | place: USA...
CTTCTACGTGGACTCGCGCGTGATCGTGCCGCGCAGCTTCATTGGCGAACTGCTGCAGGAAGGGCTGGAGCCGTGGGTCGGCGAGACCGAACAGATCGGCCCGGTGCTGGAGCTTTGCACCGGCTCGGGCTGCCTGCCGATCCTGGCCGCGCATGTGTGGCCGAACGCGAAGATCGATACGGTCGATATCTCGCCGGACGCGCTGGCCGTGGCGCGCCGCAACGTCGCCGACTACAAGATGGACGACCGCATCCGTCTCTACGAAGGCGACCTGTACGCGCCGCTGCCGCATGGCGCGACCTACGATGTGATCCTGACCAACCCGCCGTACGTCAATGAGGCCTCGATGCAGGCACTGCCGGCGGAATACCAGGCCGAACCGCGCATCGCGCTGGCCGGCGGGGACGATGGCATGGACGTGGTGCGGCGGATCATTGCCGGTGCCAAGGCGCGATTGAATCCGGGTGGCGTGCTGGTGGTCGAGATCGGCAACGAGCATGCCAATGTGGAGGCTGCCTTCCCCGACCTGGAGATCGTCTGGCTGCCGGTCAGCGCGGGCGAGGAGCAGGTGTTCCTGCTGACGTACGACGCCCTGCCGGGCTGATGCGCCAAACCCACCGACGGTTTGCTCCCCTCTTTCGCCTGCGGGAGAGGGGCCGGGGGAGAGGGCAGGCGCCTGAGTACGCGATGGCCCCGACTCCGTGGAAACTCCCACCCTCGCCCCAACCCTCTCCCGCAAGCGGGAGAGGGCGCAAACAATCATCACTGGCGCAATCTGGGCGAACACCGGCCAACCGTTGATCTGGCAACGCGCGCAGGCTCTACACTCGCTGCAGATATAGCGCCACTGACGCCGTGACCGCCAGCAACTCCCCCCTCCCCGGATCCCCTCCCGGTTCCAACGCCCTGCCCGCCCGGGCCGCAACCACGCGCGCCGTGCGCGGCATCGCCATCCTGACCTTCGCCTTCGCGCTCAGCCAGTTCTTCCGCTCCTGCCTGGCAGTGATGGCGCCGGAGCTGCAGCACGATTTCGGCCTGTCGCCGGCAGGGTATGGCGCGCTCTCTTCGTCATTCTTCCTGGCCTTTGCCGTGGCGCAGATCCCCGTGGGCATTGCGTTCGACCGCTACGGTGTCGGCCGCCCGACCGCGCTGCTGCTGGCCGTGGGCGCGCTGTCGTCGATCATATTCGTGCTGGCGCCCAACGGCGCCGCGGCCACGCTGGCGCAGGTGGGGCTGGGGCTGGCGTGCGCGCCCGTGTTCATGGGCCTGCTGCATTTCGCCTCGGAACAACTCTCCGAACGCGACTACACCCGCGTGGTCAGCCGCTCCAACGCCACCGGTATGATCGGCTCGCTGTGCGCCACCGCGCCGCTTGGCTGGGCCATCTCGCTGGTCGGCTGGCGGCCATCGATGGCGGTATCGGCGCTGGGCATGGTGGCGGCCTGCTATGGCGTGTGGCGCTTCGTGCGCGATCATGGCCATGCCGAGGCACGCAGCGCCTCGTGGCCGGCGATGCTGTCGGAAAGCGCGCAGCTGCTGAAGCTGGCTCCACTGTGGACGCTGATCCCGCTGTGCGTGGCCATGGCTGCCGGCACCGCCTTCCGCAACGCCTGGAGCGGCCCCTACCTGGCCGAGGTATTCGGCCTGGGCTCGGCTCCGCGCGGCGTGGCGCTGACGCTGCTGAGCCTGGCCGGCTTCCTGACGGCCTTCCTGCTGCCGGTGCTGGTCCGGCGCAGCACGCTCAAGACCGCCATCGCCGGCTGGTCGTGCTTTGCCATGTCGGGGGCGATCCTGCTGGCACTATGGCCGGACACCGGCATCGGCTACGCCGTGGCGATGATGGCGCTGCTTTCGACCATCGGCATGCTCCATCCGCTGGTGATGGCGCAGGGCCGTGGCCTGATCCCGCCTTCGCAGCGCGGCCGCGGCCTGGGCCTGCTCAATACCTTCGTGTTCCTCGGGTCGGCGCTGACGTCGTGGGCGTTCGGCCTGATCGCGAACGCGGGGCATGTGCGGCAGTGGCCGGTGGCGTCGACCTATGCGGCGATTTTTGTGTCGGCGGCAGTGCTGGTCGCGGTGTCGCTGATCCCGTATTTCTTCAGTCCGCCGCATCCGACCAACTGAGCACTATACCGGTCGGAGCCCGCCATGAAAGAGGACCGTCCTGGGCTTCGCCTGCAAAAAGCCAGACTTATCAATTTAAGAATTCCGCTGCCGCGCATCCCGTTTTACCGTTTGTGACATCCACGTCCCAGCCCGCTACATGGGACGGCGGCCGCGCCCGCGGCCGCATAACAAGGAGACACATCGATGGCATCATCCCTGCGCCCCGCCCGGCGCCGCCGCGCATGGCTCGTGCGCGGCCTGGCCGGCATGCTGGCCGCGAGCTCACTGGCCGCGCCCCTCACCGCCGGCGCCGAGACCTGGCCCGCGCGACCGGTCCAGCTGCTGATCCCCTACCCGCCCGGCGGCAGCGCCGACCTGCTGGCGCGCCCGGTGGCCGCCAAGCTGCAGGAGAAGCTGGGCCAGCCGGTGGTGCTCGACTACCGGCCCGGCGCCGGCGGCACCATCGCCACGCAGGCGCTGGCGCGCGCCAAGCCGGACGGGTACACGCTGATCATGGTGCTGGCCGCGCATGCCATCAATGCGAGCCTCTATCCCAAGCTGCCGTACGACACCCGCAAGGACTTCGCGCCGGTGTCGCTGGTGGCCAACCTGCCGATGATCCTGGCCGGCAGCTCGTCGCTGCGCGCGAGCAACGTGCAAGAGCTGATCGCGGAGGCCAGGGCCAATCCCGGCAAGCTGACCTTCGCCTCGGCCGGCAACGGCAACACCGGCCACCTGGCGGGCGAGTTGTTCGATTCCGTGGCCGGCATCAAGATGACCCATGTCCCGTACAAGGGCAGCGCGCAGGTGGTGACGGCAATGCTGTCGGGCGAGGTCCAGCTGACCTTCGACAGCATCTCCACCACGCTGCCGCACGTGAAGAGCGGCAAGCTGCGCGCGCTGGCGGTGACCGGCAGCCAGCGCGCCGCGGTCGCGCCCGACGTGCCGACGCTGGCCGAAGCCGGCGTGCCGGGCATCAGCATCACCGGCTGGTATGCGGTGCTGGCGCCGGCGGGCACGCCGCAGCCGGTGGTCGACCGCCTCAGCACCGAGATCGCCACGGTGCTGCGCCAGCCCGACCTGAAGGCCACGCTGGCAACCAACGGCTATGAACCGGTCGGCTCCACGCCCGCCGCGCTGCGCACGCATATCGATGCCGAGATCAACCGCTGGAACAAGGTCGTGAAGGACTCCGGCGCGCAGATACAGTAACCGCTTCCCGGCGGGCGCCGCCATGCCGGTGCCCGCTCCGTTTTTGCGAGATGAACTTGCCAACATGACCCAGACGACCACCCAGCCCGCCGCGCTCACCCGCCCTTTCACCACCATGTCCGTGCTCGTGCGCGAGCATGCCACCGAACGCCCCACACAGCACGCGCTGATGCATGACGGCCGCGTGCTCGACTATGCCGGGCTGGACGCCGCCATGGACCGCATCGCCGCGGCGCTGGCGCGCGACAACGTGAGCCCGGGCGAGGCCATCGCGATCTGCGCGAACTCGTCGATCGAGTATGCGGCGGTCTACCTGGGCGCGGTGCGCGCGGGCGTGGTGGTGGCGCCGCTGGCACCGTCGTCGACACCGGAAAGCCTGGCCGGCATGGCCGCCGACGCGGGCGCGCGCATTCTCTTTACCGATGCGGCGGTCGCTGCCGCATTGCAGCCTGTGCGCGCGCAGCTTGCAGGCACGCCCATCGTCACGCTCGATGGCAGCGACGCTGGGCAGCCGTATGCTGACTGGCTCGCCACCGCCGGCACGCCGGTGCAGGAGCCCGAAATCCTCCCGGAAATGCCGCTGAACATCATCTATTCGTCCGGCACCACCGGCAAGCCCAAGGGCATCGTGCAGTCGCACGGCATGCGCTGGGCGCACGTGTCGCGCGGCGCGGCCACGGGCTACGGCACCGACGCGGTCACGCTGCTATCGACGCCGCTGTACTCCAACACCACACTGGCCAGCTTCTTCCCGACCATCGGCCTGGGCGGCACGGCGATCCTGATGGCCAAGTTCGATGCGGGCAAGTACCTGGCGCTGGCGCAGCAGCACCGCGTCACGCACACCATGCTGGTGCCGGTGCAATACCAGCGCCTGCTGGCGCATCCGGACTTCGACCGCCACGACCTGTCGTCCTTCCGGCAGAAATTCTGCACCAGCGCGCCGTTCAGCCCGGCACTGAAGGCCGAGGTGCTGCGCCGCTGGCCGGGCGGGCTGACCGAGCTGTACGGCATGACCGAAGGCGGCGGCAGTTGCCTGCTGCACGCGCACCAGTTCCCCGACAAGCTGCACACCGTGGGCCGTCCCGCGCCGAACGCCGACATCCGCATCATCGACGACGAAGGCCGTGAGTTGCCACCGGGCAGCACCGGCGAAGTGGTCGGCCGTTCGCCGGCCATGATGAACGGCTACCACAACCAGCCGGAGAAGACCGCCGAGACCGAATGGTTCGATGCGCAGGGCAACCGCTTCATCCGCACCGGCGATATCGGCCGCTTCGATGAAGACGGCTTCCTGGTGCTGGTCGACCGCAAGAAGGACATGATCATCTCGGGCGGCTTCAATATCTATCCGAGCGATATCGAGGCGGTGGTACGCGAGCACCCCGCGGTCGCCGAGGTGTCGGTGGTCGGCGTGCCGTCGGAGCGTTGGGGCGAGACGCCGGTGGGCTTCGTCGCGCTGCGCGCGGGTAGCGGCGCCACGGCGCAGGACGTGCTCGCCTGGGCCAACGAGCGCCTGGGCAAGACCCAGCGGCTGGCCGGGTTGCACGTGGTCGACAGCCTGCCGCGCAGCGCCATCGGCAAGGTGCTCAAGCGCGAATTGCGCGACCGGCTGACGCAGGCATAAGCCCCATGCAAAGCATGCTGACGCGGAGCGCGCAGCACAATCGCAGAAAGTTTGCGAAGGTGCTTGCGCAATCGCGGAGGCATCCCTATAATTCGCGGCTTCGCTAGGCTCGTAGCTCAGCTGGTTAGAGCACCACCTTGACATGGTGGGGGTCGTTGGTTCGAGTCCAATCGAGCCTACCAACGCACAAAGGAAACGGACGGTACGCAATCGCGCGCCGTCCGTTTTTCTTTTCCGCGCGGCAATGTCAGGCGCTGATGCCGAACTCCGCCAGCACCGCTTCGGTGTGCTGCCCCAGCGTGGGCGCATCGCCCTCGGGCCGCGTCATGCCTGCCATGCCCGGCAGGTTGGCCCACGGCACCTCGCCAATCCCGTCCAGCCTCAGGCGGCCGAAAACCCCCGCCTGCCGGCATTGCGCGCTCCGCAGGAAATCGCTTGCGTGGCTGACGCGGCCAAACAGCACGTCATGCTCGGTCAGCAGCGCTTCCCAATGTGCGAGCGGCTGCGCGGCCACCGCCTGCGCCACGCGCCGGTTCAGTTCCGCCGCGCGCGGCAGCCGGCCGGCACTGGTGCGCAGCGCGGCATCGTCGAGCCAGTCGTCAAAGCCCAGCACGCGCGCCAGCCGCACGAACATCGCGTCGTTGAGCATGCTGATGTAGAGCATGCCGTCCGCCGCCGAGAACAATCCCGTCGGCGCATTGGCCGCCGCCATTTCGGCGTCGGGAAACATGGCATCGTCCACCAGCAGGTATGACTGCAGCGCCGCGCTGGTTTCCAGCAGCGACAGCTTCACGTGGCGCCCCTTGCCATGGCGCGCGGCCTTGAACAACGCCGCGCATGCATGCTGGGCGGCATACAGCCCGGTGCTCAGATCGATCAGGAAGAACGGGATACGCCGCGGCTGGCCCGCGCCGTCGCGGTTCAGGTGCATCAGCCCGCTGACCGCCTGGACCGTGGTATCGACCGCCGGCAGTGCCGCCATCGGGCCGGCATGGCCGTAGCCGGAGATCGACACATAGACCAGCCCCGGGTTGCGCGCCGCCAGCGCCTCGTAGCCCACGCCCATGCGCTCGGCCACGCCGGGGCGGAAGTTCTGAATCACCACGTCGGCACGCTCCGCCAGGCGTGCAATGGCGGCGCGGCCGCTGTCGGTGCGCGCATCCAGCAGCACGCTCTCCTTGCCGGCGTTGCACGCGACCGCGATCGCGGTCTGGCCGGCGCGGATGCGGCCCATGTTGCGCGACCAGTCGCCGCCGGGCGGCTCCACCTTGATCACGCGCGCGCCCTGCTGGCGCAGCACCAGTCCGCAGTAGGGGCCGGCGATCCCCTGGCTCAGGTCGAGCACCGTCAGGCCGTCGAGCAGCGCGGCGTCTTGTTCGGCTTTCATGTCGTCCTCCGCATTTCAGATATCCAGCATGACCTTGCCGATCGCCCGGCGCGACATCGTGGTGTCGACCGCCGCCAGCCAGTCGCGCAGCGGGAAGTGCTGCAGCACGGGCGGCGCCAGCTTGCCGCTCGCCACCGCCTGCATGATCTGCTCGACGACCTGCTGCACGCGCGGCGCGAAGCGCTGGCGTTCATCGGTCAGTCCCCAGCCGATGTAGTAGCCGTAGTTGAAGCCGATCATCGACAGGTTCTTGACCAGCAGCAGGTTGGCCGGCACTTCCGGGATACGCCCACTGGCGTAGCCGATCGACAGCAGCCGCGCGCCCGGCGCCGCGCAGCGCAGCGAGGCATCGAACAGGTCGCCGCCGACCGGATCGAACACCACGTCGACCCCGCCCGCCGGGCACAGCGCCTTCACCGAGGCCGCCAGCGTGGCCGCGTCGGCAGGCAGCGCATGCGCCGCGCCATTGCCCAGTGCCGCCTCGCGCTTGGCGTCGGTGCTGGCGGTGGCGATCACGCGCGCGCCCATCAGCTTGCCCACCTGCACGGCCGCCGTGCCGAGCGCGCCGCTGGCGCCGTGCACCAGCATGGTCTCGCCGGGTTGCAGCGCGGCGCGCCACGCCAGCGCGGCCCACACGGTGCCGTAGGTGACCGGAAGTGCCGCGGCGTGCGCCAGTGCAAGACCATCCGGCACCGGATAGACCGTGTCGGCGGTCGTCACGACTTCTTCGGCAAAACCGCCCCAGTCCAGCGCCGCCGCCACGCGCTGCCCAACGCGCAGCCGCGTCACGTCCGGCGCGACCTCAAGGATCTCCCCGGCCGCTTCCGTGCCGGGCGTGAACGGCAGCGGCGGCTTGCGCTGGTACTTGCCCGACACGAACAGGCTCAGCGCAAAGCCGACGCCGGCGTGCCGCACGCGGATGCGCACCTGTCCCGGCCCGAGCGGCTGGCGCGGGATGCGTTGCAGTTCCAGTTCGCTCCAGTGGCACCAGCGCGAACAGACCAGCCCCAGGTAATCGTCCTCTTGCATCGTCAGTCCAGTCATTCCAGCGTGATGCCGACATCGCGGATGATGCGGCTCCATTTGTCGCGGTCACTCTTCAGCACCGCGGCGAAGGCTTCCGGCGTGCCGCCGACCGGCATCAGGTTCAGGTCCTGCATCTTCTTTGCGATCTCCGGCATGCGCACAATGCGAGCGACTTCGCGCGACAGTGCCTCGACCCGCGCCTTCGGCACGCCGGCCGGGAACAGCAGGCCCATCCACGCATCCGGCTCGAAGCCCTGGTAGCCCGCCTCGCGGAAGGTTGGCACCCTGGGCAGCAGCGCCGAGCGTTCGGCGCCGGCCATCGCCACCGGGATCAGCTTGCCGCCCTGCAGCAGCGGCATCGCCGTTCCCACCGCGATAAAGCCGATCTTCACGTGGCCGGCGGCCAGGTCGGTCGCCAGCGGCGCACCGCCCTTGTAGGCCACGTGTTCCATCTGCAGGCCGGCCTCGCGCTTGAGCAGTTCGCCGAGGATGTGGCCGGTCGTGCCGGCGCCATAGGAGCCATACGGATACTTGCCGGGATTGGCCTTGACCAGCGCCACCAGCTCGGGCAGTGTGCGCGCCGGAAAGTCCGGCGACACGGCCAGGATGGTCGACGAGATCGCGACCTCGCTGACCGGCGCGAAATCGGCGATCGGGTCGTAGCCGATGCGCGGGTACAGCGACGGGTTCTGCACGTGCGCGGTGAAGGTCAGCAGCACGGTATAGCCATCCTTCGTGGCGCGCGCGACGTGCTTGGTGCCGGTGGTGGTCCCTGCGCCGGGCTTGTTGTCGACAATGACCGGCTGGCCCCAGGTCCTGGTCAGTTCCTGTCCGATCAGCCGGGCGACCGCGTCATTGACATTACCTGCCACCGACGGCACCACGATGGTCAGCGGCCGCGATGGATACGGTTCGGCGCCGGGGGCGGCATCGGCGGCGTGCGCCGTGGCTGCGGTTGTTGCCGCGGTTGTGGCCACGGTTGTGGCTGCAAGGGCGCCCAGCATGATGGCGGGCATGGCGGCGCGCAGCCGCGAGCGGAGGGTCGGCATGGTTGGTGTCTCCTGTCCTGGCTCCCTTCTGTGATGCCCGCCAGCCGCTGGCGATGCGAGGGATGCCAGCGCAGTCTATGGCATCGGCCGCGCCCCGCCGATTCCCGCTCGGCGCAAGGCGAGTCCTCCCAGGCATGGCGCGGCCGGAACCTGCGGCGCAGTGACGCAGCGCATGGGCATACCGGCGCTACAATGGCCCGCTCCGCCCCCAGCGCGCCCCATTGCCCGGTACCCGGTACGTCCCATGCGATTCGAGGATCTTGAAGCCTTCCTGGTAGTCAGCGAACACGGCAACCTGCATCGCGCGGCCGACACGCTCGGCATGACCCAGTCCGGCCTGTCCAAGACGCTGGCACGGCTGGAGGGCGAGGCCGGCATGCCGCTGTTCGAGCGCACCCCGCGCGGGCTGGTGCCGACCAGCGTCGGCAAGACGCTGCTGGCCCATGCGCGCAGGATCTCGCTGGCGGCAACCGACCTGCGCAATGAACTGGCCGAGCAGCGGCTGGCGCGCGCCGGCACGGTACGGCTCGGCGCCATTCCTTACCTGGTGCCGTTGCTGCTGTCGCCGCTGCTGGCGCAGTTCTTCGTCAGCCGCCCGCTGGCCGTGTTCTCGATCGAGACGCACCTGAGCGCGCGCCTGATGGCGATGCTGCAGAACGGCGACGCCGACCTGATCCTGGCGGCGCGCCCGGCCAGCGTGCCGGAAGACATCGACTGGCTGCCGCTGGGGCCGCTGACCATGCAGATCGTCTGCCGCAGCGCACATCCGCGCCGCGGCAGCTTCCGCACGCTGGCCGACCTGACCGAAGAGCGCTGGGCGGTGCCGGCCAGCTCGCTGTACCTGCGCCAATGGCTGGAGGAACGATTCACCTCGGTGGGGCTGCCGCCGCCGCGCGTGGCGGTGGAAAGCACGGCCTCGCCGGTCGCGTTCGGCGAGTTGCTGCGGCACTCGGACCTGCTCGGCATCATGCCACCGCGCATCCTGAAGCAGGCGGAGGGACAAGGCTTGCAGGCGATCGCCGGGCCGGGCATGTCGTGGCAGCACGAGCTGGCGGTGCTGTGGCGCGCCGGCGGCTACCTGTCGCCGATCTGCCAGGACTTCCGCGACGCGGTGGTCAAGTGGTGCGAGGAGACCGAGATCTGAGCGTCGTCCTGCTCAGGGCACCCACCAGTAGCGGGTGATATGGAAGAACACCGGCGCGGCGAACACCACCGAGTCGAGCCGGTCCAGCATGCCGCCGTGGCCCTGGATCATGTGGCCCCAGTCCTTGATGCCGCGGTCGCGCTTGATCGCCGACATCACCAGCCCGCCCAGGAAGCCCATCAGCGCGATGGCCAGCGCAATCAGTCCGGCCTGCCACGGCGTGAACGGCGTGATCCACCACAGCGCCGCACCCAGCGCAGTGGCACTTGCCACACCGCCGACAAACCCTTCCACCGTCTTCGACGGCGACAGCAGCGGCGCGATCTTGCGCTTGCCGCACAGCTTGCCCCACACGTACTGCAGCACGTCGCTGCCCTGCACCACGATCACCAGGAAGGCGATCAGCAGCAGGTTGCGGCCCTCGAAGCCCGGGATCGGCAACGTCAGCAGCGCCGGCACGTGCGAGATGCAGAACACGCAGATCATCACCGCCCATTGCACCCCGGCGCAGCGCTCCAGGAAGCGCGTGGTCTCGGACGACAGCGCCGCCAGGATCGGCAGGAACAGGAAGGCGTAGACCGGGATCAGGATCGAGAACATGCCGTACCAGCCGATGTAGACCAGCACATACTGCAGCGGCAGGAATACGAAAAAGGCGGCGACGATGGCGCGATGGTCGCCGCGGCGCGTGGTGGTGATGGTGACGAACTCGCGCAGCGCGAAGAACGACAGCAGGTAGAACAGCACGATCACCGCGGTGCGGCCCAGCGCGAAGGCCACGCCCATGACGCCGATCATCCACCACCAGGCGTTGACGCGCTGCGCGAGGTTGTCGATTACCGCATGCTGCCCGCCCCCGGGCACGCGCCAGCGCAGCAGCACGGTCACGGTGGACGCCAGCAACAGCACGGCAAACAGGCCGCCGAACAGCAGTCCGGTCTCATGGTCCCAGTGCACCGCAGGCAGGGTCGGGATGGTTGGCATGGTCATCTTTCCGCTATCGGTCCGCCATCAGTCCAGTTCGGGGGCCAGCGCGAGCAGGCCCCCGCGGCAGCGGGACAGGAAGCTCTCCTTGTCCTCGCCGTCGGCCACCAGCACGGGCTGGCCGAAGGTCACGGTGCATAGCAGCGGCACCGGCACGACCTCGCCCTTGGGCATCACGCGGTTGAGGTTGTCGATCCAGACCGGCACGAACTCCACCTCCGGACAAGCGCGCGCCAGGTGGTAGATGCCGCTCTTGAACGGCAGCAGCCGCGCATCGGTGGTGTTACGGGTGCCCTCGGGGAACAGGATCAGCGAATCGCCGCCTTCCAGCGCGCCACGCATCAGTGCCACCGGGTCATTGCCCGGATCGCTGCGCGTGCGGTCGATCAGCAAGGCGCGGAATACGTCGCGGCCGATAAAGCGCCGCAGCGGCGAGCCGTCCCAGTAATCGGCGCCGGCCACCGGGCGCGTGCCGGTGCGCAGGTCGGGCGGCAGGCAGCCCCAGATCAGCACGAAGTCGCCATGGCTGCTGTGGTTGGCAAAGTACACGCGCTGCACCGCGGCCGGGATGCAGCCCTGCCAGTTGGCGCGCATGCCGGTCAGCAGGCGGGCGAAAGCGATGATGGCGCGCGCGGTGGCACGGGCGATCCACATGGTGTTGTTTACCTCAGCAGCAAGATCAGCAGGGACAGGCACAGCTGGACTGCGGCCAGTACCACGCTGGCGCGCACCAGCCGCATCGCGCCGCGTGCGCGTTCGGGCAGCGGGCGGCCAGTGCGCTCGGATGCGATCCAGCCCAGTCCGGTCAGCGCGCCGTCGAGTCCGGCCAGGTCCGCCTGGCCTGTCTGGACGTTGGCGTCGGCCGAAGCGGCCAGCGCGTCGAACAGGCGCCGGTCAATCGCCACGCGCAGCAGCAGCCAGAGCTGGGCCAGCGCCACCAGCAACGGCAGTGCAGACAGTGCCGGGCTGGCGGACATCCAGACGGATGCCAGCGCGAAGGCCAGTCCGACCACGCCGATCCAGAGCGCACCGGACAGCGCGCCGGTGACGGCGTGCGCGATCCAGACCTCCGAGGAACTGCTGCGTGCGCCATCAGCGGCCATCGGCAGCCTCCGCTGTCGGATACTGGTCCAGCCATGCCTGCAGCGCGGCGGCGTGCTCGCGCCCCAGCACCACCGCAGGCCGGTGCGCGCGCAAAGCGGCCAGTGCCGCCGGCGCGTCGCGCAGTCCCTGCCTGCGCGCCATCCATGCGGCAGCCACCAGCGCGCTGCGCGAATATCCCAGCGCGCAGCTCACCAGTATCCGGCGTCCTTGCGCGTGCCATGCGTCGAGTTGCGCCACGGCCTGCTCCAGTTGCCGCGCGGTCGGCACGGTCAGATCCAGCACCGGCACGCAGCGATAGGCCAGCCCGGGACCGGAGGCGGCGCGCGGCAGTTCGGCGCTAAGGTCGACCACAGCATCGGCGCCCAATGCGCGCAGTTCGGCACCGGTCGGGAAGCGGCCGACCCAGACGCCGTCGGCGATGCGGCTGGCCTGCGGCGCGCGCCGGGTCCACCAGCGCGAATTCAGGAACGCGCCGAGCAGGTATGGCGCCAGCACCCAGCGTGCCGCCCGCGCCATCGTGCCGTCGGCATTCTTCAGGAACCAGGCCGGCGCGGCCAGCGCGTAGATGCGGGCAATGCAGGCCAGCGCCAGCGCGGCCCACAGCAGCAGGAACGCCAGCGTCACGGACAATGCCACCGCCAGTACCGCGCACAGCAGTGCCACGACCGCGCCAACCGCATAGCGCCGCGAAAGCTGGCGCGTGCGCGCATCGGGCAAGCCCGCCGCAACCTCCGGCAGCCGCATCGGGAACAGGTAAACGCACAGCCAGCCAACCAGCGCCCCGGTCGGCACGTCGATCAGGTGATGCTGCCATGTGGTCAGCACCGACACGCCGATCAGCGCGAACCAGCCATGCAGCAGCCAGCGCCATCCGCCGCGCAGGTGCGCCGCGTACGCGACCCACAGGATCACCAGCAGGCTGATATGCAGCGACGGCGCCTGGTTGAACGGCAGGTCGAAGCCACCCAGCAGCGCGAACAGCCGCCCCGGCAGCCCCTCCGCCTGCGGCCGCTCGAAGCTGAAGCGCAGCGGGAAGGCGACAAAGCACGCCACCGAGACCAGCTGCGCCAGCACCAGCCGCCTGACGTGCGTGACCAGTGCCGCCCGCGTTTGCCACAGGAAGAAGGAGATGCCGTACAGCAGGTCGATCGACCAGTACGGGATGATGGTCCACGGCAGGAACGGGATGCCGCGTTCCCAGCCGAAATAGACCGTTGGCACCTGCGCGCGCTGGCTCGCGAGCCAGTTGGCGAAGCCGTAGCTGGAAAAGAAAAACGCGCCGGCCAGCGCCAGCAGCAGGCAGGCCAAACCCCAGGGACGTTCACCCGTGGGGGCCGCGGCAGCCGCGTCGGCGGGCAGCGTGCTCATGCTTCGCGCCTGCGCGCCAGGCTGACGGTGAAGATGCCCCACGGGTCGATGCGCTGGGTCACCTTGTCGAAGCCGGCGGCGCGCACCAGTTCGTCCATCTCGGCCTGCGAACGCCGCCGCATCACCCAGGCGGCGCCGCCGCGGTGGCTGGTCAGCGCGCGGGCGATGAATTCGAGCTGCGGATGCCAGGGCTGGCCGGTGTAGACCAGGTAGCCGCCAGGCGGCACCGCGCGCGCCAGCCCTTCCAGCGAGCGGCGCACCATCGCGTTTTCCGGGAACAGCTCGTACAGGCCCGACACCACGGCCAGCGTCGGCGCCGGGGCCAGCGCCGCCAGGCTGTCACCGTCGAAGGCATCGCCCTGTTCGAAGCGGGCGCCTCCCTGCAGTCCCTTGGCGGCGATCAGCGCCCTGCCCTGTTCGACATTGAGCTGGCTGTAGTCGCGCAGCAGGATCGATTCGACCGCCCCGGCGCCGCCGTCCAGCGCACCCAGCGCCTCCAGCACATAGCGCCCATGCCCGGCGGCGATATCGACCATGCGCACCGGCATGCCGGCCGCACGCAGCCGCCGCACGGCCTCGGCGATCAGCGCTTCGGCGTGGACCTTGCGCTGGCGGATGCCGCGCCAGCCGATGGCGCCGAGGTATTGCGCGTCGGCCATCCGGCCCAGCGGGCCGCGTCCCGACGGCGTATTGCGGTAGACGTAGTCGAGCGTCGAGCCCGAGTCGAAACCGGTCTCATGCCCGAGCCGCACGCCGTCCGACAGCATCCCGCCGAGCTTCAGGTTGGCACGCGCCGCGCGCCAGTACCAGGCCGCCAGCCCGCCCGGCGCGGACGCCAGCCGGTCCGACTCTTCCCGGAACGGGCCGATCAGGTCGGCCTCCAGCAGCGAGCGCGGCGGCGACGGCGTGTCGAACTCGCGCACGATAAAGCGCCGCGCCGCGTCCACGGCCAGCTTGCGGTCGCGCTCGCCCAGCGTGTCGTGGAAAAACCCCTCCAGCACGATGCGTTCCTTGGTGCGCGCGCCCAGCCGCTCGTAGAAGCGGTCCTGCGGCCCGCGGTGCACGACCCAGTCGGCGCCGGAGATCAGCAGCTGCGTCGGCACCGTGATTGCGGCGGCATCGGCGACGATGCGTTCCGCGGTCTCGTACAGGTCCAGCAGGATATTGACCGCGATCGGCCGCGTGATCAGCGGATCGGTGTCATAACTGGCGATGCGCCCGGGATCGTGCGTCAGGAACTTCGCCTTGACGTAGCTGTTGACGAAGAACCTGCCGCGCAGCCGGTGCATCAGCTTCAGTCCCGGCCGCGCGAACGGCACGTACAGCTTGACCTTGAAGGCCGGCGAGGCCAGCACCAGCGCGCGGATCGGCGGCGCGTAGTCGTGCACCCACGTGGCGGCCAACACCGCCCCGACGCTTTGCGCAATGACCGCGGTACGCTCCAGCGGGATGCCGTGCGCCTCGGCGATATGCTGGGTAAACGTCTGGATATCGCGCACCGAATCCGCCAGGCAGGGGCTGTAGCCACGCTCGCCGGGCGAGCGGCCGTGGCCGCGCGCGTCCCAGGCGAAGATGTCGTAGCCCGGCAGGTTCAGTTCGTCGGCCAGGTGGGCGACACGCCCGGAATGCTCGTGGCCGCGGTGGAACAGCACCACGGCGCCACGCGCCGGGCCCTCCACCGCAGGCCAGTGGCGGTAGAACAGCGCCTGGCCGTCATGGGTCTGGAAATGCCGCTCCTGCGGCTGGCGGATAGCGGCTCGGTCCATGGCTTCAGCCTGCGGTGCGGGCACGCGCCTCGGCAACGCCGCGGCGCACGCGATTGGCAATGGTGTAAAGCGACAGCAAGGACAGCGCCAGCCACAACCAGGAAGCGGCAGCGCCGAAGCCCAGCCCCAGCCCCGCCCACAGTGCGATGGCCCCGACCGCGAAAGCACGGTCGCTCTTGCCAAGCGGGCCGTCGTAGCGCCGGCTGGCGCCGGCAAGGGGCCCGACCAGGCCGGCGGCCTCGGCCATCACCGCCAGCAGCGCAAAGGTGCCGACCTGCGCCAGCCCGAAATCCGGCAGCGCCGCCAGCGGCAGGATCAGCGCCAGGTCCGAGACGATGTCGCCAAGTTCGTTGAGGTAGGCGCCGAGCGCGCTCTGCTGGCCGTGCTCGCGCGCGAGCATGCCGTCGATCGCATTGAGCGCCATGCGCAGGAACAGCCAGAGGGGAAACAGCAGGAACAGCGCCGGGCTCTCGGTCACCAGCATGCCGATGGCAGCCAGCACGCCGACCGCGAGAGAGCCGGCGGCCGCGGCGATCGTGACCTGGTTGGCGGTGGCGCCGCGATGGGCCAGGTCCTGCACCACCGGGCGCAGCCATGCCTGGAACCTGGGCTTGAGTTCGTAGAGCGTCATCGCGCCGGCCTCCCGCCGAGCTGATGCCGGAAGCGGCGCCGCGCGCCTTGCCGGTGCCGGCGCTTGCGCTGCGCCGCTGGCCGGCCGGGGACCCCCTTCCGTCTTGTTCTTGGTGGCGTTTCTTGTAGCGTTTCGTTGTGACTGCCCGGCCCGCACTGACGCCCAGACCAGCGGTGCCTTTGACGGCACTCTACAGCCAAGTCCGAGACATTACCAGAAGCGGCTTGCGCCCTGTACTGAACGATTTCGAATGCGAGATACGGTCCCGCTACGGCCAAAACCAGGCCGAGCTCAGGCCGCGGCCAGCGTGCTGCGCACGGCGTCGGTCACTTGCGTCACCACGCCGTCGCGCCAGTCGTCGGCGTCGCCATAGAAGGCCCGCCACATCGCCTGGCGCACCAGCGCGCGCTGGTTCTCGTCCGCTTCGGGATGCCGGTGCAGCCAGTGGTCGCCACGCAGCGCGTCCAGCACCTCGCCCACTGGCAGCGTGCCGAATTCCAGCGCGATGCCAGCATAGTCGATCCCCGGCAGTGTCTGCGGCACCGCACGCCAGGCCAGCCCGGTCAGGTTGGCCGAGGTCGACGAGCCGTCATAGATCGACGTCACGCGGCTGCCCCAGATGGCGCGCGTGCGCGTCAGCGACTCGGGCGTGTCCGGGCCCATGTGGATCGGCTCGCCATAGCCCCACGGCCCCAGGCCGGTGTGCACGTCGATCCAGCGCAGCGTCTCGCGCCCGGCGCCGAAGCGCGCCAGGATGCGGCATAGCGTGTAGTTGCTCCAGGTCGCCTTGGTGCCGCCGAAGAACATGCCGTCCGGGTCCTGGTACTGGCCGCCGCTCAGCGCGGCCTGGTACCACGCCATGCCACGCTCGGCCACGGTCTTCATCAGCTGAGCCTGGTCGGCGTCGGATGGCGGCCACTGCGCCGGCAGCAGCAGCGGCGCAATCTCCGCATAGGGCCCGTTGTACGGCAGCGGCTGCGAGAAGTCCATGAAGTTGCGGTTCAGGTCGACGTTGTCTTCGTTGACCCGGCGCAGATGCGAGAAACCGTAGGGATTGATGGCATGGACCAGCAGCAGGCTGGTGCCCGCGGCGGCGCAATCTGCGAGCAGCGCGGTGTCGTTCAGCATCGCAATCTGCACGCCGGAGCCGGCGAAGCCCTCGGCGCCATGGGTGCCGGAAGTCACCATCAGGCACTGCCGCGCGCCGGGCGGGCCCACCTGCGCCACGTCGATCGCCAGGTCCTCGCCGGCGCTGCCGCGGCGGGTCGGATGCGGGAACTGCGCCAGGTCTGCCCCGGCCGCGCGCGCGGCATCGAGGAACTTCTGGCGGGCTTCGGCGTAGCTGCGCGAAAAAGGACTCATGGCGTCACCGGCGGATGGCGATGCAGGCCATTAGACGCCATTTCCACCGGTTCTGCCAGTTGCGCCGAATGGGTAGCTAGAACAGCGAGCCGTTCGGATCGGGTGGCGCCGAAGCGGCCGGGACCGCCCGGCTTGCCGCTTCCGCCGCGGCGCCCCAGATGCCGGGCGAGGTAAAGGCCTGCGGATGCATCTCGATCCCTGCCGCGGCCAACTGGCTGGCAGTCAGCACCAGGTGTCGCGCCAGCCAGTCGTGCAGGCCTCGCAGGAAGCGGATGTTGTCGACGCTGTTGGAGGCGGCGATCAGCCGCTCCAGCTTGACATGGGCGGTATAGACGTCGAGCAGGTTGGTGGCGCGCAGCCGCGGCGGCGTGCCGGGGGCACGCTCGATCGCCAGGATGCGGCGCACCTGCGCAGTGGCCACGTCGCCGGTACGCAGGTATTGCTCGTAGACCGGGTCCAGCGCGGGAAAGCGCACGGTGGGCTGCACGCGCGGCACGGCGGCCACTTTTTCCATGCGCAGGACAAGGTAGCGGATGGCCGCAAGGCGTTCTGCCGCCGCGGTTTCCGCCGCGCTACGCCTTCCGCGCCGGACGCCGGCGGGGATGGGATCGGGCAAGGCCGAGCGCGGCACCACGTCGCGCCCGGTGTAGTCCGGCACCTGCAGAAGCAACCCGGGATGCGCCACCGCGGCGCGGGCGCAGTCTTCGCCGAACGGATACTCATGCCCGGCGGCGTCGCGCAGGATATAGGCCTGTCCGTGCGGGAAACCGTGGTGCCGGCGGCTGTTGCCGCGCGCATGGCAACGGGTGTCCAAGTCGACGAAGTCCTTGCGTACGGGGATCCAGCCTCCGTCGTGTGCCTGGGTCATGCGAATGCGTAGTGCCGGGTTGGCTGGGTTGGCTGCGGACCCGCTATTGTCGCCGATCCGGAGGATCCGCTGCCGGCAGGCGCTACTTCAGCATGAACGACATCGCCGACAGGCAGTTGAGCATGCGTACCGCGGCCTGCACGGAGTCGGCCTGGAAGCCCAGGGTCACGCCGTCCAGGCGCTCCAGCGCCGGCCACTGGCAGAACAAGTCGGCATGGGCCGGCGTCAGGGTCTGCAGCCTGGTGCTCACCGGCGCTTCGAGCCGCAGGCATTGCGCCTGCGCCGCGCCGCGCACGCCCTCGGCCGCGGCCGCCTGGATCGCCTCGCGCGCCGCCGCCGGCGACAGCGTGGTGCCGCTGCCGAAGCCGCCGGCACGCTTGGTCTCGGCAAAGCGCACCCACGGCATCAGCGGCCGGGTTTCCTGCACGAAGACGTCGTCACCGCTGGCCATCAGCACCGGCACGCCCAGTTCCCCGGCCAGCGCGCCGTAGAGACCGGCCTCGCCAAGTTCCATGCCGTTAAGCCAGACCCGGGCGAAGGCGCCGCTGTTGATGGTGTGCGCCAGCACGCCGCGGCTCTGCGCGCGGCCGTGGTAGCCGATCATCAGCACGCCGTCGGCGCCGTCCTCGATGCCGGCCATCATGCCGAGGTAGCGCGGCTTGCCGAGCACCAGCCGCGCGCGCGGGTCGATCTGGTCCGGCAGCAGGTTGCGGAAGCCGCCATGCGAGTCGTTGACCAGCACTTCGGTGGCGCCGCCGGCAAAGGCGCCGGCGACGGCGGCATTGGCCTCGGCAGTCATCCAGGCGCGGGCGCGTTCATATTCGCCGTTGCCGGGGCGGGTCTGCTCGGCGTGGAAGACGCCGGCGACGCCTTCGATATCGGTGGAAATCAGGATCTTCATCAGGCGGACTGGCGCAGTTCTGGCATGACCTCCAGCAAGGCGCGGCGGGCATGGCCGTCGCGGCCCTGCACCGTCGCCGCATGCCAGAGCGCATGGACGATGGCCTGCTCGACACTGTCCGCGGCGGCGCGGAACAGCGGGTCGAGCAGCGTTTCGTGGAGCATGGCGACCGCAGGCATCGCGCGGTCGGCCTGGTGCGGGACGGTATAGGCGGTCGAGAAGGCGAGCGCGATATCGCCCGAGCCGTGCCCGAACACCGAGCCGGTGCGCGCCAGCCCCGCACCCGCGCGCAGCGACATCCGGCGCAGCTGGCGTGCGTCCAGCGGCGCGTCGGTGGCCACGACCATGATGATCGAGCCTTTTTCAGGCAGCGGCGGCTGCGCCACCGCGTCGGGCTGCGCCAGGCGCTGCGCCAGCTGCGGCCCGACCAGCCTGCCCGCCAGCGTCAGCGACTCCGGCGTGCCGAAATTTGCCAGCACCAGCGCGCCGACACGATAGCCCTGCGCGATGCGCGATGCCGTGCCGATGCCGCCCTTGACGCCGAACGACGACATGCCGCGCCCGGCGCCGATCGCGCCCTGCGCGACTTCACCCCCGGCAGCGGCGTGCGCGGAGTCATAGTGACTGCCGTCCACGGCCATGCGCTGGATATCGTTCAGGTAGCCGTCATTGCATTCGAACACCAGCGGATTGACCGTCGGCCATGCGCGTCCGATCTCCGGGTTGGCGGCGACGGCGGCACGGATCTGCGCCTGCGCCATGGCGCCGACCGAGAAGGTGTTGGTCAGCGCAACCGGCGTCTCCAGCAAGCCCAGTTCGTCCAGCTGCACCAGCCCCACGCTCTTGCCGAAGCCGTTAAGCACGGTGGCCGCCGCGGGCACCTTGTCGCGATACAGGTCACCGCCGTGCGGGCGGATCACGGTGACGCCGGTCTGCACCGCATCCTGCGCCAGCGTGCAGTGGCCCACGGTCACCCCTGGCACGTCGGCGATGCTGTCGCGCTGCCCGGCCGGCAGGCTGCCGATACGCGGTACGCCCTGCGTCGATGTCTGCATGGCTCACCGGCGGTCGATCTTGGGATCCAGCGCGTCGCGCAGGCCGTCGCCAAGCAGGTTGAACGCCAGAACCGTCAGGAAGATCGCCAGGCTCGGGAAGATCGCCACGTGCGGCGCGGTCACCATGTCGGCGCGCGCCTCGTTCAGCATCGCGCCCCACTCCGGCGTGGGCGGCTGCGCGCCCAGCCCCAGGAACGACAGGCTGGCCGCGGTGATGATCGACGTGCCGATCCGCATCGAGAAATACACCACGATCGACGACACCGTGCCCGGCAGGATATGGCGCATCAGGATGGTCCAGTCCGACGCGCCGATGCTGCGCGCGGCCTCGACATAAGTCAGCCGCTTCAGCATCAGCGTATTGCCGCGCACCAGCCGCGCGAAGGCCGGGATGCTGAAGATCGCCACGGCAAAGATCACGTTAGTCATGCCATTGCCGAGGATGGCAACGATGCCGATCGCCAGCAGGATGCCCGGGAAGGCGAAGAGCACGTCGGAGATCCGCATCACGATGCGGTCCCACCAGCCCTCGTAGTAGCCGGCCAGCAGGCCCAGCACGGTGCCGATCACCGCGCCGATGATCACCGACAGGAAGCCCGCCGCCAGCGAGATGCGCGCGCCGGCCAGGATGCGGCTGAAGATATCGCGCCCGAGCGAATCGACGCCCATCCAGTGCGCGGCCGACGGGCCGGCGTTGAGCGCGTCGTAGTCGAAGAAATTCTCGGGGTCGTACGGCACGATATGCGGCGCCAGGATGGCGACCAGCACCAGCAGCAGCACGAACACGCCGGCGCCCAGCGCCAGGTGCTGCTTGCGGAATTTGCGCCAGAACTCGGTCCAGGGCGTGCGCACGGCTTCCGGCACGGGAGCGGTGGCGGGTGCCGCTTCGCTTGCGGCGGGCGTGGAAAGCTCAGTCATGCCGGCCTCACTTGTAGCGGATGGTTGGGTTGATCACGGTGTAGAACATGTCCACCACCAGGTTGATCAGTATGAATTCGAGCGAGAACAGCAGCACCTCGGCCTGGATCACCGGGTAGTCGCGCATCTCGACGGCATCGACCAGCAGGCGGCCGAGACCCGGCCAGTTGAACACTTTCTCGACCACGATCGAGCCACCCAGCAGGAAGCCGAACTGCAGGCCCATCATCGTCACCACCGGGATCATGGCGTTGCGCAGGCCATGCTTGGCCACCACCACCGTCTCGCGCACGCCCTTGGCGCGGGCGGTGCGGATAAAGTCTTCCTGCAGCACCTCGACGAACGAGGCGCGGGTAAAGCGCGCCATGACCGCCGCCACCGCGGCGCCGAGCGTGATCGACGGCAGCACGTAATGCTTCCAGCTGTCGGCGCCGATCGAGGGCAGCCAGCCCAGCTGCACGGAGAACACCTCCATCAGCAGCATGCCCAGCGCAAAGGCGGGGAACGAAATCCCCGATACGGCCAGCGTCATGCCGAAGCGGTCCGGCCAGCGGTTGCGCCACACCGCCGAGCCGATGCCAATCGCCATGCCGAACACCACCGCCCACGCCATCGACGCCACCGTCAGCAGCAGCGTCGGCATGAAGCGGTCGCCAATCTCCTCGCTCACTGGGCGCTTGGTACGCAGCGAATGGCCGAATTCGCCGCGCAGCGCGTTGGAGAAGAAGTTGACGAACTGCTCGTGCATGGGCCGGTCCAGGCCCAGATCCTTGCGCACCAGTTCGACCGTGGCCGAGTCGGCCTCGGGGCCCGCCGCGAGCCGCGCGGGATCGCCCGGCAGCAGGTGGACGAACAGGAACACCAGCACTGCCACGATCAGCAGCGTGGGGATCACGCCCAGCACTCGTTTGAGGAAGTAGTTCAGCATGAAGCACCAGAATGAATGACAGCAAGCGAGGCCGCGGGCCGCCCGCCTGCGAACCCCGCGTCGCGGGCCGGCGGCCTTGTGTCGGCTTGCTGCTTTGCTGCTCGTTGGGTCAGGGTCCTTGAGGCGGCTGGAGTACTGCCCGCGCCCGCCCTCACCCCCGGCCCCTCTCCCGCATGCGGGAGAGGGGAGCAAATCGCCGGAGCTGGAACGACCCGTTGTGTTCTCCCCTCTCCCGCGCGCGGGAGAGGGGCGGGGGTGAGGGCCGGCACCTCAACGAAGTCCCGCCCTTCACTTCACCCCTTACTGCTTGATATCAATCTCATCAAAATTAAACGACCCGTCCGGCATCACATACGCCCCAGCCAGCCGCTTGCTGCGCGCGAACAGCACCTTCTCCGTCACCAGGAAGGCCCACGGCGCATCCTTCCAGATGCGTTCCTGGGCGTCCTTGTACAGGCGGGCCTTCTCGCCGCGGTCCGTGGTACGCAGCGCGCCGGCGATATCCGCATCGACCTGGTCGTTCTTGTAGTAGGCAGTGTTCAGCAGCTTGGGCGGCATCGACTCAGAAGCAAGCAGCGGACGCAGCGCCCAGTCCGATTCACCGGTCGACGACGACCAGCCGATGTAGTAGATGCGCACACCGGCGTCTTCCGGCTTCTGCACGCTTTCAACCTTCTCCACGCGCTGCCCGGCTTCCAGCGCCTGCACCTGCGCCTTGATGCCGACCTGCTGCAGCTGCTGCTGCACGAACTGGATCACCTTCTGCGCGGTGGTGTGGTTGTAGGCCGACCACAGCGTGGTCTCGAAGCCGTTCGGGTAGCCGGCTTCCTTCAGCAGCGCGCGCGCCTTGGCCGGGTCATACGGCCACGGGCCGAGCTTCTCGGCATAGTCCACGCCCGGCGGCACCACGCCCTCGGCCGGCACCGCGTAGCCAGCAAACGCCACCTTGGCCAGTGCATCCTTGTTGATCGCGTAGTTGATGGCCTGGCGCACCTTGGGGTCGTTGAATGGCTTGACCATGGTGTTCAGGCTCAGGTAGCGCTGGATGATCGACGACGACGCGATCAGCTCGACCTTGGCGCTGTTCTTCAGCACCGCGGCCTGCTCGAACGGGATGCTGAAGGCAAAGTCCGCCTCGCCGGTCTGCATCACGGCGGCGCGCGTGTTGTTGTCGACCACCGGCTTCCAGGTGATGGTGTCGATCTTCGGGTAGCCGGTCTTCCAGTAGCCGGCGAACTTCTTGCCCTTCAGGTGATCGGGCTGCTTCCACTCGACGAACTCGAACGGGCCGGTGCCGACCGGATGGAAGGCAATCTCCTTGCCGTACTTTTGCAGCGCGGCCGGCGAGATCATCACCGCAGACGGATGCGCCAGCACGTTGATGAACGGCGAGAACGGCTCCTTCAGCGTGACCTTGACGGTATTGGCATCGACCACGTCGGTCCTGGCGACGCGGTTGAACAGCGTATAGCGCTTGAGCTTGTTGGCCGGGTTGGTCACGCGGTCCAGGTTGGCCTTGACCGCGGCGGCGTCGAACGCGCTGCCATCGTGGAACTTGACGCCCTTTTTCAGCTTGATGGTATAGGCGAGGCCGTCCTTGCTGACGTCATAGCTCTCGGCCAGCACGTTGACCAGTTTCATGTCCTTGTCCATGCCGAACAAGCCCTGGTAGAAGCTCTTGGACACGGCCTGCGACAGCGTGTCGTTGGCGTCGTACGGGTCCAGCGTGGTGAACGTGGAAGCGACAGCCATCACCGCGTCCTTGGCGGCAAAGGCGGACACCGGCGCCAGCGCGCCCATCGCGCCAGCCATAAGCAGCCCGGCCAGCAGCCTGGGCGAAACCATCCGTGCAGACATCTCGATTCTCCTTGGATTGACTTCCGTTTCAGTAGGCGCCGCCAACGGCGTGCCGCGCAACAAAATGGCCGGCCCCGGCGCTGCCGGCGACCTGCACCAGCGGCTGCACCACCGGTTCGTCGCCGACCGCTCGGATCGGGCTGGGAATCTCATCGTTCAGCGGCTCGCGCCGCAGGTGGCGCCGCGCCGGGTCGGCGATCGGCACCGCCGACATCAGCTTCTTCGTGTACGGGTGCTGCGGGTTCTCGAAGATCGCGCGGCGCGGGCCGATCTCGACGATCTGGCCCAGGTACATCACCGCCACGCGGTGGCTGACGCGCTCCACCACCGCCATGTCGTGCGAGATAAACAGGAAGGCGATGCCCAGCTCGCGCTGCAGGTCCAGCATCAGGTTGACGATCTGCGCCTGGATCGACACGTCCAGCGCGGACACCGACTCATCCGCGACCACCACCTTGGGATTCAGCGCCAGCGCGCGCGCAATGCAGATGCGCTGGCGCTGGCCACCGGAGAACTCGTGCGGATAGCGCGCCGCGTGCGAGGGGTCCAGCCCCACCTTGTCGAGCAGCCAGGCTACGCGCTGCCCGGCCTCCTTGCCGCTGGCGGCCTTGTGCACCAGCAGCGGCTCCATGATCGAATAGCCGACCGGCACGCGCGGGTCGAGCGACGCGAACGGGTCCTGGAAGATGAACTGGATATTGCGGCGCAGGGTCTGCAGAGCCGGGCCTTCCAGCTTGCTGATGTTCTGCCCGTTGAATTCGATGGTGCCGCTCTGGCTTTCCACCAGCCGCAGCAGCGAACGGCCCGTGGTGGACTTGCCGCAGCCGGACTCGCCCACCAGTGCCAGCGTTTCGCCGGGATAGAGATCGAAGCTGACTTTCTCCACCGCATGCACGCGGCGCGTGACGCGGCCGAACAGGCCGCCGGGCACGTCGAATCGCGTGACCAGGTCCTGCACGCGCAGGATCGGGGCGACACCGGGCTGCACCGTGTCCTGCGGCGCAGCCTGCTCCGCCCTGGCGCTATCCAGGCGCAGCAGCGGGAACTTGGCCGGCAGGTCAGTGCCGCTCATGGCGCCCAGGCGCGGCACGGCCGACAGCAGCGCGCGCGTGTACGGATGCGCGGGCGCGCGGAACACGTCGTCGGAGCTGCCCTCCTCCACCTTCTCGCCGCGGTACATCACCAGCACGCGATCGGCCACCTCGGCCACCACGCCCATGTCGTGGGTGATGAAGACCACGCCCATGTGCATTTCGGCCTGCAAGCCGCGGATCAGCTGCAGGATCTCGGCCTGGATGGTCACGTCCAGCGCGGTGGTGGGCTCGTCGGCGATCAGCAACGCCGGCTTGCACGACAGCGCCATCGCGATCATCACGCGCTGGCGCATGCCGCCGGAAAGCTGGTGCGGATAGCGCTCCAGCACGCGGCGCGCCTCGGGGATGCGCACCAGCTCCAGCATGCGCAGCGCCTCGGCACGCGCCGCGGCGCGGCTCTTGCCCTGGTGCAGCCGGATCGATTCGGCGATCTGCTCGCCCACCGGGAACACCGGGTTGAGCGAGGTCATCGGCTCCTGGAAGATCATCGCCACGTCGGCGCCGCGCACGCTGCGCAGCGTCGCGTTATCCGCGCGCGCCAGGTCGATCACCGCGCCGCCGCGCCGGCGCAGCAGCATGCTGCCGCTGACGATCTTGCCGCCGCCATGCTCGACCAGCCGCATCAGCGCCAGCGACGTGACCGACTTGCCCGAGCCCGACTCGCCCACCACCGCCAGCGTCTCGCCGCGGTCGACATGGAACGACAGGTTGCGCACGGCCTCGACGGTGCGTTCGGACGTGGCAAAGCGCACGCTCAGGCCATCGACCGAGACGACGCGCTCGGGCGGCAGGACGATGCCGGAGGCGGAAGCGTGCGCTTGCGCTGGAATATTGGCCACTGGAACTCCTTGTTTGCTGCGTGATGCTCAGGACTGGCGGATGCGGGGATCAGCCATAGATCGAGACGCTGACCGCCTCGCCCACGCGGGCAAAGCCGCGGTACATGCCTTCGGTGTTGAACGGCAGCGTGACGTTGCCGGCGCGGTCTACCGCGATCAGTCCGCCCCGGCCTTCGATGGCGACCAGTTTTTCCATCACCACGCGCCGTGCCGATTCTTCCAGCGACAGGCCGGCATAGCGCATCTGCGCCGAGACATCGTGAGCGGCCACGGTGCGGATAAACATCTCGCCAGTGCCGGTGGCGGACACTGCCACCACGTCGTCGGCATAGCAGCCCGCACCAATGACCGGGGTATCGCCGACGCGCCCCACCTTCTTGTTGGTCACGCCGCCGGTAGAGGTCGCCGCGGCGAGGTTGCCGCGGCTGTCGCACGCCACCGCGCCAACGGTGCCGAACTTGCTGTCCGGATCGATCGGGTCGGCCGGCACGTTCCGTGCCCCCAGTGCGGCGGCATCATGGTCGAGCAGCGCCATGCCGGCGGTACCGCGGGCGCGCTGCCATTGTTCGTGGCGTGCCTGCGTGAAGTAGTATTCCTGCTCCACCAGTTCCAGCCCCTGTGCGGCGGCGAAGGCCTCCGCGCCGGCGCCGGCAAACAGCACATGCTCGCTGTGATCGAGCACCGCGCGCGCGGCCAGCACCGGGTTGCGCAGGCGCGTGACGCAGGCCACCGCGCCGGCATCGCGGGTGGCGCCGTCCATCACCGCCGCGTCGAGTTCATAGGTGCCGGCATGGGTCAGCACGGCGCCCTTGCCCGCATTGAACAGCGGGCATTCCTCCAGCAGGCGCACGGCCTCGGTCACGGCATCGAGCGCGTTGCCGCCGTCGGCCAGGATGCGCTGGCCGGCCCGCAGCACGTGTTCCAGCGCCTCGGTGTATTCGCGTTCGCGCGCGGGATCCATCGCCTCGCGGGTGATGGTGCCGGCGCCGCCGTGGATGGCAATGACTGCTTGTTGCATGGGATGGTTCAGGACTTCTTCAGGTTGGACGCGCGGCGGCGCGTGATGCCCGCCGCCTGCGCTTCGGTTGGCTGCGGTCCGGTTGACCCGGCTGGCCCGGCTGGCCCGGCACGGCCGGCGCGTTCGGCGCCCGGCGTGCCATAGAGCCACGGCAGCAGGAATTCGGTCATTTCGGCGGCGGCCTTGACCGGCCGCTCGGCGCGGTGCGCGACCGCCCCGCACAGCGCTTCAATCAGCGCCAGCACGGTCGCATCGGAGTTGGCAGAGAGCCGGTTGGCGGCCTGCGCGTACAGCGCGATATCGGCCAGCGGCGCCAGCGGCGAGGTCGGCCCGTCGGTCAGCGCCAGCACGCGGCCGCCGTGCGCCCTGACGCGCTGCGCCAGTTCGATGGTGTCGGTCACGTAGCGCGGGAAGGCGATCACGATCAGCAAGTCGCTCGGCTGCAGCTTGAACAGCTGGCGCGCCGCGTGCGAGGCACCGCCGGCGCCGGCGACTGAGGTAACCATGCGGCAATGCATTTCCAGCCCGTGCTGCAGCAGGCCGGCCAGAAAGCCGCTGGCGCCGAAGCCCGCCACATAGACGCGCTGCGCCCCCAGGATCGCCGAGACCGCACGCTCGCATGCCTGCGCGTCAATGCCGCGCCGCGTGGCTTCGGCATTGGCGGCCGCATCCTCGAGCGAGGCGGCGAACACTTCAGCCACGGTCGCGGGCCGTTCCAGTTCGCTGCGCAGCCGCTCGACCGGCGCCAGCGTGGCCTCGAAGCCGCGCACCAGCTCGGTACGGAACTGCGGATAGCCGTCGAATCCCAGCGCCCGCGCGAAGCGGTTGGCGGTGGCCACCGACACGTCCACCGCCGCGGCAAATTCGTCGATGCGCATCGTAGCCGCGCGGAACAGGTTGGCCAGCACGTATTCCGCCATGCGGCGGTGCGCCGGCGTCAGCGTGGGCAGGCTGCGCGCGATGCGGTCGGAGATCGAATGGCCTTGGGTCATGTCGGGTCGGGATGGCGTTCGCGTGGGCGACGCTGCCGGTTACATTCTGAAAAACATCGTGAAAATGAATTTACACTCAACCCACCCACAAAGAAAATAGAGTTTTGGAGATTCGAGGGTAATCCCTAGCGCCGACCGCCATGCGGCGCACCGGGGCGGTGCGCAATGCCGCGGCATTTCTGGCATTTCGCCATTCGCGGGCATGCCCCGCACCGGAAACGCTACAATGCCGGCCAGCGCCGCCAACCCGCCTTGGCCGGCTTTTCCGCGTAGTTGCCCGTTCCCGTTTCAGAAGTTTCCCCGCACGTGATCCGAATCGACCAGCTTGTCCTCCAGCGCGGCACCAAGGTGCTGTTCGACCACACCAGCGTGACGCTCAACCCGGGCGAGCGCGTGGGCCTTGTCGGCGCCAACGGCAGCGGCAAGTCGACGCTGTTCGCGCTGCTGCGGGGCGAGCTGCATCCGGACGGCGGCGATGTCAGCGTTCCGGCGCAATGGCGCGTCGCGCATGTGGCGCAGGAAACGCCGGCGGTCAGCCGCAGCGCGGTCGAGTACGTGATCGACGGCGACACCCGCTTGCGCGAGATCGAAGCCGCCATCGCGGCCGCACAGGCCAGCGGCGACGGCACCGCCGAAGGCGAAGCCCACGCCGCCTATGCCGATGCCGACGGCTACACGGCTCCCGCGCGCGCCGAAGCGCTGCTGCTGGGCCTCGGCTTTACGCTGCCCCAGGTAACGCAGCCGGTATCGTCGTTCTCCGGCGGCTGGCGCATGCGTCTGAACCTGGCGCAGGCGCTGATGTGCCCGTCCGACCTGCTGCTGCTCGACGAACCGACCAACCACCTGGACCTGGACGCCATCGTCTGGCTGGAAGACTGGCTGGCACGCTACCCGGGCACGCTGGTGATGATTTCGCACGACCGCGAATTCCTCGACGCGATCTGCAACGTCACCGTGCATATCGAGAACCAGCAGCTGCGCCGCTACGGCGGCAACTACACGCTGTTCGAGACCCTGCGGCTGCAGCAAATGGCACAGCAGCAGGCCGCCTACGCGCGCCAGCAGAAGGAAATCGCGCACCTGGAGTCGTTCATCACGCGCTTCAAGGCCAAGGCGACCAAGGCGCGCCAGGCGCAGAGCCGGGTCAAGGCGCTGGAGAAGATGGAGCGGCTCGCGCCGGTGCACGTCGCCGCCGGCTTTGCCTTCGAGTTCCGCGAGCCCGATGCCGCGCCCAACCCGATGATGGTGCTCGACGGCGTCGATTGCGGCTACGCCGAGGCCGAGCCGCCGGTCACCATCCTGCACAACCTGGCGCTGTCGATCCAGAATGGCCAGCGCATCGGCCTGCTTGGCGCCAACGGCCAGGGCAAGTCGACGCTGGTCAAGACGCTGGCCGGCACGCAGGATCCGATGACCGGCACGCTGCGCCTGGGCAAGGGACTGCAGATCGGCTACTTCGCGCAGCACCAGCTCGAGACACTGCGCGACCACGACTCGCCGCTGCAGCACCTGGCACGCCTGGCACCTGACGTGCGCGAGCAGGAGCTGCGCGACTTCCTCGGCAGCTTCAATTTCCGCGGCAACATGGCCACGTCACCGATCGAGCCGTTCTCCGGCGGCGAAAAGGCACGCCTGGCGCTGTCGCTGATCGTCTGGCAGAAGCCCAACCTGCTGCTGCTCGACGAACCGACCAACCACCTCGACCTCGATACCCGCGAGGCGCTGACCATGGCGCTGGCGCAGTTTGAAGGCACGCTGATCCTGGTCTCGCACGACCGCCACCTGCTGCGCGCCACCGCCGACCAGTTCATGCTGGTCGCGGACGGCACCATCAAGCCCTTCGACGGCGACCTGGACGACTACCGCGACTGGCTGCTGCAGCAGGCCGCCGCCAAGCGCAATGCCGCCACGGCCGCGCACCTGGCTGAGAACAGTGGCGATGCCGCCACGGTCAACCGCAAGGACCAGCGCCGCGCCGAGGCGGATGAGCGCCAGCGCCTGTCGGCGTTGCGCAAGCCGCTGACGAAGGAGCTGGAAAAGGTCGAGAAGCGGATGGCGGTGCTGCAAACCGCCAAGGAAGAGATCGACCGGTTCATGGCCGATGAATCGAGCTATGCCGAAGCCAACAAGGCGAAGCTGATGGAGATGCTGAAGCGCCAGGGCGAGGTCAATGGCGAGCTGGAGACGCTGGAAGAGAAGTGGCTGGAGCTGCAGGAGCAGATCGAGCAGATTGCGTGAAGGATAGTTCCCTCAATAAAAAACCGGCGCACACTGCGCCGGTTTCTCTTTCCGACTCCGTCATCCTTCAACGGAAATTCTTCTCCCGCCGGATCAACCCCACCGCCAATGTCAGCGTCAGGATAAACAACCAGATCAGCGACCACGCCGGCACCGACAGGCCCAGCACCGGCGGCAGCGGCGCCGCGCACAGGCCATCGGCATAGAACACCTGCGGCAGCACCTTGGCGGTCGGCAGCGCGTTGACCCAGTTCTCCAGCGGATCGATGCCGCAGGTCGCCTTCGGGTTCAGCAGCAGCGACACGTGGTAAACCGCCACGGCAATGCCGGCGATACCCGACAGCATGCCCAGGCCCTGCCACAACGAACGCGTGTTCTGCGCCACCACGGCGAGCAGCGAGAAGATGCCGATGCCGATAAATGCAAAGCGCTGCATCACGCAAAGCGGACAGGGCTGGTAGCCCTTTTCAAACTGCAAATAGAGCGCAACGCCGACCAGGCCGAAGGAAACCAGGGCGATCAGCAAGAAATAGGCGCGGGAATTGGCTTGCATAGTGGTGATAGAGGGTGATCCGGTAAGCAGTGCCGTCAAGTGACTTCAGTTCGGGGCGCGGCATTGCTGCGCATTATTACCGATTTTTCCGCGCCCGCCTTGGGCATCACATCGGCTGCGCATCCCCTGCCCTGTGGCGGATTGACGCAGGGCACTATGCGGCGCCCGCCCGCCATGTCGCGCGCGGCAAACGGTATAGGCAATGCGGTCGCAGCGGATGCCCCGGCGGCAGCGCAGGATGTTCGAACCCCAGCGCATCCTCGCGCATGCCCAGCCGTTCCATCACCGCGCGCGAGCGGCGGTTGTCCAGCGTGGTGAAGGAAACGATCTCGTCCAGGCCAAGCGTGCCGAAGCCATAGGCCAGCGCAGCGCGGGCCGCTTCGGTGGCAAGGCCGCTGCCCCACGCATCGCGCGCCAGGCGCCAGGCGATCTCGACACAAGGCGAGAACGGCAGCGCGGCAGCCGGTTCGTGCAAGCCGACAAAGCCCACGAAGACGCCGTCCAGCTTGCGCTCGACGGCCCACGGCCCCCACCCGCGCCCAGCGATCAGTGCCCGGCAACGATCCGCCATCGCGTCGCTTTCGGCCCGCGTCAGCGGCGCGGGGAAATAGCGCATCACCTCCGCGTCGGCATTCAGCGCGGCGAATGGCGCATAGTCGGCATCGCGCCACTGGCGCAGCCGCAGCCGCGGGGTTTCGATGCGCAAGCTGCCGTCGTCCATGCCTCAGTCCAGGTGGCGCACGCGATCGATCGCCTGCTCGATGCGCTCCACCGCGATCACTTCAAGGCCGTCGATCTTCTGCTTGGGCGCATTGGCCTTGGGGATCACGGCCAGCGTGAAACCCAGCTTGGCGGCTTCCTTCAGGCGCTCCTGGCCCCGCGGGCTGGGCCGGATCTCGCCGGCCAGGCCGACTTCGCCAAACACGACCAGCCCGCGCGGCAGCGGCTTGTTGCGCATCGACGAATGGATCGACAGCAGCACCGCCAGGTCGGCGGCCGGCTCGGTGATCTTGACCCCGCCCACCGCGTTCAGGAACACATCCTGGTCGAAGCAGGCAATGCCCGCGTGCCGGTGCAGCACCGCCAGCAGCAGCGCCAGCCGGTTCTGCTCCAGGCCCACCGCCAGCCGGCGCGGGTTGGGCACGTGCGCGGTGTCGACCAGCGCCTGGATCTCCACCAGCAGCGGGCGCGTGCCCTCCTGCGTCACCAGCACGCACGAGCCTGGCACGGTCTCTTCATGCTGCGACAGGAACAGCGCCGACGGGTTGCTGATGCCGCGCAGCCCGCGCTCGGTCATGGCGAACACGCCCAGCTCGTTGACCGCGCCGAAGCGGTTCTTGAAGGCGCGGATCAGCCGGTGCGAAGAATGCGTATCGCCCTCGAAGTACAGCACCGTGTCGACAATATGCTCCAGCACGCGCGGCCCGGCCAGGCTGCCTTCCTTGGTCACGTGGCCGACCAGGATGATGGTGATGCCGCTGCTCTTGGCGATGCGCGTCAGCTGCGCCGCGCACTCGCGCACCTGCGCGACCGAGCCCGGCGCCGAGGTCAGCGCCTCCGAGTACAGCGTCTGGATCGAGTCGATCACCGCCACTTCCGGCTTCTCGGCCTCGAGCGTGGCCTGGATCTTCTCGAGCTGGATTTCGGCCAGCAGGCCCAGCGCCGGGCTTTCCACGCCGAGCCGCTGCGCGCGCAAGGCGATCTGCGCGCCCGATTCTTCGCCGCTGACATAGAGCACGCGGCGCTGCCCGGCCAGGTTGGCCAGCGCCTGCAGCAGCAGCGTGGATTTGCCGATGCCGGGATCGCCGCCGATCAGCACCACGCCGCCCGACACCAGCCCGCCGCCCAGCACGCGGTCGAACTCGTCGATGCCGCTGGAAAAGCGCGGCACGTCGGCGGCCTCGATCTCGGACAGCTTGCGCACCATGGCCGATGCCGCCAGCGGCTGGAAGCGCTTGGACGCGGCCGTCTCGGCCACCGTTTCGACCAGCGTGTTCCATTGCTGGCAATGCGGGCACTGGCCGGCCCAGCGCGGCGCGGTGCCGCCGCATTCGGTACAGGTGTAGACGGTCTTGGTCTTGGCCAACGGAAAATCCTTGCGGGAAAGAACGAGCCGGGCGCAAATGCGGCCCGGCCATCACACTACATCACACTAACCGGCCACTAACCGGCGGCATTCGCTGCCGCCGGGTTTCGCTTGCAACCTTTTAGACTACGGCCGGCGCGGCGCTGTCGGACGCCGTGATGGTCGCCACCGTGGTCGGCACGCGCGGCGCCAGTGCGCACATCAGCTCGTAGCCGACCGTGCCGCTGGCCTGTGCCACCTCGTCGATCGGCAGGCCCTGGCCCCACAGCGTCACCGGGCTGCCGACCCGCGCCTTCGGGCACGGCGTCAGGTCCACGCACAGCATGTCCATCGAGACACGGCCGACCAGCTCGGTACGCACGCCGTCGACCAGCACCGGCGCGCGCTGCTCGCCCCAGCCGGCGGCATGGCGCGGGTAGCCGTCGGCATAGCCGCAGGCAACCACGCCGATGCGCATCGGGCGCTCGGCGGTAAACAAGGAGCCATAACCCACCGTCTCGCCCGGCCGCAGGTCCTGCACCGAGATCAGCTCGCTGTGCAGCGACATGGCCGGCTGCAGGCCGCTGCCCGCGATATCGGCATCGCGCCCGGTCGGCGAGGCGCCGTACAGGATGATGCCGGGACGCACCCACGCGCGGTGCGCCTGCGGATGCCACAGCACCGCGGCCGAGTTCGACAGGCTGGCCTCGCCCGGCAGGTTGGCGGTGGCGGCGTCGAAGGCCTTGATCTGGTGGGCAATGCCTCGGGGACTATCCGCATCGGAAAAATGCGTCATATGGACGATACTCCCCACACAGGGCATGGCGCGGGCGCGCTCCCAGGCGGCGCGGTACTGGGCGGGGTGGAAGCCCAGCCGGTTCATGCCGGTGTTCAGCTTGAGCTGGATCGCCAGTGGCCCCTTGGGACGCGCGCTTTCCAGCATGCGCAACTGTTCGTCGCAGTGGATTGCGGTGGTGAGCCGATACTGTTCGATCAGGGCAACGTCCTGCGGCTGGAAAAAACCCTCCAGCAGCAGGATCGGGCCCTGCCAGCCCAGGTCGCGCAGCAGCACGGCTTCATTCAAGTCCAGCAGGCCAAAGCCGTCGGTGCCGCGCAGCGCGGCAAAGACGCGGCGGATGCCGTGGCCGTAGGCATTGGCCTTGACGACGGCCCAGATGCGCGAAGCAGGGGCGCTGCGGCGGACGACGTCGAGGTTGTTGGCCAGGGCGGGTTGGTGGATGACGGCGTGAATGGGTCTTGGCATGGAGTCACATCTCGGAAATCAGGCAGCGCCGTGGCGCATCGCGCACGTCACTGCGGGAACTGGAAGGACGGCTCTGTCTCAGTTTCAATGGCGCGAGCGTCACCTGTCAGCGGGCGACGGTGTGTGGATGCATGCGAAGTGCTTCATATTGCGGGCATGTCGCGCTAAGGTGAGCGGCCATGGGAAATTTGCGTTTGCCTGGTCACTTGGGGCGTCCGGCTGCGATATCGTCTTGCCACTGCACCAGTCAGGCCAGTCAGGGTAGATCCGGTCGTCTGGCCGGGATCGCAGCCGTTATTTGAACACATCCGGAAGCCGCTGCCGGGGGTCATCGGGGAATCGGCGCGGCAATTTGCAGTCAAAAAGGCACCTTGCCGGGGTTCGGAAATGCCATGTTTTCGTGATATAAAGCCGGACGCTCCGGCCATGTTCTAAAAGCGAAGCATTATGTCAATGACTGTCAGGCAAGCCTCACGACGCCGCAGCGCAGTGCAACCGAGACAATTCGACACGGCCGCCGCGCAAGGTTCCCTGCAAACCATAGCCTCCCCAGCCGGTGCCGCCCTGACCGACGTGATGGAAGTCCGCGATGGAGACAAAGTCGAAAGCATGAAGAAGGGTTTTTACACCATCATGGCCGCGCAATTTTTTTCGTCGCTGGCCGACAATGCGTTACTGATCGCCGCCATCGCCCTTCTCACCGAATTGCATTCCCCGCAGTGGATGACCCCGCTGCTCAAGCTGTTCTTCGTTCTCTCCTACGTCATCCTCGCCGCCTTCGTCGGTGCCTTTGCCGACTCGATGCCCAAGGGGCGGGTGATGCTCATCACCAATGCCATCAAGGTGGTCGGCTGCGCGATCATGATGTTCGGCTTGCACCCGCTGCTGGCCTATGGCGTGGTGGGCTTCGGCGCGGCGGCGTACTCGCCGGCCAAGTACGGCATCCTGACCGAGCTGCTGCCGCCGGAGAAGCTGGTGCTGGCCAATGGCTGGATCGAGGGGCTGACGGTGGGCTCGATCATCCTGGGCACCGTGGTGGGTGGCGCACTCATTTCCGTGCATGTGTCGGAAATCTTGATGCGGCTCGACCTGCCCTGGATCAACACCGGCATCGACACCCCGGCCGAGGCCGCGATGGTCGTGATCATGCTGTTCTACGTGATCGCGTCGGTGTTCAACCTGTTCATTCCCGATACCGGCGCCCGCTACCCGCAGCAGGAAAAGAACCCGATCAAGCTGATCGCCGAGTTCGGCGACTGCTTCCTGGCGCTGTGGCGCGACAAGCTGGGCCAGATCTCGCTGGCGGTGACGACGCTGTTCTGGGGCGTGGGCGCGACGCTGCAGTTCATCGTGCTGAAGTGGGCGGAGAAGTCCCTCGGCCTGAACCTGTCGCAGGGTGCGCTGCTGCAGGCGGTAGTGGCCGTGGGCGTGGCCGTGGGCGCAATCGCCGCCGCCGCGCGCATTCCGCTGCGCAAGTCGCTGTCGGTGCTGCCCTTCGGCGTGGCGATGGGCGCGACCGTGATGATCATGGCCTTCTACACCAAGGACGCCATGCCCCAGGTGACGCTGCACATCCTGGGCCTGCACATGCCGCTGTACATGGCCATTGCCTACGTGTTCCTGATGCTGGTGGGCGCGATGTCGGGCTACTTCGTGGTGCCGATGAACGCACTGCTGCAGCACCGCGGGCACGTGCTGCTGTCGGCCGGCCACTCGATCGCGGTACAGAATTTCAATGAAAACGTATCGGTGCTGCTGATGCTGTGCCTGTACGCGCTGCTGATCAAGCTCAACGTGCCGATCGGCATCGTCATCATCGCGCTGGGCCTGTTCATCTGCCTGACCATGATGCTGGTGATCAAGCTGCACAAGTACAACATGAATACCTTCAACTCGCTGGCGATGATCGGCGAGGACAAGCACCACTGACCTCCCCCTGGCCGGCGCCCCGCTCAGGGGCCGTCGGCCAGCGTCTGCACACCCTGCCGCGCCGGCTCCGCCGCCCGCGCCATGGCCCGCGCCTCCCATCCCGGCGGCACCACGAAACCGCGCGAGCATTCGCGCCACCAGCCGTGACCGGCCGGCTCCAGCTCGCACAGCATCACCGGCGCTTCGCGGCGCCAGCCGTGGTCGTGGCGCGGATCGGCAAAGCGCAGCGCCAGCGTGGCGTACAGGGCATCGACCTCCTCCGTGCCGCTGGCAGGCACCAGCGCCCCCGACAACCATCCCGAACGCGGCAGCCGGCACCAGCGCAGGCCCGGCCGCGCCGCCGCGCGCGCGCGCCAGCCGTCCAGCGTCGACCACCAGCCTTGCAGATGGTCCGGGGCGATGCCCAGCCCGTCGAGTCCCGCCGGCACTTGCCCGTCCCGGTAGAACAGCCAACCCAGCAGGTAAACCTCGCTGCGGTCGACGACATGGCCGAGCAGCGTGCGCGCTTCCGGCGTGCGCCCCAGCGGCAGCTGGCGCCCAACCACATGCCCGAGCTTGTCACCCAGCCGGTCGACCATGTTTGGCCCGACGAAATCATGCAGGGTCGGCGCCGCAACGGCGCCGGGCATCAGGTAAAACTTGGCGGCCATTTCCCAGTGGACCACGTCGCCGGAGGCCTGCTCGCGCCAGACGAAGTCCAGCTCGCCCAGCGTGCGGATGCCATGCGCGCCGGCGCGCCGCACCGGGACGTTGGCCGCCAGCAGCGTCAGCCCCTCCATATGGCGCAGAGCGAAATGCAGCAGCCGTTCGGCATGGCGTCCCAGCCGCAGGCTGCGGCTGGCGGGATCCTGCGCATGCGGCGCGCCCGGGCCGGGAACGGGATCGGAAGGAAAGGCGACATGGCCACCGGCCAGCTCGTCGATGGTGGCTGGCAATGCCGCCGGGTCGGCGGCTTCCAGCCAGTGCCGCCACGCCGCCAGCGTACCGGCGGGCCAGTGCGCCGGCGCGGCACCCGCTACCGCGGACAGCAGCGGCGGCGACAGCGTGGCCCAGGCCAGGTCGCGCGTGCGCGGCGACAAGGCGCGGCGCCACAGCGGCGGCTCCGGCGGCAGGTTGCCGTCGCCGCCGCGATGCAGCGAGAGGTCAGGCCCCAGCTCCCGCACGGTCATGTACCTCGCGGGCCAGGCACAGGTCTTCCCATGCGCGCGCCTTGTCGGTCAGCGTGCGCAGCAGGTAGGCCGGGTGGTAGGTCACCACCACGGGGATGCCTTCATAGGCATGCACGGTGCCGCGCAGCTTGCCGATCGGCGTGGTGGTGCGCAGCAGCGACTGCGCGGCGAAGCGGCCCAGCACCACGATCACCCTGGGGCGCACCAGCGCGATCTGGCGGCGCAGGAACGGCTCGCACTGCGCCACCTCGGCCGGCTCGGGATTGCGATTGCCCGGCGGGCGGCACTTGAGCACGTTGGCGATAAAGACGTTGCGCCCGCGCGCCAGGCCGAGCGCGCCCAGCATGTTGTCGAGCAGCTTGCCGGCCTGGCCGACGAAGGGCTCGCCCTGCAGGTCTTCGTTCTCGCCCGGGGCCTCGCCGACCAGCATCCATTCCGCCTGCCGGTCGCCGACGCCGAAGACGGCATTGGTGCGTGTCTGGCACAGTCCGCAAGCGGTGCATCCGGCCACGGCGGCATCCAGCGCTGGCCATGCCATGGCGGCGATGGCAGCCTCGCGCCCGGCCTGCGCCGAGTCGGGTTCGGGGCCGGCCGGTACCAGCGAGGGCTCGGCTGGCGCACGCGAGACAGGCGCCGCCACCGGGGCGACAGGCACCAGCGGGATCGCCGTTTCGATCGCCGGCGCGGCTTCCACGACTGGCGCAGCGGCCTGCGCGGCCACCGTGACCGGCCCGGCAACGGGCGCCGCAACAGCAACGGCTTCGGACACCACCTCCGCCTGCGGCGCGTCATCGCGTGCCCGCGGCACCCATTCGGCCGTGATGCCCAGCGCCTCGAGGAATCGCGCGCGGCGGCTCATGCCCGGCCCTCCCCGCCTTCCCTACTTTGCATTCTTTCCCGGGCGACATCGTCAGGCCAGCTCCGGCGCAACACCAGCGCGTCTTCGCGGAGTCGGCCCGCCGCCGGATAATAGCCCTTGCGGCGGCCGATCTCGGCAAACCCGGCGGCCTGGTACAGCGCGATCGCGCCGGTATTGGACGGACGCACCTCCAGCAGCATGGTATGGATGCGATGCGCGTGCGAGGTCGCCAGCACGATCGATAGCATCAGCCGCCCCAGTCCCTGGCGCTGGCGCGGCGGGTCGACGGTGATATTGAGCAGGTGCATCTCGTCGACCACCGGCATCAGCACGGCATAGGCCACCAGCGTGCCGGCGGAATCACGCAGGGTCAGGCCGAGATGCCCTGCCTTGACAGAGTTCTCGAAATTGCCGCGCGTCCACGGATGGCTGTATGCGCGTGCCTCGATGCCGGCTACCGCTTCCAGGTCGAGCGCGCTCATCCTGCCCAGCGCAAAGCCCGGGGGCAGCGGCGGCATGGCGGGCACGGCCGGCCAGTCGGCGCGCTCTTCCAGCGGATAGGCTGCGCTCACGATGCGCTCCCGGCCGTGGCCGCGGCGCGCGCGGCGGCGGCGGCTTCGCGTTCGGCGATGGTTTGCGCCACCTTGTCGCGCAGGTAGATCGGCATGGCGCGGTCGGCGTCGATGGCCTCGCCACGCGCCAGCGCGCGCAGTGCGATGGCGACCATCGGCTGCGCATGGGGCATCGCCTCCGGCAGCACGCGTTGCGCGCGCGCCAGGCCGGCGAGGCGTTCACCGAAGACCGTGGCGGCATTGCCCGCCAGCCAGAATTCCCCGCCGGGAAGCTGCACGGTTTCCGGCGCGCCGACGTGCATCGGCGTGCGCTCCACCCACTCCTGCGCGGCGGTATCCCAGCCGAAGGCTCCCGCATAGGCTTCGTCCATGCGCGCGTCGAGCGCGACCAGCACCGCGGTGTCCGCGGGCAGCTCTGGCTCGACGGCGCGTACGCGCTCGGCGCAAGCTGCCAGGGTATTGACCGGCACCACCGGCAGTCCGGCACCGAAGGCCAGCCCCTGGGTCACGCCACAGGCGGTACGCAGGCCGGTAAACGAACCGGGACCGGCGCCGAAGGCGATCGCGGCGCAATCGGCCAGTGTGATGCCGGCCTCGGCCAGCAACTCGCCGGCGGCGGGCAGCACGCGCGCAGAGGAGCGCGCACCGGTGTGCTCATGGCGCACCAGGCACTCGATGCCGGCGCCGGCCGCCGCACGTCCGAGCGCGACCGAGCACCACTCCGTAGAAGTTTCAACAGCAAGAATCCAGGACATGGCGCGATTGTAGCCGCTGGCGCCCGGAACCGAGGGCTTCTTCGGTTTTAGACGCGCGGTCTGGCGCACTGGCGCGGCTATCATCGGCTGCACTTTCACAAATTCCCACGGAGGAACCCATGAGCGACCTGCAGGCACGCTTCGACCAGGCCCAGATCGACGTCAAGCAACTGAGCGAGCGTCCCAGCAATATGACCCTGCTGCGCCTGTACGCGCTGTTCAAGCAAGGCAGCGAAGGCGACGCCCACGGCGACAAGCCGGGCATGACCGACTTTGTCGGCCGCTACAAGTTCGAAGCCTGGGAAGCGCTGCGCGGCACCGCGCGCGAGCAGGCGATGGAGCAGTACATCGCGCTGGTGGCAGAACTGCGCAGCGGCGCGGCCAGCTAAACCCCGCCGCCACGCCAGCCGGCGGCATCAGCCCGCCGGCAGCGGCCTTGGCCGGATGCGCCAGGCCGCGAAGATGGCACTGGCGATCACCACCCCGACCGCCAGGAAGGTCTCATCGAAGGCGCGGATGCGCGCCGCCTGCAGCGCGGCGTCGCCCGCCTGGCCCAGCACCGCGCCGTGCTGCGTCAGCCGCCACTGCAGCCCCACCCCGGCCAGGCTCACGCCGATCGCGCCACCCAGCTGGCGGATAAAGTTGATGCAGCTCGATCCCTGCGCGATCAGCGAAAAATCCACGCCCCGCATCGACCCCAGCGTCAGCGACGGCAGAATGCAGCCGAGCCCGATCCGTCCCAGCACCGCCAGCGCGACCAGCAGCAGGTACGGCGTGGCGGGCGACCCCAACGCCATCAGCAAGAACGACAGCGCCAGCAGCGCCAGCCCGAACGACACCTGCACATGCGGCGCGATCCGGTGTGTGAAGCGGCCCGCCACGGCGATCGTCAGTGCCAGCATCACGCCCGCCGGCAGCAGCACCAGGCCCGCGCGCGAGGGCGTGTACTCCAGCGCCATCTGCATGTAGACCGGCAGCAGGTAGGTCGAGCCGAACAGGCCCGCACCGTAGATAAATGCCACCACCGCGCCCGCGGAGAACTGCCGGTAGCTGTACAGCCGCATGTTCATCAGCGGATGCGGCGCGCGCAGCTGCCACAGCACGAACGCCGCCAGCATCAGCACGCCGAAGCCGGCCAGCGCCATGCCCGCGCCAACGCTTTCGCGCATTTCGACCACGCCATTGAGCAGGCTCACGGTGGCCACGCCGGCCAGTGCCAGGCCGCGCCAGTCCAGCGGCTCGCGCTCGCCCATCATGATCGAATCCACCGCCATGAAACGCCGCGCCATGAACGCGCCTAGCAGCGTCAGCGGCACCACCACGAAGAAGATCGAGCGCCAGCCGAACGCCTCGACCAGGAAGCCGCCAAGGCTGGGCCCCAGCGCCGGTGCGAGCACCACGCCGAAGCCGAACATGCTGATGGCCTTGCCCTGCTCGCGCTCCTCGAACACGCGCAGGATCAGGATATTGGGCAGCGGCTGCATGATGCCGGCGGCGGCGCCTTCGGCCACGCGCATGGCGATCATCACGCCATAAGTCGGCGAGAACCCGCCGAACAGCCCGCCGGCGCCCAGCAGCAGCAGCGAGCCCAGGAAAGTACGGCGCAGCCCGTAGCGGTTGAGCAGCCACGGCGTCAGCAGCATCGACAGCGTCATCGCGATCATGAAGCTGGCCGCGACCCATTGCGCGCGCTCCTGCCCCAGCAGGAAATGCCGGCTCAGGTCGGGGATGGCAACGTTGATGATGGTGGACGAGACGATCGACGAGACCGTGCCCAGCATCAGCGTCATCAGCACCATCCAGCGCAGGCGGTCGCCGTAGCGGGCACGCAGCGTTGCCCGGGTCGGCCCGCCCGGCAGCTTGCCGGAAGTCTCCGGCGCGACGGGGCCCTCGCTCACCCCAGCCGCCCGGTGTCGGCGATCTCGCGGATCTTGCGGACGGTGTCGATGTCGGCCTCGTGGTACGCGGACTTGACGATCTCGGCGTAGCGGTCGTCGCCGCTGGCATCGACGGCTGGCATGGTAGTGTCGTAGGTGAAGCGCAGCAGCAGCGCATCCGGGCCGGGCGTCTCGATCACCATGGTCAGCGTACCGCCGGCGTGCTCGGCGGTGGCGGCGGTTTCATAGCGCACCTGGCGGCGCGGCGCGAACACCACGCGGTCATGGATGGACGCCTCGCCGAAATGCAGCACGCGGTCGATCCAGTTGTCGCCTCGCGCGACCACTTCGGCGCTGTCCAGGCCCAGCACGAACAACTCTGGCGACTCGGCGCGCAACACCAGGCCTTGCCAAAGCTGGTCGGGTGTCAGCGGATCCAGCTGGGGATTGCCGGGATCATTGATCTCCACCAAGTGCTCGAAACGCAACTTCTTTCTCCCTATCTTCAATAAGTCGATATTATGAAGTCTCCGCGTGTTCGGAAGACGTTTTTGTCTGCGCGGTGCAACATTGCTGTGACAGCCTCCCGTCGGATATCGACCAACCATCACGTTGACTGGAGTTCCGCGCATGCCCGCCGCGCTGCTGGCCGAAGCCGATCCGCTGCAAGTTCTTGTCTACTCCGATTCACTGTCCTGGGGGATCGTCCCCGGCACGCGTCAACGGCTGCCGTTCCCGGTGCGCTGGCCGGGCCGCCTGGAACTGGCACTGAATGCCGACGGCGGCACGCCGGTGCGCCTCATCGAAGACTGCCTGAACGGCCGCCGCACGGTCTGGGACGATCCCTTCAAGCCAGGGCGCAACGGGCTGCAGGGCCTGGCGCAGCGTATCGAGATCCACTCGCCGCTGGCACTGGTGGTCTTGATGCTCGGCAACAACGATTTCCAGTCGATGCATCCTCACAATGCCTGGCACGCCGCCCAGGGCATCGGCACCCTGGTGCAGGCGATCCGCATTGCGCCGATCGAACCGGGCATGCCGGTGCCGCCGGTGCTGGTGGTGGTGCCGCCGCCGATTCGCACGCCGCGGGGGCCGCTGGCGCCCAAGTTTGCCGGTGGCGAACATAAATGGACCGGCCTGCCGCAGGCCGTTGCCGAGGTCTGCGCGCAGCTGGACTGCCCGACGTTCGACGCCGGCGCGGTCATCCAGAGCAGCGCCGTCGACGGCGTGCATCTTGACGCGGACGCCCATGTGACGCTTGGCGATGCGTTGCGCCCGGTGGTTCGCGAACTGCTGCCACGCTGACACACGCGTATCGGCACGCCTCCGGCCGCTGGCTGAAACATCACTCCTGACAGCAGTTGTCAGGAGGGCCGGCGCACAATGCGGTCGCTCTCACACAGAACGCCGCAAGGAGGCTGTCATGGAGTTGCTGATCAATATCGATGTCGACGACCTCGCGCGCGGCATCGCCTTCTACGAGCAAGGCCTGGGGCTGAAGCTGCAGCGCCGCCTGTTCGACGGCACCGTCGCCGAAATGCTGGGCGGCAATACACCGATCTATCTGCTCGCCAAGCCCGCTGGCACCCGTCCCACCAGCCGTTCCGATACCCGGCGCGATTACCGTCGGCACTGGACGCCGGTGCACCTCGATTTTGTCGTCGCCGACCTCGAGGCCGCGATTGAACGGGCGCTGGAAGCCGGGGCCGAGATCGAGGACTGGCCGCAGGATTTCGACTGGGGCAGGCAGGCCACGTTGTCGGATCCGTTCGGGCATGGGCTTTGTTTTATTGAGTGGAAGGGTCAGGGGTATGCGTTGGTGACGGGCTGGCGATAACCTGCTGGGGCCATCTGGGCCGCGCTCCAACGGCCAGGCATGCGCGCGATTTCGCCCAAGTCCAATTCCCGGCAGTGAGTGCTGACGGTGGCGTGCCATCGCTGGCATTGGCATGCTCACGGCCCCCGCGCAAGCCTGGACTATTGGGGATGTCCTGAGCCGCCTCTCGGAGTGCCGTTTGCATTGACGGCATGCCGGGCAACCTCGCCCGGCACCCCCTTGTATTAAACATTTTCTAGATCGTATTTTCGATAAATCGAAGTTTGATTCCGATTTGTCCTATGTTTTCCGTAGCCACGTTTGCGATGCTTCTTCAAAGCTAGGCGGATGGGTTCTCGGGGGCGATTGGCGGTTACGCCATGCGCCGCGATGCCATCCGCCTGGGGCTCATTGATACCGGCGCGCCGTTCATGCGGCGCGCCAGCAACGAGGAAGATCCACGATGGCGGAAGGATGGGATGTCGCCGCGAAGGCGGCAACGGGAAGGCAGTCGTGCTTCCTGGAGGTACCTGGCGCGGCCACTGCCGCGGCGCTTTCGGTGGTGTCGTTCGAAGCCGTAGAGCGCCTGGGCGAACCCTATGAAGTGACGGTTCAGCTCACGCATCCGCTGGAACTGGATCGGACCGGCTACCTTGGCCGCGACGCGGTGTTCGTGATCGATCCCCCCGATGGCAGCGAGCCGCGCCGGTTCGCCGGCTGTATCACCCGCTTCACCAAGACCGGGCAAACGCACGACTTCCACGCCTACGAGATGGTGGTGGAACCGCATGTCGCACGCCTGCGGCTCACGCATGCCAGCCGCATCTACCAGCACAAGACCGTCCCGCAAATCATCGAGGCCATCCTGCGCCGGCACGGCATGACGGGCCATCATTTCGCCTTCAAGACGCGCCGGCAATACCCCCAGCACAAATTCCGCTTCCAGTACCAGATGTCCGACTGGGACTACATCCGGCTGCTGATGCAGCAGGAAGGCCTGTACTGCTACTTCGGCCCGGGGAAGTTCGGCCATGACCTCCTGACCTTCTGCGACGATATCGACCACTACCTATACCTGCCGCAGCGGCTGGTGCCGTACCGCGAGACAGCGGGCCTGGAATCGGGCATCGAGACGGTCTTCGCCATCAGGACCGTTGCGAAGACGGTGGCGGCATCGTTCCTGGCCGCCGAGCGCAACCCGGAGCAGGCCTACGAGCGCTTCCGCGCCGAGACCAATATCGCGCGCAAGGACCGGACGACCTACGGCCAGTCCTACGTCTACGGCACGCACCATCCGGACCAGGACGGCGCCAGGTGGGAGGCGCAACTGCGCCACGAGGCGGCCATCGCCGCGCAGGTGGTCTACGAGGGCGAGAGCAACGTCCTGGAGCTGCGCCCGGCGCGCATCCTGCGCATGGACCTGGCGCTGCCCGATGCGCCCAACGGCCAGGTCATCACCGAAGTCACGCACAGCGGCGCGCGCGACCAGGCCTATCGCAACCGCTACAAGGCGATTCCGGCGGACCGTCGCTTCCGCCTGCCACTGGACGAGGCAAACTGGCCGCGCATCGCCGGCACGCTCAGTGCCCGGGTCTCCTCGCCGAGCCGCTACAAGTATGCCTACCTGACGCAGGACGGGCATTACACGGTCCGCTTCGACCTGGATTTCGATGAATGGCCAGCTGGCGGCGAGAGTGTGCCGCTACGCCTGGCCAAGCCGTTCGCGGGCGGCCTGCAGACCGGCTTCCACTTCCCGCTGCTCGATGGCACCGAGGTGGCGATTGCCTTCACCGACGGCAATCCGAACAAGCCGTATATCGCGCACGCCCACCACAACAGCTACCAGACGGACCACATCACCAGCCATGACCGCTGGATCTCGCGCAACGTGATCCGCACGCAGGCGAACAACAAGCTGCGCATGGAGGACTGGGAGGGGCAGGAAGGCATCAAGCTGTCCACCGACTACGGCGGCAAGACCCAGCTCAACCTGGGTTACCTCGTGGACAGCAAGAAGCAGAAGCGCGGTGATGGGTTCGAGCTGCGCACGTCCGGCCATGGCGCGATGCGTGGCGGCAAGGGCATGCTCATTTCGGCGGAAGACCAGCCGAATGCCAGCGGCCAGCAACTCGACATGCAGGATGCAGAAGCCACGCTGCGGCAAGCAGTGGATCTGCTGCGCTCACTCAATGATTCAGCCAATGCGGCAAGGGCCTGGCTGGCGGAAATCAACCAGCAGCGTGCGCTGGTTGAGCAGTGCCTCGTGGGGCTGAAGAAGCCAGCCGTTCTCGCAACTGCGCCGGATGGCGTAGGCATTGCAAGCGGCAAGGATATGCAGCTGGCCGCGCGCCAGCAGATGTTCGTGACCGCAGGCGGCGGCCTGGACATCGGCGTGTTCAAGCGCTTTACCGCAGCGGCCGGCGAAGCGATATCGCTCTTTGCCGCGAAGCTCGGCATCCGCATCTTCGCCGCGAAAGGCAAGGTCGAGGTGCAGGCTCAGGGCGACGGTCTGGAGCTCCTGGCGCTGAAGAACATCGTGATCAGCTCATCCTCGGGCGAAACCCTCATCACCGCTTCGAAGGCTGTCACCCTCGGCGACGGATCAGGCGCCTACATCAAGATCGCCAACGGCACGATCGAGCTGGCAAGCCCGAGCGGCAAGATCGACGTCAAGGGCAACCTGAATGTGGAAGGTCCGGCTGGTGGCAATTTCACATTTCCCGACTGGTCCAATCTGCCCGTCAAGGACATCAAGGGCGACCTGAACTTTGGGTTCTCTGACTAAGCGCAATCATGGCAACTTCGACACCGACGAATCCGCCCAGGACCCCTGTGAAGCAACTGGGCTATGCGCATCCCTTTTGCAAGAAGGCGCAAGGCAATGGAGCGCCCGCCAACTTTACCGACGAGCACGAATTCCACAAGCTGCTGAAGAAGGAACCGTCGGGCTCCTACGCTGCCAGCGGCAATGGCCTGTGGCACGGCGGCTTTCATATATCCGCAGCCGGCGCGGGTTCCGCGCTCGACCTGAAGCACGGCGTGCGGTGCATGGCCGATGGCGAAGTGGTGGCCTGGCGCGTAAATCGCAAGTACCTGGTCAGCGAACTGCCCGCGCACGGCGACAGGCCCGCCATCCAGGCGTCATACAGCACCGGCTTTGCCCTGGTGCGCCATTCGATGGAATTCCCCAAGGACAACAAGCTGACGTTCTTCAGCCTGTACATGCACCTGCAGGACCTCGCAAGTTACGAGCGCGACTTAACGCTGCCCAGGCCGCCCTACTGGTCGCCGGACCGGCGCGCGTCAAGACAGTTGTCGCCTCATTCATGCAGCCAAACGCTGCTTCTCGGAGCTTGGCCTGATGCTGCTGGGCACGGCAATCTCACGTTCCGGATTGAGCGTAACCGCGTCGATTGGCGAC
>Ga0102589_1000951_pt1 | contig 45737 bp, 40 predicted proteins | sample AraplaMF_Col_mLB_FD_76858 | JGI IMG/M metagenome (GOLD analysis project Ga0102589, IMG submission 76858) | Arabidopsis root microbial communities from the University of North Carolina, USA - plate scrape MF_Col_mLB | ecosystem: Host-associated > Plants > Roots > Endosphere | place: USA...
TGTGGCATACACATTGTTTGGAGGATTTTTAGCTGTTAGTTATACAGACTTTTTACAGGGACTAATTATGTTTATTGCACTTATTTCTGTACCGTTATTTGGATTGTTTTTAACAGGTGGAATTGGAGACACAATAGCATCTATTAAAGCTGTAAATCCTGAACATCTAAGCTTATTACCAGCAACTGCAACTGCTGCGGCAATTATTTCATCACTTGCATGGGGGCTAGGTTATTTCGGTCAACCACATATTATCGTACGCTTTATGGCAATAAGTTCAGTAAAAGAAACTAAGCAGGCACGTCGTATCGGTATTGGCTGGATGATGTTAAGTTTGTTCGGGGCGATTGCAACTGCTTTGGTAGGTGTGGCGTATTATGAGCAAAATGCAGGTGAGTTAAAGGACGCTGAGACAGTATTTATTGTACTTGGACAAATCCTGTTCCACCCATTCATTGCAGGTATAATGCTAGCTGCCATTTTAGCTGCGGTTATGAGTACTATTTCATCACAATTGATTGTTACTTCGTCAGCGCTTGTAGAAGATATTTACAAAGCTATATTTAATAAAACGGCAGATGATAAGCATTATGTCTTTATTGGCCGTCTCGCTGTTTTAGTTGTAGCTATTATTGCAGCGATTTTAGCGTGGAATCCAGATAATTCTATTTTAGGCCTAGTAGGCTTTGCTTGGGCTGGCTTTGGTGCAGCATTCGGTCCTGTAATATTGCTGTCTCTATATTGGAGAAAGTTAACGAATTACGGAGCTCTTAGTGGGATGATAGCAGGTGCTGCAACCGCCTTCGTTTGGGGGAAAATAAAGGTCTTATCGGAATCGTTATATGAGATTGTTCCAGGCTTCTTCGTATGCTTAATTGTTGCGGTTATTGTCAGTATCGTGACATATAAACCGAATAAAGCTATTGAAGACGAGTTCGATCGCACTGAAGTATTGTTAAAAGAAGAACGTAAGTAAATAAATGTAGTGCGCCTTTTGTATAGAAGGCGCATTTTTTTAGATATACATGTTAATAAAGATAAGATAACTACTAAACAACACGAATTTGGACATTATATGGTAAGATGAAGAAAATTTGTCGTAGTAGCATCAAGGCATTGGTGGGAGGTTTGTGGATGGATAGAATTAAAGAAGTAGATGTATTGGTGGAAAAGGCTGTTTTAGTTGGTGTGAATTTACAGAATGATGAACATTTTGATTATTCAATGGAGGAGCTAAAAAATTTAGCTGAAGCTTTAAATGTTGAAGTAGCCGGTATTGTCACACAAAATTTAGAGCGAGTTACGCCATCTCATTATGTTGGAACAGGGAAAATTGAAGAAATAAAAAACTTTTATGATGAAGTACAAGCAAATTTAGTGATTTTTAATGATGAATTATCACCTTCGCAAATCCGTAATTTAGAGCGCGATTTAGAGACAAAGGTTATTGATAGGACGATGTTGATTTTAGATATTTTTGGACGTCGTGCTAAAACAAGTGAAGCACAGCTGCAAGTTGAGTTAGCGCAATTGCAATATATGCTACCTCGTTTAGTTGGTTTGCATGCTTCTCTCAGTCGTCAAGGTGGAGGCACTGGAGGTGGCTTTAAAAACCGTGGTGCCGGTGAGACAAAGCTCGAGCTAGACCGTCGTAAAATTGAGGATCAAATTGCGAAAATTAAGAAGGACCTAGAGCATGTGAAGGAGCAACGAGAGACGCAGCGTAAACAACGACGTAAAAATGCCGTCCCTGTCGTTTCCATTGTTGGCTATACGAACGCTGGTAAGTCAACTATTATGAATCAGCTACTTACGAAAATAGGGCAGGAAGATCATAAACAAGTGTTTGAGAAGGATATGCTTTTTGCCACACTTGAAACATCTGTCCGTCAAATAGAATTACCTGATAAGAAGACATTTTTATTAACAGATACAGTTGGTTTCGTTAGCAAATTACCGCATCATCTAGTGAAGGCATTCCGCTCAACTCTAGAAGAGGCTCGTGATGCCGACTTATTACTGCATGTTGTGGATGTTTCCAATTCTGAGCATGGCTTTATGATGGATGTAACAAATGAAACGCTGAAAGCAGTTGGCGTTGAAGGGATTCCGACAATTTATGTGTATAATAAAGCTGATATAGCAAGCGTTCCATACCCTGTGATCAGCGGCGATAATATTTGGATTTCAGCGAAGCAAGGGACTGGATTAGAGGAATTATTGCAAATGATACGTCAGCATATTTTCTCTGATTATATAACATGTAAAATGCTCATTCCGTATGAACAGGGAAATATCGTTTCTTATTTAAATGAACATGCCTCTGTCTATGAAACAGCGTATGAAGAAAATGGCACGCTGTTAACAATAGAGGCAAAAGAAGCGGATTACGCAAAATTCCAACAATATGTAATTAATTAATTACAGACATGTTCTAAAAACATGTTAGAAGCACTTCGTGTTTCTAACGTGTTTTTTTATTGCAAGAGAAAAAGAGAATTTATATCATTGTAGATTAAATTTTAGATAATACTAGGTTATTTGTTAATAAAGTAAAAAATCTGATTATAAAATATTTTAGAATAATTATGTGGGATTTTATAAAATAGTAGAAATTAAGGAGTTAGAAAACTTAGGGATATCAATAGATTTGCTATAATTATAGCAAAACAAGTCTGAATTTAAAGAAAAGGTGTAAAATTCCAACATTTTTTAAAACTCTTGAAAAAGTATTTAAAACGCTTTAGTATGATGAAATAAAGTTTTTATCCTTACAATTGGGTAATAATATTATTATTGAATAATGAAATCGGGAGAGGATATTTTTATGTCTACTAAAGATGAAATTGTAAAATCCGTCCCTCAAAACGGCTTTGTCGGACACCCTAAAGGGCTCTTTACATTATTTTTCACTGAATTTTGGGAACGATTCTCATACTACGGTATGCGAGCAATTCTGATTTTCTTTATGTATTATGAATTGCATGAAGGCGGCTTAGGCCTAGATCGTGGACTAGCGAACTCCATTATGGCTATCTACGGATCATTGGTTTACATGTCAGGGATTATCGGTGGTTGGATTGCTGACCGATTACTGGGTACACGTAGAACCATTTTTTATGGCGGCGTGTTCATTATGATTGGACATTTCCTGCTAGCGTTACCTGGTGGCGCAAGCATTTTATTTGTTTCAATGTTCTTTATTGTCATTGGGACAGGCTTATTAAAACCGAACGTTTCAAGCATTGTCGGAGATATGTATGCTGATACAGATAGTCGTCGTGATGCAGGTTTTTCAATTTTCTATATGAGTATTAACATGGGATCATTCCTTGCACCATTAATTGTCGGAACAATTGGACAACAGTATAATTTCCACCTAGGCTTTGGTGCAGCAGGGATCGGAATGTTATTTGGTTTAATTATTTTTAAATTAACAGGAAAAAAATATTTAGGGTTAGCAGGGTTACAGGTAAACAACCCGTTACTGCCTGAAGAACGGAAAAAAGTCTTTACACGATTTGGGATTTTAGCGTTACTTATTATTATTGCTGGGGCAATTGGTATTAAAACTGGCGTACTAACAGTGAATGTTTTTGGTTTAATTATTACGGCGCTAGGTATTATAATTCCAACGATGTACTTTATTTATATGTATCGCAGTGAGAAAACAACGAAGGACGAGAAGTCTCGCGTGCTCGCTTATATTCCTTTGTTTTTATCCGCTGTAATGTTTTGGGCAATCCAAGAACAAGGGGCGACTATTTTAGCAACGTATGCAGATAGTCGTACACGATTAGATATTGGTAGTTTTCATATTCCATCTTCTTGGTTCCAATCGTTAAACCCTTTATTCGTCGTTACAATGGCTCCGTTATTTGCCATGTTATGGATGAAGTGGGGAGATAAGCAACCATCTACACCGCGTAAATTCGCTTATGCATTATTCTTTGCAGGATTGTCATTCTTAGTGATGATGCTTCCAGCGTATTTATCTGGTGGTACAGATTTAGTAAGTCCATGGTGGTTAGTATTATCATTCTTTTTAGTTGTAGTTGGGGAGTTATTATTATCGCCAGTTGGGTTGTCAGTTACTACAAAATTGGCTCCAAAGGCTTTTGCTGCACAAACGATGTCACTTTGGTTTTTAACAAGCGCAGCAGCGCAAGCAATCAACGCACAACTTGTAAAAGTTTATGAAGTGGTAAGTGAATTCACATACTTCGGTTTCTTAGGCTCATTAGCAATTGTTTTCGGGATCATAATATTAGTGCTATCGCCAATTATTTCAAAAGCTATGCGAGGTATTAATTAATCAAAAGATGCAAGTACAGTTATTCAAATAACTGTACTTGCATTTTTTTGTATTAAGAAATATTTCCTTTGATACATTGCCTACCACATAACATGTGGTTGACTTCCGTTCCGGCTGGGCGCTTTGTTGCTGACGCTTCGCTTTCGCACAGATAAAACATTTGCCGCTGCCGCTACGCTTTCACACAGAGCAGAGCTTCCTGGGGTCGTCCGATGAGCCACTTCGCTTCACTGCAGGGTCTCAGGCCAACAGATGTTTTTTGCGCGAAAGCGTAGTGCAACGTAGCGGCAGCGGCACCGAGGTTGGTCACGAAGGCGTTATAGATGAAATGCTTTTAGCCTTCGTTCCTCTATATCGCTGATCCCCGAGGAGTCGCCCAGCCTTCACTCCAATCAACTAATATATGTGTATTTTCAACTAATTGTAACCTTTGGGGGAAATCGGCATCTTCTAATTAAAAAATGGATAAAAGGCGGTTAACAACGTCCTCGCTTTTTAGGATTCAATATGGAAAGCTCTCTTCAATCCAAATGTGAAAAGCTGTCGCATAGTTAATTTGCTGGAGGCGGGACGTTTCAGTATAGAAAAGAGATCATTTTCATTTATAATAATCTAAATAGTATGATAATTTAAGGGGTTGGATGCCATGAAGGAAGCTTTGGGTCGTTTGAGGCCAAGATTAATGGAAATTTTCACGTACTTGCACGCGAATCCTGAAATAAGCTGGCGTGAGGTAGAAACAACGAATTATATTTTTGAGTTACTAACACGTGAAGGTTTTTCGCCAATGCGCTTTAAAAACATTCCAGGGCTTTATGTTGACGTGGGGAATGGTGAACCTAAAGTTGGTTTGCGTACGGACATTGACGCATTATGGCAAGAGGTAGATGGTGAATTTCGTGCGAATCACTCCTGTGGGCATGACGGACATATGACGATGGCAATCGGTGCTCTGTTACTTTTGAAAGAGCTTGGTCAATCATTCAACGGTACAATTCGTGTCATTTTTCAACCGGCTGAAGAAAAAGGAACAGGTGCTTTAGCCGTTTTAAAAGAAGGAATCATTGATGATTTAGACTTTTTATTTGGTGTCCATGTAAGACCTGTCCATGAGCTTGAAGACGGTACATATTGTGCTGCATTGTATCATGGAGCCTCTCGATTGCTTGAAGGAGAAATTATTGGAGAAGATGCCCATGCTGCAAGACCGCATCTCGGTGTGAATGCTATTGAGGTAGGGGCTACTATTATCGAAGATTTAAGAACGATTCATACAGATCCAATGGTTCCTGTATCAATTAAGATGACAAAGTTCCAAGCGGGAGGGGAATCTGGCAATATAATTCCCGGGAATGCAGCGTTCACCATTGATATACGAGCTCAGCAAAATGATGTGATGGATGCACTTGCCCAAGGAGTAAAGCGAGTAATTGACTCCTCTAAGCTATTGTATAAGGTACAGATTGAATTACGTACTGTAGCAAATGTAGTGGCTGCTGAGGTAGATACAACTGCTCAATATATTATGGAACAGGCGATTGTCCAAGCGACAGGGCTGTCAAAACTAAGAAAGCCAGTACGTACCCCAGGAGGAGAAGATTTTCACCATTATGCTGTTCGACGACCGCATTTAAAATCTACAATGTTAGGTTTAGGCTGTGGGTTAACGCCAGGACTACATCATCCAAAGATGAAATTTAAGCAGGCAAGGTTAGTAACTGGAGTTGAAATTCTTACAAGAGCTGTATTGTTAGCATTGGAGTCAGGGGATACAAAGGAGGGGTCAGCATAATGTTAGGGAGAGTACGTATTCAAAAAGTAATGACACCTACAGAGGTTGCAGAAGTGAAAATTTTAAACGAAAGTATTTGGGGGAGTCTGGCTATTCCCTCTCATCAATTGTTAGCGGCTGTTCAAAATGGTGGATTAGTACTTGGAGCGTATTTAGACGAAAAGCTGATCGGCTTTAACTACTGCTTTGTTGGCTATGGACATGGAAAAATGTATTTACACTCACACATGATTGGTGTGGAGAAAACATATCGTGAACAAGGTGTAGGTGAATTATTAAAGCATGCCCAGCAGGAATATGCAAAAGAACATGGGTTTCAGCTTGTGATTTGGCTATTTGATCCACTAGAAGCATGTATGGCTAATTTATCGTTTTTGAAGCTCAATTCCTTTAGTCTTCAGTATGAAAATGATTATTATGGTCCGCTAAAGGATGATTTTAACGATGGGCTACCTTCAGATCGAATTGTCGTAGAATGGTGGATTGAACGCGATCGGGTGGATGATTCCTTAGATGAACTGGAAGAGGGAGCCGAAGAAATTGTACCGTGGTCTTTAACGGTAGATGGCTTACCGGTGCTCGATATTGAAGGTGAGTTTCAGCGAGAGCAATTATTTTATAAGGACGCTTATTTATTGCCCATACCTCAGTATTTACAAAATATGAAAGTCGAAAGTCCTAAGCTTGCAGAAGACTGGCGTTATAAAGTACGTACTATTTTAACGACATTATTTGAACAAAATTATGCGATCGTTCGAATGAAAAAGCACAAGGAATATGTCCATAGCTATCTATTAGTCAGACGCTCCTTATTAGCTTTATAATAAGGATAAGGAGTGAAATCTTGTGAAACTAGAACAAATTACAGTTAGACATATAAAAATGCCGATGAAATCACCGTTTACAACGAGTTTTGGCACAATTGATGAAAAGGAATTCTTACTTATAGAAGCGATAGATCAATCAGGAACTGTAGGATGGGGAGAAGCTGTTGCCTTTGTAGCACCTTGGTATACAGAGGAGACATTAAAAACAACATGGCATATGCTTGAAGACTTCTTGATACCTATCTTGTTACATAAAGAGGTTGGGCATCCAGATGAAGTTAGTGCTTTGTTCTCCTCTATTCGTCGTAACTGCATGGCGAAGTCCTCTATTGAAGGGGCTATATGGGACATTTATGCTCAACAAACGAAACAATCACTTGCAAAAGCGTTAGGAGGACATAAGGAACAAATAGAGGTAGGCGTTAGCGTAGGTATTCAGTCTTCAACCGAAGCATTAATAGATCTATTAAAAAGTCATGTAAATAAAGGCTATAAACGAGTAAAAGTGAAAATTAAGCCTGGTCACGATGTAGAAGTTATTCGTGCTATACGAGCTGAAATGCCAGATCTGCCATTAATGGTAGATGCTAATTCAGCCTATACATTGAACGATATGGATGTATTGCAGCAACTTGATGCATTTAATCTACTAATGATTGAGCAACCTTTAGCTGTAGATGATATTGTCGATCATGCTAAGCTACAGCAAAAAATAAAAACGCCAATTTGTTTAGATGAAAGCATCACTTCCTATGAAGATGCTCGAAAAGCGATAGAGCTAGGTAGTTGTGGTGTTATCAATATTAAAATAGGGCGTGTAGGTGGTTTAACAGAAGCAAGAAGAATTCATGACTTATGTAAGGAAAATAAAATTCCTGTTTGGTGTGGCGGCATGTTAGAGGCAGGAATCGGACGAGCGCATAATATTGCATTAACATCGCTCGCTAATTTTGTGCTACCAGGGGATACTGCGGGCTCAAGTCATTATTGGTATGAGGATATCATTACACCTGAAGTAACTGTAGAGGATGGTTATATTCGTGTGCCACAAACAATTGGTATTGGATATACACCTAATATGAAGGTAATCGATAAGCTAACAATCAGCAGAAAGGTCTATCAATAATAGGATAAACAGGGAGAGAACTGATTGAAAAAAAGTTTGCAAATCGGTGGTGCCTATGTAGGAATTATCGTCGGTGCGGGATTTGCATCAGGACAGGAAATCGTACTTTATTTTACGAGCTATGGCTTTCATGGGATATATGGTGCTCTTATTGCGACATTTGGATTTGCTTTAGTAGGGATGTGCATTGCACAAATTAGCTCAAGGTTACGTACGACATCGCACAAGGATTTAATTTATCAAATTTCAGGTAATACTGTAGGTTTTCTGATGGATTATTTACTGTCCCTTTTCTTATTCGGTGTAGCAGTAATCATGTTTGCAGGAGCAGGTGCTACGTTTCATCAAATGTTTGGATGGCCAGTTTGGCTAGGGAGTATTTGTATGATTGTACTGACTATAGCAACGGTTATGATGAATGCGAGGAGTATTATAAACATTATTGCTATTGCTACACCCTATCTGCTAGCAATTGTCTCGATCATAGCTATCTATTCATTAGCTACGATGGATTTAACCTTTGTCGAACAAGCTGTCATCGCACAACAAGTACAAGTTAGTACTAAAAGCTGGTGGGTTACAGCTTTACTTTATATGTCTTTTAATATCGGTGTATGTTTTTCGCTTTTAACTGTTATGTGCGGATCTATTCGCAATGAGAAGGTGGCGGGGATGGGAGGCATTATTGGTGGGATTTTGCTCGGAGCTTTAATTCTTCTTATTAACCTATCCCTTCTTGCCAAAATGAATGTCATCGTTGGCATAGATATACCGATGTTAGCTTTAGCAAATGAAATTCATCCTCTAGTTGGTCTGTTGATGTCCTTTTCCTTATTAGGGATGATTTATAATACAGCGGTCGGGATGTTTTATTCATTTATGGTGAGATTTTCAAAACCTAATAAGGCTAGTTTTAAGGTTACTGCCTTTTTTATTGGCGGATTGGGCTTTTTAGCAAGTCTTGCTGGCTTTACGACGCTTGTAGCCAAGCTATATGCAGTGATGGGGTATGTCGGTTTTATATTAATCATTTTAATTGTTTTTGCGTGGCTCAAAGGCGTTCGACGAATAGCGTAATTTATTTCAGAGTTGTCTTCTGTAGCTAAAGCAACAGCAACACACGCCTGAGTGGCCGACATAATGTTGTTGCTGCCGCTTCGCTTTCGCACAAAAGACATTTGTTGGCCCAAAGCCTCCGGACGCAATTATCGATTGATTTAAAAGGTGATTGAGAAAAAATTAGTATTTTATTCTCAATTACCTTTTTATTGTGTCAAACAAGTAGAGGTATTTAACTTTGAGGAATAAAAAAAAGTAGGGATTTCGTTAAGAATGCTCGTTTTATTAAAGATTCTCAAATAAAACGAGAATAATTCTCAATGGAAGGTTGACTGAGAATGGAAACGAGCTTATAATGAGAATCGTGAGTAATGATAATCATTTTCAATGATTATTACGAGCAAAAATGAATCTACCGGGGATTACAATGAAAAAAAGATACCTTTTAACAGCGACTGTTGTGTTGTCTATAGTTTCACTATTTATCGGAGTAGTTGATATTAAACCGAGTGATCTATTAGACTTCGAATCAGAAGAAACTAGACTATTTTTAATTAGTCGTATACCGAGACTTGTAGCAATTTTGTTAGCAGGTGCAGGTATGAGTATTGCTGGTTTAATTATGCAAAGCTTAAGTAGGAATAAGTTCGTGTCACCAACGACAGCAGGTACATTAGATGCTACAAAGTTGGGGGTTCTAATTTCGATGATGTTTTTCACAAACGTCACGTATTTTCAAAAAATTTCCTTCGCTTTCCTATTTGCTTTAGCCGGCACATTATTGTTTATGCAAATATTAAATCGAATAAAATTTAAAGATGCGATCTTTATACCGCTTATTGGCTTAATGTTTGGGAATATCCTTTCTTCAATTACAACGTTCTTTGCGTATAAGGCGGATATTATCCAAAACATTTCTGCGTGGTTACAAGGAGATTTCTCATTAATGATGAAAGGTCGTTATGAGCTTTTATACATAAGTGTACCCGTGCTTATATTAGCTTACATTTATGCGAACCGCTTCACAGTGGCAGGAATGGGTGAGGATTTTGCAAAAAATCTTGGTCTTTCCTATAAATTCATTGTGAATTTAGGTTTAGTGTTAGTAGCACTTATTTCGACAACGGTAGTACTGACAGTTGGTGTGATACCGTTTCTTGGTTTAATCATTCCAAATATAATTTCGCTGTTCAAAGGGGATAATCTTGCTAAGACATTGCCTCATACCGCACTACTAGGAATGTCGTTCTTATTATTCTGCGACATTATAGGGCGTGTACTGATTTTCCCTTATGAAATTCCGATTAGTATGACTGTCGGTGTCATCGGAAGTGCAATCTTCCTAATTATGTTATTTAGGGGGAAAGCATATGCGTAACCGTACAAAAATGTTGATTTTACTAGGTTTGGCTGTAGCGTCTATTTTACTGTATGTATTTTATGGACTTAATAATAACTATCATTATGCGTTCCCACGCCGTCTCATTAAAGTGTTTGCTATGTCGTTAACCGGAATTGCGATTGCTTATTCGACGGTGGTTTTCCAAACGATTACACATAACCGTATTTTAACGCCAAGTGTAATGGGACTTGATGCATTATATATGTTGGTTCAAACGTTCATCTTTTACTTCTTTGGCTCTATGTCGATATTCGTTATTAATGCCAAATACAATTTCTTACTAGCTGTTTCAGCTATGGTTATCTTTGCGTTAATTTTTTATCGTGTATTGTTCAAAGAAGGTAAGCGTCCGATTTATTTCTTACTGCTTGTCGGTATGATTGTCGGAACGTTTTTAGGAAGCGTAACTACGTTCTTCCAAGTTTTAATAGATCCGAATGAATTTTTAAGCTTACAAAGTAAAATGTTTGCAAGCTTCAACAATGTCAATTCGGATTTAGTATGGCTTGCAGCTGTTGTCATCATCAGTACCTTTATTTATGGCTGGCGTCATATGAACCAACTAGATGTAATGTCTCTTGGTCGGGATACAGCCATTAACCTAGGGGTACCATATGATAAGCTTGTACAGCGTATGCTCATATTATCTTCGGTGTTAATAGCCGTGTCTACAGCTCTTGTTGGGCCTATTACGTTCTTTGGCTTAATCGTAGCAAATTTATCATATCAATATTTTAAGACGTACAAGCACTCTGTGATTATCATAGGTTCTTGTGTAATGAGTATTGTAGCTTTAATCGGTGGACAGTGGATGGTCGAACGTATATTTAACTTCGATACAACGCTGAGCGTTATTATAAACTTCGTAGGTGGCGTATACTTCATCTACTTATTATTGAAGGAAAGTAGGTCAGCAGGATGATCCAAGTAAAAGAGCTCTCCAAGTACTTTGGGAAAAAACCGGTCATTCAAGATGTCAGTGTCGACGTTGTACCAGGAAAAATAACATCTTTTATTGGACCAAATGGTGCAGGTAAATCAACATTGCTTTCAATGGTAAGCCGTTTACTTAATGCAGATACTGGAGAGGTATTACTCGACAAGTCTGATGTACGTCGTTGGAAATCAGATGATTTTGCAAAGCGAGTATCTATTTTAAAGCAGTCAAATTATATGAATGTACGCCTAACAATTCGTGAGCTTGTTTCATTCGGGCGATTCCCTTATTCAAAAGGTAATTTAAAGCCTGAGGATGAACTAAAAGTAGATGAAGCAATTCAATATATGAATTTAGAGGATATTCAACACAATTATTTGGATGAGTTATCTGGTGGTCAACGTCAACGTGCATTTATCGCAATGGTTATTGCACAGGACACAGACTATATTTTGCTTGATGAGCCACTCAACAATTTAGACATGAAGCACTCCGTGCAAATCATGAAAATTTTGCGTAAGCTCGTGGATGAGCTAGGAAAAACGGTTGTCATCGTATTACACGATATTAACTTTGCTTCCGTCTATTCTGATCATATTGTCGCATTAAAAAATGGTCGTGTTGTTAAAGATGGTCCAACAAATGACATTATCAACCCTGATGCGCTTAAGGAAATCTATGATATGGATATTCCTGTTCAAGAACAGAATGGGTGTCGCATTTGTGTGTATTTCAACTCTTAGAAATAGTAAAGATGGAATTACCATCTATTAACTATAAAATAAAGATTAAAGGAGCAATTTTACAATGAAAAATTGGAAATTACTAACTGTATTAATGGCTATGATGCTATTAGTATTAGCTGCTTGCGGTTCTAAGGACGAAGCAAAAAAAGAAGAGAAAGATTCTTCAGCTGATAACAAGCCTTCTGAGGCGCAAAAGGAAGAAGCTACAGCTTACCCAATTACAATTCCAGGTAGCACACAAGGTGAAAATACATTTAAAGAAGTAACACTTGAAAAAATGCCAGAAAAAGTTGTTGTATTTGACTATGGTTTCCTTGATACTTTAGATGCTTTAGACGTTAAAGTTGCAGGTGTTCCACAAAAATCAGTTCCAAAATATTTAAGCAAATATGCTGATAAATCTTACGTAAATATTGGTGCTTTAAAAGAACCTGATTTTGAAGCAATCTCTGAAATGAACCCAGATATTATTTTCATCTCTGGTCGTCAAGCAGCTGCTTACGATGAGTTATCTAAAATTGCACCAACAGTATTCGTAGGTGTGGATGCAAAAGATTTCATGCCATCATTCAAAGTTAACGTTGAATTAGCTGGTAAGATCTTTGGTAAAGAGAAAGAAGCTGCTGATGCATTTGCTGCTTACGAAGCAAAAGTAGAGGAAGTTAAAGCGGCAACAGCTTCAGCTAAAGAAAAAGCTTTAATCGTACTAGGTTCTGAAGGTGCATTATCTGCATATGGTCCTGGTTCACGTTTTGGTGTAATTCATGATGTTTATGGTGTAAAAGCTGCTGATGAAAAAATTAAACCTGATACACATGGCGACAATGTAAGTTTCGAATATATCCGTGATACAAACCCAGATGTTTTATTCGTAGTTGACCGTGATGCTGCTGTAACTCCAGAAGGTGAGTCTGGTACAAAAGCTGCAATTGAAAACGAAATCGTTGGTGCTACTAACGCTGCGAAAAACAGTAAAATCTTTTACTTAGATCCACAAGTTTGGTATTTATCTGGTGGCGGTTTAACTTCTGAAACACAAAAAGCTGATGACATTTTAAAGGCGTTTAAATAATATGTTTGTACAAATTAAACGTATTGTCGTTACGGAAGGGAATTCCGATAAAGTAGTTGAACGTTTTGGTGCTAAAAAAGATGGTCCAACATTACTTGAACAACAGCCAGGCTTTATTGATAAGCAAGTACTTTTGAAAAAAGTACGACGTGGTGATGAAGAAGTGTTAATTGTGGTTCGTTGGGAATCAGAAGAAGCATGGAAAAATTGGGAGAAGAGCCCGGAGCATATTGCTGGTCATAAAGCAAATGCTGGTAAACCGAAGCCTGATCACATCATCGAAAGCGGACAAGAAGTTTATTATGTAAAAGGTTAATAATTTAGAGGTGTCTCAAAGTCCATTTGAGGCACCTTTTTTTTATACGAATACGTACTGTCTCTTAGAAATAAAACAATAGATAGGCAAAGTAATAGAGAGCGAAGGAAAGAAAGGCTAGAAAGACTGAAAGAAGTCAGCGTGACAGAAATAAATGGAGAAGTGGCGGATAGAAAAATTAAGTGATGAATAGAAACATTAAAATGACACATAGAACGTTATTAGGAAGAAGGGAGGCACAAATTTAAACCGTGCCATACCCAGTCCTGTTTTATTTCTTAATGTTTAATGGATACTTTATTCCATGCATTAAATGCTGTCGTAATATTAAAAGAAATACCATTGTCACTTATGGAGACCTCGGTAAAATGTTTGGGTGCCCAATTAGCTTCTTCTACAGCAGTATTATATTTCCCTAAAGAGGACATTTCTATTTCTGAATTATAGAGATAAACAGGTAAGCCGACAGCATTTCTAATAGAAGTGCTAGAACAAATGCCTCTAGCATTGATAATACAAAAGCTTGGTAACGTATAGATTATAGGTGTATGTATGTTTAATCCAGAGGTAAATGGTCTTACTAAAGGCGTTATAGACTGACTTTCTTCAGATACTCTTATAATTCCATATTGTTCAACAAGAGCGTCTAGCTTTTGCTGAAAAGTATCCTCAAATCCAGGAATATTGCAAATAAAATTTGAAAATGTAGATTTGCTTTTATACTCTGCTAATGTTTCTTTATAAGCCTGTTGCTCGGCATCAACAATTATTTGCTCTATCCATTTCTGTTCTTTCGAAGGCTTTTTAATCGTGATTTCCTCTTCAGACACAGAAATTGTACAGGAGAATTTAGCTGTAAGTATTAAAACGTTTTCATTTACTTCATTTTTCATTTCAATCACTCCCTGTGTTTCGAGTATTTCCTTGTTAATAGATTAAACGAAAATGGCATATCACGATAAGCGTTGTGGGTTTCCGTTCTGAATAAGCGTTCAAAGTAACTCTAATCTCGAGAAGCTGTCCAGTCTTTACTCCAATCAACTTATATACATAGCATACAATCTCGTTTCTAATGAACTTTATAACTCGAGGATTAGTATACGAACAGAATAAAAATTTATCTTAGCTTATCTTAGTTTAAGCGTATCATCAGTGAGGACGCCATTTCAATGTTGAGTTTCCGCCAAAAAATGGCGGTCAATAATATAACACCGCCATTATTTTATTATCCCTAAATAAAGAAATGGCGTGCTTTCCACAAATACCGCCACTTTTTGGCGGTATATTGTGTTAATACTGAAATGTGAAATATTTCCTTATAAATTATAATGGCTAGTATTATTTCCCATTAATCTGTATACTATTTAATAATATACTTGGGGGAGGAGAGGACTTTTGCAGGAGCTTGACGTAAAAATAAATGAATCATTAGAAATTTTAATTGAGAACGAGTTATTGATAGGTTATGAACTACGGTCGATGCTAAAAATTTTTAAGGAAGAAAAAAAGGTTGTTGGTTATTCATTTGGTAAGCTCTGTTATTGGCATTATGAATCATTTACAGATTTTTTGAATGAGGACATCTATAAAGTTGCCGCAGCTGTCGAACTTTTAATTTTATCTTTTGATATAATCGATGACTTGCAGGATAAGGATTCAGACTACAGTTGGACTAAAACACCCGAGTTATCATTAAATGTAGCTATAGCTATGCTAGTGATGGCTTCAAGAGCTATACGTGAGACTTCCTTTGAACATAAAAGCGCAGCTGTTCAAATACTAGAGGACTATGCATTACGAAGTATAAATGGTCAGCAACTGGATTTACTTAATTCTTGTAGCGATGAGCAATCATATTTACAAATGATTGAACAAAAGTCAGGTTCTTTAACAGCAATGGGTTGCTTAATTGGGGAAGTACTTGCAAAAGGTGAGTCATCTTCTGAGGTTGAGGAGTATGGTAAATACATAGGTATTATCCAACAAATTAAAAACGATATTCAAAGTTTAAAGACTTGGGGATCTAAAAACGATTTGTTAAATAAAAGATACTCATTGCCTATTATTTATCTTTTATCTCAGAAAAATGATGTTTCAAAATCTGTTATCAGCTATTATAATGAAGATATAGTTACATTTTTGGATAATAATGCTACGGAAAATGAGTTGACAAATGGTGGTGCAATACGCTATGCAATCACCATTAAAAATGTATACAAGTTCAAAGCATTAAGTATTCTTGAAAATTTAGCTATTAATGAGGTATGTAAAGACTACCTAATCAAACTAATGAAATGAGGAGCGATTTGTATGATTAATGTAATTCAACATCTAGAAAAGAACCCAGAGCTAGTTGCACTATTAAAGGAACAAAAAGCCTCATTGATTGGAGTTTCAGCTATGGAGCAAAAAGCGATTTTGGAAGCATTTAACAGCGAAATAGAGTTGGAAAGAGATGTTTGGAACTAAACATCAGAATAGTAAGTTGTTTTGGTCCGCTATAATTCTCTATTTAGTGATTGGGCTTTACCTAAATTATGTGAATTATAGCGCACCTTTATTAGGAATTAATGTAGAAAAAGAGGATGGTAAGTGGGTAGTAACGCAGCCTTATTATAAAGAGTGGGTAGAGTGGGAAAGTATCTCATCGGAAGATGCTATTTTAAGAGTGGATGATACGCCAATTGATGATCTAAATCAGGTGAAGTATAAATCTGAAATACTATCCGCTAATAAATTAACAATAATGGATCGAAACGAAAATATAAAAGACATACATATCAAACATTTAGATAACCCGAGCCAGTTTTACAATATTTTTATAATTCCAGCCTGCTATTATTTATTAACTCTATTTATTGCGGTCTATTTATATTTTAATCAAAAAAATACAAAGCTCTCTAACTTGCTTATTATTTTTATGTTAACTGTTTCATTAGCATATGTAAGTAGTGGAGTCTCTGGTAGATTAAATGAGATTGGAATAATAGTAAATAGAAGTAGTATGTTGTTATGCTTAGTAGTATTACTACATTTCTTAAGAAATTATTATTCATTTGTAAAAATAAATTGGGGGTTTACAAAAAGTATTAAATTCTTTTATATATTCCCGGTAACAGCATTATTATTTGGCTGTATTGGTGCGTTCTACCCTGCCTCTAATGATTTTCTTTCTAGTATAGTATTAGTTTTTTTCTTCATTTTCCTTATCATCATACTTAGTATTTTATTGCTAAGCTATTTCAAATATAAATCGCCTCAGTTAAAAATTTTATTAATTAGTATAATGATACCGTTTCTGCCATTCCTTTTTTTATATGCGCTCCCTTACATTTTATTTCATCAATCTATACTCTCAGCGGAAATTAGTGCTCTATTTTTATTGCTTATTCCGTTTAGTTTTATTTTTACACAATTAGCAGAGCGCCTATTTGATATCGAATATCATATTACTAGATTACGTTATTATGTAATCTTTTCATTTTTTTTCACTTTATGGTTTATAGTTGGGTTGTATTGTATTGCGGGAGAATATTTAAAGATGACCGTAATATCAGGTGTTTCTTTATTTACTTTTACATCGTTAGTTGTTCTTTTTTACATAAAAGAGAAGGTAGATTATCGAAAACGAAAAATTTTATTTTCGACAAAAGGGGATTATATACATCAGCTATACACTGCTGTCGATAGGATTGGTAAAACGATTAAAATAGATGAGCTTCTAGAGAAGTTTGCACAAGAGGTTTCATTACATCTTGAGCTAGAGCATGTATTTGTATTAACCTATAACTATGACACAAATCAATTTACTTCAATGGTTGAAGAAAGGCTTTCAATTAATCCAGCGTTAATAGAGGATTTAAAATTAGGAGAAATACGGAGAATTGACAAAGTCTACTTAGCCTTCCTCCATCAAGATGCTCATTATAAAAGAGCCTTAGTATTGGAACATAAAAATTCGATTCATTTAAAAGATGAAGAGCTTTTATGGCTTGAATTGCTTTTATTATATGTAAACAATTTTATTGAAAATACAAAGATGGTAGAAGAACTATTAGAGGAACTAAAGCATATGAGGCAAGCAGATGATAGTCAACTACCTTGGTTAAGCAAATTATTATGGTTAAGGTTTGAAGAGGAAAAATATCAATTAGCTCAAGAATTACATGATACCAATTTGCAAGAGCAGCTCCATATTGCCAGAGAGGTTGATGTCCTAGTCAATACGAAAGATACAACTGATATTCAGCAAAAACTTGATAAAATTCATCAGCAGATGATTACGTCTTTACATGATTTGAGAGCTTATTGTGAAAATTTAAAGCCTCCATTATTAGATACATTAGGGCTTAACGCTGCGCTAGAAAAGTTAATTCGTAAAGTAATAGAAAGAGCTAATTTTGTATTAATTTATACGATAGATCGCCTTTATTTAGAGGATGAGCGTATGAATTTAATGATTTATCGACTATTTCAAGAATTACTCAACAATGCTTTAAAACATTCCTATGCAACAACAGTTGAAATTCGTTTACAGGAAATGGACGATGGTTTTGAAATCATCTACAAGGATGATGGAGTAGGCTGTAATGTTGATGATATTTTTGTCGGAGAGTCAATGGGAATTCAAGGTATGCAAGAGCGAGTAAAGGCCTTTAACGGGCTGTTTTACATCGATTCACAGGTCAATGAAGGGATGTTTATTAGAATTACAGTAAAAGAAGGAAGTGATACACTTGATTACGATGCTCATAGTGGATGATCACCCTATTGTGTTAGAGGGAACTAAAAATTTATTTCAAGAAAATGAAGATATTATAGTTGATACAGAAAGTGATGCAACTCATGTCATACAGAGAATTAAAAACAAACCATATGATATCTACTTAATTGATATAAATATGCCGTTAGAAAATGGCATTAATTTAGCGCGTAACATTAAAGCTATCCAGTCAAATGCTTCAATTATCCTTTATACTGGTGATGAAATTACTGATTATTATCCACTTATTTTAGAACGGAAAATAGAAGGGATTTTAGCTAAAACAGCGTCTAAGGAGCAAATCTTACGAACTGTTCGGGCCATTGTAAATGGTGAAATTGTTTTACCTCAAAATTTCTTAGATTTTCTTGATAATAAATTTAGACTGCAGGATGCAAAACTCGATATTCACTTAAATGAAAAAGAAAAGAAAATTTTAAGGCTGATTGCGGAAGGGCATACAAATAAAGCGATTGCTATAGAGTTAAATATTCCTCAGCGAACAACTGAAAGATATTTAACACAGCTGTTTTCTTTATTGAATGTAGATTCACGGACAGACGCTGTAAATCTTGCAGAAAGAATGAATTTACTATAGACTGTCCGTATGTTATACTTATCGCCGTTGGTAGATTTTTCAATAAAAAGGGAGAGTTTAGGTGGTTTTTTAATACCATATTTTAACTTAGTTAATTATACCTGAACTTGGATTCTAAATACCTATAATTTATGTGTAACACCGCCAGATTTTGGCGGTGTTTTTTATATATCCGCCAAATCACGCCAAAAATCGGGACGAAGACCGCCAAAAAATTGGCGTAAACCCAACGTTGAAATGTCGGTATAAGTACTGGTACGCTTAAGATAATCGTGGTTAAGTAGATTTGCTTTAGTAAGTAATATGATAATAGTAGATTTCGATAAGAGCCTGGCTATCTAAGCATAAAGTAGAGATTGTAGATTTTTTAAAAGTTACTAGCTAGTCAACATATTTCACCATAAAACTTTATATAAAGGTAGGCGTGTATTTTGAAAGTAGAACTTGAAAATTTATTTTCTATAGATGAATCTAGTCAAGATCAAGTCATTAAAGTTTATAATCGCTATGGTATTTTCATCGGTGCGCCTGAAATAAGAAAGAGAAACTTAAAGGCATCGTTTAATCCAATTTTTACATTAAATGATGATGTAACGTACGAACATGTAGCGGCACTATATAAATCGTTGGAACATGAATTAGGAATTGTTTCTATCGGAGAACGATTTTACTTTGACTTTTCAGATAGCGAATATGAGCAAGCTCCATTGTTTACCTTAAATTCGACAGGTAACTCACCAGATATGTTTATAGATGATAAAGGAACTTTATTTTCTATAAGCACCCATTGCCAGCATTGTGGACTTATGGAAAAAGAACAACTTTCACCATTAGTGATAGATACAACAGAAATGAAAGATCGTCATCTAGTTCATGTGAGCGGGTATTGGGTAGCTTCACAAGAATTAGCGACATTAATGAAGCAAGAGGATATTAAAGGTTTTGAACTTTTAGAGGTTATTCATCAAGGACCGAAAGAAGGGAAGAGAAAAGCCTTTCAAATTTTACCGACACAAGTATTGCCGGAATCTAGCACTGAAAGAGTTAAATTATATTTTGCGACAGAGCAGCCTCCATGTCGTTGTGGATTAAGTGGGATAATCAATGGTCCTGATATTTATCATCGCGAAGATTTAACTGATTTAAAAAACGATATATTTCTCTCGGCAGAATGGAGCCATGACGGAAGATATTTATATCGAAAGACTTTGTTTAGTAGAAAGTTTAGAGAACTAATTATTAAAAACAATATATCCCGTGAGGTAAGAGGAGAGAAGGATAAAAACTTTGGTCCCAAGGATTGGTTATTCGACCCAGTGTTATTAAATTAATTCAATTCGAAGATGAGGAAGTGTATATTTTGTTTAGAAAAATAATACCTATCGTTGCAATCTTATTTATCGTTGCACTAGCTCTATCAAATTATTTTAATAAAACAGGAGAAAAATCCTTTGTCATACCACAAGAAAGAGGGAATACGGTAGGTTAGAAAAATCGGGCATTAAAGGGCAGTTAATTAATTTTTACTGCCCTTTAATGCGGGATGAAAAGCAAATTACCTCAAGTAGGCTTAAATATGATATGATGTGAAAAAGTTACAGCAGCATATAGTTTTGAGGTGAAGTAATAAATGAAAATATGGGCAGCGGTATTAACGCTCATTCTCTTTTTTGTGTTACGAGGTACTTTTCAAAGTAAATTTATCAGTACTTTTGATACAAAAATGGCTGATTTATTTTTCGGTAACCGATTTATAGAATTTTTTCACTATATAGGAGAGCCGGTATTTGTAGTGTCTGTCGCTATCATCTTAATAGTGTATTTAGCATGGAGGGTGAAAAATAGCCGAGGGATACTATTTGTTTTGTTAACAATTGCAGGTGGGAATGTACTTAACCAATTATTAAAAAAATGGGTACATCGACCAAGACCTGAGATTGAAGAACAATTAACATCCTATAGCTTTCCATCTGGACATTCAATGACTGGTATCTTGTATTTATTTACAATCGCTTATATTTTTTCGGAGAACAATAGCAGGGGACGTAAAACATTACTTTGGCTTGGGGCAGTTGTTTTAACTGTGCTTATTGGTTTGTCTCGAATTGCTGGAGCCCGTCATTTTGCTTCAGATGTATTGGCCGGATGGAGTATGGGGTATACGTGGTTTATCATTTGTGTTTTTTGGTACGAACGTCGAAAGAGACTTTTTAAAGTAAAAAATAAATCATAAACTTTGAATGGGGAGCCATCTAATTGAAGGAGGCTCCCTTTTTTATGTAGAAATTAGGGCGTCACTTATGAACTCACAGCCCTTATTTCTAGCTCATCACCAAAAGTAGTGGATGAAATTTGTTACAAAGTATGCCATTTTAATTAGTTGATTGGAATGGAGATAGGGCGACTTCTCGGGGATCAGCGATATAGAGGAACGAATGCTACAAGCATCACCCTTCGTGACCAACGTCCTGCTGTCGCTGTTGCTGTCGCTGTCGCTGGGCTTTCGCATAAACCAAACCCTCTGCCTGCTGTCGCTGCGCTTTCGAGCAAAAAACATCTGTTGGCCCGAGCCCCTGCAGCGTCAGCGGCAAATGTTTTCTGTAGCGAAAGCAAAGCGCCCAGTCGGAACGTAAATCTACCACACGTTATGGTGAGGAGCTTTATTTTATTAATTTTTTCAATTACATGGAAACAGCCTTGTCTGCTTCCATAAGCTTTTTTACAACTTCTAAGCAATCATAGAATGTTTCAAAAGGCTCAAACGGAAGATGAAGGTCTTTACAGCGTTTAATAAGATGATCCCTAGCAAGTACTAAATCTGCCTGTTTTGCAGCCTCAAAGTCAGAGAGTGAATCTCCAATCACGATTTTAAAATGCTTGCTCTGTGCAATCTTTCGCATAACGCTTGGCTTGCAACAACCACATCCCTGTGTCTCAAATTTTGCACATTCTTCGTCACAGCTATTTGAAAAGACGAGTTTAATTTGCTGTCCGGAAAAATCGGCACTGTTACAATATATACCAGAAAATGGGCCGTATTTTTCTAACAGTGGCTCAATGAAAAAGTCGACACCCCCACTAACAATATAAAACGGAATCTGCCTTTCTTGAGCAAAACGGACGAAATCTCCAAAGCCCTTACGTATAATGGCTGTATCCAATAAATAGTGGATAACAGCATCCTTTTGTTTAGCCGATAATAGCTCGAACATTGCTGAAAGGCCATCTTTAAATGTTATAGTTTGTTCCATCATTGCTTTAGCAATTTTCTCAGATTCCTCTGGAACGAATTGAGTCATAAGTGAGACGATGTTATCTGTTTCTGTAATAGTACCATCGAAATCACAGAAAATAATTGGTTTCAAGCTACTTCCTCCCTTCCAAGAAAAAACGTCTACTTTTGTAGTAGACGTCCAAATTTTACCTGTACACCGTATTCATCGGCTTTTGTTAAGATAATTTGATGCTCTGGAAATTGATTTTTCATGGCATTTACAAAATCTTGCGCAATAGCAGTAGGGGTGATAGAAATCATTGTTGGTCCCGCCCCACTTAAAGCTGTTCCAAATGCCCCATTAGCCTTGGCGGCTGCACGGATTTCTGTATATTGTGGGATTAATTGGGCACGGAAAGGTTCATGAAATAAATCAGCTTCCATATAACGACCTGCAGACTCAAAATCACGAACCATTAATGATGCTGCTAGCATATTTGCATTTGCAGAGGCACTCACTGCGTATGAACGGTCAAATTGTTCTGGTAAAACAGAACGAGACTCACTTGTTTTTAGTTCGACATCAGGTACATATACAACAAAGGAAGCTTCTATATCATTGACATGAAATGTATCAACAACGCCATTTTCATCCATTGAGGAAATTGTTAATCCCCCTAATACCGAGGCTGTTGCATTGTCTGGATGGCCTTCAATTTGTGAGGATAAATTGAGTTTATCCTGTACAGTTAAGGCTAGATCACATACTTGGTTAGCTAGTTCAATTCCTGCAACGATAACAGCTGCACTACTTCCCAATCCACGAGCTAATGGAAGTTCACTTGCCATTTCAACACGGCAGGCAGGTAGCTGCTTACCGTATTGATCTGCAATTTTTTTGGCAATCACGTATAGTAAATGCTCTTCCAGCTCAAACTCTTTAGGACCATTATCATCGAGGTGGATAATTTCCCACCTATGCTGTAAAGACACGGTTAACTTTAAGTAAAGAGACAAGCCAAGTCCTATTGAGTCAAAGCCGGGTCCTAGATTGGCAGTGCTCCCAGGAACCGAGATTTGCCACATGTTACTCATAGTACGCCCTCGATGTATTTTCGAATTTCTTCCTCATCGTTTTTAAGTGAGACAACATCTACAGTTGAGATATTCATTGCAGTATCAGGATCTTTTAATCCATTACCAGTGAAAATCGTAACAACTTTAGAGCCCTTTGCAATTTTGCCATTTTCAACTGATTTAATAACACCTGCTAATGACGCTGCAGAACCTGGTTCAACGAAAATACCTTCAGTGCCTGCAATTAATTTGTAGGCAGCTAAAATTTCTTCGTCTGTCACCGAGTCAATAATTCCACCAGACTCATCGCGGGCTGCTTCTGCAAATTTCCAACTTGCAGGATTTCCGATACGAATAGCTGTTGCCACTGTCTCAGGATTGGCAATAGGTTCACCTTTTACAATTGCTGCTGCACCTTCAGCTTCAAAGCCGAACATCTTAGGTAAACCAGAGCCTTTTGCTGCGTCATATTCTTTAAAGCCTTTCCAGTACGCAGTGATGTTACCTGCGTTACCAACAGGGATGCAAAGATAATCTGGAGCAGCTCCTAAAGCATCTACAATTTCAAATGATGCCGTTTTTTGCCCATCGATACGGTATGGATTTACAGAGTTTACAAGTGCCACTGGAGTTGTTTCACTTACTTGACGAACAATATTTAATGCATCATCAAAATTACCGTCGATTTCGATAATCTTTGCACCATACATTGTCGCTTGTGCTAGCTTACCTAGGGCAACTTTTCCTTTAGGGATAACGACTATGGACTGGATTCCAGCACGTGTTGCATAGGCTGCCGCTGCGGCTGATGTGTTACCTGTTGAAGCACAAATAACACATTTGCTACCTTCTTCAATTGCTTTTGCAACGGCAAAAACCATACCACGGTCTTTAAATGAACCTGTTGGATTTGCACCTTCGATTTTTCCATAAAGCTCAATGCCAAGCTTCTTAGATAGATTTACTAAATGTATAAGAGGCGTATTGCCTTCGTTTAAAGTTAGAGCAGGTGTATTTTCTGTTACGGGTAAAAATTGTTTATATTCCTCAATTAGGCCTTTCCACATAACGTTTACGATCTCCTTTTGTTCTTATAGAAAGAACAGTTGTATTTGTATAAAAGACATTTTAACGCAAATTGCCGTATGTTTTCAATAGAATTCGATAAATTGTCGAAACAATTCGGTAATTTGAATTTTTGCTTGTCACTTTCTTGAAACAACTGTATAGTAAACTTGTGATGTAAAGTCAAGTGTAAAGACAGGTGGTTGAAATGACGACAAATACAGTAACAACAAATAAGGTTCAACAATCTATTTCCCGCAATAAGCTTTTAAGGGTAGCAGGAGTGGGCTGGCTCTTCGATGCAATGGACGTAGGAATATTATCGTTCGTTATTGCAGCATTAGCAGTTGATTGGGGATTAACACCAAGTCAAGCTGGTTGGATAGGTAGTGTCAACTCAATCGGAATGGCTGTAGGAGCTCTTGTCTTCGGCGTGCTTGCCGATAAAGTAGGACGTAAACAAATTTTTATGTGGACGCTTGTATTATTTTCGATTGCAAGTGGCTTATCTGCATTTACAACTACATTAACTGCTTTTATGGCACTACGCTTTTTAGTAGGCATGGGACTAGGGGGAGAATTACCAGTCGCATCGACACTAGTTTCTGAGAGTGTAGAAGCCAAAGAGCGTGGGCGAGTGGTTGTTTTACTTGAAAGCTTTTGGGCGGCGGGGTGGTTAATCGCTGCATTGATTTCGTATTTTGTTATTCCATCATGGGGCTGGCGTATTGCTTTATTGTTAACGGCCATCCCAGCTGTATATGCAATTTATCTTCGTTGGCACTTACCAGATTCTCCTCAATTTGTAGTAAAGGCAGAGTCTAAGAAACGTAGTGTTGTGCAAAATATTCAAGAAGTATGGTCGAAAAAATACTTACGCTCGACACTTATGTTATGGGTGTTATGGTTTACGGTTGTTTTCTCGTATTACGGTATGTTTTTATGGCTACCAAGTGTCATGGTTAATAAAGGATTTGATATGATTACGAGCTTTAAATATGTTCTCATTATGACGCTTGCACAGCTGCCAGGTTATTTTACAGCTGCATGGTTTATAGAAAAATTTGGACGGAAGTTTGTACTTGTTTCTTATTTAATTGGTACAGCTGTAAGTGCTTTCATTTTTGGTAATGCAGAAACGATGGTAGTACTATTAACATCAGGAATGTTTTTGTCGTTCTTTAACTTAGGAGCATGGGGTGCACTCTATGCCTATACACCAGAGCAGTATCCAGCAGTTATTCGTGGAACAGGTGCAGGAATGGCAGCAGCTGTTGGGCGTATCGGTGGTATTTTTGGACCTTTGTTAGTAGGGTTTTTATTAACTGCAGGCTATGATATTGGCTTTATCTTCGCGATTTTCTGCGGAGCGATTATTATCGGAGTTGTTGGGGTAATTTTCTTAGGACAAGAAACGAAACAAACGGAATTAGATTAAAAAATAATCATGTCTTGGATGGGCGATTGTCTAGTCCAAGACATTTTTTATAATTTAATTACATAAAAATTAAGGAATATTAATTTTTATTCAAATATTTTTAAATATCTGTTAAAATCAATTCATCAAAAAACTTAAAGATAGAACAATTTTATGAAACTATCACGTTAGCGAGTTAAAGTGTTAAAGATTTTTCAGAAAAGTCATTGTATTCAGTTTGTAATCGTGATACTGTATTTTTAACTTCTTTCAGCAGGTGTCTTTTGTACCGAAAGCTTAGCGACAGGTACAGGTGTGCAAACGCCCGCTGAAATAGAGAACTCAGTCTAAGAACGCCAAGTCCTGTGGCAATTTAACTGTGCGAAAGCGAAGCGACAGCAACACGGTTTTAACTCTGTGCGAAAGCGAAGCGACAGCAACAACAACAACAATACACGACTGAGTGACCAACATCACGCTGCTGACGCTACGTTTTCGCGCTAAAACATCCGTTGGCCTAAAGTCTCCGGCGGATGTCACGGATTCGGTAAGGAGTTAATAAAGGATGCTAGCCTAAAATTATCGCATCTATGCGATAACCGCTAACTGGCCTGCATCGGTAAAAACGCCACGTCTTGTGGCAAAACCGAAATGACCGACATCGTGTCGGCCCTTGTGCAGGTCTAAGCACAAAGCCGATTCGGGACGCAATTATGCCGAGGTATAATTGATCCGAATTTAGAGTCATTAGGAAACAATCTCCATTCGTGATAATTTCATTGAAAGAAAGGTTGTTAGAAATGAGCATTAATGCAGAAATTGAAAGTAGATTTGTTAGGCTGTCGAAGGGACAGCGTAAAGTTGCACAATTTGTTATGAATAACCCTACAGTTGTAATTAGTAACGGAGCAGCAGAAGTTGGGAGACAGGCTAATGTTAGTGAATCGACAGTGATTCGTTTTTGTTATGCGATGGATTTATCGGGTTATGTAGAGCTTCAAGACAAAATTAGAAGCTATTTAATGACTCAAAATGGTCATACGAGTCTTCAAGCTACATATTCATCAAGTAAGATAAATATTTCAAGTTTTGGTAAGGTCATGCAACGTGATATGCAAAATATTCAAGATACGATTCTTTTGATTAATGATCATATGCTTCAAAAAAGTTCAAAATGGATGCACGAAGCAGAGAACGTTTATATTTTAGGTACTCGTCAAGCTGCGTCCATTGCAAACTGGTTAGCGTATACAATGAAGACGTTACGTCCAAATGTGAAACAGCTTCGATCAGAATCCGATGATCTTGTACAGCAAATTAACAGTATGAGCGAGCAAACGACATTAATAGTTTTTTCATGGGACAAGCATTCAAACGACATTCAAACGATTGTAGAAATTGCTAAGAAGAAAAAGGCTAGAATTATCGCTATTACTAGTTCTGCGTTTTCTTCTATTCGGGAATATGCAAGTGCATTGTTTACACTTGGTCTAAAAAAACAATCTTCATTGGACGTTATTCCAGTATTGTTCTCGTTTTTACATGCGCTAATTGAAGAAATGGTCAGTCAGGACAAGGTACAATATGAGAAATATCAGCAATCCTATGAACAAGTAGAAAATAATTTGTTATTTTTAGACGCAGTAAGAGAAAAGCAAGTTTTCTAATCATTTTACAACGCTACAAATAAAAAAGATGTCCAAATAAGTTTTAGACATCCTTAAAAGAAGCTTATAAAATTTTGCTTAAACTATATTCGTTAATAAAGGCATCATTTAATTTAATGGCGTTTTGTCGGATGCCTTCTTGCTGAAAACCTAATTTTTTGAACAAATTTAAAGCACGATCATTATGCTCCATGACAGATACTTCTAAGCGTGAAATATCTCGTTGTATAGACCAACGTTCTACTGCTTCCATCAGCGCTGAGCCGATACCTTGTCGCTGATGCTCCTCCTTAACAGCTAGGTAAGCTGTTGCAACATGTTTAGCTTTAGAATGTTTATATCCATGGATCACGGCATAGCCAGCAAAAATGCCATTTACTATACAACATAAAATCGTACGGTTTTTCAATTGTTTCCAATAGACCAAATCTTTCCGAAGCTGTTGAACTGTAAGGTCTAATTCGTTTTCCATATTATACATGAAGTCAGTTTGTTGGAAAATTTCTTCTTGCAAATGAATAAATGATCTGGCGTCTGATGCTTCAATTGCTCGAATTATGTATGCAGGTGGGTTATCGTCATTTGTAGAAATATTACTCGTAGTCTTCATTTGTGTACGCGAGAAAGTTACACTAGTACCGAGCTTAACATCAATGACATAATAGCCTGCATTTGTCCATGACAAATAGTGAGAGAGAGGGGGCTTTGTTTTTTTCCACCAGCTCCTATTCAAGTAAGCTGCATTAGGCAAGGCTTGTCCCATAATATTTTCGAGTTCGCTAAATGATAAAGTAATTTCTTGTTGTAAAGCTACTTCAAAATAATTTGCTAAAGGAATATACTTTTTTTCCATCTTCTTTGTCATCGTGATCCCCATTTCCTGTATATCCTAAAAAAATATAGACTACCTGATGATAGCATAAAATTACGGTTTCTTAAATATGAAAACACAACTATGTATCTATTTATAGTAAATATTTTTTATAAACTATGTATTTTTATTATTAAATGTTATAAATAGGATGTTATTAACAGATAAATATATTAAATTTAATAATAATCTATAAATGTTATATATAGGTAATTTCCGGCGTTGCCATAAAGGTGTGTTTATCTCCGTTCGGACGGTGTGTTTTCTCAGGATGTCATACCTTTAGCCTTAGTTCCTCTACTGGCTTTCTCAAAGAGCTTATCTGTGACGTTATGACCTCCGATAACGGCTAACTGACTTACGTCATGTTGTTGCTGACGCTTCGCTTTCGCACAGTTAAAACCGTGTTGCTGACGCTTCGCTTTCGCACAGTTAAAGCCGTGTTGCTGACGCTTCGCTTTCGCACAGTTAAAACCGTGTTGCTGACGCTTCGCTTTCGTACAAAAAAACATCTGCAAGTCTGAGTATAAAGCTGATTTCGGATACAATTATGCCTAGCCATATCAAATACCCTTTCGAGTTTCCAATTTTGAGATGAACTAAATAAGCCCTTATTCTAGCTTCTTTTATGTATAGGAACATGAAGATGTAGTTATTTTAGAATAGTAGGTTTTAGGTGTGTGTTGGCAATAGATCCTTTATAGATAAACTTTCACTTTATAAAATGTTTGTTCATAAGGTATGATAAAATAAAATATAAAAGTTATTGCCATTTAGGAGGAATTATTTTAATGAGTAAAGTTTTAGTTTTTGGTCATAAAAATCCAGATACAGACACAATTACGTCTGCAATTGTATATGCATATTTAAAACAGCAAATTGGCGTTGATGCTGAAGCGGTGCGCCTTGGAGAAGTGAATAATGAAACGCAATTTGCTTTGGATAAATTTGGCTTTGAGGCACCTCGTTTAATTTCATCAGTAGCTGGAGAAACGGAAAAAGTAATCCTTGTAGACCACAATGAATTCCAGCAATCTGCTGACGGAATTGAAGAAGTACAAATTACAGAAGTGGTTGATCATCACCGTATTGCAAACTTCCAAACAGCTGATCCACTTTACTATCGTGCAGAACCAGTAGGCTGTACAGCAACGATTTTAAATAAAATCTTTAAAGAACATGGCGTAGCAGTTCCTGCAAACATTGCTGGTTTAATGCTTTCGGCCATCGTTTCTGATACATTATTATTCAAATCTCCAACTTGCACTGAACAAGATGTACAAGCTGGTGAGGAGCTAGCGAAAATTGCAGGTGTTGATGCTGCGGAATATGGATTAGCAATGCTTAAAGCAGGTGCTGATCTTTCAGATAAATCATTAGAAGATCTGTTATCATTAGATGCGAAAGAATTCAAATTCGGTGAATATAAATCTGTTGTAGCTCAAGTAAATGCTGTCGACATTAACGATGTACTTGGTCGACAAGAGGAATTAGAAAATTTATTAAATAAAAATGTAGCTGAAAATGGTTTAGATTTATTCTTCTTTGTTGTAACGGATATTTTAAACAATGATTCAACTGCTGTTGCAATTGGACAAGTAGCAGAGGCTGCAGCAAAAGGGTTTGGCGCAGAGCTTGTGAATAATCGCGTGCTTTTACCGGGTGTTGTATCTCGTAAAAAACAAATCGTTCCAGTTTTAACTGATGCATTGAAATAAAGAAAAAGAGGTTGCCCGAAATAGGCAACCTCTTTTTATATTGTTGAAAAACTATTGTGTCATGAAATTAAGGTGTCCTATTAAATAAAGTATGCTCTTCGGCAAAACGTGAGGTTGATTTCCGTTCCAGCTGGGCGCTTTCCTGGGGGCTTCCGATGAGCCGCTTCGCTTCGCTGCAGGGTCTCGGGCCAACAGATGTCTTTTGCGCGAAAGCGCAGCGACAGCAACAGCAGGATGTTGGTCACGAAGGCGTTATCACAGGATGAGATGGTCTTAGCCTTCGTTCCTCTATTGCTAATCCCCGAGGAGTCGCCCAGCCTCCACTTCAATCAACTACTGCACACAACATGCATTTTAACAAAATGATATCCAACTTTTTGGTTTATCGAAACACTTTCAGGAATTATCGACCAACTTTTAAATTTTATCGACCAACTTTTAAATTTTATCGATAAATTTTCACGTTTTATTACCCAAGTTTTAATTTTTATCGACATCAACCTCCCCACAGTGAAAATTAGTAGCCTAGAACGGAAGCCACTCTCATCTAAAAAGCCACAACGTTCACAAAAATTCCCTTGATCATTTTGTATTTCAATCTAGCTTTAATGGGTGTACAGCAGGGCCTTCAAGAACTTCCCCTTTTGCATTAAAGCGAGAGCCGTGACAAGGGCAATCCCAAGTCTCGTCGGCTTCATTCCATTTTGTTTTACAGCCTAAATGTGTGCAAGTTGGTGTATCAGCGCGTTTAACATAACCTGTTACGAACTCTTTGGCAACGAAGCCTCCTACCTTTAACATTTGCATAAACTGAGCCCCGAATTTCGTACGTGCTGGCGAATAAAGAGGAATGGCACCATCCTCATTACCTGCCCCTGTTATTAGAGAGGATAGTATATCTCCAGCTACAAATGAATTGGATATTCCCCATTTTCGGTAGCCAGTCGCAATGAAAACATTAGGTAAGGACGGTGTAATCCTGCCAACATACGGGACCACATCAGGTGTTTCTATGTCCTGCGCTGACCAGCGATAAATTGGATCCTGATCGAAGTGAGCCTTCATTTCATTTTGAATAGCCTCATAATAGGGCTCCGTATTAGTTGTTTCACCTGCAATATGATTAGCTCCACCTAATACTAAATAATGCTCACCGTTAATGGTAGCTGTTCGAATAGAGCGTGTAGGATTATCTACGCATAAATATTGACCTTTTAGTGTATCAGTAAATTTGCTAGCAACCATATAGGAGCGACTGTTAGAAAGTTTAAAAAGCTGTAGGCCTCTAAAGGCTTCGATTGGATAGTGTGTGCACAAAATAAGCTTGTTGTATTGAACCGACATGTCATTTGCGGTATGTAAGCTATTTTGAGGTATGTTTAATTGCTGAACACGGGTGCTTGTATAAAGTTTTGCGCCCATCGATAATGCTTCTTTCACAAGGAAATTACAAACTTCTACAGGATGTATCTGTGCCTGCTGGGGCATGCTAAGCGCTTTTGTAATCGGAAAGGGAAGCTCGGTATCAGTAGTTAAATTCGCCTTAATATTTAATACTTTATAGGCATTCCATTCTTTCAATAATTGGGCATAGCCTTCTTTTGTTTGGCAATAAAGTAATGAATCTACTTGTTGAATGCTTTCTTTAGGAAGTAATTGTAATGCTTTTTCTACAGCTATTTGGTTAAGCTGATAATAGAGGCGTGCCTCATCTACAGTAAGTTTTTCAATAAGATCGGCATAAACCAAGCTATGCTGTGCAGTTAATTTTCCTGTTGAATGACCAGTCGTACCATGACCGATATGAGAATTTGCCTCAAGCAAGACCACATCTACACCTGATTTTGCTAAAACATAAGCTGTATATAGTCCCGTCAATCCTCCGCCAATTATACATACATCACAAGTTGTTGATGCAGGAAGAGATGGTAGGGAGACGGGATTAATTGTTCCGAGCCAAAGAGATTGTGTCATACATAACCCTCACATTGTTTTTACGTTCAGTATGTAGATTGATTTGAAAGTTTAAACAATGAAGCATAAAAATTGCCTTAGTATAATTACTATCGCTACAATGTAGCAAAAGGAGCGTGACTAGCTATGAAAATTGAAATCTGGTCAGATTATGTATGTCCATTTTGTTATATTGGCAAAAAGCAACTAGAGCAAGCGATTCAGGAAACTGGTTTTGCAGGGCAGGTAGAGCTCGTTTATAGAAGCTATCAACTTGACCCAACTACACCTGTGGATACAAATGTGTCTACATATGAATCATTGGCGAAAAAGTATGGGATGTCGCTAGAAAAAGCAAAGGAAATGACGCAAGGTGTTGCGGCTCGCGCAAAAGAAGTTGGTCTAGATTATAACTTTGATAATTTAATGGAAGAAAATACATTAAAAGCACATCGTCTAGTGAAATGGGCAGAACAACAAGGGGATGTTACAGCGCTTGTTGAAGCACTATTATTCAATTATTTTATTGAAGCAAAGCGTATTGGTCAGGATGATGTATTAATCGATATTGCTGAGCGAGTAGGTTTGAATCGTGAAGAAGTTGCAAAGGTTCTTGCTAACGACGATTTTAACACAGAGGTAGAGACAGATATACAAGAAGGGCTACAACTGGGTGTACGAGGGGTACCGTTCTTTGTATTAAATCGTAAATACGGTATTTCTGGGGCACAACCTCAAGAAGTATTTGAAGAAACTCTACGTAAGGTTGCAGAAGAAGAAGGTTTACAACCAGGATTAAAGATGGCAGGCTCTGGAGACGGTGGAGTTTGTACGGACGATAGTTGTAAATTTTAAGTTTGTTGTGTTGGAGTAATCAAGAGCGGATCAGATTAGTAAGGTCTATTCATATCTAATATATATACTTTAATAGCTAATTATAAAAAGGGATGACCTATGCAAAAACGCATATCATGTGGAGAAGTTGAACTTCGTTACGACTCGGTGACTCCTTGGGGATTAGCAATAGAGGAACGAAGGCTAAGTATCACATCCCGTGATAACGCCTTTGTGACCAACATCATGCTGTTGCTGTCGCTGCGCTTTCGCACAAACAAAACCCTCTGCTGCCGCTACGTTGCACTCAAGCTTTCGCGCAAAAGACATCTGTTGGCCCGAGACGATGGAGCGAGTGAAGCGGCACATCGGACGCCCCAGGGAGGCACCCAGTCGGAACGGAAATAAACCCTACGCTATTATGTAAATATTAAGAAATACCCCCATTTCAGTCAAAAGTCTTAGTATACTAACGTTGACTTTTTACATAAAGTTTTTTAATATATTCATATATCTTGAATTCGAGATATTAAACTTTGAAATTTAAGGGAGAATTTATATAATGAATGTATTAGTAGTAAAAGCAAACAACCGTCCAGATGGTATTTCAACAAAAATGTACGACACATTTATGGAAAATGTACAAGGTGTCAACGTAACGACTTTTGACGTATTCGCAGAAGATATGCCTTATTTCGGTCAAGATCTTTTCAATGCTTTTGGTAAAGTTCAAAACGGTGAAACGTTAACTGACATTGAATCACGTCTTTTAGCAGCAAAGCAAAAAGCTATGGATGCTCTAACTGCAGCTGATGTTGTTGTATTTGCTTTCCCACTTTGGAACTTAACAATCCCAGCAAAATTACAAACTTTCATTGACTATGTATTCCAGGCTGGTTATACATTTAAATATAATGAAAACGGTCAATTAGAAGGCTTAATGACTGACAAAAAAGCAGTTATTTTAAATGCTCGCGGTGGTTACTACTCTGCACCTGAAGCACAACCTCTGGAAATGTCAGTTAACTACATCAAAAATGTTGTTGGCATGTTCGGTATGGAAATTATCGAAGAGGTTATCATCGAAGGTCATAACGCTTCACAAGATAAAGCACAAGAAATTATTGCAAATGGCCTAGAGGCAGTTAAAAAAGTAGCTCAATCTTTACAAACTGTAACTGCATAATAAATTATATTCTCTGGCGTGTTGATGAGGAAAATATAGTAGTGCTTTTTAATAAAAGTTCTCTCTAATTTGAGAGAGCTTTTTTTTGTTTCATTCATAGAGGTACGGTAGTGGTAAGGAGGACTAATCTATTGGTACTATGCAGGTACTCTTCATTTACATATAATAACATCCGGTCGTATGTATGATATTAATCTATTATTTTCAGAAGAAGTGTTTTGCTATTCGTTTAAAAATACATACAATTAGGACTATTTATTCAATTAAATTATAAAGTAGTATAATATAATAGAAACCGTAGGAAAATATTAGTTTTATAAGGAGGTTGTTACCATGAATAAGAAGTTTATTACTAAATTCTTAGCGATGTTACTTGTTTTATTCGCGGTGTTACCATTTGGACTATCCGCGAATGCTGCATCAAACGATGTGACACGTGGGGATTACGTGAAAGAATTAGTGGAAAGCTTAAATGTAGGGCTAGGGGATGGTTCCAAAACTGCCTTCACTGACATCTCTAAGGAGTTAGCTCCGTATGTAGAAAAGGCAGTAGAACTGAATCTTATTAAAGGTAAAACGGCGACGTTGTTTGGTCCAAATGATAAATTGACACGACAACAAGCATTCGTTATTTCTGCTCGTGGATTAGCCAAAGATAACGCACCACTTTCTGTATTAGATAAGTTTAAGGATGCGGATCAAATTGCTAAAGCACATAAACAAGATTTAGCAAATGCTGTTGCAGCAAACTTATTACAAGGCTTTGAGGATAACACAATTCGTCCGCGTGCTTATGTAACAACTGAGCAAATGCAAAGTATTATTAAACGCTTTGTAGCCGAATACAAATCATCAACATCTACAGTAAATCTTCAAATATTAGGAACAACAGATATTCATACAAATCTTGCTAATTACAATTATTTCTTAGATGCCGAATCAGCTGATGTAGGTTTAGCAAACACGGCTACATTAATTGAACAGGCTCGTACTGAGAACCCAAATACATTATTATTTGATAACGGTGATTTAATTCAAGGTACGCCATTAGGCTCTTATAAAGCGTTAGAGAACGCTTTGAAGCCAGGTGAGGTTCATCCAGCTATTGCAGCACTAAATGCATTGAAATATGATGGAGGAACTTTAGGGAATCACGAGTTCAACTATGGTTTAAAGTTTTTAGATGAAGTATTGAATGATGCAAAATATCCTGTCGTAAATGCAAACACATACGACGCTAAAACAAAAAAGCGTATGTATACACCTTACGTAATTCTTAATAAAGAGGTTGTAGACAATACAGGTAAAAAGCACACGCTTAAAGTGGGTGTTACAGGGATTGTACCTACGAAAATTGTCGAATGGGATGCTATTCATTTAGCCGGCAAGGTAGAAATGCAAGAACCAGTTGAAGCGGTAAAAGAAGTTGTACCAGAAATGCAAAAAGCAGGTGCAGACGTAATTGTAGTACTTTCACATTCAGGTATTGGTGAAGATACTTATGAAAAAGGTAACGAAAACGTTGGGTACCAAATCTCTGAGATTAAAGGTGTCGATGCTTTAATTACAGGTCACTCTCATTTAACATTCCCAGGTGACTATAAAAATCTAAAAAATGTCGACCAAGAAAAAGGGACAATTAACGGTGTACCTACTGTAATGGCAGGAAGCTATGGTAGCTATCTTGGAGTCATTGATTTACAACTAGAACAAAAAGGCTCTAAATGGGTTGTAAAAGATGGACAAGGTTCTATCCGCTCTATCAAACAAGAAGGACTAAAACCATCTAAAACAGTTTTAAATGCAATTAAAGAAGCGCATGAAGGTACGTTAAAATATATTCGTCAGCCTGTTGGTGAGACAACAGCACCAATCCATAGCTATTTCTCAATGGTTCAAGACGATCCTTCTATTCAAATTGTGACACAAGCTCAAAAATGGTTTATTGAAAAAGAGTTAAAAGGTACTGCTGATGAAAATATACCACTTCTTTCAGCTGGTGCACCTTTCAAAGCGGGATCTCGAAATAACCCTGCAGATTACACAAACATTCCTGTAGGTCCGCTAGCGATTAAAAATATGGCAGACATCTATTATTACGATAATACACTTGCAACGATTAAGGTAACAGGTGCGCAAGCTATTGAATGGTTAGAAATGGCTGCTGGTGTTTTTGCAACAATTGATCCAAATCAAACTAAAGAACAAAATATTATTGACCCAGAGGCACGTTCTTACAATTTTGATGTATTAGATGGCTTAACCTATCAAATCGATGTAACATCACCAGCGAAGTATGATAGTCGAGGTATTCTACTAGATAAAAAAGCAAATCGTATTAAAAACGTGCAATACAATGGTAAACCAATCGATCTAAAACAAGAATTTATCATTATTTCGAACAATTACCGCGTGGGTGGTTCTTATGGTGCTACCTTTAAAAAGGCAGATGGCTCTAACCTAACAAACTATGCTTATGAAAATCGCCAAGCTGTAATTGACTATATTATGACAAACAAAACAATCAATCCTGCTGCGGATAACAATTGGTCATTTGTACCGTTCCCAGCAAATACAAAAGTTATTTACAATTCTGCAAAGGATGCACAAAAAGTCATTCCTGCAGACAGCAAGATCGAATATTTAGGCGATACAGAGGGCGGCTTTGGTAAATATTTAATTAAGTAATAATGAAATGTTAAAAAGGAGAGTGCGTTGTTAAACGCTGCTCTCCTTTTTTTGTCGCTCAAATGCATGATAACGTGTTCCTTGAAATGATAGTAAGCCGAAGTCGCCATCTGCAAGCTGTCCATAATCACGGCCGTTCATCTTTAATTCTAAACGATCGCCACTTTGTACTTCAAACGTGACATAGTACGATGTATGAGCGCTAGAGTTACCAGAACCTCCACTAGTATTAGACCGTTTTGTTACAATTTTAGCAGGTACTGTTAGTAATGGTTCATTGTTGTTTTTTGACCATTGTAAAATACCTTTAATAATAGAAAATGCGATAACACCGAACACGATAAAAAACATCATTGAAATAAAAGTATGTCCTAAGGACAATTCATCAAACCCTACCATAAAAGTCCTCCGTTCTACGAAATATTGTGCTTGAAGTTGTAATAAAGGATATACTTCAAGATCCCTACAATATCAACTACACTAACAAACCACCTGTTTCTAGGAGAGTGTTAAAAACTAAATTCAATCTGTGCCTTCGTCTGGAATCCCTGTACTTCTTGCGCCCATGGATTTACACTGTTCCCTGTATAAACTGTTGTAAAAACGAACGATAGGCTTTGTTATATCCTTAATAGTTAAATTTCCATGTAAAGCAAATTTCTTATCTTATATGTAGACGTAAATGAAATTTTTGAATAAATGTCCGCATCAAAAAAATCAGAAGATACAAAATGCACATCGCGATTTTTCATGTAATAATCCTATCTTACACGAATAATAAATTAAACAATGTAGGTTTTCAATAAGTTTTTTGGAAAATGTGGCAAAATATTACGTCTGAGAATGTTTATTTTATGAATGTTTAAAGTAAATATAAAAAATAAGCTCCTATAAAGTCAGGTTTTTCAACATAACGTCATTAAAATACAAGGGGTACAACAATAGAAGTAGTCATAATAATAAAATCATGGGCATCTATATAGAAATAAGTGGCCATAAATAGTAAGCTACCATGACTACTTCTAATCGAGCGGCCATGGCTAATTTTTTATGCCATCATTAGCTTTTATACGATGTTGATGCAAAGGCTAATACCAAAAATGAAAAAAATACTATTAGTTACATTTAGTAATCACATGAATAAAGGTAAATAGATTACTTGTAGTAAATAAGTTACTTCAAATTTACTTTTTTAAAAATAATCGTTACAATAGAGTACATAAGAGGTGAAAAAAATGAGTGAGTCAAATTTATGTCCTCGTTTAGCTAAAGCAATGGATTTAATCGGAAAACGCTGGACAGGGCTGATTTTATATCAATTATTAGATGGGCCACAGCGCTTTAATGAGATTGAAACTGCATTACCTGTAAGTGGCCGTTTATTATCCGAACGTTTAAAAGAGCTAGAAAAAGAAGGGCTTGTTGAAAGAAAAGTATATTCAGAGGTACCAGTGCGTGTTGAATATTCTTTGACGGATAAAGGTTGGGCACTAGAAGGAGCAATCCGTAATATCGAATCGTGGGCAACGAGTTGGCTGTAAAGGTGTGAAGAAGTCTATCTCGAAATTTCTGATGGATAGATAAACATTGGACATATGTAATATAATGACCATGAATTTACTTTATCTTATTCATCATCTCTGCACGGAGAGTCTCGCTACCTGTTAAGGCGAGAAAAAAATTACCCTTCATTTTTACTTGTCAAATTAGGGTTCTAAATCCATACTAGTGTAGAGTAAGAAGGACGTTAGAAAGGAATTAGCTCTCATGACAAAAGAACAATGGGCAGCGGATTTAGCACAGAGCGTTAATCCAGCCAATATTAAGTTAAATGAATCATTACAGCAATATACTATGACAAAATTAGGTGGCAAAGCGGATGTTTTCGTTCTCGTTGAAACAGAGGAAGAGGCAGCAACGGTTATTCGCTATGCTCACAAAAATAATATACCTTTATTAATGTTAGGTAATGGATCTAATATGGTCGTACGTGATGGCGGTCATCGAGGGATCGTTGTTACATTTTCATTTTTAGATGAAATTCGCATTGATGGTGACCATGTTTATGCGCAAAGTGGTGCACTTATAAAAGATGTATCAAAACTGGCAGCAACAGCATCTTTAACAGGTTTTGAATTTGCTTGTGGTATCCCTGGCTCAGTAGGTGGGGCTATGGCAATGAATGCCGGTGCATATGGCGGTGAAATTAAGGATATTATTATTTCATCTAAAGTATTAACAAAAGAGGGTGAAATTTTAATACTATCGAAAGAAGATCTTGAGCTTGGTTATCGTCAAAGTATCATTGCCAAGAAGGGATACTATGTATTATCATCCGAATTTCAATTAGCAAAAGGTGTGCAGGAAGAAATTGATGCAAAAATTGCTGATTTAACGTTTCAGCGAGAATCTAAGCAGCCGTTAGAATACCCATCTGCAGGGAGTGTTTTTAAGCGCCCACCTGGCCACTTTGCTGGAAAGCTTATTCAAGATAGTGGCTTACAAGGAAAAGGCGTTGGTGATGCAGAGGTATCAACAAAGCATGCAGGCTTTATTGTTAATAAAGGTAATGCAACGGCTACTGAATATATTGCAACAATTCAAATGGTACAAAGAGAAGTTAAAGAAAAGTTTGGCATTGATTTAGAAACAGAAGTAAAAATCGTTGGTGACGACTTATAGAATACTACGCCCTTCGCTAATGGTGGAGGGCGTTTTTTTAGGAGTGAAAAAAGAAAATGAAGTTTATATCATGGAACGTTAATGGGATTCGAGCCTGCTTAGGTAAAGGGTTTTTAGATTTTTTCAATCAAGTAGATGCAGATTTTTTCTGTATTCAAGAAACAAAGTGTCAGGCTGAACAAGTGGAAATCTCACTGGAGGGATATGAGCAATATTGGAATTATGCTCAGAAGAAAGGTTATTCAGGTACAGCTATTTTTACAAAGCATACACCACTTTCAGTACGTTATGGCGTTGGTGAGGATGAATCACAGGAAGAGGGGAGAATTATTACACTTGAGTATGAAGATTTTTACTTAGTGAATGTTTATACCCCAAATTCACAACGTGATTTAGCTAGATTACCTCTTCGTTTAGAATGGGAGGACCGATTAGCGCTTTATTTAAAAGAGCTAGATTCCAAGAAACCTATAGTTTACTGTGGCGATTTAAATGTCGCACATATGGAAATTGACTTAAAAAATGCAAAATCGAATAATGGTAATTCAGGTTTTACATATGAAGAACGTGCAAAAATGACGGAGTTCTTGGCAAGTGGTTTTGTAGATTCATTCCGCTACATGTATCCAGATACAACAGACCACTATACATGGTGGTCTTATATGAATAAAGTACGCGAGCGCAATATCGGATGGCGTATTGACTACTTTATTGTGTCGGAGAGACTAAAGAACAACATTAATGTAGCAAGAATTCATTCACATATTATGGGCAGCGATCATTGTCCAATCGAATTACAGCTTAGTACACAACAACATGCAAAGCTATCACAATGAAGTGATAGCTTTTTTATTTTTATATTTATTAGTTAGCAATTTATATAAAGACATTTTTTGAATTTGTGATATAAGTCATTTACATTCAAATAACCGTTTGAATATGATGGAATATTATGTTATGGTGAAAACAATCAAACAAACATTTGAATGAGGTGAGGAAATGCCAAAAGAAGTATGTGAGATAACACAAGTTCATGAAGAAGCGGTCATTAAGGTTCAACAACAAATGCCAGATTTATCGAGAGTAGCAAAGTTTTTAAAGGCATTATCTGATGAAACAAGACTTAAAATTGCGTATGCTTTAACTGTCGAAGATGAATTATGTGTTTGCGATGTTGCCTCCATTATAGGATCGTCAGTAGCAACAGCATCGCATCATTTACGATATTTAAAAGATAATAACTTAGCGAAGTCATATCGAAAAGGAAAGCAAATGTACTACTCTTTAGCTGATGAACATGTGTATCAAATTGTAACGATTGCCTACGAACATGTGAAAGAGGGGATTGCAAATGGCAGCAACACCAACTAAACAAGAATATAGGTTGCAAAACTTATCCTGTGCCAGCTGTGCAGCAAAGTTCGAAAAAAACGTGAAGGCTATTCCAGAGGTTCAGGATGCACAAGTGAATTTTGGTGCTTCTAAAATAACAGTTATTGGTGATATTAACGTTGATCAACTTGAAGAAGCAGGTGCCTTCGACGGCATAAAAGTATCCCAAACAAAGGCAAGAACAATTGAAAAATCAACACCCTTTTATCGAAAAACAGAAAATATATTAGCTGGAATCTCTTTGTTATTCGTAGTGCTTGGATATACGTTTGGAACAATGCGCGGTGAAACGGATCCGCTAACTATTGGGATGTTTATAATCGCGATTCTAGTCGGGGGTATTGGAATTTTTAAAACAGGCTTCCGCAATCTAGCACGCTTTGAATTTGATATGAAGACGCTGATGACTATTGCAGTAATAGGTGCAGCCATTATTGGGGAGTGGGAAGAAGCGGCTGTTGTTGTCTTTTTATTCGCAGTGAGTGAAGCGCTTGAGGCATATTCAATGGATAAAGCGCGACAATCGATTCGTCAGCTCATGGATATAGCTCCTCCAACAGCAACGATAAAACGTGCACACGGCGAGCATTTCCATGAGATGGAGCTGCCAACTGAAGAGATTGAGATTGGTGACATTTTAATTGTTAAACCTGGTCAGAAAATTGCTATGGACGGAATTGTAGTTAGTGGATTGTCAGCGGTGAATCAGGCAGCGATTACAGGTGAATCTATTCCGGTTAGCAAAACAGTCGATGACGAAGTATTTGCAGGAACTCTGAATGAAGAAGGAGCCTTAGAGGTTCATGTGACAAAGCGAGTAGAGGACACAACAATTGCCAAAATCATCCATCTTGTTGAAGAAGCACAGGCAGAAAAAGCCCCTTCACAGCAGTTCGTTGATCGCTTTGCGAAATACTACACACCTGCAATTATGCTTGTTGCTTTACTTGTAGCGGTTATACCACCTTTATTTATAGGTGATTGGCAACATTGGATATACCAAGGATTGGCGGTACTTGTTGTAGGTTGCCCATGTGCATTAGTCGTTTCTACACCAGTTGCCATTGTTACAGCAATTGGGAACGCTGCTAGACAAGGTGTCCTTATTAAAGGCGGTATTCATTTAGAGCAGCTTGGTCATATTGAAGCAATAGCATTTGATAAAACAGGTACACTTACAAAAGGTCAACCTGCTGTAACGGATATTATTACATCGCAGGAGATGTCTGAGGATTATGTTTTACAGCTAGTAGCGGCTGTTGAAAAACAATCCCAGCATCCATTAGCTAAAGCTATTTTGCAAGCTTTACATGAAAAAAATTTGACAGAGTTTATACCAACAGACTTTCAATCCGTAACAGGCAAGGGTGCCTATGCGACGGTCGACGATCAAATAATCTATGTAGGAAGCTTAAAGTGGATTGCTACATTAACGACTGTTGATGAAATGATACAAGAACAGGTTCATAAACTTCAACAACAGGGGAAAACAGTAGTAGCAGCGGTTAGTAATGATCAGTTTATTGGGATGATTGGTATTGCTGACCAATTACGTCAAGAAAGTAAAGATGTCTTAAATAAATTAAATGGTTTAAAAGTGAAGCATAAAGTTATGCTAACAGGTGATGCTGAACCAACAGCACAGGCAATAGCAACTTCTTTAAATATGACAGATGTAAGAGCGAGTTTATTACCAGCAGAAAAATTAATGGCCATTAAAGATTTACGTGCACAGTTTGGTGCAGTGGCGATGATAGGTGATGGTGTCAATGATGCACCTGCACTTGCTGCAGCCGATGTTGGTATTGCAATGGGAGGCGCTGGCACGGATGCAGCCCTGGAAACTGCGGATATTGCATTAATGAGCGACGATTTAACGAAGCTGCCGTATACCATTGGCTTAAGTAGAAAAACATTACGTATTATTAAAGAGAACATTATATTTGCCCTAGCCCTAAAATTAATTGCCCTGTTACTTGTTATCCCAGGCTGGCTAACATTATGGATTGCAATCTTTGCAGATATGGGTGCTACGTTACTAGTTGTGTTGAACTCATTACGATTAATCAAGTCTAAGAAATGGTAAATAAGATATAATCCGGTGGAAACGTGTAGAAAAAAAGTCATTCTGAGGAGCTAGTAATATTAATGGTGTAGATATTACTAGCGATTCTTGAAAAAAAACTTTGTTAACGCTATTATGGTTTCAGGAATAATGTAACAATTAAATATAAATGAGGCGAAGGTTTGAATATGTCAGATCCTATTTTAGTAAATGTTACAGAGGAAATTGTGCGTGGTTTAGTAAGTTTTCTACTACGAGGACCGGAATATCAAACATTTTGTAAATGTGAAATATGTGAATTTGACGCAGTGGCACTTACACTAAATGCATTGCCTAGCAAGTATGTTACATCTATGGAAACTCGAGATGAAGCATTTAGAATGATGAATACTCCTGAAAATATCGAACGAATCAATAAAGAGATTATTCATGCATTACATGTGGTAAATAAGTATCCTCGACATAAGGAAGAGCCAACTTCTATATGAAGTTGGCTTTTCATATTTTTGAAAAACAAAATGGTCAAGGAAATCTTAGTGAATGATGTGATGCATTATATGAGGGTGATTTCCATCGGACGCCCCCAGGAAGCTTTGCTCTGTGTAAAAGCGTAGTGTTAACGTAGCGGCAGCAAATGTTTTATCTGTGCGACAGCAACAACAATTGTTTTCTGCGCGAAAGCGAAGCGGCAGCGATAAAAGCGCCCAGTCTGAACGGAAATCAACCCCTCACTTTGCCAAAGACAATACTTTATTTAACGATACCTTAATTACATTGACACAAATTTTTCAACTACAAGGGAGCCAACATATGAAATTGGTTCTTTTTAAGTTGCACATGTATTGATTTTCTGGCATATGTATTTTCAGTTAACTTTTAAGGCAAGCTTGTAGTAAACTAGAGAGTAAGAAAAGGAAAGAGAGGGAAAAGGATATGCCAACACCTAGTATGGAGGACCATATCGAACAAATATATTTATTAATCACTAATAAAGGGTATGCTCGTGTGTCTGACATTGCTGAAGCATTATCTGTTCTTCCTTCTTCTGTTACAAAAATGGTTCAAAAATTAGATAAAGATGGTTATTTAGTTTATGAAAAATACCGCGGCCTAACATTGACGCCTAGAGGAGAAAAGCTTGGAAAACGTCTTGTACAGCGCCATGAACTTCTAGAGCAATTTTTGCGAATCATTGGTGTAGATGAAGAGCGAATTTACGATGATGTAGAAGGAATTGAACATCATTTAAGTTGGAATTCAATCGATCGAATTGCGGATCTTGTGCAGGTAATGGAAGAAAATCCAGATATCGCGAAAAAACTAGAGGCATCGAAAACACATCATAACTTTTAACTTCTTTCAGCAGATGTTTTTTGTAGCGAAAGCGAAGCGCTAGCAGCAGATGTTTTTTGTAGCGAAAGCGAAGCGCCAGCTACAGATGTTTTTTGTAGCGAAAGCAAAGCAAAGCACAGTACAGTACAGCACAGTACAGCACAGTACAGAAGTTATAGCCTCCAACGGATAAGTTTTTTACCAAAATGATGGTAAGAGGGAAAGGAAGACAATATGAACGAATTAAAATCAGGTGAAGTTGTTACGTTAACTGTATTAGAGCAACAAGCATCGAAATGGATATTAACAAATGGAGTTGACGAACTGCCCTTAAATGCTTCAGAGGTAACAGAGCCACTTTCAGTAGGTGACCGCCTTGAAGTATTTTTATTTGCGGATCGTCGTGGCGATTTAGCAGCAACAACAGCTATACCATCTTTCGTACAAGGGGAATATGGCTGGGCTCGTGTTCTAAAAGTAGTCGAGCGTGAAGGGGCTTTTGTAGATATCGGTACGTCACGTGAGGTACTAGTAAAAGCTGAGGATTTACCTGCAATAACAGAGCTTTGGCCAGCACCAGGCGACCATTTATTTATGACATTACGCACAGATCGAAATGGTGATTTATTTGGACGTTTAGCTACTGAAGAAAAAATTTCGGAATTGTATGAAGGTGCATTTGAAGAAATGCATAATAAAAACATTAAGGCACGTCCATATCGTTTATTACCAGTTGGCTCATTTTTATTAGGTGTAGAAAGTCCGTACCGTATTTTTGTTCACGAGTCAGAGCGTAATGAAGAACCTCGTCTTGGACAAGACGTAGATGTTCGTATTATTGATGTAAAAGACGATGGTTCAATGAATGGTTCACTTTTACCACGTAAGCATGAGCGTCTTTCAGATGATGCACAAAGAATTTTAAAATATCTACAAGAGGTAGGGGGCAAAATGCCATTTGGCGATAAATCCTCACCTGATGAAGTTCAAGAAATGTTTAAAATGAGTAAAGGTGCATTTAAACGAGCGTTAGGTACGCTTATGAAAGCTGGTAAGGTAAAACAGCATGACGGTTGGACAGAGGAAATTTAACTACTATCAGCACATGTTTTTTGTAGCGAAAGCGAAGCGTCAGTTACAAATGTCTTTTGTAGCGTAAGTGAAACGGCAGTTACAGAAGTCTTCCACCTCTATAGTTGTGAGAAGAGTGCGGTTTTAAGTCAATTTTCAGCAGGTGTCCAACATCCGCTGAAAAAAGTTAATGCCTTCGGTCGATTCCGGACGCAATTATGCCGAGGCATAATTGATTGTGATTGTAGTAGATATTCTTCAAACTAAGATAGGATTACCGACTACTAAATGAAATTTAAAAAATGACGAGAGCTACTTTGAAACCTTCTCGTCTTTTTTTCGTACTAATTATTGCTTACCTTCTTTTAGCATGTGGCCAAACATCCGTTGACATAGAGGAGCTCAGTCTAAGAACGCCACGTCCTGTGGCAACGACTGAGTGGACCAGCATCGTGCTGCTGACGCTACGTTAGCACTACGCTTTCGCACAAAAAACATTTGTTGGCCTAAAGCCGCGGGAGGATGTCGCGGATTCGGAAAGGAGCTCTTAATG
>Ga0102589_1000952_pt1 | contig 45725 bp, 40 predicted proteins | sample AraplaMF_Col_mLB_FD_76858 | JGI IMG/M metagenome (GOLD analysis project Ga0102589, IMG submission 76858) | Arabidopsis root microbial communities from the University of North Carolina, USA - plate scrape MF_Col_mLB | ecosystem: Host-associated > Plants > Roots > Endosphere | place: USA...
TGCAGCCGTATCCGACGATCCCGAACCCAACCGCTTCAAGATCCTCAAGCAGCCCGGAGCGACGAAGATATCTTTCCGCCGTCGGTGATCCTGGTGCGAGAGAGGTTTTCACCCACGGCGCCGGATAAAGGCCGAACGACCGCGCTTTACGGGCGAGCAAGCCCGCCGCAATGACGAGCCGGGGATCGGATGTGTTGGTGCAACTGGTGATGGCTGCGATCGCAACAGCCCCATCATTCGGTTCCGACGCGATGGTGCTTGCAACAGAGCCACGCTTCATCGAAGCGATCGCCGCTGCCGTCTTCCCCAACGATATTCTGTCTTGAGGACGCGTGGGCCCGGCCAGACTGGGTTCGATTGCCGATAGATCGATCTCTAAAAGCTCGGTGTATCGTGGGTTTTCCTCCGGATCGAACCACAGACCGACGCGCTTGGTGTATGCTTCCACCAGTTCGATCTGCTCCGACGTTCGACCTGTCTTCCGCAGATAGTCAAGCGTGCGGCCATCGATGGGGAAGTAGCCGGAATTGCCCCCAAACTCAGGCGTCATGTTGGCGACCACTGAACGGTCGCCGGCCGTCAGCGCCGACACGCCTGGGCCAAAGAATTCCACATACTTGTCCTGGAGATCGATTTTGCGAAGTATGTGGGTCACGGTCAGCGCCAAATCCGTCGCCATCACGCCGTCTTTGAGACGCCCAGTCAGACGAACGCCGACAACATCCGGTACGCGGAGCGATACGGGCATGCCGAAGAACACACTCTCCGCTTCCAGTCCACCGACGCCCCATGCAAGCACCCCGATGCCGTTGATCATCGGTGTATGACTGTCAGTCCCGATTAGGGTGTCAGGTGCAGCCCAACGGCGACCGTCCTTCTCGATCGTCGAGACCACCGTCGCCAAGCGCTCGAGATTGAGCGTGTGCATGATGCCCGTACCAGGCGGATGCACGCGAAACCCCGTCATAGTATTGGTTGCCCACTTCATGAAACGATACCGCTCGGCATTGCGCTCGTACTCGCGTTTCATGTTGAGTTCGAGTGACGCAGAGCCGCCAAACGCATCGACCGCCAGCGAGTGGTCCGTGGAGACATCCACAGGGACGACAGGATTGAGAAGCGCGGGATCATAGCCCGACTCTGCAAGAGCCGACCGCATTCCCGCGATATCCACGAGCGCAGGACCGCAGGTGGTATCGTGCATCATCACACGATTGGGAAGAAACGGGATCTCCAGCTCGCTCGAACCCGTCGCAAGCCAGTCAATGATGGCAGCCTTGGCGCGCGCGACATCTTCGCCGGCTGTCCGCAAAACATTCTCCAACAGGATGCGGTGAATGTAAGGAAGCGATCGAAGCTGGTGTCCAACCTCCGCTGGCAGGTCGATGACGTCATACGCTATCCCGTTTACCGTGAGCTCCGATATCGTAGTCATCTCAACTCTCTCATCGCATGTACGTTTTGGATGGATGCTCAAGGACGATGCTGCGAGGGCCATGCACAAATCACATTTTATCATAACAAAATGTAATTCACCTGTAGCCGTGCGTTTTCGCCTGTTGCTTCCCTCCTGATTACACTTTTGGTGTCTTGATCCTGCTGGCACCCATGATGTGGGTGTAAAGGAAAGCGGCCGCTTCTGATCGCCGATCACTCTCGAGAAGATCGAGGATGTGCAGATGCTCTGTCGTCTGTTTCGGCAGACGACTGCGATCGATGGTGATCTGGTACTCCAGAAGGCGTCGCAATCTGTTGATCCGCTTTATGGCGTCGAGGAAGAATTCGTTTCCGGAGCACGCAACAAGCATTTCGTGAAAGTCATTATTGGCTTTGAAGATCTCGGCCCGCGACCAATGTTCGTATCCGCCATTTCCAAGTTCCGTCTGCGTCTCGCGCGCCCTGCGAAAACCGTCCGTATCCGGTTGGAACGTCGGCAGCAGCATCGCCTGCTGCTCGATCACGGCACGGAAGACATAGCCTTCCTCATAGCTCTTCCTCGACATGAGGGTCTGCTTGAACGACCAACCGTTGCCGGGAAGGCGCTCGATCCAACCTTCGTCGGCGATCCGGTGAAGGATCTTCAACAGCCGGGTTCTTGGCAACTCGTAGATGCGCATCAACTCGTTTTCGCTGATGCGTTCGGCAAACTTCCCGGACAGACGGTCGTCCGCGATCCTGAGATAGATCGCATCGTCGCCCTCGGCAGCATGGCCGTTTCCAGTTTCAATATCGTCGATTGCCTCGCCGTTGACCGCGAGAAAATAGCCTCGGTTTGGCTCGGCTCGTACGATGCCCCTCTCTTCCAGCTTTTGAAGAGCGCTCATAATGGGAGCACGCGACACACGGAAATTGTCGGCCAGCATCTGAAGCGGCAGATGATCTCCCTTTCGCATCGCGTTGGATTTCACGAACTCGATGATGTCCGTGCTGATCCGGGGTGAGAGACTGTTCCTAGCCATGCCTTTTCCGTACGTCCTGGTCTTTCAGTTCGAATTTCCACAGTGATGTGCGCCGCCCGGCGCAGTCAAACAGAATTGCGCCTTCAATCCTCGTCTTGACGGAATTTCGAGAGACCTCTGAAGACGAACGGAGCGACCAAGGCAATCACGGCAATGCCGATCATGATGGCCGAACTCGGGTGCTGGAGCAGGATCATCGGATCGCCAAGGCTTATCTGTAGAGAGCGACGCAAGGCACTGTCTGCGAGAGGCCCGAGGATCAGACCGACAACTGCGGGAGCAATGGGATAGTCATAGCGGCGCATCACAAACCCGACGACGCCGAAACCCGTTAGCAGCAGCAGTTCCGTGACCGAAGGATTCGCCGCAATCGTACCCATCGAAGCAAACACAAGAATGCCCGCATAGAGCCAGGGCAGTGGAATTTTGAGGAGCTTCACCCACATCCCGACCAAAGGCAGATTGAGAACGAGCAGCATGACATTCGCGATGAACAGGCTGGCGACAAGTCCCCAGACGAGGTCGGCGTGCTGCGTAAACAGCAGCGGCCCCGGCTGGATATTGTATTGCTGGAAGCCCGCGAGCATGACGGCTGCGGTGGCTGAAGTTGGCAGTCCAAGCGTCAGCAATGGTACCAGCGTGCCCGCGGCCGAGGCATTGTTCGCCGCCTCAGGACCAGCAACACCTTCGATCGCTCCCCGACCGAATTCTTCCGGCTTACGGCTCAGCTTCCGCTCGATCGTGTAGCTTAAGAAGGTCGGGATTTCCGCGCCGCCGGCGGGAAGGGCACCGATCGGGAAGCCGATCACGGTTCCGCGAAGCCATGGCTTCCAGGAGCGCTTCCAATCTTCCTTGGTCATCCAGATCGACCCCTTAACCGGGATAGGCTTTTCGGGCTTGTAGAGGTGACGAGACGCGACAAAGAAGGCTTCGCCGATCGCGAACAGGCCGACGGCGAGCGTTGTGACCTCGACGCCATCGAGCAACTCCGGGACACCGAATGTCAGGCGTGCCTGTCCCGTCAACTGATCGATCCCCATCAATCCGAGCCAGAGCCCAAAGGCCAAGCTTGTCAGGCCGCGCAGCGGCGATGATCCAAATGTTGCCGACACCGTCACGAATGCAATCAGCATCAGACCGAAATAATCCCAAGGACCGAACTTGATGGCAATCTTCACAAGATATGGGGCGAGAACAGCCAAGCCGGCAGTTGCGATCAGTGCCGCGACGAACGAACCGATAGCCGCGGTCGCGAGTGCCGGGCCCCCGCGGCCTGCACGTGCCATCTTGTTACCCTCGAGTGCGGTAACAACCGATGCGCTTTCCCCAGGCGTGTTGAGCAGGATCGCGGTGGTCGAACCACCGTACATGCCGCCGTAATAGATTCCGGCGAACATGATGATCGAACCGCCGGGATCCAGCTTAAAGGTCACCGGAAGAAGAAGTGCGACGGTCAGCGCTGGGCCAATGCCTGGAAGAACGCCGACTGCCGTTCCGATCAGGACGCCGATGGCGGCGTAGATGAGGTTTGCAGGCTGAATAGCCAGCGCAAAGCCATCGAGCAGAAACGAAAAAGTATCCATCAGAGCGTCCTCAGAAGAGCCGCTCAAGCGGGCCTTGCGGCAACGCGAGCGTCAGGAGCTTATTGAAGACAAGGAAGACCAGGACACCGATGACCGCTCCGAGACAGAGATCGGCAAGGAGCGCCTTTCGACCAAACGCCCGCGCGGTCAGCGCAAAGAGAAGCGTTGAACCGAGGATAAAGCCGCCACCAAGCCAGATCGAACCGATCAATCCTGCAAGAGCCAGTCCGATCCAGCCGACGGCCATCCAGTCCGCTGCCTCGACGTCGATGTCCGACGGCTTGAAAGCCGTGACAAGGTGGCCGATCGCAAGGGCAACGAACAGGATCGCGACAAAGTAGGAGGCAGCGCTGGCGCTCATGCCATACGTTGCACGCACCTTCATGTGGCTGGCATCCCAGTAGGTGATGGTGGCAATGGCAAACAGGATGACAGCAAGTACCGCGGCTGGGCGGTTTGGTGTGTGAAGGATTTTTTGGGTCATGTTTTCCTCGTCGCAAGCGGAGGCGGCAGACCACGCCTCCGCTTGCTTCGCCAGCTTAGTTTGCGAGACCGATAGACGTCAGGATGGTCTTCACGCGCTCAGTTTCCGAACCGATGAAGGTCTTGAACTCGTCGGAGGGAGCATAGTAGTCGGTCCAGCCACGAGCCTTCAGGATTGCCTGCCATTCCGGGGATTTCACAGTTTTCTCGACTGCAGACTTGAGCGCATCGAGATCCGCGCCGTCGACACCGGGACCGGCAAAGATACCGCGCCAGTTGACGAGCTCGATATCAAGCCCCTGCGCTTTGAGAGGCTTTGCTTCGATGCCTTCAATCGGCTCAGGATAAGAAATCGCCAATGCTCTGAGGTCGCCCGACTTGATCTGGCCTTCCCATTCTCCGTAGCCAGAAACACCTGCGGTCGCCTGACCGCCGAGCATAGCTGCAAGTGACTCGCCGCCGCCGGAATAAGCGACGTAGTTGATCTTGCTCGGGTCTGCGCCAGCCGCCTTCGTGACGAGCGCTGCGAGGATGTGGTCCGCACCGCCAGCCGATCCGCCAACCCAGATCGTCGTTGCGACATCCTTCTTAATGGTGGCCAGCAGATCGTCTATCGTCTTGATCGGCGAATCCTTAGGCACGACGATGACGAGCGGGTCGCCGGTCAGGCGCGCGATCGGGGTGACTTGGGTCAGATCGACCGGTGACTGGTTAGAGATGCTTGCACCAACCAGCGTGATACCTGCAACGAGAAGCTGACTAGGGTTTCCTTTCGCGGAGCCGATGAACTGAGCAAGACCGACTGTACCACCGGCGCCCGGGACGTTGATCACCTGCACGCTCTTTGCGTTGCCGCTCGCCATCATGGCTTCCTGCATTGAGCGGGAAGCGGAATCCCAGCCACCGCCGGCGCCAGCAGGGGCCATGATGGTCAGTTCGAGATTCTGAGATGACGCTTGTAGCGTTCCGAGTCCTAAGGCACCGCCGACTACGGCGGCCAGAAGTCCGAGTTTGAAATAATTGCGCACGGCGATTTCCTCCTGCTGCTAAGGCTCACCTCCTGAGCCTTGCGGAGAATTTGCATTATATAATTATAAAAGTAAATATGGCTGATGTGGACTTTTTCCATCGAATGCAAACGTGCCGCCACCACCCTCCGACGCAAGAGTTCCAAGGGGCGGGCCGAAAACGAAGATTAAATTTGGATTTAGGAAGGACGCCCCACCAGCCTCTTGCTGCTAATCGGCTGCCGAGACATTAGGATAGCTGCGAGTTCAGAAGACGCTTCAACGCTCCGAGCCCATTTCTGATTCCAGGGAGTTCCATAAATAGGCGTTATGCCACAAGCCGTGAGTATAATGAAGGGCGCCTCGGGGCGCCCTTCATACAAAATTCACATCCCATTCCGGCGATAACGAAGCCGCTCCTGTTCAATTTGTTCGGCATTGTAGGGCGCGAGTGTATCGTCGAAACGGGTCCATCCTTGCTTCTCGTAGGCGGTGCGCCGTTCTGTCGGATCAACCCAATTCGAGCGCTTGAGAATAGCTTCAGCCTCTGGCGCCAGTGCCTCATCCACCTTGGCGGTGACGAGGGTTCCACCTCGGCGCACACCTTCGGCGTAGAAATGAGCATCTCGTTCTGGTACGCCGGAGCTCGTCAGTGCGCCGATAATTCCACCAGCGGCCCCACCTGCAACCGCACCAGCTGCGGCCCCCGCTGCGGTGGCAGCAAGCCAACCGGCGGCGACAACCGGGCCAACACCCGGAATCGCCATTAAGCCGAGACCAGTGAGCAAACCGCCTGCCCCGCCGACAACAGCACCGATCCCGGCGCCAGTTCCGGCCCCTTCGGCGGCATTCGACTCGCCGTGCCGTCGATCACCATTGTTGGATACAATGCTGATATCGATAGATGGAACACCAACAGCTTCGAGTTCACTGACAGCGGAGCTGGCGTCCGTATAGTCGTCAAAAAGTCCGGTAACAGTTTTCATGATAACCTCCTTGCGCTTGCGTTTCGCACTCACTTGGCAACAATATTGCCCTGATAATCGAGGGCGATCGAAACGGCTTTGCCGTCCTTCATGCCTTTGGCGTTCCAAACGCCTTTGTCGTCTTTGCTGAGATCTTTCACCTGCGTGTAACCTGCTTTTTCAATCCGATCCTTAGCCTGGTCCTCAGTAAAGCTGTTTGCGCCTTCCACCGGAGCCGTCGGATTTTTGGTGTCGGGGGTAGCAACTGCCGGCGTGTCGCCATTGCTGTTGGCGGCTGGCGCGGTCTGAGCCAGTGCTGAAAGAGACGAGACGGAGACGAATGCGGCTGCGAGAACGATTTTCTTCATGGTTTCCTCTCTGGTTTAGATCGTCATATTGAATCTATCCAACCAACCCTCTGACATTGCATTGGTTCCAGCATCGGACCTTAGTCCGATAGGCTGAAGTACCGTTGGACAGCGACAGGAACGCCGGGACGGGCCCTGAACCCGATACCGCGCAATGGCCCAGCGGATAACAAATCCAAGCCTGTGCCGGGAAGCGACAGCGAGCTGCCGCAGCGCCCGTGAAACCGTCCTTCCAGGTCAGCACGAAGCCTGCTGCTGACGGTTCTGGAATGGTTCCAACTTCCGCCATGGGGATGACCTGGACTTAAGTCCGATCGCGGAACAGCACGCGTTGAAGGCGCGTTCAAGCCGAAGTGGAAAACAGAGGCAGGGAAAGAAATGTCGATCGAACTATGGCAATCAACAATCGAGGTGGCGATCGACGGCGGTGATCATTTTAAGAGCGTGAGCAACAGCCGAGAAGCGCTTGCGTGCCTGATGACCTGTTGGCCCACCCGCGGCGGCAAAGCTTTTGCCGCCGCCCGGCGGGCCTGTATCGGCGCTGTGGACGGTCGTGTGGACCCGTCGGTGGCAGCGGAAGCGTTCAAGAACGCGGCCATGGAAGCCGGCCTGCTACGGCAGTTAACCGGTGCCAAGACGTTTCGATCGTGTTGCAAGTAAACAACATTGGGAGCTCTGTCGACGTATAACCGGACTATGGCGATATAACGCTCCCACAACCGGTCGGCGCATGAATACCGCATGCCGGTTTGGAACTGTCAATCAGCATCGGGAGCTGAAGCCCCCCTGTTGCTTTTCGGCGTTGGCATGGACGCAGGATCTGAGGGGACTTCTAGGTCGACTGGGCGTCCCAGCGCCAGTACCTCGTCCAGCGGTTCCTGGTACGATGCTTTGGAATTAGCCGTGACCGATCGAAGTCGAGCCTCCGTCATTGCCATCAATCGCCGAAACACGCATATTTTGTGTATCCAGATCGATTTTTTAAACACCATAGGAGTAACCATGGCCTTCCTTTCAAACATGGCCGCCATCGTAACTGGCGGCGGTTGAGGATAGGTCTAAGAGTTCGCTCCACAGCAGGGTAGGGAAGGGGCAAAAGTTGTCGTGTTGCGCGGAGGCCACCGAGTTAAGGAGACAGCCTCTCTCGTTGAGGAAGCGGGCAAAGAAGCGATCGCCCTTGCGGCCGACCTGATGACCTTACCGCCTTTGAACATGCCTTTGTTCGCGTCGCGAGCGAATTGGGCCTAATCGACGTCCTCATCAAAAACCACGGCTCGTTTCCTGGCTTTAGTCCTATTTGGGACTGCGATCCCCTTGTTTGGTGGCCGGATGTAGAGATCAATCTGCGTGGCACGTTAACACCTGCCGCACGGCCGGCCCTATGATGTTGGCCCAGGGCAGCGGCCGGATCTTAGAACTCGTCGGGCAACAGTTTTCGTCATGGCTGGCTCTGGCTACGCGCCCAGCAAATCCGCCAGCGATGCGCTCGCAGAGGAGAGGGATGCGATCGTTCCGGCAAACGACCGAGCACTGCGTTTTAGCTCCGCCGAGCAAGCGAAGATTTGAAGATATTCGGGAAGGTTAGAGAGCGCCGTTTGCAGAGTGCATGGATGAACGGACGGCGCCGACGCCGTCGAAGCCCTTCACGTCCTGTGCGGCGATCTTCATGCAAAGGAACCTCGGTGATGTAGAGGGATGACCTCAGATCGCCGATGGTTCCTGTTGCTCTTCCCGGCGTTTCGGTGAAGCTATACCTTAGTGCGAAGTTCGCTACGCATTTTCAAGCGGGAGCGCGCGGTGCTCGTAAACCAGCTGTTTCTGCGCTTCCCGGAAAAGGGCCCCGACCTCTATCGCCTCGGTGATGACGGTTGCCTAATCCTGAGTGTATTATAGTGAGCCTTTCAGCTGGGACCGCTTATTCGGTAGGGGCCGGCTCGCTCGCTCATTACGACAGATTTCCAGGTCAGGGTAATTTCGCCGCGCGCCAGCAACACATCTACCGCTTCATGGACCACCGGCATGAATTTGCGCCAGTCCAGCGAGGCGTTGTGATCACACGCAAGACTACGCGCCACTTCGCTCGGACAGGTTGTGCCAGCAGGTCGGCTTGCCACGAAACTTGAGATCGTCGATTCAGCATCTTTGGTCATCGCGCGACTTCATTCTCTCGAACCCTGAGTGACTCTATATGGGATAGCGCTAGCTGCTGACGATGGGCAAACTGTTCATAAGCCGCTGTTTTTCTCAGGTTGCAGTTAGCCCCTGACAAACCAGGAGGCTAAGTTTTCAATTTTCGTATCGATTGGTTGCGGGCCGCCGGTCAACATCCTTCAAGGCCAGCGTTTTACCTCAGGTTTACGTTTGATTGGCTGAACTGCCGTGAGTGCATACCCTGGTCCGATTGCGGCCCTCTCTCTTTGCCGCATAAAGTGCTGCATCGGCTTCCCGCTGAAGGTCGTCCACGCTCTTTGGCGCACGGTCCAGGGGGAGGGTAGCGACGCCGATGCTGAGCGTTACTACTGGCGCCGCCCTCGATGCGGGGTTGGGAAATGAGGCAGCCTCGACGCGCTGTCGGATCGTCTCGGCCAAGCTGAGGGCCGTCTTTGCATCGCAACCAGGAAGAAAAATCAGGAACTCCTCCCCACCAAAGCGCGCGACCTGGTCGTTGTCGTTCCTCAAGCTGCTCTCGATGATACCGGCCACCTTGACGAGGCAGCGATCACCTTCGGCGTGGCCGAGACTATCATTGAGGCGCTTGAAGTCGTCGACATCACACATCAACATCGCAGCTTCCAGGCCGCCAGGTCCATTCTTCCAATAAGCTTCAAGCGTTGCCATCATTGATCTTCTGTTTGCAACACCTGTCAGGGGATCGGTGCGGGCCAGTCGTTCCAGACGGCCGTTAGCATCTTTCAGGTCTGCAAGGCGTTTGCGATCGCGTAGCTCCAGAAGAAAAGTTTTCTGCGCCAGAATGATTGCGGTCCGGCGCGCTACTAGAGTTGCCATTATGCCAGCCGCAAAAAACAGCGAGCCCGCGATCGCGCTCCCCGGTCCTATCATCGGATTTCGGAGCTGGAATATCAGGTAGATAAAGATCGCTCCCACGCCAACCATAGTTGCAAGGGTGAGCGGCACCGGGAATATCACTATCGCAGTCACAGCCACGAACAACATGATCGTTAGATGCCGCTCATAGAATTCGCCCCCGGAGGCTACCCCAGCCAGGGCGACTGACAGCAAGATGACCAGGATGCCACCGAGCAATACTGAGAATTGTTGCCGTGGCCCACGCGGCTTCGAGAAAAAAATGGCCGTCGATATTGCGGCGGGAAGAAGCAGTGATGCCGGCAAGAACATTGCTGTAGCTGTTTGCGACGGAAGGAGGAGCAGATTTAGCGCGAGAGTGACGACATCCAGCAGAACAACCCACACCATCCATGCACGGATGATCTTCGCTGCCTGCCTGGCCGAACGTTCACGGAAAAGCTGGGCCAGTTCTCCTTCGAGGCGTATGTGCCGCGTCCGGCCCTCTGGCAACCGTTGGACCTCGGTCCAGCCGCCGTCGGTCAGAAGGGGGGATTCTCTCGGCGGCGACGGTAGGGCGCCAGTGCGGACTCTTTCCATGCCCATGGTTGTGAACTAGGTCGGGACAGAGGATGAGCAAGGCCACCGGCTCATCCCGACTGGGGCCAAGTCGTGAAAGTATGGGTACGGCGGTTCGGGTAGATTTCTGATAGTTCCGACCGCAAGCACGGTTACTATAGATCCGACTAGGCGGGTGTTGATTGAAGCTGTGAAGGGCTCGGCAGGTCGTTACTCTGCTGCCTCGGTGCGATTGCCAGACTGGCTCAACCGAGCTTTCTGGCCGCTTGCCCAGCTGCGGGCGTGGCTTTCAAGTACGAAGTCTCGTTCGGTCACAGTACCGTTCTCAACGACACGTACCCACCATTTATTGTCTTTGAAATCAACATTGACAGAGTTCAGCTCCATCGTTGCGTCCTCCGTGTCTCGGGGCGCAAGGTGCCAATCTCACAGCGGCAACGAGCCTCGTCATTTGGGCTGCCGATATCCGGTAGTACGCTAACGTACTCTGGCTTGTCCATCCGAGAGGTTGGAAAAAGGTCAAATCAAAAATCGGCGCCATCACCCTGGCCGAAGACTCGGAAGATGAAATGCGGCTTAGAGAGGCCCCTTCGATCGCGCCGAACGTGAATGCCGTCTGGTATCAGTAAAGGTCGCCGGCTCCCCGAACTTGATGTCGTCCGTCACATGGATCAACATCGGTCGGCCCGTCCCGGACGCTGTGGAGGCGGCGGTCGAGTGGCGAGTCATCTGGGCGGGCGCTTGACTTCTTCTTTCACACGATCTCGGGCTCGGAAGGCGCTTCTTCTAAGGTACTATTCGACCTCTATGTGTTTGCGGGTTCTCGAACCGTCCGCAGCCGCGCCCCCGTCGGGTCGGAGCGGACAGATCGTTCGGTTGCTTTGTCTTCTGCGGCCACGACCGCGTTTTTCTTCTTCACCGGCACGGTGTCTGCGTGACCGTTGCGACTCCAACGAATGGCGGCACTGATAATTGATCGGCTCCGGTCGCACGAATCCCACGGCTAGCCGGGCACGGTCGCACGCGCCATCGCGAACGAGCAACTGGAACTATCGGTCACCTAATGTATTCTGACGGCATGAGAATCAATATCGCAATCATATCAATGGCGGGCGCCGTGTTGGCTGCGTGCAGCCCGGCTGGGCCTTCTGGCAACTCGTCCGTACCTCAGCCAGCCAAGCCTGTCGAAATCGAGCAATACCTAGGCCATTGGTTCGAGCTGGCGCGCTACGAAAATCAGTTTGAGCGCGGTTGCGAGGCGGTTACTGCCGACTACTCGCTTGGTGAAGATGGTATGGTCCGCGTGCTCAACACCTGCCGGGAAGGCGGAATAGACGGTAGGCGCAAAGAATCCGAAGGCAGGGCAAAAACTGTCCCGGATAGCGGCAACGCCAAGCTCAAAGTATCGTTCTTCGGCCCGTTTTACGGGGATTACTGGATCCTTGATCGCGCCGCGGATTATTCTTGGTCGATAATTGGCGAACCTTCGGGTCGATATTTATGGTTCCTGACTCGGAGACCCGACCCGACAAAAAAGACCCGTAACATGCTTGTCGAAAAGGCCAAAGCGCTCGGCTACGATGTCGACATGCTGCGGTGGACGCAGCATTAGAAGCATTGTGGATGCTCGCCGCTCTGAGGGGCGCGTCATCTAAACTAGCTGCAACTGATCCGTCCGGAGGTCATCTGCCCTTTCGAGAGAGGATAGCGTCACCCCCAGCAATCGTATGCCTTTCGGCAGCGGAAAGATTGACTTCAAGAGCGAGGCGACAACCTCGTCGATTTCGCAGGCAGACAGGAAGGACCGCTCGACTGTCCTTGAGCGCGTAATCTGCGTGAAGTCGGCATATTTCACCTTCAACGTCACGGTTTTTGCCCTTATCGGGTTGGTCTCGCAGTACCGCCAGACCTTGGCGATGAGCGGGCGCACGCCCTCGAGCGCCGGGTCGTAGCTGTGAATATCCTGCGCAAAAGTATCCTCCGCACCGACCGATTTGCGGATCCTGTCCGGCTTGACGCGGCGCTCATCGATGCCGCGGGCAATCCCGTAAAAGTATGGACCAGCTTTCCCAAAATGATCGGCCAGGAACTGCAGCGACTGCGCCTTGAGATCGGCGCCGTTCTGGATCCCGAGGCGGTGCATCTTCTCGGCGGTCGCCGGCCCGACGCCGTGGAATTTCTTCACGGCCAGCCTTTCAACGAAGGCAGGACCGTTCTTCGGCGTGATGACGGCCTGCCCGTTCGGCTTGTTGAGGTCGGAAGCCATTTTGGCGAGAAACTTGTTATAGGAGATTCCCGCTGAAGCATTCAGCCCGGTAACAACCTTGATCTTTGCGCGGATCTCCAGCGCGATCTCGGTCGCGACCGGCATGCCCCTGAGGTTCTCGGTCACATCGAGATAGGCCTCGTCGAGCGACAGAGGCTCGATCAACGGCGTGTATTCGGCAAAAATCTCGCGGATCTGCTGGGAGATGGCGCGATAGACCTCGAAGCGGGGCGTCACAAAAATCAGGTCAGGGCATTTGCGAGCGGCCGTGATCGAAGGCATCGCAGAGTGAACCCCGAATTTTCGTGCTTCATAGCTAGCAGCCGCAACCACGCCTCGGGCGGCTGCACCACCGACGGCGAGCGGCTTGCCACGCAGTTCCGGATTATCGCGCTGTTCCACTGACGCGTAAAACGCATCCATGTCGACATGGATGATCTTTCTAATCGTCGAAGCTGCCGTCACATCCATTGGTGCGGCCTCAGGTGAAGTTCGAAGTGTGCCGGTTCATGTCTATTTCATCTATCTAATGAATAGAACAAAGTAAGAACTTTTTTAGCTGGAGTCAAATATCTATGGCGATCCCGTGCCGCGGCTAGCGCCTTGCCAGCCCTTCCTGTACTCATTTTTTCCGAAGACACCTCCCGGACCGCAGGACGGCCGGACTGCCGCGACTGCTGCCGAGCATCCCTGCAGGCCAGGACGAGGGGGCATCTGCCCTGCGATGGACAACCTGCGCTGATCGCGCAGGCGGCGATTGAGCGACAGCCGGGGGCAAGAGGATCGAGCTGCGACCGAGTACACTTTGTTTTCTCCTTTGCCATCTCAATTTTTTGGCTGGACGGCAGCTCCGATATAGACGGCGTGCCTTTCCGGATTGGCCGAACTTGAAATCCGGATTGGACGAAGCTATCTTCCGGATCAGACGAATAGTTACGGTTAGTTCCAAAGGGGCCAATATTTGATCAGCAACAACAAGGCCGACCTGTTTCCCAGAGGTGCGTCTCAACGCGTGGCCATAGCCATGACAGATACGCCGGTCGTCCTCGTGAATGGACCCCGACAATGCGGCAAGACCACTCTGGTACGATCTCTCCTCAAGACAGACCGGCCGTATTTCACGCTGGATGACGACACGACGCTCGCATCGGCAAAGACCGATCCGGTCGGCTTTATCAGGCAAATCGATACTGCAATCCTCGACGAAGTGCAGCGGGCTCCCGAACTGTTGCGCGCCATCAAAAGCGCCGTCGACAACGACCGACGTCCCGGCCGATTTCTTTTGACAGGATCCGCCAACATCCTTGCGCTTCCGACCGTCTCGGAAAGCCTTGCCGGCAGGATGGAGGTTGTGACCCTGCTGCCCCTGGGCCAGGCAGAAGTCCTGAGAGGGAAGGGCAATTTCCTCGACAAGGCATTTGCCGGAGAGCTTACGGCGCCTGGGAGCGTTATTGTCGGGTCTGACCTGATCGAACACGTCCTCACTGGCGGATATCCGGAGATGATCGCACGCCCCGATCCTCGCCGTCGTTCTGCTTGGGCAAGAGAATATATCCGAGCGATTGTCGAGCGCGACGTTAGCGAAATCGCCGATGTCGAGCGTCTCGACCAGATGCCTCAGCTACTTCGCGCACTCGCACATCACTCGGGACAGCTCTTGAATTTCGCGCAGCTGGCAGGACAAATCGGTCTCGATGACAAAACCGCGCGTCGCTATATCGGCATCTTCGAGAACCTGTTTCTGGTGCGCAGGATCGAGCCATGGTTCCGCAATCCACTGAAGCGTCTCGTGAAGACGCCGAAGCTGTTCTTCCTGGATAGCGGACTTCTTGCCGCATTAACGGGATTGACCCAGGATCGTATTGCAAGAGACCGCTCGGCCTTCGGTGCCCTGCTCGAAACCTTCGTTGCCAATGAGATTCTCAGGCTCGCCACATGGAGCGATGCTCGACCGACCTTCCATCATTATCGTGACAAAGATCAGGACGAGGTCGATATTATTCTGGAAGATGAGAGCGGCGATATCATCGGGCTTGAGGTAAAGGCTGCGGCGACGGTCACAGCGCCGGATTTCAAGGGCCTCCGGAAAGTTGCGGCTGCCACCGGAAGCGCCTTCAAGGCAGGATGGGTTCTTTACGACGGGGACAAGATCCTACCCTTTGGTGATAGACTGGCGGCGGTCCCGCTTTCCTGCCTCTGGGGCGAGTGATTTCGGAAACAGCCCATCGCTTGCGGGAATGCTCACACAAAAAAGGTCGATTCAACGCAGAGCTGCATGCTGCGGCGGCGCCGTATGGCTTTCCGTAGCGAAGGCGCGGCTTCCGTGCGTGCTAACTCGTAAAGCCAGGTTGAAGAGCAGGCGATTTCCTCAGTGGAAAGAGTCTCGTGAGACTGGGCGCGGATACCATAGTGCCGACATCCGCCACCACATGCTAACGTGTGCGGACCTGTACGTGGCACCTGATGCTCGTGCGCAAACACGGCTTCTTTTCGCAGCCGAGTTGCAGAACGAAAATATATTCCTTTAGCGCCGGCGCGCCGTAGAGAATATTGGGCCGAACCTGAGCGACAACCGAGTTCCCACGCCGCCGACAAGTATCGGCACCGGGAGCCGAGAAGGTGAACGCAATTGACCGAACGGCAACTTCATCTGGGCGCCTTCATGCGCCCCGTCAGCCTCCATACCGGAGCCTGGCGGTATCCGGGGTCTTATCCGGACGCGAATTTCAACTTTGCCCATATCGTCGCGTTTGCGAAGAAACTGGAAGCGGCGAAGTTCGACGCCTTCTTCATGGCCGATCATCTTGCCGTGCTCAACATGCCCGAGGAGGCTTTGAAGCGCAGCCACACGGTCACGTCGTTCGAGCCCTTCACGTTGCTTTCCGCTATTGCGGCGCTGACGAGCCGTATCGGTCTCGTCGCCACGGCATCGACCACTTTCGACGAGCCCTATCATGTGGCACGGCGCTTCGCATCGCTCGATCACATAAGCGGCGGGCGCGTAGGCTGGAACATCGTGACGACGTCCAACCCGGATGCCGCGCTGAATTTCGGGCTCGACGAGCATGTCGCCCACGGCGAGCGCTATGAACGTGCACGCGAATTCTTTGATGTGGTGACCGGCCTGTGGGATAGCTTCGACGATGACGCCTTTGTCCGCGATGTCGAAAGCGGTACCTTCTTCGATCCGACCAAGATGCACGCGCTCAACCATAAAGGCCCTGAACTGTCCGTACGGGGTCCGCTCAATATCGCCCGCCCTCCACAAGGGTGGCCCGTCATCGTTCAGGCCGGTCAATCCGAACCAGGCCGGCAGCTTGCCGCTGAAACGGCTGAGGTCGTCTTTTGCTCGCCGCGCGACTTGCCCTCTGGACAGGCGCTCTATGCCGATATCAAGGGGCGGATGGGAAAGGTGAGGCGCAACCCTGATCATCTGAAGATTCTGCCTGCGGCATTCGTGGTGATCGGGGATACACTTGAGGAGGCGAGGGCGAAGCGCGCCCGTCTTGATACCCTCGTGCATTACGACAGCGCTATCGCTTCGCTGTCGATCGCGCTTGGCCATGACGCCTCGAAATTCGACCCTGACCAGCCGCTTCCCGAGGTGCCTGAGACCGATGCCAGCAAGACCGGCCGCGAGCAGGTGCTGAGGCTCGCGGAGCAGGAGCGTTTGACCGTCCGCCAGCTGGCGCAGCGCTATGGCGGCTACTCGGGTCTCGCCTTTGTCGGCACGCCGCAGCAGATCGCCGACGACATGGCCGAGTGGCTTTATGAAGGGGGATCCGACGGTTTCAACGTCGTCTTCCCCTATCTGCCGCAGGGGCTCGACGATGTTGTCGAGCGGCTGGTTCCGGAGCTCCAACGGCGGCGGCTCTTTCGCACGGATTATGAGGGAAAAACGCTACGCGACCACCTCGGGCTTTCGCGGCCGAAGAGCCGCTACGCTTGAAGCCGTGGGAACTCGATCCTGTCCGGACGCGTTTGCTGTGCGCATGCGAGGGCTATGAATGATCTATGATGCGGTTTTGGTCGGGTCTGGGTTCTCGGCGATTGCGACACTTTGCAATCTCATTGAACGCCTTCCGGCTTCCGCGGCGGTGGCTGTTATTGGCGATGACCCGGGCTTTGGCCGCGGCACCGCCTACAGGTCGGAGCTTTATCTTCACCGGCTGAATGTCCCGGCAGGGCGGATGAGCCTCTTTCCCGACAGGCCCGATGGCTTTGTAGAGTGGCTTGCCGAGCGCAAGCGGCCGTTGAAGGAGGGTGATTTTGCCTCCCGACAGGATTACGGCCTCTACGTTCGCGATAGCCTGGCAGCACTGCTGCGCAACAAGAAGCAGCGATGCAGGGTGGATTTCATCCGGGCCAAAGCGACAGGCTGCGTCGAGCGTTACAACGAAACGCTCGGCTTTCTCCTCGACAATGGCGGCGAGATCGCAGGCCGGAATGTTGTGCTGTGCCTTGGCGTTGGCAATGCACCGCTGCCGGTCGATGTCTCGGGATTGGCCGCTTCGGCCAAAGAGCGGATCATCGAAAACCCGTGGCGGCTTTCTTGGCTACGGCGTGTTGGGCGAGAAGACGTCGTCTGCATCCTCGGCTCCGGCCTGACGATGATCGATCAGGTTCTGGCGCTGCAAGCGCGCGGTTTCCGTGGCAAGATTGATGTACTTTCGCGACGTGGGCTCGTCCCTCATGGGCATGTGGTGGCGCCCAAGCCGCCCGCCGACTTCGATCCGCAGACCCTGCCGGTTAAGATGAGCGCGCTGCTTCACCGGCTGCGCGAGGAAAGCAGGGTTACAGGCGACTGGCGCTCGGTCATGGACCGCCTGCGCCCGCAGACGCAAGCGCTCTGGGCGCGCCTGCCTGCGGCCGAGCGCAGCCGATTTCTTCGTCACGCCCTGCCGTGGTGGAACATTCACCGCCATCGGGTGGCGCCAGATGTGCACGGCCGTTTTCGCGAGCTGGTGGAAAATGGCCAAGTCGTTGTGCATGCGGGCTTCCTCTCGGCAGTGGAGGAGACAGGAAAGGGCCTGTCGATCAATTACCGGGCCAAGGGAACATGGGACGGAAAGCGAATGAACGTTGACTGGCTGATCAACTGCACCGGCGTCGAAAGGGCGGGTATCGCGCATTCACCGCTGCTTGCGGAGATGAAGCGTCAGGCTCTGATCAAGGCAGATCCGCGGGGTCTCGGCATCGTTGTCGATCCGCAATCGAGAGTGCCCGCGATACCGCAATCCGCGCGCGGCTCTATGCGGTCGGCGCGCTGACCGCAGGCCAGTTCTGGGAGATCACGGCCGTGCCGGATATTCGCGTCCAAGCGCAGGCCGTTGCAAACGAAATTGCTTCCGTGATCACAGCGAGAGAATGACCGGCGACAGCCGGCTGCGACTATCGCCGCGGTTTTTCGGGCCGTTGGCGTTGGCAGCACCTGCTCCCTGATCCCTGCTGCTTATCTCGCCGAAACGTAGGCATCAGTGCTTGGTATTCGTCCGACCGTACCGCCCTTCGAAATCTACACGGCAACTTGGTTTCGTCCGGAAGAGGCCGGGATCAACCGAGTGCTTCGCGAGGGAAACCAGACGCGAGGCTGTCGATGAACTTCCTGACAGCCGGAGGAAGGCCGCGCCGCGTCGTAAACACCAGATGCACAAGTCCTTTCATGCCGCGCCAAGCAGGTAAGACGCGAACCAGCCGTCCCTGCTCCAATGCCTCTCGGCATGTGTGGTCAGGCAGCAGCGCGACGCCCAGGCCAGCGAGCGCTGCCGTTCGAACGGCAGTAAAATCTGCACACCCAATACGCGGTTGATGAACAAGCGTATGTGAACAGCCATCGTCGGTTTCGAGAAACCAGTTCACCTCGCCATGGTCATCCGTCGTCGACAGGGTCGGCTCCCGTGCGAGATCTTCGATGCTGCCAATGCGGCTGGCGATCTGCGGAGCCGAAACGAGGATTCGGATTGAGCTTCCGAGCGAACGCATGGTCAGCGACGCATCGCCGTCGAGTGACGTTCGAACTCTAAGTGCCACATCGACACGCTCCTCAATCAGGTCGACGGGCCGATCCACGGCAACGAGCTGCAGGCGGACCTTCGGATGCTGTGCGAGAAACCTGGCCACCAAATCCGAGATGGGTTCAACGAGCCCTGTCGGGCAGCTTATCCGGATCAAGCCATGCGGTTCGGACTGGGCTTCGGCAACGAGCGCCTCGGCCCGCTCTGCCTCAGCCAGCATCGCCTTGCAGCGCTCGTAGAAGGATTGCCCGACGTCTGTAACGCGAAAGCGGCGGCTTGATCTCTCGATAAGGCGAACGCCCAGCCGGGCCTCAAGGCCCGCCACGCGCCTGCTCAGCTTTGACTTCGGCTCGCGAAGGGCACGCCCGGCCGCAGCGAAACCGCCGTGGTCGATAACCTCGGCGAAATAGAAAAGGTCATTGAGGTCAGATTTCATCATCGTTCTCCATGTGGAACGATGGGTATCATTTTTGCCAACTATCTGCATCAGCGTTCTGCTGTCATGTTCTTTTCAACGGCAGGACGCCGCGGACATAAGGAGCAAGACAGTGAGTAAGAAGTTTGAAAACAAGGTCGTCATCGTCACTGGCGGCACGAGCGGTATCGGTCTGGCAACAGCCAAGGCCTTCTCGGAACAGGGCGCTGCCGTATTCGTTACAGGACGTCGCAAGGAAGCGCTCGACGCCGCCGTCAAGGCAATTGGCGGCCGGGTAACGGGTATCCAGGCCGACATGAGCAAGCTGACCGATATCGATCGTCTGTATGACGCGGTACAGCAGAAGCATCCGCAAATCGACGTTGTCTTCGCCAACGCGGGCGGCGGCGAGTTTTCAGCACTCGGCACCATCACCGAAGAGCACTACCAGAACACCTTCGAGATAAACGTGAAGGGCACGCTCTTTACGGTGCAGAAGGCCCTTCCTCTGCTGCGGGACGGCGCGTCGATCATTCTCACCTCTTCGACGACCAGCATCTCTGGCACGCCTGCGTTCAGCGTCTACTCCGCCACCAAGGCGGCGATCCGCAGCTTCGCCCGTAACTGGATCCTCGACCTGAAGGATCGCCGCATCCGCGTCAATGCGGTCAGCCCCGGCGTGACCGATACCGCAGGCCTGAACGAGCTCTTCGGCAACGGCGACAGTGCGGAAAACACGAAGAGCTACCTCGCAAGCCTCATCCCGGCAGGCCGTATCGGAAAACCGGAAGAAATCGCGAAAGCCGTGCTCTTCCTGGCGTCTGAGGATGCAAGCTTCGTGAACGGCATCGAGCTGTTCGTCGATGGCGGCCAGGTTCAGATCTAAGCCCGCAATAGGAGAACGATCATGGCCGACATTGCAACATTGCTTGAACGAAACCTTCAGGGAATCTTCGGGGAGGGCGACGAAGCCCTCCGCCGCAAGGTTGCCGAGGAAATCCTTCATGGAGACGCCGTCTTCGTCGAACCGCATGGCATCTATCAAGGGCGCGACGCGATCGTCCGCGTCGCCGGCGAAATTCGTGGAATGCATCCAAGCTTCCGTTACACGCCCCTGGCTGACGCTGAGATTCTTCATGATCGAGCGGGCAGAGTGAGATGGGTAGCTGGTGCACCGGGAGAGGATCCAGCCTACGCCGGAACCGACTTCGTCATCGCCAGAGACGGCAAGATCGAGGGCCTCTATCTGTTTTTCGATGGAGCGCCTGACCCGACCAGTCCTCCGATCCCTGCCTGACGCTGAAATGGAGCCGTCGCCCACATAACATGGGCGGCGCGTTTCGGCGCGATGCCATGGACCGCCTTGGGCGCTCGTGCATGAGGGCGATTTCTTCACTTGGGCTGCGGAGAGGAACGCTTCGAGTGCGCAGCCGGCAATCCGCCATTCATCCGCTATCAGACATTTAAGGGCGCCATGCGCAAGCGAGCTCTCGCCCATAGCTTAACGCATGGCGCCCAGTTCAGCGGCCTGACCTCATCATGGGCGCCGTTCCTGGTGTCGACAGCAACGCTTTGAAAGGCCGGCGGCACTCGAACGTGGCACGGATTGCGCCGGCAGCGTCAAGAAAAAGAAAGTCGATGCCTGGCAGATTCAGCTCGCGATCATCGGCGGCGAGGAACTCATTTACATCATGACGCCAGATCCCGACGGGTTTGTGACCGAGGACGGCAATCTCTCCCTTCACCGCGACGAATGAGAACCGGCGTCGCCATCCCGCTACTGCGTCAGGGGTCGCCAGTGGATCGAAGTCAGTAGCGACCGTCCAGCATTAGTCGGTAAAGACCACGACAACGCCAGGCTTGACCATGCTTGCCAATTCCTCGACGTCCCAGTTGGTCAATCTCACACAGCCATGTGAGCCAGCCTTGTCGATGAGGGATGGTTCAGGCGTTCCGTGGATGCCATAGGTCGGCTCCGAGAGATCGATCCAGACAGACCCCACCGGATTGTTCGGTCCGCTTGGCAACGAAAGCTTCGTCTTGTTCTTGCCTTGCTGGAAATTGACACGCGGATTGTATTCGTAGGTCGGGTTGCGTGCAACGCCGTTGACCTTGTGCTTTCCGGAAGGCGACGGATTGTCTTCGCTTCCAATTGTCGCCGGATAGATCGCCAGAACATCCCCATTATCGGCAAAGGCGACGAGCTGCCCAACCCCGCGGCGCGCTTCGATCCGCTTCACCTGGCCGGTTCTGGGTGCTCCGACAACGGCTACAGAAATCGTCTCGCCGGGCAAAAAATTTGCGGACGGGTTGAGGGCATGGAGAAGGTCGATATCCATGTGAAAGCGCTCGGAAAGCTTTTCGGCGACGCTTGTATAGTCGAGGTGATCCATCTTGGCTTGTTCTGCATAATCTCTCGGCACTTCATTGACGAGGTCGTCGGCGTCATCCGGCGCAATAATATACGGGCCTACAACATGCTTGTCGTCGCCGAGCCGCTCTACCACCTGAGCGTCGAGCTTGCCGTCCACCGGCAGATGCTGCATTGCTTCAAAACCGGCAACCGCCTTGCTAACATTGGCGCCATCAAAACCATCGATCACACCAGGCGATGCGCCTGCCCGGTCAAGCAGGACCTGAAGATGGATTATTGCGGCATTCGGGACGGGCAGATCCTGCGCAACCTGCCCGTTGAGCCCTGATAAGACATCCGAGTTGTTGATTGCATCGGGCGACAGTTCCTGGGCGTGCGAAAAGCCAAGCCAGCCGAGAAAGATCATTGAGCCAAACAGAAGTCTTTTCATAGCACCGAAAGGGCTGAAAAGCTCAATTGTTCCATTGGAGGCCAGGAGCGCGAAGATTTGCTGACACCACTGCGACGATGCTCTGTCGGATGATATGGTCGAGATAGAAAAGTAGCTGGTTCCGGCGCGGCCAGCATCAGGTCCATGGATTTCATCGACAGCCCCGGAGTTAAACTGTTTTACAAAAACAGTATAACTGGTGGGCGACCTGGGAAGAAGATGAGATACGCGAGAGAGAGGGCTGCTCCAATCGGCGTGCGCTACATCCTCTTGTACCTGATGCCCTTCAGGGTCAGTCGGCAAGACCCGGCCGGGTGTCGCACCGCGCACTCAAAGTATCTACAGGCTTTGAGTACAAGGCTCTTGGCGACAGACAGCGGAATTCTTCCCGGTTGTGCTTCTTCGCGACGGTCGAGCGGCCGGCGAAGGCTCTTGCGATTTTTCCGACTCTAGATCGAGCAGGCGAGGGGATCGATGACGATGCATGGGGCCGGGAATTCAAAGCTCTTGCAGTTCGGGAGGGCGTTGTCCGGGCCGCCGCGGTAATCCCCTTGGTGCGAAGCAAGCGCCACAGCATGGCTCTTTATGACAGGTTGCTTCTATCTCTCCCGTTCACGGGTAAGGAAAGGAATTTTCCAGACGATGTCGACGGAGCTTGTGCCTGTGGCAGATCGTTTACTATGCGGAGGTAGGCCGCAATGACGTCAGGATCCGTCACTGCAATGACAGAGGCTCACGGGAAGCGCTTATCGTGTGACTGTGACAGTGCCTATCACCTCGGGCAACCCCAAGGAGTACGTCAAGCTTGCCGCCAACGGCCTCAGAGGGATGCAGTACTGCTGTGGACATTGCGGATCTCCTATCTTTATAACAGCAGAGATGGAAGACGCAGAGCAGGTGGGCATCCGGCTGGGAACAATAAACCCTCGGCGAAGTCTCGAACCGGCCGCGCAGTTCTGGTTTTCGTCGGTGTTTCCGTGGGCTAAAAATCTCAGCCAGCTATCAAGGCACGCCGAATGAAGTATGGCTTCGGAGACGCCGCCGCCAGACCAAGGGTCTGAGGCTATTTACGACTTTTGAACCGCAGTGGGTTTTCAGTGAGCAATCGGGGGCGTCGTAGAACTTACCCGCCGAAAGGCAGTTGGAGCCGCGTGAGCAGCTCCGCGGGCGCGCCATAGTTAATGAGCATGTCTTTCATAATTCGCTCCATGCGAAATCTTTGTTCGATTATCGTGTTCCAGACATTGTGTTGCTGGTTGGGATCGGACTTGCGATGGTACAGGAAAGGTTCGCTATCCATGGCCCTCCGATCCTGGGGACCGTCTGAAGCGATCGGCAGCTTCCATTGGGGCATTTCGACACCCGGAATGTAAAGGCCGTGCTCGATAGCCGTTTCTTTGGGATCGATCGTCGTCGGCACCATCGTAGAATAGGCGTAAAGCGGCTTTGTTCGATCCGGGGGTTGGATCAGGGTCCAGTCGCCATCGGTGCAGCAAACCCCCTGTCCAAATGTGCCATAGATCACAGCATCGCGGGCGGATGAGAGGTCTCCTGCCAGGAGCGGAACAAATGACTTCGAGTGCGAGCGGTCCGGTCTCGCAACTCCGGCAATCTCCAGAACGGAGGCAAAAATATCGATTGTCGACGTCAGCGCTTCTACCCGCCCCTCATGCGATTTCAAATGCGGGTGCCAAACCATCAACGGGATGTTGGCGTGACTATCGAAGTGCGGAAACTGTTTGCCATAGCCACCACGCTCGCCAAGGTCGTGCCCATGGTCAGTCGTCACGATAACGGCCGTGTCGTTCCAAAGGCCCTCTTCATCCAATGTCTGAAGAAGCCTGCCGAACCATTTGTCGGTCATCGTAAGCTTGGCGCCGTACTGTGATCGCACATAGGCGAGTTCCTCGGCCGTAGCTTGCGCAAAGAACTCCGCCTGCCGCGCGGCATCCTGGTAGGGTGGCCAAAGCGTAAAATGGTCTCGTCCACTCGCATCCCCGTACATGGAGGCATAGGGCTCAGGCACGTCGAACGGTTCATGGACATCGAAGGATTCGACCTGAAGGAAGAACGGGCGCTTTGCCTTGGGTTTGCGCAGCCAGTCGCTGGCAGCGGTCATCACCTTCGCAGGAAAGAAGTCCTTCTCGTCGCTGAAATTCTTAACGTTGGAAAAGTAGCGTTGTCCGTAGCCGGGCCGCCAACGCTCGATGTTTTTTACCCACTGCGGCAAGTCTTCAACTGCGACAAGCGGTTCCCAGAAATCGAGTTCATGTCCGCGGATGAACTCCGCGCCCTGGAAGCTCTGAATGTACCCATTCGCCGACTCCTCCCAGTAGTGATAATGATCGGTGACGATAGCTGTCGTATAGCCAGCCTCTTCGAGCAGCTTGGGAAGACGAAGGTCAAATGGTTCAAGCGGTCCCCACGGCCGCCATTGCATGCCGCTAAAACCCGCAAAAATCTCCCGCCTGGCCGGCATGCAGGGGAGGCTGCCGACAAAATGATTGTCAAACCGCCATGCTCGCTTGGCAAAAGCTTCGAGGTTCGGCGTTGCGAATTCGCTTCCACAGTAGGCGGAAAGCGCGTTTCTGTTAACACTGTCGATGAGCACGAGGATGATATTCATGGCAGACCTTCGAGGGGGGTTCGAGGAGCGTTCCTGACTAGAGTTTGACCGCGCCGGCGGCAAGATCGGAGACCAGCTTGCGCTGCAGGAACATGAAGAGGATCAGCGTAGGAAGCGTTGTGATGACTGATGCCGTCATCACCAGGTTCCATTGCGTTGTGTACTCGCCGAAAAAGCCTGCAAGGCCAACGGGCACGGTCTTCTTTTCGTCCGAGGTCATCAAGGTGAGCGCAAACAGGAACTCGTCCCAGGCGGACACGAAGGCATTGACTGCAACGGTCACGACGCCTGGCCAGGCGATCGGGAGGATGACCTTGAAGATGATTTGCAACGTCGATGCGCCATCCAGTTTGGCGGCTTCGTCCAGATCCTGAGGAATGGTGTCGAGATAGCCGAGCAGCAGGTAAATGGCGAAGGGCAGGTTCATCGCCGTATAGGAGATGACCAAGCTTACTGGATTGTCGATCAGTCCCAGGTGGAGGAACAGGGAATAGAGCGGAGTGATCAGGATGACGAATGGGAAAAGCTGCGTACAGATGACCAGCATCAGCAGAACACCGCGCCCTTTGAAGTTTCGGTTCCTCGAGAAGCCGTAGGCGGCAACCAGCGAGATAATGACAGCTGCCACCGTCGAGATCGAAGATACGATTGCACTGTTCATAAGGTAGTTGGGGAACGGCGAGTTCTCGAGTAGGGCGTAATAGTTGTCCAGGGTGACACTGGTGATCAGTCTGAATGTTCGGGTGAAAATTTCCCTGTCGGGACGGAAAGAGATCAGCACTACCCAGATAAAGGGAAAGGCCAGCAGCAGCAGTATGAACAGACCGAAGCACACGGTTGCCAGATCTCTGGCAAACTGAAGCCGACTTGGGCGTGTAGACAAAGTGGCCATCAGCCTTTTCCTCTGTTCTGACGGGCCAAGATTGTCAGATATGCAAGCGCGAATACGAACATGATCACGCTCATGAGCACCCCGATGGCAGCACCCTCGCCAACGCGGTAGTCGACAAATGACACCGTATACATCTTGGTCGCCAAGACCTGTGTGTAATCGCCAGGTCCGCCGCGCGTCGCCAGCCAGACATATACGAAGTTGTTAAAAGTCCAGATGGTCGTCAGCAAGGCGACAACCGCGATGACGGGTTTGAGCATCGGCAGGACAATGCGCATATGGATCTGGAATTCCGATGCGCCATCGATACGCGCGGACTCCTTCAGCTCCTTGGGGATCGACTGCAGCGCGGCGAGAAAGGTAATGACCACGAACGGAAGCTCGCGCCAGATCAGCATCGTCTCGACAGCGCCCCATACTGTCGATGTCCGTGACAGGAACGGGATCCCGCGCTCGATCGCGCCAACCGAGATCAGTAGCTGGTTGACTGCGCCGTAACGCGGATCCAGGAGCCATTTCCAGGCAGCCACAGCAACAACCGGTGGGGTGACAAACGGCACGAGGACAAGCGAACGTACAAGCCAGCCAAGATGCCATCGCCGGAAGACTTCAGCATTAAGCAGGATAGCGAGCGCCAACCCGAACACCAGCCGAAGAAGGACCGTGACAAAAGTCTGCATCACAGCGGTGTTGAAGAACGCGCCACCGAGGCCGGCACCGCTAAGAACGGCAATGAAGTTGTCAAACCCGACCCATGCGTTCGGCTTTCCGAGATCGAACAGGCTGACCTGCTGAAAGCTGAGTGCAATGTTGTAGATTGCGGGTCCCGCAAAAAAGAATGCGAGGACGGCCATCGCCGGTAGGATCAATGCATACGGTTCCAACCAATGGAAAGACGCGCTGGCCTTGCGGGCAACGCCAGCGGCGCGCCTCTGTTCAGTCACGGTCGCCGACATGCTCAGCCCTTGCCACGGGCAAGCAGGTCGTTCAGCTCCTTGATGATGATAGAAGCCGCTTCCTCAGGCTCGCGCTGGCCGGAGAAGACAGCACCGAATTCCCGGTTGATGAGCGCCGTCATGCTGGAAACCGGGATCGGTGATGAAATATACCGTTCAAAGGTCTGAGCAACTGGCAGCATGGCCACATAGCCTTCCTCTGCCGCGGGAAATTGAAGCTTGGAAAGCAAGGATTTCTGGGCGGGATACTGGTTGTATGTCTTGAAGGTCTCCGGCCCCGTCAAGTACTGGACAAATTCCCAGGCTTCCTTCTGATGCTTGCTGTTCGGGTTGATGCCAAGCGCGCGACCGCCGAGATGCGAGACGCGTTTTGCGGAACCCTTCGGGATGGGAGCGGTCAGCAGCGGTTTCTCCGACTGCTTCTCCGCCGCACGGAATGTCTGCGGCGGGAAAAAGGTGATCGCGCAGTCGCCGCGACCGAGACCGCCCACCAGTTCGGGATCACCCCACGCATTGACGGTGATCAGGTTTTCAGGGGCGGTGGCATCGACGAAGAATTTGTTGAAATAGTCGATTGTCTGGGTGAGCTGTTCTGGCGTGACCGAGACGGTCCATTTTCCGGAACCGTCCTGGTTTACCAGTGTCGCGCCGTTGCTCCACAGGTAGTAGTTCGCCAGAATCCACATTCCGCTGTCAGGTGAGCTGCCGGCTGGAAAGCAAAAGCCGTACTGGTCTCCGTTCGTCAGTTTCTTGGCCGCATCCGCTAGAGATTGCCAGTTGTCTGGAAAACCTTCGACACCTGCTGCCTGAAGCAGATCGGGACGATACGCCATGGAGAAGGTATCGGCCGTCCATGGAACGCCGAACACCTTTCCATCGAGCTTGGCCAGGTCGACAGCAAGGAAGTCGTCAATGCCTGCGCCGGGCACAGCGCTCTTGATCAGCGGGTCCAGATCCAGAAGGAGCTTCGACTTCGCGAGATCACGCGTCCACACGAAGGCGAGCTGCTGTACGTCAGGCCCAGCCCCGGCAGGTACCTCACGTGCCAGCTGCGCGAGGGTGTCACCGCCCGTCATCGTCTGGAGTTTGACCTGGACATCAGGATGGCTGGAGTTCCATGCATCGACAGCCGCGATGAGCCCCGCGATTTCTGTCGGCGGATCGAATTGACGGAAGACCAGCTCGATCTTTTCCTGCGAGAGTGCGTTCCCGGCCAACATCACCGCTGAAAGCGTGGCAACACCTGCTGCCAGTATCATACTAGCTATGCGTATCTTGATCATGCCGTTTATCCTCCCGTTGACCGTTCGTGTGGCCAAACCTCACGATGTTGCCTGCTTTCTTGCGTTTCCTCGACCCAAGCGATCCGTATGCTATTGTTTTCACGTCATTGCATCGCATACGACAAACGCTAATAGTCTAGTCTTTGAGTGTAGAATGGTGCGATAGGGCCGGTCGGTCAAATGCAAACATGCTATATGTTATGCGGATTTTGCATGGGGGAGGGGTATGAAGGAACTGCGTCAGTTTGTGGAGGTAGCCAATCTTCGCTCGATCTCACGTGCTGCCAAAAAGCTGAACATCTCGCAGCCGGCGCTATCGCGGGCTATCCATCAGCTGGAGGTTTCCTACGGCGTTCCATTGTTCGTACGAACGGGTGCGGGTGTCGAGCTAAGCGCTTACGGGTCCGCACTCTACAGCAAGGCTGTTCAGATCTTGCCCGCCCTTGCCGAGGTGCGCGAAGAAATCGAGCATCTTCAGGGGCGCGCCAAGGCGGTGATCAGGCTGGCCACTGGTGATCTTTGGGGACTGGTCATTCTGCCCGAGATCATACGCACATTCAGCGAGAGCCATCCGGACGTCGTCGTTCAGCTCACGATCGCCGACGACGGTACACGCTTCGAGGGGTTGAGACAGGGCATCTATGATCTCGTCTTCGGCACGCTCTCTTACAAGTACGAGGCGGTTATGCAGGTGGAGTTCGAGACCTTTGTACGACAGGCGACCTATGTCTACTGCGATGCGGGACACAGGCTTGCAAAGGCACATGATATGACGATCGAGAAGTTGCTCGAAGAACGCTGGCTGAGCCCTGGCTACGGGGATGACGATGGGCCCGCAGGTCAGGTGGCATCGCTTCCTCGAGATTATGCTGTCCGAGCGGAGTGCATGACGCAGGCGCTTTTCCTCTTGCGAGGATCTCCGTTTTTGATGGCCGCGTCGACCGGCTTCGAGCGTCTCTTCAAAAGCCTTGGTATCGCGAAGGTGGACATTCCGGAGCACGGCGGTATCCAGGCATCAGGAGCAATCTACACCGCGGCGGCATCTGCAAAGCCAGCTGTCAGAGATTTCCTTCGTCTTGTCAGAGGATCTGCTCATTCATTCGATTTGCCAGCGTTAGAATGACAGGCAGCGGGTCTCACCAACCGGCGTCGCCCCAACCTCGTCGCGAGCTTCCATCGGCTCTCAGCATCGGTGCTTCTACGCTACCCTCAACGAGAGCGCGTCGGCGATCTCAGCGGCTTCCATCCGGGCAGAAGTCTTGTAGGGGTAGTGGCTCCAGCACCACCATTCCTCACGCTCGCCTTTCCCGAAGCCGAAGCCCGCCCAATCCCCGCAACTGCATTTGCGGGCTACGAAAGTAGGGGCGCGCTGAAGCGTGGGACGGTCGAGGTCACTCATTGAATTATTCCTTGTGCGGTTTCCGTGGCCCAGAGGCAGCCAAGCTTTAATCGAAATTCCTATGTTCACATTTTGTTCTTTTTGGGGTATATGTCAACCGGACTTGCCGACAACTCAATGGAGTGCGATGTGGCGAAGAAGCTAACTCTATCGACAATCAATCGGGGCTGGCCTCATCAGATCGCGCTCTTGAAAGCACTGTCGGAAGGCGGCTTGGCAGACGAGCAAGCGCTTTACTGCAACCGTCTGCTACGCTGCAGTGTCATCCCATCGGTGACGTGCGACGGGCAGATGTTCAACATCCATTGTTTCGCCACGCGAGCGGGAGCTTCCGCATTCATGTCGAAATTTGGTGGAGAGTGGTTCGACCCTGCACAGCGTGGCGGTGGCGAGGACGCTGACCGCTGGATCCGGAAATCCGTCGGCGACCATGGTCCCAGATGAAGGCTGCTGAGCTTAAAGATATTGCCGTTGAGCAGGTGAGGTCAGCATCCGGAGCCCCTAGACCACGCACGCAGTCAATCTCTGGTCCCGGAATGCCCGGGGCCGCCTCCAATGACGCCGAACCAGATGTAAGCATCTCACGACCGGCATAAGGACAGCTCACTCCCTGCCGGAACCCTCGAAGGAACCCGGGGCGTTTGCGATGACTGCCAGGCCTGGTTCTTGATCGCTCCACTTAGCCTTCGCGCAGGCCAACATCGTCGGGCCTCTGCAAGGTCGTGCGGAGCCTCCGCATGTCACTCGTCGTGATTGCTGGCAAGGGTCTTTACCAGCGCTATCAATGAGCGTCTCACGCCGGCATCTTTGATCCTGATGAACGCCTGGTTCAGCGCAATACCTTCAGCTGTTCCAATCATGTCTTCTATCGCAGATGGCCCGACCGCCCCGTGTCGGTTTTCCTCCTCTTCGCCAAAAAGCCAGGCTGGAGTCGTCCCAAGAATATTGGCAATCTGCTGCAGACGGCTGGAGCCGATCCTGTTTGTGCCCTTTTCGTACTTTTGGACCTGCTGAAATGTGATGTCCAACTTGTCGGCCAAGCTGGTCTGTGACATGCCGAGAAGCTTTCTGCGGGTTCGTAGACGGCTTCCGACGGCAACATCGATATGAGAGGGAATAGCGGGAATTTTCGGCATGACTTTCCTGGAGAGTTGGTGTGCAACGGTTGCACTAGCGAGCGTGCGCTGTCCATGCTTTTCAGCTGGGTCGGACCTTAGTCTGATGCATGAAACGGAGTGGAGCCGCTCACGAGGCCAGAGAGTGGCGATGACGGTATGGACACCCCCCCGATCGGTTCTTTCAGGAAGAAGCCGGTCGCGGCTTTCGCGTCGTCCGGGTGTGGCTTTGCGGCGCCTTTGTTGCGATCGATCTCATGTATCCGCGCCTTCGCATTACGATGTTCGCGTCGTTTTCTGCTCTTCGGCTCAAGTCGAGGCAAACCTCATAAGGGTATAATAGCCCGAAAGTTCCGGGATCATCGCCGCCATCACGTCGAAGCGGGGATCGTCCTCGACCAGTTCGCCGGCATATTTCGCCTGCAGGAACAGCGCGTGGGCGGCGAGCGCATCGTCATTGGCCCGGTGCAGAATGGTGAAGACAGGGGCAGGGACGGTCTTGCCCTTGACGATGACGCGGTCGAGCTCGGCGATCGTGTATCTGCCGCTGACCAGGAATGCCGTGGTCTCGCCGAGCAGAAGCGCGACGCCATAATTCTTCGAGGCGCCCTCCAGCCGTGAGGCGAGGTTGACGCTGTCGCCGAGGCAGGAATAGTCGAAGCGGCGGGTGGAGCCCATATTGCCGACGACGCATTCGCCGGTATTGATGCCGACGCCCATCTTCAGCACATGCAGCGGCGTACCAAAGGCCTTGGCTTCGGTTTCCAGCTCGCGATTGAGCTTGGTGATCTCCTCCTGCATCGCCAGCGATGCGGTGACGGCATGCATGGCATGATCGGGATCGTCGAGCGGCGCGTTCCAGAAGGCCATGATGCAATCGCCCATATATTTGTCGATCGTGCCGCCATGGTTCATCACCACTTCGGACAGCGGCGTCAGCAGCCGGTTGATCAGCGTCGTCAGCTGCTCCGGATCGTCCTTCATTGTCTCGGCGATGGTCGTGAAGCCGCGCACATCCGAAAACAGCACCGAGAGCGTGCGTCGCTCGCCACCGAGCTTCAGCTGTGAGGGGTCTTCCGTCAGCCGCTTGACGAGTTCCGGCGAGATATATTGCGAGAAGGCGCGGGTGATCTGCTGCTTGTTGCGACGCTCCTCAGCGAAGTCGAAGGCGGCCTGGCCGAAAGCGACGGCGATATAGGCGATCGACGGGCCGAGCGGCGAGACGAAGACATGGCCGAAGCGGATGCCGGCAAAGCTTGCGGCAGCGAAGACGCCGATCGCGGCAATCGCGGCTGCGAGTGTCAGCCAGCTGGTGGAGCGCCAGACCGTTGCCGCCGCGAGGATCGCCGCGACGAGGATCGCCAGCGCCACCAGCGGCAGCGCGCCCCTGGCGATATAGAAGCGGTGGACGATATTGTCGTAGATCGTTGCCTGGATCTCGACGCCAGCCACCAGCTTGCCGGTGTGGACGGTATAGGGTGTCGCAAAGGTATCGGCGCCGCCCTTGTCGATCTCGGGCGCGTTCTGCAGGCTGAGGCCGACGAGCACAACGCGATTCCTGAAGAAATCAGGAGGCAGGAAAGTCGGCGGATCGAGCGCCTGATAATAGGAGACCGTCGGGTAGCTGCGGGCCGGGCCGAAGGACTGGATCATCGCGCCCGCGGGCGGCATCTCGGCCGCCTTTCCCGCGGCGGCCGCCAGCATCACGGCAAAGCCGTCGCGATAGGCGGGAATGGTGCGGAAGGTGCCGTCGCCGCTAAGCTCGATCGAGGCGATGCCGGTTCTGGCACCGGCGGCCGTGAACTGCGGCATCGGCGTGGTGCGGATCAGCTGGTCGGCCTGCGGCGCCTGGATCAGCGTTTCATCACCGGCGAGCACCAGATCGGGTGCGGAGGCTGCGGTGATTGCCGCGTCATTCTCGGGAGACGACGGCTCGGCCATGATGATGTCGAGACCGATCGCCTTGGCGCCGGCGGCTCGCAGTGCCTTGATCAGGTCGGCGTGCAGGCGGCGCGGCCAGGGCCATTGGGCGTTGATCTGCGCCAGCGCCGGTTCGTCGATCGCGACGATGACGGGCGCATCCTCGGGAGGCAGTGGATCATCGACCGTCGAGAGATAGTCGAAGCTCCGGAGCTCGAGCAGCGACCATGCGGGCAGCCGCGACAGAAACGAAATACCCACCAGCGTCGCCAGAACGAGCACGGCAAGCCTGACCGGCCGGCTGCTGAACGGCCAGCCGGGAGCGCGGATGGACTGGCGGGGATTGGAGCGCATCAGAAGCGGATCTTCAGGCTGCCCTTGACCGCACGCCCCCAGCCCGGCACGCCGGGCGCAACCTCGAAATCCTCGTCGAGAAGATTGAAGGCAGACGCTTCGAGGGCGAAACGCTTGTCGAGCGGCTCCCAGATCATGTTGGCGTCGAGGGTCCAGTAGTCGTCGAGGCGATCTGCGCCACCTAGGCCGCCGTCGCCCTGGCGTTCACCGATGTAGTTTGCCGCGACCGTCGCCTTGACGTTCGCTTCGTTGACCCAGGTGAGGGCGAGCTGACCGCTCCTCTCGGGAATGTATGGCAGGGCATCACCGAAGCCGGCGCTGCCCGTATCTTCATTCTTGGAGTGGGAATAGGCGACAGTCGCGGAAACGCCGAAACCGTAGGCGAGCGCAACGTTGGCTGTTGCGCTGACACGATCGATGTTCGCCTTGCTGATGCTGAGACCGCCGGGCAGATAGGGAATAAAGGGACCCGCTACCGGATAGGCCAGATCGAGGTCGCGAATTTCCTGATGTTGGTATTCGATGCTGGTGAACAGCCTATCGGTCCACTGCGCATCCCATTGGAGCGCGATCGTGTCCGTATAGCCATCAATGCCGGAATAGGGTTGATTGGACTGGATGCCGACGACACCGATCGGTGACAAGGTCGGGGAGCCCATGTCGTAGCTCTGGCGCATGACGGCCGCTCGCAGCCATTGACCGTCGATCGGTGCCCAGGCGACGCCGAAACGCGGCTCCAGTCTCGCGACATCCGTCGAGCCGCCGTCCATGACTATGCCGAAAAGCGCGTATTCCGCCTTGAGATTTGGGGTAATCTCATGAAGCAGATCGACATAGATCCGACCGATACCGATCCGCTCATCGACCGAAGTGAAAAATGGGTCGGTAGCTCTTACGTCGGCAAAGCCGCCCTCGATGCCGTAGCGCCAGGTCAGATCTTCGACGCCATACAGATGATTGATCGCTGCCACATAGTTGCGCTGCACGCTGTCGGCGATGCGCACTAACGGCGGAGCGACGAGCTCCTGTTCAACGTTTTGTTCGGCACTCGTGTAGAAGAATGCGGCATTGACAACATTGCGATAGCCGAATGTGTGGCTCCAGCCCAGACCGGCCGCCGTTGACTTCGTATCGATGTCGTCGCTCTCGGTGTAGCCCGCAGTGCGGAAGTCGATTGACTGATCCAGCCGGCTGTCGGAGTGATTGGCGTAAAGAACAAAGCGGTCATCTGGATTGGGGGTGGCCGTCAAATATCCGTTGCCGGACAGATTGCGAATGTCTCCGTCAAAGCTGCCTGGGCCACCGAAACCCGCGGGACTGGTCAGGAACGGACCATAATCGCCGCCATACGGCGTCTGCACCCACGTCAAGTTCAGATACCCGCTCACCGGGAACGGGGCATTGGCAAAACCCTGCAATTCCGCTTCACCCGTCGGCTTCGTCTCGCCAGCCGAATTGATAAAGCCCGCGCCAAGCGACCCTTCAAGAAACGGGCGGCGCAGAAGATTGGCGGAGCGTGAGCGGCCGGAGAGCATGTGCGGATCGAGCAGCAGACCCTGCAAGAGTGCCGAGAAGCTGTTCGAGTTCAGCTTGTAGAGATCGATTTCGTCGTCGAAGATTTCGGTATTGGCGAAGGGGCGGATGTTGCCGCGGATCGACTGGTCGACATAGCCGCTTCCGGCGAAGGGGTCGAAGACGGCGTCGCCATAGTAGCGGCCCCAGGCGTTGAGGCCGCGCAGGCGGAAGGCGTTGTTCAGGGTCGAGCCGGCATCCTGATTGGCGCCGAGCGAGCCGTAGTGGCCGCCGCGGGCCTTGGAGCGGCGCAGGAATTCCTGGGCATTCTCAAGCGCGCCATCCGGATCGTAATCGTCGATCGCGACGGCGGTGCGGAAGGACGAGATCACCGGATCGTTCTTGTCCAGCCGGTCGGCATTGTCCAGCGCCTGTTCCGAGAGCCCGCGGTCACCCTTTTCGTAGTGGCCGGCGGCGAGCATCAGCTGTGCCTGCGAATGCGCCGGATTGGCGGTCGAGGATGCCAGGAGATCGTCGATCGCCTTGTCCATCTCGCCCATCTGCAGATAGTAGCGGCCCCGGGCGAGAAGGGCGATGTCGAAGGCCGGGTCGGCGGCGAGCGCAAGGTCGATTTCGCGCTTGGCTTCCTTCATCCGTGACTGATCGAGATAGAGAATTGCGAGATTGGCGTGGCCGATCGGATCGTCGGGATCGAGCTCGATCGCTTTCTTCAGCGCGGCTTCGGCTTCGCGCGAGGCGCCGCGGGCATCCTGAAGCAGGCCGAGGTCGTTCCAGGCCATGGATGAGCCGGGCGCCACTTCGATCGCTGCGTTCAAGTCGGCGAGGGCGCCTTCGAGATCGCCCTGATAATCGGCGCGCATGCGGGCGCGGGCCTGCAGGGCGTTCGGATCCTGCGGGTCGATCGCCAGCGAGCGGGCGATTGCATCCTGCATCTGGACGCGGTCGTTGATCAGCAGCGCGAGCTGGGCGCGCAGCGCCGGAAGCGTCGAGTCATCAGGGTAGCGCGCCTCGGCTTGCTTCATCGTGGCGATCGCTGCCGGGATGTCTTCGAGGAAGCCTGCCGTATAGGCCTTCATCACCGCGGCGTAGGGGCCGGTGACGCTCGCCGGCGGCTTCTCGTTGCGGGAGGGATCGCGGAGCGACCGGGCGTAATAGCCGCCGTAGGCGGCGATGCCGCGGCGCAGCGGATCGAGGGAGCGCTCGGCGCTGGCAAAGAGTTTCGCCGCATCGTCATAGCGCTTCTCGGCGCCGGCGATCAGCGCCTCGATGAGATCGGCGCGGGCGCGCTGGGAGGTCGAGAGACGGGAGGCGCGGGCCTGCGCCACGGATTCCAGCGCTTTCCTGCGGCCATCGAGCGAGAGCTGCACTTCGGCAAGCGTCAGCCAATCCTCGGCGCTGCGGGCGCCGGGCGCCTTGGCCTCGATGCGGCTGCGCTCGCTGCGCATCTTCTGCACCGGCAGCGGCGAGGCGGGCATGAAGGTGAAGCCGCTGCGCAGCGTCAGGTAGAAGAGCATCTGCTCGCGATCATCCGGCGTAACGATGACGAGCTTGCGCGGCGCCTGGCCGATGGTGGCGACGGCGCCTTCGCCCTCGGCCACCTGGACGCTGCCATAGTCGTTTTTCAGCTCGACCTGTCCCTCGAGCACGATCAGCGAGGTCTGGTCGCCCTTGACGGTCAGCGTCCAGTCCGTGCCGCGGATAGCGGCGGCCGCCGCCGGGGTCTCGACCGTCAGCCCCGTGCCGCCGCGCTGGGCGCGGGCCCACATGGTGCCGGATTGCAGGTTGAGGATCGTGTCGCCGTCTCGCGCCATCTTCTTGACCTGCAGCGCCGAATTGCGGCCGAGGCGAACCTGGGTGCGGTCGGCAAAGAGAATGGCGAGCTGGCCGGATGCATTGGTGCGCAGCACGTCGCCGCCGAGCAGATCCTGGTGCAGGTCGACATTCTGCCAGTTCGACAGATCGACGAAGCGCACCTCCTCGCCCATCTTGCGGTCGATGACGGAACCGGCTGCCGGTTCGGCGCGCAAAACAGGGTCGGCCGCTGCCGGCCGCGCAACAAAAGACGCCGCCACAGTCAACGCCATCACGGCGGACATGGAATTCGTAAATCTACCCCTCATAGAAAAGCGTTTGTCTTTGGTGCCGCCAAAAGTCAAGCAGAGTTCTACTTATGCTCTTGCTTTGGTTGTGAAGTGTAATATCAGGGAAACACTTTGCGGCGGAGGTAAGTGCGTGGCGGATTTCGAAAGTGCGACTGACCTGATGATGAGCGATCCTTCGACAGAGGATATCGGGTCCGAATATTTCGACCATATCAAGAAGATAAACGACATCTTCTACGATCAGATCAAGATATCCGATCAGAAGGCGGCTTACATCTTCACCTTCATGCTTGCCTTTCTCGTCAGCTCCAGCGAGGTACGTGCGGTCTTTACATGGACGCGCTATGCCGACGGAAACCTGCAGCACATTCTGTTCTCCGGTCTGCTTGCAGCGGCGTCCGTCTTCTCGATCCTGTCGGCGATCCTGGTGGTGCTGCCGCGCCATCTCACCAAGTCCACCTCGCTATTCTGGGGCACCTGGGGCGAGCACCGGGAGCTCTTCTGGGACGCGGCGGCACGGCGCGACGAGCGCTATCTCTTCGCCGAATATCTCGACAATGCCGATATTCTCTCCACCATTGCGCGCGGCAAGTATCGTTGCGTCACACTCGCGTTTCGCGGACTAATGGTAACCGTCATCGCTTATGTGCTGCTTCTGATCGCAGGGTGAGGGTGAAACTCACACCCAATCTCTCTCGATAAAATCAATTTCGAAGAAAGGCTCCTTCTGGTTTTAAACCGTATCTGTGTGCTGCCTCGACGCTTCGGCTGCACGACACGTCCCAGCCGGCATCGGCAGCGAGTTGCTTAACAGCAATGTCCCGCAGGTGAGGGCATCGATGGATTAGACCGCGCCGCGAACGAATGATTAGGACGCGGTTTCCGGTGAATTTGTCGGATCGTTTCCGGAACACGCTCTGGGGCGAGGGTAAAAGAGCTCTCAGTCGCCCGCGCCACAAACTGTGGCGAGCAGAGCGCACGCGCGGGCAATCAGGCAGACGGCGAGCCGCTGCTAGGCTCTGCAAGAATTTTCGCCTTATCGAAGCGCTGACAGCATCCGCGCGTCGCGGAGATCTCGCGGAACTTTTTCACATGGCGCTCATTCATATGGGACGCTGGAGAAATAAAATGTTCGCCCTTCTGACAATACTGACAGTCCTTATCGCGACCATGTTTGTGGGACTGGTAGCCTCGACCTTGAGAGAATTGCGCAACGAAAGCGCTGATCCAGGCGAAAGAGCGCTCTGGAAGACGAGCCGCTAAGCTCGACTTCGATCTTCGGTACGATCTCCGCTGGCAATTGACTGCAGTCGCCCTATCTGAAAGTCAGGCGGTACCATTTCCGGTCCTTCCCTGGAGGAATAGTATGGACCGACCAGAGCTCGAAACGGAAAAGTTCTACTGGGCTCGCCGACGAGGCAGCAGCCGCACCGAGATAGTCATGGTTTCATCCGTTTTCGGCGGAGAGCGCGAATTTTGGACTGTCGCGGTGATGGGCTCTGAAAGCCACGCGATGCTTGATAACTTTGAGTTCTTCTCCGCCGTTGATTGTCCGGCTGGTCTCCACTACAGTCCCTCCCTTCAGGATCTTGATGATCGACATTAATCCCGATCAGCGCGCCTTGTTCCGGGCGCTACTTTCCCATCCCCTGAAGCTTAGGCTCGCTAAGGCGGTATCGGAAGGCGAATTACGTGCCGAGCAGATTGTTCGGCTTTGCGACCGGAGCCGATCGACTGCAACCGCTCATCTTCGCGAGCTGCGCAAGGCCGGCCTGATCAGAACGCGGAGATGCGGCCGAACAGTATTCTACCATTGTGCCTCCGAAGAGATTAGATCTTGGATCGACAGCTTCCAGCCAGACTCCTTGGATCGACAGCCTGTATGACCGCATTAACCGAGGTCGTCATGGGCCTTCTCCAATCGGCAGCGGCAGCGGTGTGACAGCCGGAGAGCGGCCTGTCGGTCGCAGTGCCCCGCCTGATCGACAAGCAGCTTCGTTGTACGAGATCTGTGGTTCATTCCCTCGCATTCAAAGCAGCCAACCTCAGTTTGCAAAGTCGCTCGCTCTCCTCCCGGAGATGCCGCTCTTCATCTGCGGCGTCTGCTACAATCTTGTTCGTGCGTTCGAAGGCCGCTGAACGCTGTTGCACGGCCAGCGTCTTCCTGATCCTCGTTACGATGACAGCCATTCGTGAAGGTTTCCTCAGATGTGGGGAAATTGAGAGGGCGCTTCAACGGCTTCGGGCCCCGTGTCCAGTAGCGTATGGCCAGCCTTTCTTCTTTGCGGAGGCGCTGCATGTACACCATCTACGATCTGCCACCCGTCATCACGTGGACTTCCGCAGCGGTATCCGCCGGCGTCTGCGTGACGGCTTATGTGTGGGGTGAGACGACTGCTCCCTTCCTTGAGGTCGAGCGCCGTCGGGCCATTCCGCAACCTCCAGGATCGTCATGTCATCGCTCGACCACCTCGTCATCTTCCTGCATGGCATCGGCGCGTCTGGCGGGCAGCTCATGCCGCTGGCCAAATCATGGCGCGTCAGTCTGCCGAAAACGCGGATCGCTGCCCCAGACGCTCCCCTGCATCACTGGCGCGGCCACCAGTGGTTTTAGGGGACGGCAATCCCCTTGAACCAGCGAATGTCATGGCCGCGCGTGAAGCATTTGACGAACTGATGAACGAGGCGGACCTTCGCTCCAAACGGCGAATTGCAGAGGCATCGGACTAAGGTCGAATTGACCCCGGACTGAGGTCCGGGGTCTGGAACGAGTGCGCGGTGAGAAGGTTTGGCCTCCCGGTGGAACGGTCCATCAAAAAAGGAGGAAACATCATGAATATCAGAGCAGCAATCGCCGCCGCCGCGCTTATGACTTCGAGCGTTGCATTTGCACAGTCGGCCATGCCGTCGGAGAAGGTAATCACCTTCGTCCAAAAGGCTCCTGCTCCCGAGGAACGCGTGGTTGTCAAGGAGAAGATCGTTGTCGGACAGGCTCTTCCTGACACCGTCGTGGTGACGCCGATCCCCGACGAAACTGGCTATGCCTACGCCATCGTCAACGATGAGCGCGTGATCGTCGAACCTTCCACCCGGAAGGTCATCCAGGTCATCCAGTAAGACAGTTCCGCCGTGATCGTCGGGCGGCGACAGCCGTCTACCATCAACAAGTGGCCACGCCTGCCGCGACACAAGCATTCGTTACGGCCGGCGCCGCCTCTTAGAATTTGGAGATTATGTCATGAAACGAACCCATCTCGCCGCTGTGCTGGCCGCGTTATCTCTAAGCGTTTCGCCGTTAGCGACCACTCCGGCCGCCGCACAAAGCGGCACGAAAATGCAGTCAGGCGCTCAATCCGGTTCCCAGTCAGGCGCGACCTCGACCAATGCCGTCTCTGGGTCCCAGTCAAGTCAGTCGGATGCCGGCTCGCATGCCTCCGGCACGGATTGCACTCCCGACGCGTCAGGCGCATGTCCGCAAACCAAGGATCAAGCCAAGCAGAAGAGCGACGAAGGGTCCGATGGGCAGGAGAGCAGGACAAAGCAGTCGACCGATGGTGCAAGCGGAACTGAGCCCGGGAAACCCTCTGCCGACAGGAAGAAGACGTCTGCATCGCAAGACGCCTCCAGCGGCACGACGACCGAGCAGAAGGCGAAGTCTGGCACCAACGACGCGGCGACGGACGCGAATAACGGCACCACAAAGAACTCCACCACGTCTGGCACGAGCCCTCAAGGTGGTGACGCTTCCAAGAGTTCTGCCGATCAGAACACCTCCACTCATAAGTCAACCGAGGCGAACGTCAATAACAGCACGACAAGCAACGAGACGACCAATTCCAAGACCAACGTCAACGTGACCGTCGAACAGCGCACCGAAATCCGACAGGTGATCCAGGAAGTCCACGTTGCACCGGTCAAAGAAGTCGACTTCACGGTTTCCGTCGGCACAACTATCCCTAAGCGGGTTCACCTTGAGAGGCTGCCGCCGCGAATCGTTAAGATCGTACCGGCGTATGAAGGCTACCGCTTTTTCCTCCTTGCGGACGGCCGGATCGTCATCGTCGATCCGGACGCGCTGACGATCGTCTACATCATCGAGGCCTAGCAGGCAGTACCCGGCGGCGTCACTTTGCGCCGTCGGGGCCGCTGGAGGAATGTCCATGATCTACGGTGAAGAAAAATCATCAGGTATCGGTTTCCCGTTAATCGTCATTGTCATCGCTATCGCCTGCGTCTGTGGGGGCTTGGTGCTGACGACGGAGCGCCCGTCGCCCGCCCGCGTCTTCGTCCCCGCGGCTGGCATATCACCGTGATAGGCTATTAACACAAAGAGCATCAGACCCCAATCCGAGCTGATGAGGGATGCCTGACCACCTCACCGTGGAACATGATCATTGACCGATAAGGCACCCTATATGCGACAACAAAGGCGAGCGGCGATCCCATGACGAGCCGCTCGCCACGCGCGTTCACAAAGCGCTGTCGAACTTTGGGCGACGATCTACCCGGGGTCCCGCGCTCCGATTTTCTCGTTTTCTGCGTGATCGGCGTAACTATTGCGCACCCCGCCGTTGAGCTTTTGGAGAGAAGGCGTCCGGTGACAGCGGCCTAATCGTTGTGATGTCGGAGCTTACGAGTCTCGTCTGAGTGCAAGCGTCCTCGTAGACAGGGTGCCTCGCATCGGCAACGCAACACACGTGTCGGCATCGAAGGGCTGGAAGCTGAGATCGTCCTCGACAGATGGCGACGTTGGTCTCAAAGCCTGCTGCCACATCGATCGGAAATTCCCTCCCAAGTGGCTGGAGAAGCAATTCACCTAGTGAGAAATTGTAGTCCCGGTTCAGAAATCGTTTTCGTTTTCATCTCAGTGATGTCTGTCACGTATAAGGACGGTCAATATGTCGGATGTGAACATCAAGCGGCCCTTGTGGCTCACGATTACGGCCTGCGGTTTCGCAGCGGTTCTGTTTTCAAGCATCGCAATTGGAGGAAGTGCCTGGTATCGGCAATCGGTCGCCGTTGACGAAGCCCTTCACCGCGAGGCAGCAGGAGACCTTTCACTCATTCAGACCGATATGGCTGCCCAGCAGAAGGCCGCCTCGGCGTTGGCTATCGCGCTCGCTGGAGAGCCTGAGACGGCGACATTGGTTAAAGGCGGCGACAAGGACAAGATAATCGCCCGCTATGTCTCCGCGATGCCGGCGATCAAAGACGTCGGCGGCCTTCAAAACATTACCTTCATCGATGCAAAGGGCATCGCGCTCGCGCGAATTCATTCACCGGACAAGTTTGGCGACGATATGACCGGCCGGCGGAAGACCGTCGTGGAGGCGCTAGCGAGCGGAAAGCTTGTTGCAGGGATCGAGCCCGGTCGGACGGCGGTCTCGATGTTCGCATCTGCGCCGGTCGTTGCCGATGGAAAGACGGTCGGGGTCGTCGATGTCGGCACGGGGCTCACGAACGACTATTTCAATGCGATTGCCGACCGGATCGACGGCGCGATCACCGTGTACATTCTTAATGACGGCAAACTGGCGGTCCAAGCCTCGACGGGTTCGAAATCCAAGCTCTCTGCCGCAGAACTCAAGGCGGCAATGGACGGAGTGTTCAGCCCACGGGAGGTCGCCGACGGTGAGACGACAGTGGTCGTCAATGCGGTGCCGTTCAAGAACTTTTCGGGACAAACCATTGGTGTGCTGGAGGTGGCGTCAAACGTCACCGACGTCGCTTCAAATGCGCAGGCCGCTCTCCTGACGACTGTCCTGGGTACGGTTCTTGTCGCAATCATTTCTTTACTCGGTTTCTATTTCTTTGCGCGCTCGCTTGCCGGGGTGCTCGCCCGGCTAACCGCAACCATGTCGAGGCTGGCCAATGGCGATCTCGCTGTGTCGATCGAAGGCACTGCGCGCAGCGACGAAGTCGGCGCAATGGCGCATGCGGTGCAGATCTTCAAGGACAATGCGATCCGCACCCTACAGTTGGAGGAAGATGCGGACCACCAGCGCAAAGTTTCGGATCAGGAGCGCCGCCAGATCGCTGAACGCGACCGAGCAAGGGCGGAAGCCATGGCTCAAGCGACCAAAGGTCTGGCACGCGGCCTGGAGAAGCTTGCTTCAGGCGATCTCGGCGTACGTCTTGTCGATCGATTTGCCGACGAGTTCGAAAGCCTTCGTGTCGACTTCAATCGCGCGGTCGAGCAGCTGCGCTCGACGTTGGCGGCGGTCGCAACCTCGACGACGTCCATCGAAAGTGGCTCGCGGGAAATCAGCCAGAGCGCCGACGATCTTTCGAGACGGACAGAGCAGCAGGCAGCTTCGCTTGAAGAAACGGCAGCAGCGCTGGACGAGATCACGGTTAATGTAGCGAATTCGTCGAAGCGCGCAGATGAGGCGCGCTCGATCGCGATCCAGGCAAACAGCAGCGCCAGCCAGTCGGGCGATGTTGTCCGTAATGCGGTCCAGGCGATGAGCAAAATTGAGAAATCGTCGAGTGAAATTTCCAACATCATCGGCGTCATCGATGAGATTGCTTTCCAGACGAATCTCCTCGCGCTCAACGCCGGCGTCGAAGCTGCCCGGGCGGGCGAAGCGGGGAAAGGCTTTGCGGTTGTCGCGCAGGAAGTCCGCGAACTGGCGCAGCGCTCTGCCAAGGCCGCAAAGGAGATCAAGGAGCTCATCCGTGCATCCGGTGACGACGTTCAGGACGGTGTCCAGCTCGTCAGTGCAGCTGGTGAGGCGCTCCAGAGTATCCAAGCCTACATCGTCAGCATGAACACCCATATGGATGCCATTGCTACTTCCGCCCGTGAGCAATCGGTCGGCCTGGCGGAGGTGAACACCGCTGTCAATCAAATGGATCAGGTGACACAGCAGAATGCAGCTATGGTCGAAGAGGCAAATGCCGCCGGTGCTACACTTGCCGCAGAATCCGCGAAACTGAAGTCTTTGGTAGGACAGTTCCGCTTGTCCGACGCCCCTGCGGCGACGGTCAGCATGGTTCAAGCCGCAAGGGTCATCACGGAACCAAGCGTCCGAGCTGTTGCCTCGCCAATACGAGCGATGACGGACAGAGTGGCCCGATCGTTTGGGGGCGGTCGCACCGCAACGGTGGTCGCTCCTGATCAGAACTGGGAAGAATTTTGATCGTCGTACCTCCCACTGCTCTAATATCGCCGACGCTGACGAGCGTCGGCCGATGTAATAATTACCAGAGCGGGTTCAGTAAACGTCTTTAGGAAGCTGATGGCGTTGGCGAGTTGTCAGCGATGTGGCCGCATTCACCAGGGTATGCGCAATCATAAAGGTCGACGACATCCGTCAACCTCTACCCTCCTCGTGTCGAGCGTATCCAGTGAACAAAACAATGTTCTCTGACATGTGCGGGACGATGCCGGACTTGTTTCCGGTTGAAAATGCTTGGAAGTGGGTGCCGACGTGCGTGGCTTCCGCGACCTGGCGCTTTAAGTGGATCGTTGAGAACGATGAGTTGTCGGGCTTGACGGACAGCGGTGCGGCCCGCCGAAAATCATGATCATTTCTTGACTGACGGTAGCCGCGTAGCGTCAGTTCGGCCTTGTCCCATATTCCTGGATTCCGGATCGTGGAAAATGACCCTGGTGTCTTTGCGATGCCTGCCGATCACGTCGAATAGAAGACCGGCGACACTCTTGTAGACGGCAGCCTTCTGGTCGTCCGTGAACTGACGAGACTTCTGCTCCCGCCGAGCTTCTTCCACTGCTATTGCAGACGATGTCACTCACGCCTCAGGGTCATTGTCACAGATCATAGGGCTTCTGTCGTCGCGCCGATCGATCTCCGGACAATCGCGAGTTCTCTCGCAACCGTGACACGGAACTGAGTAAGCGCATGGGCATTTGGCTTCGAGGCGAGTTTGCAATTGAAAAACGTCGGAGATTAGCGTCCACCCATGATGGAGATTTTCACGCCGGCCGGTCTGACCGCACTGCTGCAGGTGATTACGATTGATCTTGTGCTTGCTGGCGACAACGCTGTAGTCATAGGTCTCGCGGCCGCTGGTCTTGAGCAATCGCAACGGGGCAAGGCCATCCTTGTCGGCATTCTCGCCGCCACCGTGGTTCGAATAGCTTTCGCCAGCGTCGCAGTCTATCTTCTTGCCATCGTCGGTCTTCTCCTCGCAGGTGGACTTTTGCTGCTGTGGGTGTGCTGGAAGATGTGGCGCGAACTGCGGTCAGGCCACCGCGGCGAGGAAGTCCCACACGAGGCGAACACTCCCCGAAAGACATTCCTTCAGGCTGCAACGCAGATCATCGTCGCCGATGTCTCCATGTCGCTCGACAACGTGCTGGCAGTCGCCGGTGCTGCGCGCGAACATCCGAGCGTTCTTATACTTGGCCTGATGCTGTCCATCGCATTGATGGGGTTGGCAGCAAACTTCATTGCCCGCCTGCTCAACAGGCATCGGTGGATAGCCTATATCGGCCTTGCCGTCATTCTCTACATATCGCTTGACATGATTTATCGAGGGGCGATCGAAGTCACGCCTTATCTGATGAAAGTGTCGGCAACGTAAATTTGCGCCCTCCCGGCCCAACTGGGAACGGGCTGCCCGCGGTCACAAACGTTAAAGTTGCTCATGTCGGCTGATAGGGACGCTCCTGGCGTCGGTTTACGCTCGCCGGAGAAAGACCAACAACCGCAACGCCTGCAGCGTTGTCGAGAACTGGTAGATCACCACGCGACTGTATCCCGTCTGAGTACGGAAGGTGTCAGCTGCCAGACGGTAAAGGCTTTCCGGGCCCCGTCCGTTCGAAGTCCGAAACAATGCCATCGAGATCTTCGAGGAAGAAAGCTGCGGTCCCGACGCCATCGGCGTTCCGAAAAGCCTCGACGACGACATGCTCGCCCTTTGGAGCGCGACCGGGTCGAGCAACTGTCCGGAAGCCCGCACGGAACCTGCAGTGGACCGCCACCGCCCGCCCCGCGCCGAATGTTTTAGGACAGCTGTTTGGTGCGAGGACGTCGAAGAGGCGTCGGCCAGTCAGGCCTTGAACAATGGCGCTTTTTCGGCGCCGCGTCGGCGAATTTGTCTTCCTCCCGTCGACCGCGACCATACCTCTGGCTGCCGCAAATGGGTTCGGTGCGCTTCACGACGGGCATGTTCCTCGAGAATGAGAGCGCAATTTCAAAGCTACGCTCGGGCCCTGACTAGCCCCTCCAGCGTAGTGTCGTCAGAAAACACAGATGAAAGGGGCAGCCAGAACGGCGGTGGCCGCGGGTCAGTGCAAGATCGACGCCTTTGCCTGGTAGTCGAGCATGCGCTCGACGCGACCGATCAAGCGGCAAACCCGTCGCAGCGCGCTTAGGCCAAGCTCGTCGGTCGCATTGTCGCGGGCCATGTCGTCCATTTGGCGGGCGACACAAAGAAGGCTGTTAGCGAGCACCGGGCGGTCCATTTTCCCTGCTTCGCGTGCAAGTCGGCGAAGGTTCTCGGCATAACGGACGGCGATGTCCGCGGGCGTCGTGGCGGGGACCTTGTGTCGACCGGTGGGCGGGGTGAAAGCCGACCGTCTCATGGCAGCCCCTCCACCTTCGATGAAG
>Ga0102589_1000957_pt1 | contig 45594 bp, 42 predicted proteins | sample AraplaMF_Col_mLB_FD_76858 | JGI IMG/M metagenome (GOLD analysis project Ga0102589, IMG submission 76858) | Arabidopsis root microbial communities from the University of North Carolina, USA - plate scrape MF_Col_mLB | ecosystem: Host-associated > Plants > Roots > Endosphere | place: USA...
AATCGGAAAAGAAAGGTATCCTTTTTGCGGATTCCAACAACTTTGGAAGATACCAGCCTATCGTTCCGAACACAAAAGGAAATAATGCTGCAATCCATTTTTCCAAGAAGCCCATACCAATTGTGGATGTATTGTTCATTATGATTGTTACCTCCAACCTTAATGGATGTTACAAAACGACTTTTAAGGCTAATTTAGTTAACTCATCCGCGTACTTCTCAAAACTAAAGGAATTTTTGTGCTTAAGCATACTTTCTTCAATCGCACCTTGAATCACAACGCAGATCATTTCAACATCAAACTCTTTAGAAAACTCTTGTTTTTGTTGTCCCTCGATTAGAATCTCTTTGAGCAATGTATGTAATGGATCCTCTTCTTCTCCATGATCGGCCCTATAGTAAGGAATTCCTTCTTCGTTTTGAGCATTAAATACAATCTCAATTAATGCGATATTATTTTTATAGTTAGCTACTTGATAAGCCAAACTGGCTCCAATATAGGCTTTCAATTGGGAACTAGGTGTTTCTTCTTGAACCACCTTTGCACTAATGAAATCCAACTTTTTGTTAAGCAAGTACAGCAAGGTTTGGTTGATCAAATCCATTTTGTCAGAAAAATGATACGAAATTAACCCTGTACTTACTTTTGCTGTTTTAGCGATTTTGGTTAAACTGACATTGGTGTAGCCGAGTTCCTCAAGTGTGTTAATGCATGCTTGAATAATCTGTTCTCTTCGTGCTTCGGCAATAAAAGATTGTTTGTCTTCCATCAGAACCTCCACCGTCATTAAATTGGTCGTTTGTTTTTTATTTTGGTCGATCAATCAATTTTATTTTGCACATAAATCCAGGTTCTGTCAATAGTCAAGTGTCTATGTAGGTTACTCAGCTAAGAAAAAAAAGGAATTCCCTTAAAGGAATCCCTTCGCTATAAGAATCAGTGTTCAACTTACATCCCTTTAGTAGTAACTGGGGATGGAGCAGGGCCAGCATCTTGTGTTGGAGGTGTATTTTTCATTTTTCCTTTTGCTTTCTCGATTTCTTCCTTCTTCAAAGGTGCGCCAACCTTGAAGCCTTCAATAATTTTGCCCAGTGTCGCCGTATCAAAATCGTCTTGCGCATACAGCTCTACCGTAAAGCCATTGTTCTCCCAAATCACAATCCCATTTGCGAAGTATACCGTGGTTCCCTTGATCACTTCTTTTTTCACTTCGTCTGTGGTACTGATACCGTTTTCTCCACCCTGGGAAATCAGGAAGTTAACTGTTTTTTCGCCTTTTTCGAACTGTACTTCCGCCATGTTATTGCCATGAATGACTGTGTTGACGTACTTGTAATCTGCCAACCAAGATGGGGCTGGGAAGTTTAGCCCCAATACGGCACGAGCTTCTTTCACAGTCAGATTAGGACGTACCTGCAATTGAATCTCGCGGGAGGCATCTCCCGTTGCTTGCCCAGATGTACTTTTATCTACGGATACAGTCGGTTCCTTGTCGTATTGGACGATTTGCATATTTCCAACCTGAAAACGGGCCAGAATGGTTTCCATCATATTTTGTGCAAAAGAGGTAGTCGAGAAAACACCTGTCAAGATAGCAACAGCCATAGCACTTACGGTTACAGTTTTCCATGTATTCTTTTTCATAACGATCTCATCCCTTTTCAAAAAATTTGGTTGAATGGCTCCTGATCTCATTTTGAACATGAGACGATGGTAGATTCGGTCTTTGGAGGCTTTATCAGTAAGCTCCAGATTGGCAAGCAAGTTGGTTAGGTCAGAAAATTCATCTACATTCTTCCTATTTTTCATATTTAAAACCTCCTTTTTCCAGTTCGTGTTGCAGCTTCTTTAGACATCTGTAGAGGACTACACCGATATTTGAACCGCTGACTCCGAGCAGATCAGCAATTTCCGCGTTTTTCAAACCGGCTGCATACTTCATACCAATGATATTACGTTCCTTATCGCTTAGCTTTGACAGAGCCTTGTACAAGATTTCGTTGCTGTCATCAAGGATGACAATTTCTTCGGGAGATGACCTTGGTAAAATCATGTCCAGAATTGAATCCAGCGAGAAGGTGCCTCTTTTTTTCTGCGAGCGAAAGTAATCAGCTACAGCGTTTCTAGCAATCGCAAACATCCAAACTTCAAAATTGGACTTTTGTGGCGAGTAGCTGTTGTATTTTGATATCACTACTTCAAATACATGACTGCAAATCTCTTCCGCTTCATGGTGGTTGTTGATACGATAGCAAATATATTTGTAGACACGGCTATAGTATGCATCATAAATCGCTGTAAAACTTTCTTCTGACATGATCCCCTTTTGAAGATCACGAATGTCGCTGTGGCAGATTCCTGTATTCATTTGAGTAACCTCCAAACTGCTTATCCTCCCCCCACTTATGAGATGCAACCATTAAAGAGAAAAAAACAAATTGCGCAATTTGTTGTGGTTGTATGAGCCTCACATTAGTTAATACGGAAAACGAATCATTTTATTAACAAATTGGTTTTTATTTTTACCAATTAACTTGCGGATGGTATCCGCTTCGCTGGTATTACCCTAGCACTGATAATCAGTCTACATCATATTTTACGGGCTATAAAACAAAAAAAAGCCGCAACTACTACGCGACTTTTAAGCCATATATATTCTGTCACCCGACCAATGAAAAGGTTAACAGTTCCCCTTTTTACTACGTTCATATTGCGTTAAGGATTACTGACAAAGGATCTGCCTTGCGGTAATGTTCTACCGTTCCAACAGATCCTTTGTTCTGTTTGCAGCTTATTGTGATCTTCTTATGATTTCAATCGCTATTCGGGTTAATTTTTCAAGCCCTTCATCGGCTGGGCGAACGCTTGCTTATATTCATCGTCGGATTTAAAGGATTCTTTTTCCCGCAGCAATACGGCCCCCCATACCTTCCCGGTATCCGCTCCGATGTGCACGATGTGCAGGATAGAATTCTTCAATCCTTCATCAAAGAACTGCAGCACCTTGCCCTTCTTGTTCTGAGGATTATAACTCAAGTTCACCCCATTAAGAACCTTTACGTCCTGCCGACCGTTTAATAGTTTCATCGTTTTGCGCGCAATATCAACCTTAGATTTGTCTGGCGCCTTCGCATAGCTAACTGTTGCCTTTGTTACTTTGCCGCTTTTGCCATCAATCGTGACAGAAGTAGCGAAATTATTACCTTGCAGGATCCATGTATCCTGTCCTCTATATGCGCCTTTCACCTGCGCCATCTTCGGATCCAATTCTTTCAATTTATTCTTGCCCGTTGTCAAAATGGACATAGGTACATCCTTAAGTTCTACAACTAAGCTGAAAAGTACGATTTCTCCGGATTGAGCATTGACGACAATATTTCCGCGTTTATCTTGTAGCTCGACTTCGATGTACTCACCTTCTGGAAAATTCGGCATTCCTACCCGCGAATAATCGGCAATTTCATATACCGAATTTGGCATGGCATCTTTTATTGCCTTTTTCACCTTCGCAATGATGTCTCCGCTAACTTCGATTTTGGCCTTCGCTTGCTGGGCAAAAGCCCTTGGCAAATAAGCCGCTTCGGATAAAACTCCTATAGAGAGTGCACTTACAAGCATTACAGCGACAACTGTTTCTTCACATTCATTTCGATTCCCTCCTAAAGTTGAAATAATATAAACAAATTTTCCACAATCATGACAAAAATGTATTTCATGAAAAAGTGCGCATGTTGATCATCGTCTAAGAACCCATTCTTCTTACTTGCCTCCATGTCTATGTATACTTCATAATCGAACGATTAGATCGCTATAAAACAAAAGGGCAATCCTTCCCCTGTAATCAACTTTTCAGGGAGAGGTCTGCTCTTTTTTCTCCCTCTCCTCTGTATGCGCCTTGTTCAGCTTTTGCTGCCCCTTCGCTTCCAGCTCATTGACCGCCTCATCCGGTGTCATCTCGCGCTGCATGACCGCTTGCAAAGTTTTGTCCAACAATTCACTGAACGGCGAGTAGAAATCTTCCGGCACATGTTTGTTGCCGTACCCTACCCAGAATCCCAAGCTCCCTTCAGCAGGCGAAGATTCCGTAGATGTCGTGGGCTTCAACATATAGAATGGTTCTGTGCTTCTGCCCTCCAATTCCTTGAAAAATCGGTTTTTCGTCGGCAAAGTAGATATCGGATTGCGGGAAGCAACCTTCTCCATGCTCGATCCATTGACGAATTGGACGAACTCCCAGGCAGCCCGCTTGTTCGGGGATTCCGCCATTACCGCAAAAATTTCCGACAAGCGCACCTTGGAGGACTCGTCAGGTCTTGCTAGGTCGATCGGTACCGTAACGATATCCCAATTGATAGAGCTCAATTTTTTATCACGCAGAGGGGCATACCGCAGCTCTTTGGCGAACCAAGGGCCATCCATGACCATGGCCGCCTTCCCCTGAAGGAACAGATTGTTCATTCCTTCTACTTGTCCGGGCGGATAATTCCGCACCGCATCCGTTGCCATCCGAATGGCTTGCTTCCACCCGTCGGATCGGATGCGCATCTTCTCTCCCTTCGCATCAACGACTTGAAGGGAAGAAGTCGATGCGATATTTATCAATAATTCGGAAGGCCTTTGAAACAAACCGTAAATTTCGTTATTGCCAGTTCTCATATCGTCAAAGCGCTTGGATAAAGACAGCACTTCCTGCCAGCTCATCTTGTTGCGCGGCAGTTCGATGTTGTACGCTTGGAACAAGTCACGATTGTAATAAATCACTTGATTATAAAAATAAGGGGATAGCCCGTACAGCTTCCCTCTTCCTTTCGTACGAATCATATCGATCAGGCCCGGCATGTAGCCTTCCAGGTCGAATTTTTCTTGTGCAATAATGTCATCCAACGCATAGAGCTTTCCTTGCTGCGCATACGATTCGAACATATGCTCACTCAGCAGCACGACGTCCGGCTTGTGCTTGTCCAGCAGTTTTTCCATATCTGCTGCCGTATCCGCCTCAGCAGTGCTAATGATTTCAACCTCAACATTGGGGAATTTAACATTGAAATAATTTCCGTAATCGCGGTAGAACGATTCCTCACTGTAATAAGTCACTTTTATTTTCCCCTTGTCCTCATCCAATGGATCCAATACCGACTTTTCCAAAAAACATCCCGTTAATACAGACAACATGCTCAGCAGCAATATGCCCAACCTCCATCTTTTACTCAAGTCTTTCTCTCCTCCATGTCTTTGTTCTTTTGTGGCTCCATTATGTCATGCCCTCCTTGCTGCATATGCGAAGAAAATTACCGGACGGTCGCTGGGTATAGTTACATGCTCCCTCTACGGCTCTGTTTAAACAGCTTTATCGTGTTATAAATTTTCGCTTTGATAGTGTTGAGCGGCATTTCCGTCATCTCCGTAATTTCTTCTACCGTATATCCTTCTACATACTTCAGTTGAATAAGCAATCGCGTAACTGGCGACTGTTGTTTCATAAAGGCTTGCAACTCCAAATTCTCTTCTGTCGTTTGGCGTTTCACAAGTCCCTTAACTTCTTCATCATCGATGTAGACGCTTAATTTACTATTGAGCAAATAGGATTTGCATTTATTAACCACAATCCGATTGAACCAAATATTGAATTTTTCCGGATTATCAAGATTTTGGATATTAATAACGGCTTCTTCCACAGCATCACATATCGCGTCCATGCTGGCGGCTTCATCGAGTAAACAGCTATTAGCAATTCGGTACGATTCGTCTTGAATTTGTTGTATTACAAACGCAAAGCTGTTCTTATCGCCCCGCTGCGCACGGTCAATCATCATCTTCTGAACCATAGTTTCTCCTTGGCAACGAGGCATGAGTGCTCACAATAAATTTGGAATCTGCAACTATCACAGCGGCTGCAATCCCCCTGATCCAAGTTTTTTTCTTTTTATGGATTGCATCTATATCAGCTTTCTTAACTCTACAAAGTTACCCTATTTATTAAGTTAATGGTAGTTTTCTACCTTTCCAACAGATCCTTTGTTCTGTTTGCAGCTTATTGTGATCTTTTTATGATTTCGTCGTTCTGAGATTTAATTTTTCAGGCCCTTCATCGGCTGCTGCTCGAATGTATGGAATGTCCCTTTTGGATTGACAAGCGCGATAACGGTCGGCTGTCCTTGCTTCGTGAACGTATAGCGGTCGAGCTGTATCACTACCTTCGATCCCTTCAAATCAACGCCAAATAGCTGCTTTACCGTCGGCGCGGCCTTGGCTATCGCCTGTTCGGACGTGAGTATCGGCTGGGCGAACGTTCGCTTATATTCATCGTCGGATTTATAGGATTCTTCTTCTCGAAGCAATACGGCCCCCCATATCTTCCCGGTATCGGCTCCGATGTGGAGGATACATATCTTCAATTCTGCATCAATGAACTCTAGCACCTTGCCCTCCTTGTTCTGAGGATTATGATTCAAGTTCACCCCATTAAGTACCTTTACGTCCTGCCCGCCGTTTAATAGTTTCATCGTTTTGCGAGCAATATCAACCTTTGATTTGTCTGGCGCCTTCGCATAGCTAACTGTTGCCTTTGTTACTTTGCCGCTTTTGCCATCAATCGTGACAGAAGCGAAATTCTGACCTTGCAGGATCCATGTATCCTGTCCTCTATATGCGCCTTTCACCTGTGCCATCTTCGGATCCAATTCTTTCAATTTATTCTTGCCCGTTGTCAAAATGGACATAGGTACATCCTTAAGATCTGCAACTAAGCTGAAAGATACGATTTCTCTAGATTGCGAATTGACGACAATGTCTCCGCGTTTATCCTTAAGCTTGAACATAATGTACTCCCCATCAGACAGATTCGGCATTCCTACCCGCGAATAATCGGCAATCTCATAAACCGAATTTGGCATGGCATCTTTTATTGCCTTTTTCACCTTCGCAATGATGTCTTCGCTAACTTCGATTTTGGCCTTCGATTGTTGGGCAAAAGCCCTTGGCAAATAAGCCGCTTCGGATAAAACTCCTATAGAGAGTGCACTTACAAGCATTACAGCGACAACTGTTTTCTTCACATTCATTTCGATTCCCTCCTAAAGTTGAAATACTATAATGTATACTTCATAATCGAACGATTGGATCGCTATAAGACAAAAGGGCAACCTTTGTTATTCACTTGAAAGAGAACGTCAGAATACAGAAGGTTCCCCTGTAATCAACTTTTCAGGGAGAGGTCTGCTCTTTTTTCTCCCTCTCCTCTGTATGCGCCTTGTTCAGCATTTGCTGCCCCTTCGCTTCCAGCTCATTGACCGCCTCATCCGGCGTCATCTCGCGCTGCATGACCGCTTGCAAAGTTTTGTCCAACAATTCACTGAACGGTGAGTAGAAGTCTTCCGGCACATGTTTGTTGCCGTACCCTACCCAGAATCCCAAGCTCCCTTCAACAGGCGAAGATTCCGTAGATGACTTGGGTTTCAACATATAGAACGGTTCTGTTCTCCTGCCCTCCAATTCCTTGAAAAATTGGTTTCTCGTCGGCAAAGTAGATATCGGATTGCGGGAAGCAACCTTCTCCATGCTCGTTCCATTGACGAATTGGACGAACTCCCAGGCAGCCCGCTTGTTCGCGGAGTCCGCCATTACCGCAAAAATTTCCGACAAGCGCACCTTGGAGGACTCGTCAGGTCTTGTTAGATCGATCGGTACCGTAACGATATCCCAATTGATAGAGCTCAATTTTTTATCGCGCAGAGGGGCACGCCGCAGCTCTTTGGCGAACCAAGGGCCATCCATGACCATGGCCGCCTTCCCCTGAAGGAACAGATTGTTCATTCCTTCTACTTGTCCGGGCGGATAATTCCACACCGCATCCGTTGCCATCCGAATGGCTTGCTTCCACCCGTCGGATCGGATGCGCATCTTCGCTCCCTTCGCATCAACGACTTGAAGGGAAGAAGTCGATGCAATATTTATCAATAATTCGGAAGGCCTTTGATACAAACCGTAAATTTCGTTATTGCCAGTTCTCATATCGTCAAAGCGCTTGGATAAAGACAGCACTTCCTGCCAGCTCATCTTGTTGCGCGGCAGTTCGATGTTGTACGCTTGGAACAAGTCACGATTGTAATAAATCACTTGATTATAAAAATAAGGGGATAGCCCGTACAGCTTCCCTCTTCCTTTCGTACGAATCATATCGATCAGGCCCGGCATGTAGCCTTCCAGGTCGAATTTTTCTTGTGCAATAATGTCATCCAACGCATAGAGCTTTCCTTGCTGCGCATACGATTCGAACATATGCTCACTCAGCAGCACGACGTCCGGCTTGTGCTTGTCCAGCAGTTTTTCCATATCTGCTGCCGTATCCGCCTCAGCAGTGCTAATGATTTCAACCTCAACATTGGGGAATTTAACATTGAAATAATTTCCGTAATCGCGGTAGAACGATTCCTCACTGTAATAAGTCACTTTTATTTTCCCCTTGTCCTCATCCAATGGATCCAATACCGACTTTTCCAAAAAACATCCCGTTAATACAGACAACATGCTCAGCAGCAATATGCCCAACCTCCATCTTTTACTCAAGTCTTTCTCTCCTCCATGTCTTTGTTCTTTTGTGGCTCCATTATGTCATGCCCTCCTTGCTGCATATGCGAAGAAAATTACCGGACGGTCGCTGGGTATAGTTACATGCTCCCTCTACGGCTCTGTTTAAACAGCTTTATCGTGTTATAAATTTTCGCTTTGATAGTGTTGAGCGGCATTTCCGTCATCTCCGTAATTTCTTCTACCGTATATCCTTCTACATACTTCAGTTGAATAAGCAATCGCGTAACTGGCGACTGTTGTTTCATAAAGGCTTGCAACTCCAAATTCTCTTCTGTCGTTTGGCGTTTCACAAGTCCCTTAACTTCTTCATCATCGATGTAGACGCTTAATTTACTATTGAGCAAATAGGATTTGCATTTATTAACCACAATCCGATTGAACCAAATATTGAATTTTTCCGGATTATCAAGATTTTGGATATTAATAACGGCTTCTTCCACAGCATCACATATCGCGTCCATGCTGGCGGCTTCATCGAGTAAACAGCTATTAGCAATTCGGTACGATTCGTCTTGAATTTGTTGTATTACAAACGCAAAGCTGTTCTTATCGCCCCGCTGCGCACGGTCAATCATCATCTTCTGAACCATAGTTTCTCCTTGGCAACGAGGCATGAGTGCTCACAATAAATTTGGAATCTGCAACTATCACAGCGGCTGCAATCCCCCTGATCCAAGTTTTTTTCTTTTTATGGATTGCATCTATATCAGCTTTCTTAACTCTACAAAGTTACCCTATTTATTAAGTTAATGGTAGTTTTCTACCTTTCCAACAGATCCTTTGTTCTGTTTGCAGCTTATTGTGATCTTTTTATGATTTCGTCGTTCTGAGATTTAATTTTTCAGGCCCTTCATCGGCTGCTGCTCGAATGTATGGAATGTCCCTTTTGGATTGACAAGCGCGATAACGGTCGGCTGTCCTTGCTTCGTGAACGTATAGCGGTCGAGCTGTATCACTACCTTCGATCCCTTCAAATCAACGCCAAATAGCTGCTTTACCGTCGGCGCGGCCTTGGCTATCGCCTGTTCGGACGTGAGTATCGGCTGGGCGAACGTTCGCTTATATTCATCGTCGGATTTATAGGATTCTTCTTCTCGAAGCAATACGGCCCCCCATATCTTCCCGGTATCGGCTCCGATGTGGAGGATACATATCTTCAATTCTGCATCAATGAACTCTAGCACCTTGCCCTCCTTGTTCTGAGGATTATGATTCAAGTTCACCCCATTAAGTACCTTTACGTCCTGCCCGCCGTTTAATAGTTTCATCGTTTTGCGAGCAATATCAACCTTTGATTTGTCTGGCGCCTTCGCATAGCTAACTGTTGCCTTTGTTACTTTGCCGCTTTTGCCATCAATCGTGACAGAAGCGAAATTCTGACCTTGCAGGATCCATGTATCCTGTCCTCTATATGCGCCTTTCACCTGCGCCATCTTCGGATCCAATTCTTTCAATTTATTCTTGCCCGTTGTCAAAATGGACGAAGGTACATCCTTAAGATCTGCAACTAAGCTGAAAAGCACGATTTCTCCGGATTGCGCATTAACGACAATGTTTCCGCGTTTATCTTGCAGCTCGAAATCGATGTACTCACCTTCCGGAAAATTCGGCATTCCTACCCGCGAATAATCGGCAATTTCATATATCGAATTTGGCATGGCATCCTTTATTGCCTTTTTCACCTTTGCAATGATGTCTTCGCTAACCTCGATTTTGGCCTTCGCTTGCTGGGCAAAAGCCCTTGGCAAATGAGCCTCATCGGATAAAACTCCTGCTGATAGTGCACATACAAGCATTGCAGCGACAACTGTTTTCTTCACATTCATTTCGCTTCCCTCCTAAAATGCGCCAAACCTATAGTGACTTACTTGTCTTCCTTCTGCAATGGCAATGGTACTTTCCAATTCAGCTCATAGCTCTTTTCTGCCAATTCTGAAGTAAGACTAAGCTTTTGAGGGAGTTTTTTCATGTCATAGCTTTGCAATTTCATTCGGATATGGTTTCTGCCTTGTTCATCCTTCCCTATCATTTTAAAGTCTCCACCTGTTACATCGTATACTTTGCCCGTTTCATCCTTTATCGTCCAACCAAAACGATTAATAATTTTATCTGCGTCATCATTCATTAAAATCGTATCTGCTATTTTAATATAGGATATATCCTCTAAATAAGCCTCTAGTAAAATAGTAGCGTGCTTCTCATTCTTTGGAGATGCTTCATTTAATGGTTCGTCAAAGGTTACAGACTTGATCTCAATCGTTTGGCCATGCTTATCTACTCGTACAGGTTTTTCGGCAAGCTGTTTCGGCTCAAATGATACGCCTAGCTCATACGGTTCTGTTTTTACTAAAGAATCCAATACTAGCGTATATTGATGATCAGGAGACAATGGAGCAAATCCATACTGCCGATTCGAATGACCGTATTCTCCCACGGCCTTTTGTGGAGTATCCAGTGCCCTAGTTAAATCATTTACTTCTTCTCCTTTTTCATTTTCAACATGGAAATTCAGTTTAAAATCATCATAGCGAACATAAGGATCAGCTGAATCTACTTTTCCTTTCACTTGTTTGCTTTCCTCTACTAATCTTTTCTTTGCCTCTTCCGTCCATTTCGTTTCATAATCCACAAGAGCAGCAGTTGGTGAATGCATAATGCTGTTTAGTTTGATTTGCAATCCCTGTGGCGTGGTATACGTCTTATTGATTGGCAGCACCTGAGAAGCCTTCGTTGTTTTTTCTAAATCAAAAGGAATCTTTAAGGCCCAATTGCCCTCAACAGAGTCGATCTGATTTCCCTCGAACTGTAATACAAGGTTCTGTTCTTCTGTTTCCCCGGGTTTTTTTAGAGTGACATATCCGTAATTTTCGCGGTTTTGTAACCCATACGTTTTCGTTTCTTTAATTATATTCCCTTTCGAATCTGTTACCTCTACATTACTTATGTGAAGCTTATCCGGTTGAATAAAGTTCTTTTGCTGATCCTTGATCGAATAAACAGCCACAATTCTCATTGGATCAGCCAATATCTCCTCTATTTCAAGAGTATAGCCCTGATCAGTCACAGAGGCATTTACGTTCTGTGAAAAACCCTCCTGTACTGCATATTGCAGTTCTTTATCAGAACCATCAAATAGCGATTTAACATAGGCCGCGAAGGTAGGACTCACCGATATCGTTAAAAGCAAAGCGCAGCTAATGGAGACGGGAAGTACCACGGCGCCTACGCCTAGTAAACGCGATCTTTTTCTTTTATAGGCTACCACTTGGTCAGGCATCACAAAATTAGGCTGATCCAATTCTCCAGCTACCTTTTTTAGAGTTTGTGTAATCTGTTTGTCAAGATTAGTCATGCATGATCACTCCCATCTCGGTAATTACCTCTGTTTCTTGCTTAACTTGTATTTTTTCAGCAATTAACTTTCTGGCCTTATGCAGTCTTGATTTTACCGTTCCCTCAAACACACCAAGGATTTTTGCAATTTCAGCTATACTAAACTCCTCATAATAGTAAAGAATAACGGCAGAGCGATGCTTCGGCGTCATCAACTGAATCGCTTGCCAAATCTGTTGCTCTTTCTCCCTTTGCAGAATACTCTCCAATGGGTTTTGCCCAGGGTCAATAGAGTCCATATATTCTTCTGTATTTTTCTTTCTACGCACCACATTAAGTGCACGATGTGTCACAATTTTCATAAACCAAGCTCGAAACGATGTCCCTTTTCGTTCATCATATCGATAAAGGGATTGATACGCTTCCCATAGCGCTTCTTGTACGGCATCCTGAGCGAGATGGTAATCATGGACGATCAAAAATGCGACTCGAAACGCACTAGTTAAATGTGGTTGAACAAGTGTTCCAAAATCGACTGAACCTCCCTCCTTCGGTATTGGAAAATGATGATTTTGTTTCACTTAGAAGACCTCCTCGTTTTTCCCTTTCACTTCTTATTCACTAGTTCTCGTATTTTGGTTCATAAATAGAGAAAAAAACTTTTCCCTCACTTGGGTGAACTGGTTGATGATCAAATTGACAGAGCTTTTTTACCTCTGTAATTAACTCTGGGAAATACAAAAAAAAGAGCCGCAACCGCGACTCAAACAAGTCAACTGAAAAAACTGCCAGCAAATATGGTTCCATATACGTAAATCAAACCGGTTCCAGGATATACCCCTCAGGCAGAGATAGCTCAGCCTGGACATACTGTCCGCGTTTCAGTGTGTATCTGTGTCTCATTCGGATTGTCCTCTAGAAATGTAATGACCAGCCCACAACCTTATTATAATTAATATATTAATGTAAAAGTCAACTTCTCTAATGCGCTCTTACCATGCTGGTCTTGTATAATCCACTCTTCAGAATGTACTATCTTGTCTATTGAGCATGAAATGGATGGAAGATTTTACGTGGATTTGTCCATAGGAAAGTGATACGTTATTTTGAGACCAATCGCGCAAAATCTTCATTTTCGATATGTGTTAATAGGAGAATGCGCAAGTCAGGATCTACGTGTAAATCATATTATTTATACTTGGGGAGGGCTTTGACATGGACAAAAATTCTGCTACTAGAACAAACATTATTGGCGCTGGCGAGGTTGGCAGTGCCATCTCGGTCGACATGGACAAGAATTCTGTGTATAAAACAAACAGCTTCTATTGGAATACAAAAGGAAGCGACTTCTTAGGAGCAATCGTGCTTCCTTTATATGGAGCATTTGTCTCCGAAGAAAAATGCCAGCTTTTTGGTGATGTCTCAGGGAAAAAGATGCTGGAGATAGGCTGTGGAAACGGTCAATCCTTGCAATATCACGGGGAACGCAAAGCAGCTGAACTATGGGCAATGGATATATCAGAAAAACAAATCGAAAAAGCAAAACAGCACTTGACGGAATGCGGCTTGTCAGCAAAATTTATTTGCTCGCCCATGGAAGAAGAATGTGGCATTTCAATGGATTATTTTGACTTTGTTTATTCCGTTTATGCCATAGGCTGGACCACCGACCTTGAGGGTACGTTTAGCAGGATCGCTTCATACCTAAAAAAAGACGGTGTATTTATTTTCAGTTGGTCTCACCCTATCCACAAATGTGTTTCCGCAGAAAATAATATCCTTGCTTTTAAAAAATGTTATTTCGATGAATCTTGGTATTCGGTATCTCTTGATGAAAATGAGCTAACATTATCGGATCGTAAACTGTCAACCTATGTGAATGCATTGGCAAAAGCGGGATTTGTAATTGAGGAAATGATTGAGGAATCTGATGATGAAATTCTGCAATCACAGGACGAAGACAACGAATTTGCGAAAAAAGCGAAGATGCTTCCTGTAACTTTTGTAATCAAAGCTAGAAAACGATAATAGTAGAGTGAAGCGAAGTAATATTAATCCATTTATTTGCGGGTGGTGACAGCTACGCTGGTACTACCCCTATTACATATGAAAGACTGTTACATGTGCCTAATTAACGGCATCAGACCGCGTCTTTCTTCAAATAACCCGCATGAACCCACACGTGCCTGAATAGCAAGAATACCGCTTAGATCGCTCTAAACGGTATTTTGCAGCTTCACTTATTTAGAGGTCTTCGGAGACGCTCCCGTGCCCTTGCCTCCTCCGAATCGATTCCCGCCTGGCGTTCCTCTCCCCATATTGCCCAGCTTCGACAAATCAACAGATGATGCGTCGATCAGCTTGCTGGAGTCCCTTTTTTGTCCTTCCGTTGTTGACGGAATTTCTCCGCTTAGCTGTCCTTGAATGCTATCCGCTCGCAATGTTCCCAGTTTAGTCAACTCGGCAACAGCTTGCTTATACGCTTCGAAAGTCGTAAAGGAACTAGGGTCATTCTTTACATGATCCGAAATGAGTTGATCGAGATTAGCAACTGTTTGTTCGAATTTGCCATTCGCAAAATATCCATCAATAATCTGTTGCAAATAGGTATGATACTTTTCTTTATATTCCGGAACCTCTAACAGCTTGCCAAGCAACGGACGTTCTTCAAGACTGACACCTGACACCGGCGTGTCGATTGCAAGATTGACGACATCCGATGCTGCGCCTCCCTGGAAACCGCCGAAGGCTAGATTGTAATCCCAAGGCAATATACTGATCTTTCCGTCATTTTCATAGAGATAATAATTGTGGCCCATGGTGGACGTATAGCTATCCATGTTGACGACAGCATTATGGGCTGCAAAATATTTCAATACCGCATCAACATCCACATAGGTGTCCAAATCAGTCCCGTCATTCAAATGCTTTAGTGCAGTAATGACTCGCTGATGATCCTTTTCGGTTGTCTTTGTTTTGGCATTATCAAAAATAGCGGAATAGCTGCTGATGGCATCATCGCTATACACCAGAGAAACACCGTTCTGCGCGCCATTCATGCCTCCCGGGAATCCCCGACCGCCGTTATCCCCATTAAGGAACTGCATGTCAGCTGACGGTTGCTTGCCTTCTGGGAGCTGCATGTCTGCCGGTGGTTCCTTGCCTTCCGGGAATTGCATGTCTTCTGGCGGCTGCATATTCTCAGGTGCTTTGCCGTTTTCCGGCGGACGGCCCCCAAATTCCCCCTTCTTACCCATGTTCCCATCATTGTTAGGCTTGTAAAGCTCACCCTCGCCTTCTTTCGTTCTATCGAGATAACTGCTTTCCAGCACTTCAACGGCTAAATAGAATCCCCATGCCTTTCCATTCACTTGAATATCGGCAAACGCATACAAAGGTGCATCAACACCGATCGCACTCATAATGTCGTAACTGAGGTATTCCTTCAAATAGCTATTATCGTCATCCATATTATTAATGACGATTTTATCGAGTCCGAGCCATGTTTGACCATCCACGTACTTATCAAACTTGATTTTGAAGCTGTATCGGTCTGTCTTGTCGTTGTTTACGATCTTTCTTAAGCTGGAATTCCCTTTCGGGCGAATGCCTACATTTTTGATCGTTGTGCCGTTGATCGTAACATCAGCGGGGATATATTCCTCTTCTGATGCATTGTCCAGCATCTCCTGCCATTTGGTTTCGTCCACGTTGATGGAAAAAGTCATAATTTTAGTCTTGTCCATCTCGTTCACATAACCTAGCGTATTCGATTGCGTAGCTGTAGCTGCAGGCGCTGTCGATGCTGTATTTGCGGTTCCATTCTCACCTTCACCGCAAGCCGATACGGTCAACGCCAGACATAATATAGCAGCAGCGACCTTCCTTTTTGAGTTCCCATGTATTTTCATCGTCGTACAACCCTTTCGACATTAATTTAGTTGTCTGTATTTACACCAGGAACCAGCGTTAGCGAAAGATCCAAATTGCCGTTTCTGCACCGGATCGCATCGAGAAACGCCTTCTGATTAATAGAATCGTTAAGCGTTACGTTATATACCAGCTCGTACAAACTCCCAAGCTCGGCCGTTCGAATCTTCTTCAACTCATATCCTACGCCGAATCGTGCAAACACTTCGGTGAATGCTTCTTCGTAGACCAAATTTTCTGGAATGGTGACTTTAAGCAGTTTATACGTCCTCTTATTTGCCGCAAAATTGAACCGGCTAAGCAAGATCATGAGCAAGCACAGGATCACCGTAAATAATACGGCGTAACCGAGCATTCCGACACCGCATGCAAGTCCTGCCGCCATCGTAAACAGCACATACGCGATGTCTCTCGGATCGCCGGGCGCGCTTCTGAATCGGATAATGGAGAAGGCTCCGGCAAGGCTGAATGCTCTCGCAATATTGTTACCGATCAAGAGGATAATCATGGCGACGATAACAGGCAAAATAATCATCGTTAAGGTGAAATTTTGTGAAAAACCATTCGGGTTCGTTTTCATATAGGTGACACTGATGAGACCTCCGAGCACAATAGCTATCATAATGGTCATGATGGCGCTCGAAAAACTAAAGGTCGTACTCGTCAACGTTTCATTAAACAAGGAATCAAGCATATAGGACACTCTCCCTTTCTGTGTTCGTGGATTTCATCATTTTTTTGTACTCATTGCCGTATTTGGAGAAGCTCGTTCGGTACAACCCGTGCTCGGAAAGCAATTTGGACAGCCAGAGCGGTATCGTCTTCTCTGCTTTAACTTCCATCAGCCACTTCCCATCCTCGATGAGCGGCTCTCCAAAATCGCCCTGCTCCATATGGAGCGCGTATCGTCGGCTTCTGATATTCGTATCGAATGTAATTCGCAAATCCCGGCTATCTCTGGAGAACAACGCTTTGCGTTCATAAGCCAAATACACTTTCGGCTGCAAGTCATACCGCTGTAGCAAGTATCCAATCTCCTCAAGCACCTGCTTATTCATATAAGTCCTATATTCCGGGGCGATCCCAGTGCGGACAAACTCATACGCCTCTTGAAGCTTCAGTGCCGTCCTTCTTTTATTCACCAATCCAAATACTTTTTTCTTCATTTCCAAGTACACTTTCGTTTCTTCATTCGGGACGCCGTAAGCACGCAAGCGAAGCTTCTCCTTGTACTTCGGCTTCGCCAAGCTGTTGCGGATCAGCGAATCATGCTCGGTGTCGAAATACAGATTTGTGATGGCATAAAATTCGTGTTTCTTGTTGTAATCGTCGAGCTCCATAAAGGCAAGCAGATCGTTATAAAATAACCGGTATGCTGCATCATTGAGTAAATATTTGTTCTCATATCGGTTGAACACTTCAATGGCCATCTGTTGCATCCTCCTTCTTGAATCGTTGTTGTCGGGCCTCATGACAATAGGTTAGCTGGCAAACCTTTAGCGAATCTTAAATGGATAAATGGATGCATTAAGGTTCATTCAAGGTTCGTATGCTACAATTGCGGAAATAATCAACAAGACAGCGAATGCAAAGGGAGGTAGTTTCATGCGAATATTAGTCGTTGAGGATGAGGTGCATTTAGCTGAAGCCTTATCTCAAATATTGAAAAAGCAAAATTACTCCGTCGATGTCGTTCATAATGGCACTAACGGGTTCGACTACGCGCTAAGCGGCATCTACGATCTGCTCTTACTCGACATCATGATGCCTGAAATGGACGGAATTAGCGTGCTCAAAAAGCTCAGAAGCAAAGGGGTATCTACTCCCGTTATTTTGTTGACTGCTAAAAATGATATATCAGATAAAGTAGCGGGGCTTGATTATGGTGCGGACGATTATATCGCGAAGCCTTTTTCGACAGAAGAGCTGCTTGCCCGAATTCGTGCCGCTTTACGGCGCAAGGGAGAAGTGATTCCGGAGGATGGTTTGAAGTTCGGGGATATTGAATTGAATATGGCCCAGTTGAAGCTGACCGTGCAAGGTAAGGATATGAAGATGAATTTAAAGGAAAGTGAACTGCTCGAACTGCTTCTTACACGGAAGCAGGCGATAACCTCGAAAGAACAAATTATCGAGAAGTTGTGGGGCTTCGATTCCGAGGCGGACTATAACAATGCGGAAGTATACATTTCCTTTTTGCGAAAGAAGCTTGCCTTCCTGCAATCAGCAGTGCGGATCAATACCATTAGAGGTGTAGGCTATATGCTAGAGGTGGGTGAATAATGTTCAAAAAGCTCAAAAACCGGTTCTTATTTTTGAACCTGGTTATTATTTCGGTTATGATGCTTGCATCCTTCGCTACGATATACACGATTACTTATCATGATGTGCGGCGCAATATCGACATGGAGCTGCGCAAAATATCGGATTTTTATCGAAAGCCAAGAGGCAATTTCGATGCTCAGCCTCCTGACCAGAATCAGCCCCGTAAACCGATTCCGGAGGGCTCGCCACACAGGCCGGGGCCGGATGCCGGTATCGAGCCGCCAGAACGATCCGTCGCTTTTATGATCCAAACAGATCGCGATTGGAATATGAAATCCAGCGACTCTTGGTTTACTATAGACCGCGACCTTTACGCGCAGGCGCTTGAGAAAGCGAAGGACGAAAAAACCAACAATGCAGGTCAATTCAAGCTGAGTGGGAACGATTGGGCTTTCATCATACAGCCGATTGAAGACGGGTATTTACTCGTATTTCTGGATGTAACCGCCCGCCAAGGCATCCTGACCAATTTAATTTATACCTTTCTCACTGTAGGGCTCGTCATGCTCATTGTCATCTACTTTATTAGTCGTTTTTTTGCGACCCGCTCCATCGCTCCAGTCAAAGATGCATTTGAGAAGCAAAAACAATTCATTGCCGACGCTTCCCATGAGCTAAAGTCGCCGCTCGCCGTCATTCAGACGAACACCGATGTGCTGCTGGCGAACCCCGAGGATACCATCGGTAATCAAGCCAAGTGGCTGCACTATATTAAGCTTGAGACGGATCGCATGGCGAAGCTGACGAACGATCTACTGTACTTGACCGAGATGGAAAGCACCCGCTTCACCATGCTCCATATGCCATTCAATATGAGTGAAGCAGTGGAAACGATCCTGCTCACGATGGAAGCCGTAATTTTCGAGAAGCAGTTGCAATTGGACTATGACATCGAGCCCGATCTGATGGTGCATGGCAGTAGTGAACAGATTAAGCAGGTCGTTTTCATTTTGCTTGATAACGCCATCAAGTATACGTATCCGAACGGCTCTCTAACTATTTCCCTGAAAACACAGCATCATGATGTCGTTCTTACGGTGTCCAATACAGGAGAAGGTATTGCACCTGAGCATCTATCTCGGATTTTTGATCGCTTCTATCGTACCGATGCGTCGAGATCGCGCCAGCGGGGCGGCTACGGGCTTGGCCTGGCAATCGCAAAATCTATCGTTGAGCAGCATAGAGGAAAACTTTACGGCAAAAGTTCGGTAGGCGCGACGACGTCATTTTATTTGCATCTCACAAGATTGGAAAGTCGTTAAATAATATGCCACAGCGCAACAGGCCACCGATTGATCGGCGGCCTGTTCTACGTTGTTGTTATTAGTGAATGACTCAAGGTAACCTTCTGATAGCTTCGTGGTGACCCCATTTCATGCATTCGGCCTATTTACGTCCTGAAAAATCAACGATGATTTTTTTTAATCTTTCAAGGTGTGGTTTCAACTGCCATAGCATATTTGCTTTAAACGTTATACTGCTCATCCGTTGTCAATGCCGTATTATTAATGAAATGCTTAGGAACAGCATTGTTTGTATAGCTATCGATAAATTCAACGAATGTTGATAGTTGCTCGTCGACTTCTTTCGCCTGTATCTTCACCTTGTCAATCAATTGCCGAATCTTAGCAGGATCTTCATTTTCCTTCGACTCACTGATTGCCATCAAAGTGTCAGCAAGTGGAATCGTTTCAGAAGCGTTCTTTACTAAAAAGACAAATGCCGAGTCATTCTTTTTCTGATACAGTGAATAGAGACTGTTGTATTTTTCAGATGATTGGTTTTCCAAATGTCTGTATACCGCAACGTTTATTAATACGAAAATAATAAGTATTAGTGCGTAGATTTTTATGTGCTTGGGCAAAGAGTACTTCCTTTCATTTAGGTAACATAAAAAAGCCGCGTCTACGCGACTTTCATGCATATCTGTGCTTATCACCTGACACGTTTAAATATAGAGGGTGCAGAGTTTCCTCGGCACCCTGATTTTCCTCACTAAAAAATGAAGCTAGTCCTGTTTATCCTGTTCAGATCCGGTATTATTATCAACTTGATCGCCAGCCTTATTGCCCAACGATGCGCCTACGATACCACCTACAACAGTTCCAACAGGACCCAAAGCGGAACCAACTACAGCACCTACGGCACCGCCACTCACTGTTCCTACAGTCTCTCCAGTTCCCAGACCAGCCGTGTTGTGTTTAGAATCATCGTTTCGGTTACGTTCGTTGTGTTTAGCCATCTCATTCACTCCTTGTTTTGTGATGGGAAACGCTGTTGTTGCCTGCGTATCATTCCAAAACATATCGTTCCCTAACCGTCCTAATTCGATTCACCGAGCTGGAGACGCACAACCAATAAACAAAAACATTAATGAATGCTGCTTGTGCCCGTATGAATTACAGGCACTTAGATAAGATATGAATAACGGGCAATGCCGCTAGCCATAGTGCTCTACATAATGTCATAGAACGACAAATGACCCGTATAATTCCCTATTATACGGGTCACAATTCAATCAATCTAAACGTTTTTTTTCGATTAATCATACACTAGATCGATCCTGTGCCTTCTCCTTGCATCATGGAGTTATTTTTCATCATCCCCTGAGTGTTAGAATTTCCACCTCTTTGATGACAATTGTTGTACATTTGCTCTAATTCTGAATCATTCATATTTGGATGCATCTCTTTCATGACTGGAAGCATGTCTTTAAAGGTACTTGGATTCACATCTGCCGCATAGACAGCAGTTCCGATTCCAAGAGTTAGAACAGTTGCACCAACTATCGCGATGAACTTGTTTTTCATGTTGTCACCTCCTGATGAATTACTTTTATCATACTCTTCAAATATGTTGGAATTGTGTAGATTGGTGCAAAAAAAGTGACTCCTCATGGAAGTCACTCTCTATTTCGTTTATGCTTTTTCAATCGAATTATTTGGTATATGAGATAAATGACAAAACCTAAAACAACTATCCCTATGCATGTCGTTGGTTTGAAATAATCCATTCTACTTATGAAAGTAGCTCCTTGATAATACATAGCCGAAACGGTTAAACACACCAGTCCGATCATCACAAAGAATGCGGCAATCAACCAGTCGACTTTTTTCATATCGACTCCTCCTGTATCGTCGGGAGGGCAAATTGAACCGTAAAACAAGTACCAATCCCCTTCTTACTGGTAACCTGAATGTTGCCACCCTGCAGCTCCACTAATTTCTTTACAATGGATAGTCCGAGTCCCGTACCGCCAGTTTGCCGTGATCTTGACTTCTCTGCTCGATAGAAACGTTCAAAAATGTACGGAAGCTCCTCCTCTGGAATACCAATGCCTGAATCCTTTATGGAAACAGAAACAGTATCATGAGTGTGACTCGTATGAATTCGAATTGTACCCTGTTCCGTATAACGTATCGCATTTTCCAATAGATTGATCATGATCTGTTCCATTCGCATTCCATCTCCACGGATTAGCGGAATTGAATCCGTGAGATGAACAAGCAGTGCTAATCCTTTCTCCTTTGCTTTTAAAGTTACCCTATTAACAGCCTGGTCTATAATGTCATTTACATCAACCCACTCCATGACAAGACTGACCTTACCTTCTTCCATTTTCGAGAGTTCAAACAGATCGTCAACCAGATGCTGGAGGCGAACACCTTCTTGATAAATGATGTCTAGATAACTATCCTTCTCTTCTTCAGTCTGATACAAATGGTTTTTCACCACATTGGCATATCCTTTAAGGTGCGTGATCGGAGTTCGGAGTTCGTGAGAAATGTTGGCGAAAAACTCTTGCCGTGTATCTCGATATCGCTGTAAGTCGGTTGCTAAATTATTGATCGCCTCCGCCAAATCGCCAATTTCATCTTTTCGTTGAATCTCTAATCGTGTTTCTAACTCTCCAACGGCAATTTTCTTTGTCGCTTGCTGCATAAGAATTAGGGGGCGAGAAAAGAGCTGAGCCATAATCCACGTTATTCCGATCGCAAGTAAAAAGGCTCCTGCTCCTGAAAGGAGCAGCAGATTTTGCACAGCAGCAAGAGACTTATCCATACTTAGGGTGGAAGCCATTACATAAATTGCTGAAGATACTTGATTATCGTGATAGATCGGTTGTCCAATCACCACATAACGATTGCCTAATGGATCTTGGTGTTCTAAGTTAATGGAATTCCCAGAGAAGATCTTCTTAATATCTTCTGAGTGGATAAACGATCGGTCTGAAGCACTGTGTTCACCTGTATGAAGTGTTATCTCGCCTTTAGAGTTGATATAAAACATACTTACATTTGAAAAATCTGCGAATGTCATGATCATTTCCTCTGAGGATGACTTCGTTGTTTCTGCCATCGAAATGAAATGAGAGGTCATCTCTGCGACCTCCGTTCTCATTTCCGAATGATAAAAGTTAGAGAACATCTGATAGATACTTACGCCCAGAAAGGAGATGACGATAAAGAATACCGAAATGATGATTAAACCAAGTTTCACCCCTATTCGATTTTTCCTCATCTCATTACTCCTTGGGCTGTAAATTTATATCCTACACCCCACACGGTTCCAATGGGGTTGTAGCCTAGACCTGCCCGTTGCAGTTTTTCTCGGATATTTTTTATATGGGTATCAACAGCACGAGTGTCACCGGTATATTCATAACCCCATAATTGTTCAACTAACTCTTCTCGTTGAAAAGACCGTTGCGTATTTTTCGCTAGATAAAGGAATAAATCAAACTCTTTGGGCGTAAAATCAATACTTTTTTCATGGATATAAACTTCGCGAGCTTCTACGTTTATTTTCAGATTGTGAAATTCCATGATCGTATGCTGAAACTTCTGCGATTGGTTGATCATAGAACGCCTTAACAAGGAAAATACACGCGCCACTAATTCTTCGGGTTCAAAAGGCTTTGTTAAGTAATCATCAGCTCCAATTCCAAGTCCATGTACTATATCCTTCGTATCAGAGCGAGCCGTGAGCATGAGGATAGGTATTGTTTCGGTTTCACGTATTACTTTACAAACCTCCCAACCCTCCATTCCTGGCATCATGACATCCAAAATGACAAGATCAAATGCAATCTGCCTTATGATGGACAACGCCTCATAACCAGATGAGGCTTCCTTAACCTCAAAGCCTTCCTTTAAGAGATAAATGCGCAGCAAATTACGCATATTCCATTCGTCATCTACTACAAGCACCCGAAATTCTGACATATTGCTCACCCGCTTCTTCAATCCTAATTCAAATGTTAACGATACAAACTTTTCATTTCAAGATAAGAACTCACTCTCTTGCAAAATCTGTACGTGATACTCGCTGTGATTGTATTAACCAATATCCAAATTAATTAAAGAAAATCGATTCTATCCCTCTACAAATAATCTGTCATTATGATTTCCGCAACAACTCATTTTTCATTCCTCCTCTGTACGACTATCTGTGTTCATGAACTCTCCCCATACTAAGCATCATTACAAATACATCTATTTCCCCTCCTATCCTAAAGTGCTTTTATATCTGAATTTTAAATCCAGATTGTGTAGAAAACATGTTGAAATCATCTTGAAGTCATGGAAAAGATGGTCATGAATCCAAAATCGAATTCAGAGGCGATTATCACAGTCAATTCCTTTTCACCCTCCATATAATGCCTTTGAGAGGTGACGTGACATGGCAAAAAAAGTACAGCCGATAACTATTGGAGCGAATAGCATAGCAAAGATCGGAAACCGATTTTTCCTTATTGTTGAAGTGGAGGCTAAAGCACCTGGGGTTGAAATTGACCCGGTATTTGCTGTCCGAACGACTGCCAAACAAGCTGCAAGCCTCATTCGTGCAGGCGTGATGCGGACTATCTTTCGAGATAAACCACCAAAACCGAGTGCTGGAAAAACAGTTGAGTTGAAAGGCGTATTATTTGCTAATGGTCGGATTTTTTCGGTCTTTGACGTTGAAAACTCGACAGACGTTTCTGTTTTAGTAAGAATAAACCGTAACGAAGCAAATAGACTTATCCGAGGTGGTGCACGCATCATCAAAGTAATAAGAAAACCGTTCTAAGCCTCTAATGTAGACCGCAGGAATCTTAATCATTTTAAATGAAACGAATAACAAAAAGGATAGAACCACACTGAGATCATCAGGGCTCTATCCTTTTTTAATTGATTATTTCACGCCAGCGTTCGTTAAAACGTCAACCATTTCTTGGTACCCGTGTTTTTTTGCATGTTGCAATGGTGTTACTCCACTACTATCAGCCTGATTCACGTCGGCTCCGTGCTCTATCAGCAGTTTAACGATCTCCTGATGATTTTTTCCGCCATCTCCAAGAATAATGGCTTCTAGCAGAGCGGTCCAGCCCAGGTTGTTGATATGATTCACATCTACATCAGAGTTCAGAAGCAGCTCTCGAACAATCTCGACATGTCCTCGATCAGCCGCCGGAATCAGGGCGGTACCTCCATAACGGTTGGTGATCGTCGTATCAGCGCCTGCAGCAATAGCTGCTTTCAAGAAGTCCAACTTCCCTCCCGCTCCCGCATAGAGCAGTGGATTGTCCAGTTGATTGTCTCTGATGTTAATATTGGCCCCCCGCTCGACTAGAAACGTAAACAACTGTAATTGGTTCGTGTGTATGGCAATCATAAGAGAGGTTCTTCCTCTATCATCCGTAGCGTCAATATCAGCGCCATCCGCCAGAAGTTTTGAAATGGCCTCTTTATCTCCCTCATCCGCAGCTTTCAACAAAGCACGATTCAACTTGTTCATTTCTTCGTTCACCTCTTGGGTATTTTGCTGTTCTCCGCTTGATAACAAAGAATCCATCGTTATCTCACACCCCGCAAGAGCGATAGCCAAGGTCAACAGACTAATTCCGCGCAGCAAAGCGAACATACACCGTTCCTTTCCTATTCAATAGCTTTTCTTCACCAGATGTGTTATTTGACTGTAAGTTCAACCTTAGAGGCTCCGGCCCAGTTGCCAACTGGAGTAACGGTATAGGTTGTTCCTTTTGTCAATTTTCCGTCCTGAGCAAGATCGAACACGCCTACTTCGCCCTTGCGGCTGGAATATTTATAAGTAGCGGTCAATTTATTTCCCGCCGCATCGGTCAACTCCACACTGCGGCCAGAGAACAGCTCATCCCCCGGATCCTCCGCCAAAGTAACGTCAATAGACGTTTCACTCACAGCTTCCGCTTCGACAATCTTCAGCGGTGCGATATCCTTGGCTACGAATGTCTGATTGGCGATTTCCGCCCAATCCGAAGTAACGGTATACGTAACTCCCGGTGTCAGCTCCTTACCTTCCGGCAAACGGAATTTCGGTTCTTGCTTGCCATCTGTTGATTGAGTGAACGGCACGTATTTGGCTACGATCGGTTGACCGCCTTCTGGTGTGATTGTGACTTCTCTACCTTGGCCGGAGGAAATGATTTGATAAGTTCTGCCATCTGCCTTGTTCTCCTCATCCAGCACGAATGCATTCGCTCCGCGACCGCCGCTGTATGCACTGATCACATATCCATAGTCGACGACTCCATTCGCTTTAAGAGCTTCTAACTCGAAAGTATCGTTCGAAATCTGTCTAGCTTCTGTCATGTCAAGCTTCGTTGCATTGCCTGTAAATGTACCCGCTTCTTGGCCTTTGTAGGACAAGGTATATGTCGTGCCCGGTTTTTGTACCGTGGTCGGTACGATATACGTTGCAATCGAGCCTGTTTTGAGCCGCGGCATATTACTCAAGGAAAGTCCGTCATTAAATGCAAAGTCTTCTTTTGCCTTGGCGAAGACTTCATTCTCGGCTGTCAACGGAGCGTCAAAAGTCACGATCAAGGTAATGGCATTCAGCGCACGAACACTCGTAATTTTCGCATTTGCTGAAGGAATCGCCTGGCGTGCGATATTGAGCAAGTACGCGCTCTCGCCGCGAGTGGCGTTGTTATCGGCTCCATAAAAACGTTCCATCCAGTGACTCACAGATTTCACATCACGTTTCAACGCTTTGGACACGATTTGTACGAACTCTGCGTCTGTTACGGGTCCATGTGGATTAAAGCGTCCCTCATCCGCTTGCATAATGTCTTGCGCCACCAGCTCAGCTGCATATTGGTAGTACCAAGCTTCCTGTTTTACATCCGTGAAACTCGGCAGATTAGCCCCTTTCCCTTGGAGACCAAAAGTAAGGACTACCAGTTTCGCCAACTCTGCACGAGTGACCTGGTTCTCAATCCGCATGGATCCTTTTTCATCGCCATTCATCACACGAAGCTCAGCGAGCTTGTTGACTGCCTGTTGAATGTCCTGTGCGGAAAGACTCGTTGAAGCAGCTTCTACATGCAGAGTAGTAAATGGAATGGATGCCGTTCCCAAAGCAGCTGTCAGCATCAAGACAGCCAGTTTATTCGAATATTTGTTCATTAGTAACTCCTCCTTCAGATCTTAAACAACGTAGTTGTTCGTCATAACTTCATCCTAAAGGAGAGGTGTAAACTCCCAAGAAACTTGGGATTAACCAGCTCTAACATTTTTATTAACAAATTATAAACTCGCTCACACGGAAAATCGGTATCCGGCCCCCCATATCGTTTCAATATACTGCGGGTTGGAGGGATCGGCTTCGACCTTTTCTCTCAGCCTGCGGACATGTACAGTTACGGTAGCAATATCCCCGCTGGAATCCATGCCCCATATTCGTTCAAATAACTCATTTTTGCTAAAGACACGATTCGGATGGCTTGCCAAAAACTCAAGCAGGCTAAATTCGCGAGTTGTAAATATTACTTCCTGATTTCGTACATAGACCCTGCGAGCATCTTTATCAATGAGCAAGCCGCGAATTTGAATCTGGGACTTGCGATCAGCCTCCTGTTTGCCCAATAGCCGTTCATATCTGGCCAGATGCGCCTTAGCTCTCGCTACTAACTCACTTGGACTGAATGGTTTGGTTATATAATCGTCTGCGCCAAGATTAAATGCGCGAATTTTATCAATCTCTTCTTTTTTTGCAGAGACAATTAGAATCGGCACTTCCTTGCTTTGTCTGATGTGACTGCATAATTCAAAGCCGTTCATGACAGGAAGCTGCAAATCTACAATAATCAGATCGTAGTCTCCATGCAGCGCAAGCTGTAATCCCTCGTTGCCTGAATAACACAAATCAACGAGAAAGCCATTTAGTTCAAAATAATCCCGCTGCAGCTCAGCGATCGTAGTTTCATCTTCTATGATAAGAATTCGTGCCGTCATGGGTTTGGATCACCTCTTGATTCGTCATTCGTTTCAGGGTAAAGAACAGGCTCGTGCCTATGCCAAGCTCACTGCTTACCCAAATGGAGCCCCCGTGTTCTTCTATGATTTGATTCGCAATCGCAAGCCCCAATCCGCTGCCGCCAGTAGAAGAATTGCGGGACTCCTCTGCACGATAAAAACGTTCGAAAACATGGGGCAAGGCTTCCGGTGGAATGCCCTTTCCATTATCCCGTATTTCAACGGTGATCCATATCGGGGAAACGTCTACGAAGACACGAATCATTTTTTGTTCTTTGTCCATAAAATGCTGAGCATTACTAATGATATTAAGTACGGTACGTTTCAATTTCTCCACATCGGCAAGGATCTCAATGCTTTCACTTGGACGATCCCCCCACTCAAGAAGAATTCCTTTCTCCTCCAACTCATAATACAGTTCATCAATACAATCATCTAAAAAGCCGACAATATCTACATGCTCGAAGTTGAATCGGATTTGCTTTAAATCGAGCCTGGAGTAAAGAAACAGTTCGTCTACGAGTTTATCCAGATCGGCGGCTTTGGAATAAATGATGTTCACGTACTTGTCCATTTTCTGAGGAGTATCTGCGACCCCATCTCGTATTCCTTCAATATACCCCTTTATATTCGTAATCGGCGTACGCAAATCATGAGAGATGTTGGAGATTAGCTCTTTCCGATTCTCCTCGTCTTGCAGTCGAAGCTGAACCGATTCAAGCAGTCTCTTACGCATATTTTCAAACGCTTCGTTCAATTGACCAATTTCGTCCTTTGAATGCAGATCAAGTGAAAATTGGAGATTCCCCTCCTTGATGTGATCAGCCGAGGTACGAAGCAAATCAAGAGGTTTGACGACGCTTCTGGTAATCCAGCGGTATAACAGCAAATTCGCAACCACGACGACACCGAAGAGGATAATAATGAGGATGGGCAATAACTTGCGTATCACTTCGCCAAAAGGACTTCGCTCGCGTATGACGAACACGCCGCCTTTGGCACCATCCGAAAAGCGAAAGTCGAATTTGGCATAGGCATAAAATCGTTCACCAATGTTAAAGGTATTGCGAATCTGGTTGTTGTCCAGATCATAAGGAGGCAGATTCTGATCTAATGCAGGCTGGTTAAACGTGCGCGACGCAAAGACCTGATTGCTCTCCCGGCGGACGAATAGACCAGCTCTCACGGTTTTAAGCTTGAAATCATAGTCCAGCAAGAGCTTTTCATTTTGCAATTGATCCGGTTCGTTTTTGGCAAGATATTTTAATTCGAGAAAGATCGACTCTTCTTGTTCCGTCAGCGGATTAAGCTGGTAATGGACTTTATAGAAATCCCGAATGCTGTGAATGTCGCCTGTTGCCGCGGTCGTGAACAGACTGGCAATCACGAAAAAGACAGAAAGGCTAATGATAAGCATAGCTGTATAAGACAGCAGTAGTTTGACTCTAATTGACATACCTCACCTCAGCCCTTTTTTGACAATGAACGCCCTATTCATCATTATTATAGTAAGAATCGAGTACGAACGTCATCGTACATGCAAACTAGAAAGAATCGATAAGCATTGGGCATGTTGCACAATGGATTGTGTTCAAAGTATGTCTAAGGAGTTGAGCCAGGGTGCTGACAATAAAGGATCTGTTTAAAATAAATGCCTTAGATGGCCTGAAATTGGTTGCCGGGGAAAAGGGAATACACAACGTGATTTCACTTGTGAATATTATAGAAAACCCAGATAAATTCGACTGGCTATCCTCCAATGAACTGCTTTTGTCTACAGGTTATATATTCAAAGACAACAAGGACTTGCAAAATAGAATCATCAAAGAGCTTGCCGAAATAAACTGTTCTGGACTCGTCATTAAAACGAAGCGATACTTGGATCACATTCCGGAGAATATGATCCATTTGGCGAATACATATGGCCTGCCACTGATCGAATTGCCATTTGAATATACATTATCCAAGGTCATTGCGATCATTAATGAAAAAGCATCTGGGACATACGATTTGTTGAACCGAAGAACGGTGGACATGCATAATACGTTATTTCGAATTGCACTAGAAGGAGGAGGCATCGAGCGCATCTCTTCCATGTTATCCGAAACCATACACAATCCCATCCTATTTTTCGATAGAGATTGGAAGTTACTGCACTATGATGACCTTGCAGCAAACGATCTGGCTTTGTCCAATTGCTTTGATCTCGTAATAAACAAGCCTATCTTCAATCAAGACTTCATTGAATCCATCCCCCAGCCTATGAATCAGATGAAAAAATCAATAAAACGCATCTATCACTTGGATGGTTTCCAAGTAAAATGTCGCATCCTTCCCATTTTTGTGGCAGACGAATTGTATGGTTATATCGTGGTTTGGCAGACCGTACGTGAGCTAACGGAGTTTGACTATATTGCCTTGGAGCAGGCATCCACAATCGTGGCCCTTGAAATGATCAAAGCAAAAGAAATCGAAGAAGTGAAATTAAAAATAAGGGACGACTTTCTCGATGATTTGATTACAGGAAAAATAACAATCAGCGAAACGGTTGAAACCCAATGCAATTTGCACGGACTTCATACGAGCTATCATTATTATTGTACGATCATTCATATCGAGTCCGATGAAGGAGAAGCAAGCGAGGATTGGGTGGCCAGGAAAAATCGACTGGAACATACAGCAAGAAGATGTGTCGAGTTGGTCTATAATCACGCAAGCGCAGCCAATGGAGAAGTCACCTGTTTTTATAGAAACAATCGCATCATCATCTTAATTGGACAGAATGAGAAGCGACTGCCTGTTTCCGAAGCTAAGAATTTTGCAAATCACATATACGAAGCGCTATGCAAACAATTCGTGAATACTTCCTTTTTCATTGGTATAGGCAGGCAGTACGACTCCATTATATCTCTTCACAAAAGTTATGCTGAAGCGAATGAAGCGATCAGGCTGATGCAGAGATTTGGTCATAAAGAAGGAATGGCTCATTTCGAAGACCATTCCGTCTATCACTTCTTAGACTCCAATATTAAGGAGATGGAATTAGAAGCTTTCTTTACTCAAAGTCTTGGTAAGGTTTATGAACATGACCAGCTGCACGGAACGAGGTATATCGTAACGTTAGAGCATTATTTCTTTCACCATCTTAATATAAGTGAAACAGCTAAAGCATTGTTCATCCACAGAAACACGCTGATCTATCGAATTGAAAAAATCAAGGAAATTCTAAACACTGACTTGAAAAACTCGGAGGAATTACTGAAAATCCAGTTAGCTCTAAAAATAGGTAGGCTTTTACAATGAAGGATAAATGATTATTGTCTCCCCTTACCAGACCCCTTGATTCCGTCCCATTCCCCTGTTAAAAATTTAAAATCCCCCTGATTTCAACTTCATCAGGGGGGAGCTTGTTAATTATCAGTCAGTTTAGCTACACTAACAGCAACCTGTTCGATTTGGCTGCTGCTCAGGGTGCCATCAGGGGAACTGATCGTCACCGTCCGGTCATCCAGTTGGAAGCCAAGCAGCGGCGTTTTGGAAGGTGTATACCACTTGGCGCTGACGCCGTTGGACAGCTTTACCTCCTTGAATTTATAGTCGCTCGAATAATCACGTGGCGACACATTAACGGTCATATGCTTAAAGATCAAATTGACTCCATCGCTCGAAGCTATAGCTTTAACATAGCTATCGGTTTTGGCCATTTGCTTTGGAGCATAGGCCGTCTCAAAGGATTCAAAATCGGCGTAAGCCTCTTTAATCGCCTTTATCTGTGCTTTATTGTAATTGATCGTTGTCCATTCACCTGCTGGTTGGCTATCGCCGGTCTGCTTCGTTTCCAGCCGAATCTGCTGGCTGGCAGCATCATACCCGACATTGATTCCAGTCATGTCGGAAATGGCCCGCACAGGCAGATACGTCGTATTTTGATAGGTGATCGGCACCAGCCTATTGCCATTACTGTCTGTTAAGGACTGATCGGATCCGTTTACTTTAAAGGTAATGCCGTGATTAAGATAGGCGTTGATTTTCTCGAGCTTGCTTCCGGCATACACACCGGCGGCTCCCGATAAAGTCATTCCCAATACGATGGCAGTCAAAAGTGTTTTTTTCACATTGAATCTCTCCTTTTTATTGAACAAATTCACATTTTGAAATCGACAATATGGGTTACGGCAAGCTTCTCTTTGTCATCCACGGTGATACCCAGCCTAGAGCCAGTTGGATTCCAGCTTAGCGGATATGCCGGGTAATATGATAACCCTAGCGGTAATACCTTGCCGGAGACTGTATCAAAAATATAGATTCCATTCATGCCGCCCTTATCTTCGGTATAAACCGCGAAGGCAAGCTTGGAGGAATCGGGAGACCAGGATTGATAGGACAGCAAATCACCCTTCCCAATCAGCAAGCCCTGCACATGACCACCCGTATCGTAGATGAACAGGCGCGATTCTCCTTGCCCTTCGCTTCCCGCCGTAGAGACGGCAATCCGCTGACTGTCAGGAGACAGGCTTAAGGTAGAGACATCCGCCGCAAGCAGGGTTGGCTTAGATTGTGTGGGAGTGAAGCTTTTCAGGCGGCTTTTGGCGTCTGTGTAATATATCGTTCCGTTACCCACAGCAAATTCGGTGAAGCATTCTATTTCGGAATCCTTCAGCTCGATCTTTTCCCGTGTACCGTCTACGGATATGTTCCATATCTCGCCTCGCCCCTCCATCGAACCGGCTGCAAGAATATAGGAGTCATGATTGAGCCAACCGCCTACTTCCATATAATTGTCGACCACGACTTCACGCTGCTCCCCTGTAGCCATATTTTTGATCGCATTCACAGCCTCATATTTATTCTTCCAAGTCTGAATGAAGCTGTATTTCCCATCAGGTGATAGGAATGCTTTGATGAACTCTTCCTTTCCCGCTCCTGTCTGTTCCTTGCTGCTGCTCTGCCGCTTTCCAGTCTCCAGATCAAAACGGAACCGGCTGTAGCTATATTGCGCTTCCGTCGCGGCCGTGGCTTGCTTCTCCAACATGGTTACCTGGATATCCAGCTCATGATCTGACAGCCATTTCTCGATATTTGCGCCATCAATCCGGTGTATGCGCTGAACGGCAATTCCCTGCTCAGCAGGCGGTTTGCTCTCCTTGACCACTGTCAGTTCACGTTTTTCTCCTCCATCTCCGCTCCTGATTTGGCCTGTTGTAACCGGCGTACTGCTCTTCTGCTCTGCATCACAGCCGAATAAGATGCCAGCTGACAGCAAAGTCGCGGTAAGCAGTCCGGCGATGTATTTTCCTTTGATAACTTTCATTGGGGTCCTCCTGCTTCAAAATGTATTCAGACCCAGGTCGCTTGATCCAGTTGTTGTCTCCTACCGAACCAACCGGTTGCAAGCTCCCCCATGCCCTTAGAATAGTGAGGAAATATTGCACAAATATATCTGGCTTGTAACGAACTTGTAAACAATTCAGAAAGCTGGAATCGGATGAACGCTTAACCACTGTGAAGAGCCCGGATGATTTCATTCATTCCGGGCTTCGCTTTTGTATTGGTATATAGATTGAATTTTCAAACCGGGAGCATGTAGTGGAAGCTCAACCCTGAACCGAGAACCGCCCGATCCCGTCTCGGCAAGCTGTACCGTTCCCCCTTGCTTCTCGGCCAGATTGCGAACTAGCGCTAACCCAAGTCCTGTTCCGCCGCTGGTTCTTGACCGGTCTCTACTGACCGTAAAGAACGGATCGAAAATGCGGGTTACAGCTTCCTCAGGAATACCGATTCCTGTATCAGCAACCTCGATGATCATCCGGTGTGCTTCGTCTGCTGATGCTACAGTGTAGTTTAGCAGGTGAATTTGTCCGCCTGGTCGGTTATATTTCACCGCATTGTCTAGTAAATTAAGCATGATGTGCATCACGTTCTCAGGATCAGCCCACACCTCACCTGCAGCAAGCGAAGTATGGATCGTAACCCTGCAGCTGTCCGCCTTTCCTTGCAGCTGGGACACTGCTTCCTCCAGCAATGGCTGCAGCGGAACCGCCTTCGCATGAGTCTCAAATTCGTAAACATCCATCGCTGACAGCTGAAGCGCCTTCTCTACAAGACTGTACAGCCTCTGTGCCTCCTTATGGATGCGCTTTCCGGCATCATCCAACAGGGCAGGATCATCGCTGTACATATTCAACAGGTCAGCGTATGCGATAATTGAGGTTAACGGCGTCTTCAGTTCATGGCTGATATTGCCGATGAACTGCTTCTGCTGCTGCTCCAGTTCTCGCAGTCGCCCCACCGTTTCTACAAGCTTCTGCTTTTCTTCATGCAAAGCACCGACTGACGTAGAGATGCTTCTGCTCATTTCATAGATTCCATGTGCCAGATCACCCAGTTCATCCTTTCTGAGTAGCGAAGGGGCCGACAGATAATCGCCTTTCCCAATTTGCGATGCCGCCCTGTTCAACTTGTCAATGACATTGACCTGCCGCCGGACATACACGTAACCAATAAGAAAACCGACACCCAGCACGATGCCTCCAGCAACTAGAAACAACTGGCGAATTTGAGCGTAGAACGTGTTTTGCTCAGTGAGCAGAGCATGAAACTGCACTGTGCCAAGGCGCTGCTCGGCGTTGTACAGAGGAGCAAGAAACAACAGCTGATCCCCTTCAGTAATGTACGCCGACTGCCCCTGTGCTGTAAATTGCAGCGCATCCTGCACATCGGCCTGTGGCTGAAATGGCACTGACGTGCCGGCAATGGAGCCATCCACCGTATACAGCGTCACCGCCATGCCGCTTTGTGCGCCCAAATCCACGGCCAGCCGTTGACCCATCAGCTGCATAAACTTATCCGGCGGCATCCTGTCTTCGGTCAGATATTCCTCCCGCACGCGCAGATTGGCAGCTTCTACCTGACGGGTAAAAGACTGCTCAAGCATGGTTCGCTGGTTCTCCCGAATGCCGCTCAGCACCAACATGCTCAGGCAGGTCACGACAAAGACGAGCAGCAGGGCGAGCAGCAAAGACATCTTCCCCTTTAGGCCCAGTCGAAATTTTCCGGTCATCTAGGGTGACCCCATGCTTTTATAGCCGATTCCGTACACGGTCTGAATAAGCCCGTGGTGAGTGCCCAGCTTTTTGCGCAGCCGCTGCACATGGATGTCCACGGTGCGGGTGCCGCCCGCAAAATCCATATCCCATACCTTCTCCAGCAGCATTTCCCGTGAATAGACCCGTCCCGGATTGCGCATCAGCAAGACCAGCAGATCGAATTCCTTAGGCGTTAAATCCAGCAGTTCTCTTTGGATAGATACCGTGCGGCTAAACATCTCTGCGGTCAAATCTCCCAGACTCAGCACATCCTGTTGCTGATCCTGCTGCATTTGTTGTGCATAACCTCCCCGGCGTGATAGAGCCTTGACTCTGGCGAGCAGCTCTCGCATATCAAAAGGCTTGGTCATGTAATCGTCGGCGCCCAGCTCCAGCCCCAGCACTTTATCGACAATATCATCCTTGACAGTCAGCAGCAAAATCGCAGGCCGCGGCTGCCCATCCAGCTTGCGGCATACGTCATAACCGCTTACACGAGGCATCATGACATCTAGTACCATAACTTCAGGCAGGAACGTCTCTACCTTTTCCAGCGCCTCCTGACCGTCCGCTGCTGTCTCCACCTCATAACCTTCCCTGCTCAGCGCGTACACTAAGGCCGCCTGGATGCTGCTCTCGTCATCCACCACAAGTATTTTGATCATGGACATCTCCACTGATTTATTTAGGGTTAGCTCAACAATCTATTTTTGACGTTATGAGTCCTTATGAAATACAATACCCATTTTATGGTAACATAAGTTTGCTGCTAAGTGTACAAGAAAAGCATAGCGGCGATGTACGATATGTTTTATGTACATACAACCTTTTGATGCTATCCCGCAAGAGGCAGAATCGTGTTTTACTCTAATGCCGTGTCAAATGCCTTTTCGATCTGCTCAGTATCAGCTGAGACCGCAAACAGGATGTAGTGAGATTTCACCTTTAGTACGTGTTTTTCAACTAGAGCATATTCATCAGGGCGATAATCCTTGAATTTAACGGCTTGAGCGTCGATTCTTTGGGTAATACTTGCTTTGACACTGTCTATCTGCTTCTCGTCTTTCACTTTAATGACAGCTATTTCATCCGCTCTAACGTTAGAGGAAGCAGTATATAGCAGGAAGTCCTCAACCTGTTCTGTACCAAGGTCGTACAGCTTCTTCAGCTTATGCGCGTCCCCTTTTTTCAACTTATCCAACTTGACCGATTGTTTCATCTGATCCTCTATCTTGGCAGCAGAGACGTTGATGTCTGACTGCTCCGAAGCGCATCCCAATACGGCGCTAATTGCAAAGACCAATATGAGTAATGCAAAGAATCGTTTATTTCTGGCGATATGATGATAAATGTTCATTGGTAGTATCCCTCTCCTCCCTTACCCTTCTTTGTTCGTTAAATGATTGATTGATGGATCCTCGATGAATGTATTCATGTTATACAGAATCAACATGTCATGGATTTGATGCTGCCGCGCAAGCGCAGCAACATCTCCTTCATAATAGCGAAGGTCAACCATATAAATTTCACTGAAATGCGATGTTAAAAATGGTACGAAGCTGTTCGCATAGGAATCCTTGACCACTAGCAGCTTCTTCCCTTCCCGATGACTTGTTTTAATCTGGATAAGAGAATGATTGCCGTTAAAAAACACAGTATATTTGTCCTTCTTCTTCACATTGCCCATCATATACATAGAATTCGCGGACTGTTGCTCTTCGACATAATCGACGGTAACCTTCCCTTCATTCTTTGGTACATACAAATCTATACTGTCCGAGTGCAAATTCCTAAATCCGCTCTTTGAGTATAAGGAGCCATAGAAATCTTCCGTTACCGTTCGAATCTCGAATTCCTCTTCCTTCATCGGCTTAAATCCCATTTCTCTGCCTAGCTGTTGATACGCGTAGTAAGCACCCTTACTTGTCCAATGATGATCGGTTTTATAGTAGATCGATTCATTCTGATGCGAAGATAGTGCTGGGTATACATCGACATAGCGAATGCTTGAAATCAATGATGTTTTTACAGTATGTAGAGCATCCAGCTCTCGGTTCTCAGATACGTATTTAGGGAGCTTGCTTTGAAGCACACTAACAGCGGTCGGTGCAAGGATTACATACTTATTAAGCTCAGGTGTCACCGTATGAAAAGCATTGATCGATTGAATTTTCTCTTCAAGCTCTCCTTTTTTCATTTCAGCGAATTTCTGAATTAAATAGCCGTCTTTGCCGAGGTACACACCGTTACTTTCTTTTTTACCTATCGCTTGATCCGCATTTGACTTTACACCAACCCATACATCTCTAGCTACAAATTGATCCGTTATAAACTTTTCAAAGTTGGTGGTGAATTTCCCCGAAATAAAGCTGTGAAACGAAAACGCAGGTAACTGCTCAAGCTTCCGATTTTCTGCCTCTGAGAATTCACGCTTCGGCAAGATCAGGTTGAGTACGAGAACAAAGCCGATTAATAAAAGAAACATTATAGCGACTACAGACTGAGACAACTTGTCATAACGATTCAAGCGAAATCACCTCCTTTGTAAGTTGTGATGTACGACTTCTTAAAATCGAAAGTATAAGAAGGGATTATACGTGTCATTGACCAAATACGCTGTAGAAAGAAACAGGAATAGAACATATAGGATTGGCGATAAAATTGCGCTCCCTATTGGATATCTTTGCTTTAGTGCTGAAAACATCTTCTTCGGCAGCGGCGTCGCTGCCAGGATCGCAAGCAGCAATATAACGAGATTCGTCGACAAGTAATAATAAGTGTTGTTATCAGCAAAATGGTATGTGTGTAAGCCAAACATAGCCCCTAAATATGCTAGGGCTGCTGGTAAACGATCGAGATCAAAGAATACCCATCCCACCATAACAATGAGAAGTGTATATAAATTCCCCATTACACGAGGGAGATGCTGCAACCATTTGTACAGGAACAGCTTCTCAATCACAATAAAGCATCCGAAATAAAGACCCCATATGATGAAATTCCAGCTTGCACCATGCCATAATCCAGTCAGGAACCACACAACAAACAAATTGCGAAGCTGCTTCGCGATCCCTCCCCTGTTCCCACCTAGTGGAATGTATACATACTCCCGGAACCAAGAGCCTAGTGACATATGCCATCTACGCCAAAACTCTGACACACTGGTTGATATATACGGATAATTGAAATTCTTGGTAAGCTCGAAGCCGAACATTTTGCCAAGGCCGCGCGCCATATCCGAATATCCACTGAAATCGAAGTAAATTTGCAAGGTAAAGGCAAGAATACCGATCCAGGAAGAGGCTACGGTTAAGTCAGACGCAGGTGTTGCTTTGATGCTTGACCAGAGCATGCCGATATGATTCGCAAGCAGCACCTTTTTTGCAAGGCCTCTAACGAACAATTGTGTGCCTTCCCCAAATCGCGATAATGTAATTTTTCGTAGTGTAAGTTGTCTCGCAACATCGCCGTATGCAACGATAGGCCCTGCAACAAGCTGCGGGAACATCGTCACATAGGTACCGAAAGCGATGAGATTTTTCTGAACGGGAACCTTATCCCGATACACATCGATCATGTAAGACATGGTCTGGAATGTGTAGAAGGAAATGCCGACAGGGAGCGGAAGTGTCGTCACTTCAACATGCAAGCCGAACAGAGAATTGATGTTTTCAACTAGAAATCCGTAGTATTTAAAGAAACCAAGTATCCCAAGATTTCCGACAAGGGAACAGACCAACAATGCTTTAGCTGTGCGTTTTCGATGCCGATATTTATCAATAAGCAGACCATACCCATAATCGATTACCGTCGAAAAAAGCATGAGAAAGATATAAACAGGTTCTCCCCATGCATAGAACACTAAGCTTGCTACTATCAAAGTTGCATTTCGCAGCTGATTCGGTGCTATAAAATAGATAAGAATGGTTATCGGCAAGAACAAGTACAAAAAAATCAGACTGCTGAATACCAACGCTCGTCGACCTCCTTCATGAGAAGCGTATTACAGTTCGCCTTTCAAAAAGTCGAGCAAAAGCGGATAAAATTCAGCTTTGAAATGAATGCCGTCCTCATCATAGAGAGCTGGATTCTGCTCAGCAATAGAGGACACATCTACATACTTCACTTGTTTTTTTCTAGCCAGTTCCTTCAACATTTGATTGTAAGCGGCAATATTGGAGTACCTTGGCTCTTCTTTTAACGCTTTCTCTGTTACCGGTGTCACCGACAATATCGTAATTTTAGTATGAGGAAGCTCCTCTTTCATCTGGTCGAGCAGCAAGCCGTATTGTTGAATCGCAAATTGCAACGGATTATCTGTTGGCCAAAGGATGTCATCTGAGCCGAGTGCAATAAATAGATGTTCAGGATTTCTCTCGACCAGTTTGGCCACGTCATTGTCTTTCACCGCGAAAAAGGCTGTTTTGCCGGCCTCTCCAAATACATTTCTTATATCCAAAACATCATGAAACATAAATCCTTCCGTTATGGAGTCGCCAAAAAAAACACTTTTTTTGAATAATGCTTTCAGTTCATTATTTTCATTCGTTGATGTTGAGGCTTCTTTTAGCGTTTTTGCGTCTTTGTTTGCTGACGTTTCTATATCACCTTCCGGCAGAGCTGCCCCGCCATTTTGATTTACGCAAGCTGTTAAGGAGACAACAATCATCCCTGCCAGCAGTATCATTTTCCATGTGTTCAACATAATCATCTTCCTCTCCTGTTACTCCCTTTTTGTCCATTGATGTATGTGACGTCCTTATCTCATAACAATGGATAGTCTAATGTGAAGAGATGCAGATAAAGTGCAGACGAGATTGATATAAAATAAAAAAAACAGTTTCTTGATGTTGTCAAGAAACTGCTCACATATATATCGAATCTGAATTGGTTTGGCTTATTTAGGAGTTGCTTCTCTTGAGGTAGAAAAAGAAGAGAACACCGTCCGTTGTATTGCTTGCACCATAATCGACCTCATGCAATTCCAATATTTTTTTGGAAATGGCCAGTCCAAGGCCAGTCCCCCCAGTAGAACGATGGCGGGAAGCTTCTCCACGGTAAAAGCGATCCCATATTTTTTCGATTTTCTCTGACGGTATATGGACACCTGTATTTTCAATACATACCTTCACCGATTCCTGTTCCTCATTCATGGAAAGATGAATGAAATTCCCCTCAGGTGTGTAGCGTATCGCATTCGTGATAAAGTTGACGATTACTTGACCGATGAGGAGCTGATTGGCCACGACTTCGATCGGAGCAAGAGATACATGTAAACTCAATTGCTTCCCAGCAATCTCTGTAGAGAGCTTCTTACATGATTCATCAATGACTGTATCGATACGGAACGTGTCTAGTTGTATTTTATAAGTACCTGATTCATATTTCGCTAATTTCAACATGTCCACGATGAGAAGATCCATCCTCTTCACTTCACTCTCCATCGCAGCAAAGTAATAATCCTTCTTGTGGTTCGCTACCCCGTCCTTCAAGATCGACAGACAACTCTGGATGACACTCAGAGGTGTTTTCAATTCATGCGATACACCGGAAATGAATTCCTTGCGTGTATGCTCCAACTGCTTTTCTTTTTCAATGTCATGCTGAAGCTTTTGGATATAGGAGTGCAACTTGTCCGATAACTCATTAATATTGCGGGAGAGATCTCCGATTTCATCTTTTGAAGTAATCGGGAGCTTTTCAGAGAAATCCAGCTCCGTTATTTTCTTGGTCATTTGGTTGATTCGCAATAAAGGTCTTGCGATACCTTTGGAATAATAGAACGAGGCCAGCAATATAAGCACTAGAACGAATACAATGAGATAAAGATAATAATCCTGGATCATCTGTACGGCTTCATCAACTGGCTGCAGGGAGGTCATTGCAAATAGATATGCGTCCTTCCCCTCTTTGTCTTTTATAGCCACAACAAACTGTTTATATTTGATATCATTCTCTTCGTACGTACCCTCTAATGTAGCGGTTGCCTCTTCTACATTCTTCAACAGCAATTCCGCTTGAAATGCTCTAATTCTGTCTAAGAAGAGGTGGTTCGAATAAATAAATCGTATCGCTTCATTTTTTGCAGGAAGTGTCGTTTTCGTTATGGTTCCGTATAAGTAAAGACTGGGGAATTTCTCATTATTCCAATCTTCTTCATTTCCATTTGGGATGAGCTCATGTTCTTTTTTTGCAATTTGATTATTCTCCCACGTAAGTGCGAAGTTATCTGTGCTCATTCGGTAAGGAATAACCTCTGTCCCTTTTCTAAGGCCTTGGATGATGGTGTCGTTCCCTTTTCGTAGAAATTCGTTTCCTTGTCGAATTCCCTCAAAGTTAACAAAGCTATATAAGGGGATTGTGATGGTTTTGGCAGAAAAATTACCACCACGAACGTCATTTATATCAACTTCGATGGAGTCATCTGTGCTTTCTTTAATATTGCCGAATTGATCCAATACAGTCACCCATGTGTTGTGCTCTCGATAAAATTCCTGTTCCAGCCGACCTATCTCTACCGTATGTTTGTCTTGGTTAACATAGTTTTGAGCGAATGTTTCAAGGCTCGCTTTCACATTTTCTACCTTTTGATGGACATAATATTTCTTAAAAAATACGGTCTGGCCAAAATAAATGATGGCGAGGATAAGTAAATATAATGCGGTTGTTAACACAAACAATTTGAATACGATACCTTTTTTCATATTATCTCCTCAAATTTATAACCAGACCGAACAACCGTTACGATGCAATCAGATTTGTCCCCTAGTTTTTGACGCAAATTCCGTATATGACTGTTGACAGTCCGTTCATCGCCTTCAAAGTCATAGCCCCATATTCTCGTTATCAATTGCTCGCGCGTCATAATAATCCCTTTGTGCTTCATCAAGTACGCAAGTATTTCAAATTCAGTATGAGTCAAGCTGCAGCTAACTCCATCTACTGTAACCGTGCGAGCATGCACATGGACGGAAATGCCGCTGCTAGAGATGATTTCGTTGTCCATTTCTTGCATTTGTCGGTTTTCTAGCAATCTCTTCGCTCGTGCGAGTAATATTGGAGGGCTGTAAGGCTTGGTAACGTAGTCGTCTGTCCCCAGTTCAAAACCGAGCAGTGTATCGTCTTCGTCGACACGAGCGGTCAGCATAATAATAGGGACATTTGAAGTTTTTCGAATCCGACGACATACGGACCAACCATCTAATTCTGGCAGCATGATATCAAGAATAAGGAGATCCACGTTATTTTCCTGAAACATTTGTAACGCTGCTTTACCATCCCCTGCTTCTAGAACGTTGTATCCTTCGTTACTAAAATAGTCTTTCATAATTTCCCGCAATATATGTTCGTCTTCGACAATTAGAATTGTTTTTGTCATGTATTAAACCTCGTTGATTATTGTAGAGTGAATACAAGCTGATCTTACAAGAAGTTTAACCATGATCCGGTATATATTTCAACTGTTTCGTCGGGGGAATGCATAATGAAGGGATAGAAAAACAATGATAACTATGATTGGATACCATTTATGAAAAGGGGATTTTTCACCATGCATTCTGATTTCGAAAACGCATTTACACGAATACACCTGTTGTATCATGCGAATCAACATGCACTTACACCTGAGGAGATCCAACCTGAAATTAACAGCCACGGCTATCAATTTAGTCCACAGCAAGTAAAACAAGAGCTGGATCATCTGACGAACGAAGGCTATTTAACTATCACAGGTTCCCTATACGATATTACATTAAGGGGAAAAGATGAACTTCGAGACGCTCAGCAGCATCTGGAGACATTATATCAAGAAGTCGCAAAGAAGAAAGTATAAGCAGCTGCTTATATCACAAAAAACCAATCCCCCATACGGTTTGTAATAACCGGGCAGGAGATTGGTTTTGAATTAACCAAAGTTAATTACAGCAGAAGCCAGTCAACTGTCGTAGCAATTGCTTCAGCAATTGGTACACCGTATGAATCAGGAACACCTGCCATGCGAAGGCCATCAAGAACAATGGTACTGATGTCTTCAGTCGCATAATCCTTTGCCGTATCGATTTTGGCTATTGCATTATCGATACCTTCAATGATTTTGCTGGAGTTATTGGAAAAATATTTTGCTGTATCTTTATTAAGCCATTTTGCAACATTGTAGAGTACTTCACCACCAGTAGTAACGGATTCCCTAATTACACCAAGAGCACCTCTAACCAGCACACCCGACTTTCCGGAAGCTTCAACTTGTCCATCCATAACTTTAAGGGCCACTGATGTTACAGGTGCAGGTTTTGCAGCAGCAAATGCTTGTGTCGCCGGAAGTATCGCACTACAAAATAGAACAGCGGCCATCGAAGTGATCATTAATGATTTCTTGAACAATTGGCAAACCCTCCTGGAATGAGAAAGTATGATGGGATAAATACCCATCACTGATAACGATTATAACATTCCATATTTAGCCAAATGAGGTTCTGTTGAACTATTTTGTGAATTATAAAGTAAATATTAGTGCAGAAAATTCCGTTATATTGTCGAACTAACACTACAGAGCGAATCCAGTCCACAGCATCGAAAGTCCTGAACACAAGAGGAGAACATCCAATACATATCGGAATGAGGCAATACTCATACGCTGCACCACTCTCTTGGCAACGAACATGCCGAGCATGAGAGAGGTACCTATAATGACACCTTGTACAATCACTTCTATTGGAAGTGCCCCGAGCTCTTGAAAAGTCACAACCTTGCTCATATATAGCGCAAGTGAACTGACAGCTTCCGTAGAAAGAAATGCTCCCTTCATCAAGCCGAGTCCAATATCGACCATATGGACTGGCAATACCCACAACGTACTGGCACCCATCGCTGCAGCAGGTACACCTGTAACGGAGTATGCGGCAAAAGCTTTCCAGTTGATTTCACGCCACCAGGCAATAACCCTTGAAATATTCGCCATGATAGCAGCAACCGCCATGATGGGTACCGCTTGCTTTGGACCAAATGTAAAGACCAGAACAGGCAATAACATGATGGATGAGCCTGTCCCTATAACTCCGCTTAAAATCCCTGCCACCAATCCTACAAATAATACAAATAAATATGCTTCCAACTACAGCACTCCCGGAATATCTTTATTGTATGTGTTTCAAAAAACTAATGACTTCTCCCCCAGAATTTGGACATGCGTGAACAACGATCTTCCATTGTTCTTGTTGCCAGCCCCGATCACCCACTTGCCAAACAAGACAGAATATCCATACAAGATCTGTATGATCAATGTTTTATTATTAGAGAGCAGGGTAACGATCATCGCCGGCATAAGCAGTAATGCTTCGAGTCATGTGCAGTCCGCAGTGGAACACCATGTAGGCCTCTGTCATAAGTTAATAGATGTGTGATTCAATTTATGACAAAGGAGTATGCAGCACATGAATCATTTTATGTACTATGGCTGCCCACAAGCCGTATTCCCAACTCCGCATTATTATCGGAATGAAGACGTACAACGCAAGGAAACTACGGTACATCCGGAACATGTTACTTACACGGCAGCTGTGGAGCCCAAATTCACTGAGCAATTGATTCAATACAAAGGGCTGCCGATTGTCATTACGACAACTGTCGGCAAATTGGTAGGTATTCTGGATGACGTCTTCATTGATCACGTAACCCTTTTCGTTCATGGAAAAAAGCATCACATCCGATTATGCGGAATCGTATATTTTGAAAAAGCGGACGAAAAATAAGCCACGAACGAGATTCAGACTTCATGACTAAGAGGATATTTAGATGAAAAAGGCAGCCGATCGTTGCTGGCCGGCCGCCTCTGTTCTCAATCTATATTTATATTCCTTTTACATCTCGGTAAATAAAATTAGGCACTACATTTATATAGATAAGCTCCGCTATCAGTTCAATAATGGTTTGGGTTACGATCACAGACGCTGCTATTGTAGCCATCTCCCCTGGCAAGGTAAGCGCAAGAGGAAGTACAACAAGCGAATTGCGTGTTACAGCACTGAAAATAAGTGCTCTCCCCTCTGAAGGACCTATACGAAATACAGCCGATATGATTCGTGAAATTACCGGAGATATGATATGGAATAATACATAAATAGGTAACACAGCAATAATCACATCAAAATCCTCAACAACCCTGTCAATTTGAGAGCCAATCACCATGAAGAGCACAAGTGCCATAAGCGGGACAGGCAGCCATGCTGTAAAGTCCAGTGTTTTCATGCCGCGTGTATTTCTTCTAGCTACATATTGAATAATCAATGCAAAGCATAAAGGAACAATAATTAAGTAAACAAAAGCTTCAACAAATGGGCCAATTCTCACGATCTCAGATGCCTCAGCACCAATGAATAGCCACAGATATATAGGCAGCATGATCATTTGGACAACAAAAAGTATTGGAGTAGACGCGAGAATTAACTTTTCATTACCTTTGCCCAATTGAGTAAAGACAATGACATAATCGATGCATGGAGTTAGAAGTACCAAGCAAACTCCAATTAGAACAGGTCCAGGCTGAGGGAAAATCTGAATTAATAGGAGTACAAGCAATGGAATTAAGATAAAATTCACAAGCAGTAAAGCTCCTATGAAGCGTCTATTCCTGAGTGCTTCTCTTAATTTCAGAAATGGAATTTGACAAAACATGCTGAATAAAAGGATTGCAATCGCAAATGAAACCAAGGGTTCTAGCAAGTCTCCTAAGCGTGGACTGACTAAGCCCACTACCCCTCCTACAAGTAATGTCACTGCATACACTCCGATTTGGTTCTTTTCTAAACTTTCCCTTGAAAACACCAATACATTCTCCTTTTTATACAAATTATATCATACCCATTTTTTATATAGTTCATCATATCACTGCCTGCTATATGGTGCACAAAATAAGTTGAGCATGTATTACAAAGTTGTATAGGTTACTTTTTAGTCCCTATGTTACTACAAAGTGCGTACTTCTCTTTTTAGTCTCCATGATCAATAATCAATCTTGTCAGTATCGTTTACTGATTCATCAGTTTTTCAATTCGATG
>Ga0102589_1000958_pt1 | contig 45578 bp, 36 predicted proteins | sample AraplaMF_Col_mLB_FD_76858 | JGI IMG/M metagenome (GOLD analysis project Ga0102589, IMG submission 76858) | Arabidopsis root microbial communities from the University of North Carolina, USA - plate scrape MF_Col_mLB | ecosystem: Host-associated > Plants > Roots > Endosphere | place: USA...
AGACACCCAAGAGCTATCAAAGGTGTTACTTCGCCTGTTCAATCTCCTACAGCAAAACGGGCGGAAATCTCATCGATATGAGAAAAAAACGGTCTTTGATATATTAGGTGTCGTTTACAATTGTACCATGTCTGATAATCAAGCCGCTTAATTCAAAAAAGTGAAACCCGTTAGGGTTTATTTCGTATGCAAATCTTTCAATCACCTACACTTGCCCTTTAGAAAAAGAAACAATCTCGCCTAAAATTGACTTTGCATAAGCTTAGCTTGATAGCGATGTGGGGATACCCCTATAAAAATAGTTGAAAATGTAAATTTAGACGAATTTTGAACAAGGTTTTTCAAATATGGTATTTTGCAACTTTCTATTCCTTTTATCTAAGATTTATAAGGGAATATTCTTATTACGATATAGTTTTTGATGTAAATAAAATTAGTTATCTATTAATTATTAAAAATTATTTAGAGTTACCTTCACTACATAATAATATTAATGTTAACTATTTCAAGTATTAACTACCATAAGTTATAGAAAATGCTTAGATAATTACTCTTATATTAGAAAAGTATAAAAAATATACCAAGTCAGACTAAGTTTGAAAAATATCTAAATGTATTCCAAATCCTTCAAAAAAAGGGTACGTTTGTTATGGGAGTAATTATTATAGAAATAAAAAATATCTGAATTTTAAAATTTATTTTAAGGGAGACAAAAAAATGAGACAAAAAAGAACGATATTCACCGTTATATGTGCATGTGGGATTGGGTTTGCAGGCTATACTAATTGTATTTCAGCAGCAGCTATAGACAATGATACATTAATAAATAATGGACACAAAATCAATTCTTCTATTATAACAAACTCTTCTCAAGTATCCGCTGTCGCTAAGGAGATGAAACCTTTTCCTCAACAAGTAAATTACTCAGGAATTTTAAAACCGAATCATGTTTCACAGGAAAGTTTGAATAATGCAGTTAAAAATTATTATAACGATTGGAAGAAGAAGTATCTAAAGAATGATTTATCTTCACTTCCTGGTGGGTATTATGTTAAGGGTGAGATTACGGGAAATCCAGATGGGTTTAGACCATTAGGAACTTCAGAAGGACAAGGATATGGGATGATTATCACAGTTTTAATGGCAGGACATGATTCAAATGCTCAGACTATTTATGATGGCTTATTTAAAACAGCAAGAGCTTTTAAAAGTTCCATAAACCCAAATTTAATGGGGTGGGTTGTAGCAGATGACAAGAAAGCACAAGGGCATTTTGATTCTGCAACAGATGGAGATTTAGACATTGCTTATTCACTTCTTCTTGCTCATAAGCAATGGGGATCAAGTGGGAAAATCAATTATTTAAAAGAAGCTCAAAATATGATTACAAAAGGTATTAAGGCTAGTAATGTGACAAAAAATAATGGTTTGAATTTAGGGGATTGGGGAGACAAAAGTACATTTGATACTAGACCATCCGACTGGATGATGTCTCATTTAAGGGCATTCTACGAATTTACAGGTGATAAAACTTGGCTTAATGTTATTGATAATCTCTACAATACTTATACAAATTTCACAAATAAACATTCACCAAAGACAGGATTAATTTCTGATTTTGTTGTAAAAAATCCACCACAGCCCGCACCAAAAGATTTTTTAGATGAATCGAAATATACTGATTCATATTACTATAATGCGAGTCGTGTACCACTCCGAATTGTTATGGACTATGCAATGTATGGAGAAAAGAGAGGTAAGGTGATTTCTGATAAAGTTGCTACATGGATAAAAGGTAAAACAAAAGGTAATCCATCGAAAATTGTTGACGGCTATAAACTAGATGGAACAAATATCGGTGATTATCCAACAGCCGTATACGTTTCGCCCTTTATTGCCGCTGGTACCACTAACAGCAAAAATCAAGAATGGGTAAATAGTGGTTGGGATTGGATGAAGAATAAGAAAGAGAGTTATTTCAGTGATAGTTATAATCTTTTAACCATGTTATTTTTAACAGGGAATTGGTGGAAACCGATTCCAGATGAAAAAAAGATACAAAGTCCAATAAATTTAGAAGTACAATCTGAATTGAAGGAACAGGATTAAGATTGTATGAATACCAAATTTGAAATTTGATATTTTTTTAAAATATAGATAAGCAATTAGCAGAAACTTATAAGATAAACTATATGGATTAGATAAAACATGTAGGATGGAAATAAAATAATGTACTGGTTGGAAGTTGATGTAAATAAGCTTCAAAAATTTTCAATATATGATTTTACAGCTTGTAATAAAAATTCTTCTTGCCCCATACCAGATTCGGCAGCCATTTGAATTACTTTTTGTTTAAAGTCATAATCTGCATGAAAAGTTAATGGCTCAACCTTACTTTTAAAATAAATGCCTTCAACATGAGGGAGTATTGATCCTGACGTCATATGTGGCGGGACCCCGTATAGAAGAAATACGGAATATTCTACAAGCCTAAATGATTAAAAATAACACCTACAATATTTGTAGGTGTTATTTTTAGTGGCCACCGCAACTTTGACGGTAGTAGTTATCTAAAGGAGAGCAGGTTCTGTTGCAAAGTTTGAAAAAGCATAAACGGGTGGATGAATAAGGAAAAATCCTTATGCAGTGGCCATTAATTGTTGTAACGCATTGTACACTGAAAAGGCGAAATCTATTTATATATAGCCTGAATTGTTTCCATTACTTTGATGGTACGTGAGGCCTGACGAAGAGTTTGAAATCCAGCTGATTTCACAAACTGATGTTTGACATGTCGATGGTCTTGTTCAATGAGATTATTACGATGTTTAATATTTCACATACCATAATGATATATAGTTTTAAGGATAGTCTGAAATAAATTCTTATTGTTTATAAAATGGTTTAATAATAGATTGATTTAAGGGTAAAATAGAATATTAATTTTTAAATTAATATATATAAATTAATAAAGGATATGGTAATACGAATAAGTTGGAAAATATGGTATATAAGGTAATTAGAATTATTTATAGCAATAATTTATAGAGACAGGGAGATGCAGTATGAAATTAACAAAAAAGCTTTTAGTAGGAGCTACACTTGCTACTACGATATTTACATCATTATCGAATGTACAAGCAGACACAACATTTAAAGATGTTCCTACAGATCACTGGCCTTATGATGCAATCATGCATCTAAAAGAGAAAAACATTGTAGCTGGTTATGGAAATGGAATGTTCGGATTAGGAGATAATATCACACGTGGGCAAGCGGCGCGACTGCTATATGTGTATCTACAGCCATTAAATCTAGCTATACCCTACGAGGATCAATTTAGAGATGTAAAAGGTACTATGTTTGAAAAAGAAATACATGCAGTTGTAAGTTCGGGTCTTATGAATGGATATGGAGATAATATGTTTGGACCAGATGATGTTCTAACTCGTGAACAATTGGCAGAAATTTTACAGAATACATTTAATTTAAAAGCAAAATCTATTACTACATTTAATGATGTTGAAAAAAATTATTGGGCTACTGAGGGGATTAGTGCTCTACAAGAGAATAAAATTGCAGTAGGTACAGGGGACAATTTATTTGAGCCAAAAAAAGTTGTAACTCGTGATCAGTATGCACAGTTTCTCTATAATGCAATTCGTAAATTAGAGAAGCCAGGAAATCCGGAAGTAATGCCGCTTGGGATACCTAAATCCATGGTGACTGATGACTTTACGTTTATTAAACCTTGGGTTGACTTCATTCCAGTATATGTTAAATCTATATCTGAAGAAGCGCAATCTCTTATTAATGAGATGAATGCAAAATATAATTTAGATATTAAGTATTCAGAGGCAGGTCCTTCAATTGATTTAGATTCAGCTAAAATGGGGGGCAGAGCATTAAGTTTAGAAGAACAAAATGATAAGGGTCCTAACTTTACTATTTTCTTCGAACATCATAAAGTTTCCATTGAATTGACGAAGAGATGGGTTACCATGATATATCCTGATTTAAATCTAGATGCAGAAATTGATAGATTGGTTAAAAATCCAAGTAACAAATATAAATTTGTTAAAAACCAACGTGAAATAACAATGGGAGAAACAAATAATAAAAATAGTATATACATTAATATTATGGAATAATTCACTTTTTTAAAGATGTAAGTGAAATAAAGTTATGACCTCTTATCCCTATGCCTATTAACTTAAAAAATTTATAGTGCCCCAAAACGAGAAAATCTTCAACTGAAGATGTCAATATTCTCATTTTGGGGTATTTGTTTTTCTTAACTTGATAGATAGCTCCTGATTTCTTACTGAAAAACCAGAATTTTAATCAAGGATATATTTATCAATAGATTGAGAGTTCTAACATGGTTAACCTATCACTTGAAAAATGAACTTATTGCCGAAAATCAGTACAAAAATTCAACCAAAGTTTAACTCTTTATTGATATTTTTAAGTGTTATTTCTAGTGGTAGCGCCATTTTTCGAAGGTATAGCTTAATTTATAAAACTTTGCAACAGATTGTATTTGTCCATAGAAAAAGTTTCTCAACTTAGGTTGGCAAAAATATATTAAATTCTAGTTGTACATAAGTTATTTATCTATTATTATTTATTTCACCGGGATTAATTTTTAGAAAAATCTAAAAATAAACACATCTGAAGGAGAGAACATCCTTAATGAATACGTATAAAATTAAAATTTTCACTATTTCATTATGTGCTTTTGCAAGTGTAATGAGCACGTCCATGTTAACCATTGCTTTTCCAGATATCATTAAAACTTTTGATATAAATTTTTCAACACTTCAAATTAGAAATATATTATTCTTTGCTTTTTTTGCAACAGGGATTCCTCTTTTCGGGAAAATATCTGATATATTTGGAGCAAAAAGGATTCTTATTATAGGTCTATTACTCTTTACGTTCTCGACCGTTTTAAGTGGAATGACTACTAATTGGTACTTGTTTTTAGGATTTCAATCATTACAAGCTATTGCAGATGCGATGATTGTACCTGCGCAGGTTTTATTAATAAGAACAAATTTTGAGGAAGATAAGATAGGTTGGGCATTTGGGTGGTTTTCTGGAGTGCTTGCAGTTGCAACATTTGTAGGGCCAGCTTTAGGAGGGCTCATAGTGCGATACTTTCAGTGGCAGGCAATCTTTGGAGTATTAAGTTGTTTTAGTACGATTGCTTTATTACTCGTATTAGGGATTATTAAAAAGGATAATTATGAAAAGAGTATAAAAAAAGTTCTAATACCTTTCAAAAGTTCAATAAGTTTACTTTTACTTGTATTAGCAATACAGATTTTATTTATTGATAACGTCGGTATTTACTTGAAACTTTTAGCGGCTGTTTTTGTTGTCATAACAATCTTGCTATTTGTATTCTTTGAAAAGGAGAGTACAAATGAAACTTCTCTAATACCTAAAAAAGCCATTCATAATCCAATTTTTATTTCTGCATTAATTAGGGTATTTTTATTATTCCTAATTGCAAATGCAATTACATTATATATACCAACATATATGAGAGAAAATCATGGAATACCTCCTGAGCAAGTCGGATGGATATTAGTAATTGATTCTGTAATTTCGATAATGCTCTCAGGGTATATGGGACGTTTAGCTGATTTAAAGGATAATCGTCTATTAATATTAATAGGTGTATTTTTCTCAATATTCGGAATGTCATTGTTAGCTATTTCGACATTTTCAAGCTCAATCTTGTTGTTTCTTTTTATGTTTTTATTCTTTGGATTGGCAGGAGTTATTACAATGCCATCCCAAAATAAAATCGCAATGTTATCAGTACCCAAAGAAGAAACAGGAGTATATATGGGGTTATTTCAAATGGTTCAATTTGGAACAGGAGCATTTGCTGCAGGTATCTTTAGTCATGTAGTTAATTTTTCCGGTACTAATGGTGGCATGTCTAATGACGGATTCTTATATTTAGTTATAGTCTGTATAGTTTTATATTTCATCGTACTATTTACCTTGTATTTTGATAAGAAATTTTTAAAAAAAGACACTAATGTGACAGAAAACGTAGAAAGTTAATGACTTTGAAAGGAGGTGATTTACATGGAAAATAAAAATGAAAAATTACTTGAAGATTTAGAAGTAATTGAAGCAAAAGAATTAGAAGTAGGTAACGCATTTCATGCTTTCCGTTTTTCAGCAGCTCCAGAAGCAAAAGAAGATGAGAAATAAAATATAATATTATAATCCATAAAAGCAGAAGTGTGCAGCTGTTTATAACAGCTGTACACTTCTACTATTTTAGGGAGATGATTTATTGGAACTTCAGGATTTGAAAATTATTTTCCCACCAGTAACTGAAGCAAGGCTTTTTCCGTATTTGAGCTTACCAATGATAACTGGTTATTTAAGAAATAAAAAATTAAAGGTAGAGCAAAAAGATTTTAATATAGAACTTTGTCATAATATTTTTTCTAAAACAAACTTATTAAAATTTATTGAAAGCTATAAAGGTAAAGAGCTACAAAATATTAAGAACATTTACAGGTTAGAATTTGCAAAATACTTGTATGAAAATCAAGAAGAACTATTTCACAACGTGTTTATCAATAAAAGATCAGATAATGAATTGAAAAATGACGTTAGATTAGTAAGACAAGGCATAGAGCTTTTATTGGAAGCTTCTTTTTTAAAAAAAGAAGTTACATCATTACCCCAAATGATTTCTGAGATAAATATGTTTATTGAAAATCAAGAAGATATTGGTAGTGTTATTCAAAAAAAAATGTTAGTTGAATTTTTAAATCAGAATCCCACCAAAATTCTTGGAATTTCAATTGCATATTACAGTCAGTTATTACCTTCACTACTGTTATGTAAATGGATTAAAGAATTAATGCCAGAAGTTTTTGTTACTCTTGGCGGACAACAAATAATGTTAAGGAAAGAACAACTTTTAAAATTAGATGACCTTAGTCAGTATGTAGATGGTTTAGGAACTGGAGCTGGTGAAGAAACACTTTACCTCCTTTCTAAACATTTGGACGGGGAAGTAGAAAAGCATGATGTACCAGATTTTATTTTTTTAAAAGATAATGTACAAAAAGAGATTTTTAAAAAGTCAGATTATCATATAAAAGACGCTTTACCTCCTGATTTTTCAGATCTTCCCTATAAAAATTATTTAGATGAAGAAGTACATATGTCCATTATTACTTGTGTAGGTTGTTATTGGGGAAGATGTGCGTTTTGTTCATATGGAAATAGATCTAGACAAGAAAAAAATTATCAACAGAAAACCCCTAAACAAATTGCATATGAATGTGAATATCTAATTAAAAATTATGGTGCAACAAGAATAAACTTTATTGATGAAAATACTAATCTACGTTTAGTACTAAACGCAATGAGAATCTTAAATGATAATGGATATCGTATATCTTTTAGTACTAGAAATCGATTGGAAGATATACTTTTAAAGAAGGAATTTTGCAAAGAACTAAAGGATCGAGGCTGCATACTGATGTCCGTAGGGTATGAAACAAATTCGCAAAGAATTTTGGACCTATTGGATAAGGGGGTTACAGCTAATAATTATCAACAAATTATAGATAATCTTCATGAATTAGGAATTCCTCTGCGTTTTTCAATAATTGGTGGATTACCCAATGAAACTGAAGAAGAAGTTATGAATTCAGAAGAGTTTTTGAAAAAAAATGCAGATAAAATAGGTATTGATGTCATGCAAATGCTTGTTGCTGAACCAACAACATATTTAGCAAAAAATCCAGAGAAATATAATATAACTATAACATCGGACGAAAATTTAAGGGGAAATAAGTTACTGAATTATGGTATGGGTAGAATGGGGGCAACATTTAACCATAGTGACGGTGATACCTTTAATGAAAGATTAAACCGATTTCTTGAAATTTATAAAAATGTTAATCCACAAAAGAATGATGAACTACCACCAGATAAAAGGAGCTCTACAGAGTCTAGAGATAATTTGAATCCAAATTCATATACATATATGTTGCAATTATATCCATGGGTGAGAGTAGTAAAAAGCGAGAGAATACTTTTAATGGATTTCTTATGGCAAAGAGTCTTCCCTCTCCCAAATGCAATATATTGTGATCAGGATTATTTATATGTAGTGGAAGAAGAACATCAAGTTTATCTTCAGCATTTTAGTGATAAAGGAGCCGGAATACTAGTTGCTGTTAATGAAGAGGAGGTAATGTTGAATGAAGCTTATAGAAAATAGTGTACGTTTTCCTAAAGTTGAGAATAAGTTAGGCCTGGGTATTGGAATGGACTTACCTTGGGGAGAAGATATTGGATTTTGTACAGCGGAAAATGGAGATGATATTACTCCCAAAATGAAAATCTTTTTTGAAAACTATAAAGATGAGTTTAATTATATGTTTTTCGCATTCCAACCTAAAAATCGAAGTATTCTTAAAGCAGAAGATTACTTTGTAGCGTATGATCGGCTATTTAATGCTGTTCCTAATTATAAAGCAAGAGCATTCCATCAAACCATATTAAATATGGGAGCTACTGAAAAATATGAAAAAAGCTCCATAATAGAATTTACCAATAAGATAATTGAAAGGTATGACATCAAATGGATTGTTGAGGATTTAGGGTTATGGTCCATTAAGGGAAAAACTGTGCCATTTCCATTACCACCATATATGACGCCAAGAGGGCTAGAAGCTTGCATTGAAAATATAAATGAATATCAGAGAAATCTACTGGTACCAGTTTGTATTGAATTTCCTGGTTTTACAGAAGGAACTAATTTCTTTATCGGTGAAATGGATGGTTTTGAGTATTTTAATACTCTAGTTCAAGAGACGAATTCCCCAGTAACTATTGATATAGGGCATATCTTGAGTTATCAATGGCTTATTGGGAATACAAATGAAAAAATGTATACAAATCTTTCTAAGCTACCGCTTGATAATTGCTTTGAATTACATTTATCAGGGTGTCAGATTATTCGTGGAAAGTTTAGGGATCTGCATCATGGAATACTATTAGATGAACAAATAGATTTACTTAAATATTTACTTCCTTTATGTCCAAATTTAAAAGCTGTGACTTATGAAGATCCTAAGTATACTAATGATGGTATTCTCATTCCAAAATCTCAAAGAAATTATCAGAGGATGAAAGAGGTGGTAAAACAATGGCAATATCAGTAGATAAATACTATTCTCTTGACGAAATATTATATAATTTACTACATGATTATGAGTATAGAAATTTATTCTTAAAAGATAAATTCAGTGAGCTAAATATTTCTGAAGAAAACCTAAAACAGATTCAAACCATTGACAAGGAAGAACTAATTGCTACTTCAAAAACCATTGTAAGAAATTTATTGAATGGGAATATAGAACATAGTGGTGGATTAAAAACAGCTTTTCCTGGAACTTTTAAAGAACTAGAACTAAATAATATTGACTTGCAACAATTGATGTATGAATTTGTAGCATCAAAAGAATTTGAAGATTATAAGGAAATCCCTTATGCCGGAGATGGTCAGTGTATTGAGGAGTCATTTTTTTGTTTTTTAAGTAATATTGAAATAATTAAAAGTAATAAAAATATAGAACTGCTTTTAAAACATGAATTCTTAAATGCGATGATATCTATCTTGGTAGTAAATGCAGAGCCAGCATTTAAAATTTTAAGTAAGGATATTAAACATAATGGTCATATTTATTATGCCTCGATTAGACTCGATAGAAATATTGCCGAAGCTTTATTGGGTAAAAAAATTCAGGTGCAACAGGACAAGATTATATGGTTATTTGCAGCAGCTAAAAATAGACTAATAAAAGGCCCTATAGAAGAAAATGTATTACAGTTAATTGAAATTGGAAGCCTACAAAAGATTAATGAAATGAAATTGACTAGTAATGAAGAATCTAACCTAGCAATGAGCATATATAAACTGGGTTTAATCAAATCATGAATACAATTACAACATTCGAAGAGCATGGTGAAGTACTTCCTTTTTGGCAAGGAACTATTAAGGAGCCAGCAACTTTGTTGTATTTTGATCGTCATTTAGATCTTAAATTAATAAGTGAAACTAAAATTCAAAAAATACATCAAAGAGTAGAAAAAAATCAATCATTAAACATTCTAAATAGGGACATACCCTGTAGAGAAGATGAACAATATGCTTATGGATTAGATGACTTTTTATATGCAGCTATTGATTTAAATATGTTTAAAAAAATTATATGGGTCTCTCCAGTAGTTGAACATAAAGGTAATGTAAATGATTTGGGCCAGGTATTTTGGAATTTACTATCTTTAATTCCACAGCATGGTACTGAAATTATTGATTCCTTTAAAAAATATTCGTTTGGTATAGAAACAAAAATAAAAAATACAACCCTCATGATTACAACTTTAAATAATCTTAAGTATATGCAACTTTATAATGAGAGTAATTTAATTACGGATATTGATTTAGATTTTTTCTATAATCCTGAGAACAAGAATTTATATTATAAGCTTGATCAGGTTTTACAGATTTTAAAAGAAAATAAAATTACAGATACCATAAAAACAATGACCTATTCAATAAAGAGTGGTTTTATGCCGGAGCCATATAGAAGATTAAGTAGTATATTTTCTCATAAATTAGATATGAAACTTATTAGTAATCCAGCTCGAAATCATTTGGTACCTATAGAAACAATGGCTGCTCTTTCTAATAGAAAACCAATAGATCAAAAATACTTAAATTATTTACAAGAAAAAGAGCTTGATATTTTAAGTGGAATCGGATGGAAATTACGCTCTTTATTATTAGTACAAATGGGACAGTTAGGCGAGGCTGAAAAATATTATTATCAAGCTAAAGAGCACGGTGATGAAGCTTTTTGGGCAGCCTATAATATTGGTATGAGTTATATGAAGCAAAAAGATTATGAGCATGCATTGAAGTGGTTTCAACAAAAAAAAGGTGTTGTTGACACGATCCAGGCACATAGTTTAATTCTTCAAATTTTATGCCATTTGCATCTAGAAAATTTCGAATATGGCTTATCTTTAGCACATAGAACTCTAGAACTATTACCCATGAGAACGGAAATATATGAACTAATAGAAATTTTTTGTAAGAAAATGAATATGAAAGAAAAAGATTATATCCACTATAAGGAAAACTATCAAAAAATTAATCAATTATTAAAAACATAGGAGGGATTAAGTTTAATAATTTTTTAATCAAACTTCAGTATCAATCTCAAAAAGATTGCATTGAGGTCATTAATGATCAAATTAAAGACACTAGTATTAATAACTTTTTGAAGGGGCAACTTAAAGATTGTATTAAATTACTAGAATTAAATATCTTAAAATTCAGTAAAAATATTATTTCGTATAGAATAAACCTTAATTTAAACAATGAGAGAATCTCCTTATATGAAGAGCCTATAAATAGATATAATTTATTAATCCTATTTCATGTTGAAGGGGAAGAATCTATAATACCCGTTTTATGGCAAGTAAGTACGGAATCTTCACCAGTTCGTATTCTTTCCAATCAAATAGAAGAGTTAAGAATAGAACTAGAGCAAACTGTTCAGGGCAAATCATTAAAAGATAAATTAAAATTACCAGTTATATTAGATCAGTGGCCCGCCTCTCATTTTGTTCATGAATGTTTTGGACATACCTCAGAAGCTGATAATTATATGGAGTATGCTTGTGAAAATGGTTATAGCCTAGGTTATAGATGGTCTGATTATAAGTTTAATGTATATGATGATCCAACTTTATTAGGGCACAAAGCTTATTACGGAATGGATGATGAAGGAGAGAAATCTTTTCGTACCCAAATAATTAAAGAGGGTATTTGGAGTAATTTACTTCATAGTTCAGAAACGAAAAAGAAGCTACAAGCAAAAGGTTCGTGTAATGGTCGAAAAGTTTCATATGACGATAGTATTCTTCCACGTATGTCCATAACGTATATGGATAAAGGTAACGAGAATATCAATGATTTAATATCAAAAATAGAATATGGTCTCTTTTGTAAAGGTTCATGGGGAGGAGGATCAATAGGTACAAAATTTGTAATCAGACCATCTTATGGGATTATTATTAAAAACGGAAGTTTAAGTAATTTAATTATTAGAAGGTTTGATATTAAAGGTTGTAAGTTTGAGGCTGCGAAGAATATCGTTGGTAGTAGTAATGAATTGCGAATTTTCAATCCGGTATTTGGCTGTGATAAAAACAATCAAAATAATTTAAGTGTAACTCAAGGAGCTCCACATATTTATTTTAGAGAGTTAAATATTTACCCAATATAACATTGAAAGAGTGAGGCCAATGATTGAAAGAATAGATTGTAAGAATCTAACCTATGAAAGATTTATGAAGGAGTTTGCAGATAAGAAGCCTGTTATCTTAACAAATCTCGTGAATAATTGGGAGTGCTTTAATTGGGATTTGAAATATTTAAATGATAGATTTGGAGAGCAAGAAGTTGTAATTAGAAAGTCTGATTATGAAGGGAAAAAGAAAGTTTATACAGTGAAGCTTTCTAAATTTATTCAATTGTTAGAAGGTGGAAATGAAGAAAATTGGTATTGTGATTGGCCTTTCTCCATTATGGGAAACAGAGAAATCGCATTATCATATAGTATACCTTCCTTTTTAACAGAGCAAACAGTTAGGAAAAAAGGAGATAAAGAATTGAAATGGGTATTTCTAGGTTCAACGAACACTGGAACTCCATTACATAAAGATTTTCAAGCAACACACAATTGGAATGCCGTTATATTTGGAAAGAAAAAATGGGTGTTTTTTAATCCGGAATTTAATCAAGAAATGGAATATTTAGCGAGTGTAGATTGTAATATTTTTAATCCAACTCCAGAAGAACAAGAAATTATTTTAAAAGCAAAACCTTACTATATAGAACTTAATCAAGGTGAGATTATATATACTCCTAAAAATTGGTGGCATCAAGTTATAAATGAAGAATTAACCTTTGCTATTAGTGAAAACTTTTGGTTTAAGCATGAGCTGCAAGTTAATTAACTTTAAATAAATCATTAAAAAATAGGGGGATTTAATAATGCTAAAAGTAGAAGAACATGTAATTAAGAAAAGTATTTATAAAACATTAGAAGAATTAGTAAGCTTACCTGGTCCTGTTGGTCATGAATATATAGTTAGTGATTGGTTAAAGAAACGTTGGATCAATAAATCAGAGGAATGTTTTGAAGATAAAGTTGGAAATTTAATTTGTAAAATTGGTGGAAAGGGGCCTAAATTATTAATCCAAGCACATATGGATGAAATTGGATTTATAGTGAGGTATATTACCCCTGATGGCTTTTTACTAATTGATCCAGTGCAAGAAGCACATAGGTCTGGTCCTAATCATTTACATATGATAGGTCAATTAGCTCAAGTAATAAGTAGAACAGGGGATGTAGCAACAGGAGTTTTTGCAACATCTACTGGTCATGTCCTTACCGAGCAGCAAATGGCTGGAAATTTAAATTTTAATAGCCTATTTATAGATATGGGGGTTAATAGTAAAGAAGAGGTAGAAAAATTAGGAGTTCATATTGGCTCTAGTGTGGTATGGAAAAGAGAATTAACTCAGATTGGAAATAAGCTTATTGGAAAAGCGTTTGACGATCGGATTGGACTTTTGGTCATGGATCTCCTTTTAGAGAAAATGGACGTTTCCAATTTAAATTATGAAGTATGGTATGGCGCTACAGTGCAAGAAGAGAATAAAGCTCATGGCGCTTATGCTCTAGGTTCAAGAATGGACTTCGATATGGCAATTTCTTTAGATATTGGTTTAGTAGGAGACATACCAACTGTAAATGAACAAGATTATCCTACTAGATTAGGTGGAGGGCCGACACTAGTTTATAAGGATGGTGCTATTCATTATAATCCTAAAATAACATGGGGGTTAGAGGATATATCTAAAAAGTATAACATCCCTTATCAAATTGGTATTTATAGTAATTATGGCTCTGATGGTATAGCCCTTTTTGATAGTGGTATTCCTGCAGCACTTATTGGTATTCCAACTCGTTATACACATACACCTTTTGAAATGGTTGATATCAAAGATATTTATTCTACTGTAAATTTACTAAATCATTTTATTGACAATAAAGCAAACTAGATATGGTCCTGTTGCAAAGTTGATTAAAGTATAGATGATTTTAACTAAAAGCACTTCATTGTATGTGGCTTTTACAAAATTTTATAATTCATCGTACGTTGAAAAACCGAAATCTGTTCGCAGATTTCGGTTTTGTTTATTTAAAGTATGATCTATCTCAATTATTTTTTTCTTTTAGCTTAATGGCATGCGGCCTTATCCATAAATGTATAGAATTGAAATGACTTTTAACCATGGAATAGGCTATAAATTATTGAAGGTAAAAGTATAATAATGTACTGGTTTAAGAATGTTAGTGGAAGAAGTATTTAAATTTTTTCAATATAAGATTTTACTGCCTGTAATAAAAACTCTTCCTGTCCCATACCAGCATCTGTGGCCATTTGCACTATTTTTTGTTTAAATTCATAATCCACATGAAAAGTTAATGGCTCTATATTACTTTTAAAGTAAATTCTTTCTACATGTGGAAGGATTGTGCCGGATTTCATATGAGAATGTAAGTATTTAATTTCCTCTTGAAACTGCACTGGATCAACTTCTAATACGAAAGGTTTGATTTCTAAATTGATAGTACCAGATGAAATACTCAATCGCATATTTGTGACACCTAGCTCTTTATAAAATAAATTTATTAGATTATATGTGATGGAATGAAATAGCTGAGGTTTTTTAAATGAAAAAGATAAATACCCACGTTTCGTAATTACCACTTGTTTCTGGAAAGGATCAAAGGAGTAATCACGCTCCTTATAAGTGGATAGAGGGAAGATCTCCTCATCTTCTGTAAGAATCTTTCCATCTGCTCCATTGATCTCTATTACCCTAGCTGTTTTTCCGGTATGTTTATGTGTTAATAATTGATATAAATATATATCTTCATCTTGAAACTTAGTAATAAATGTTTTTCGCTCTTTTGTTTTAGTTTTTTCATAATCAAGCATAAAAATCTCTAGCTCTTCCTCATCGATAATATATACTTGTTTTCCTCGTTTTTCTACCATTGTTGCGGGTAATTTTCCAGATTTGATGTATGTAAAGATAGTAGATGGTGCAACATTAAGAATTTCAGCTACTTCTTTCGTGCTAAGGCCTTTAACCTCATTTTTATTTTTTAAACGTTCAATATCCTCTAAATAGAAAATCTTACTACCGAATTGCTTCCAGTTATCTTTATATACACATTCTATTAATCCATCTTTTTCTTTTTTTAAAATTGTTTGTACTGTTACTCCTAATAAGTCGGCTGCCTCTTTTGTCGTTACAGTAGGTTTAGTAATGAACAATAAATCTTGTGTCATGAAAGGACACCTCCATAACTATCGTTTACTAGTAATTTAGATATGTATCTATCATATCAGAATATGATTTATATTTAAAATAAGAAATAGAATTTATTAAAGTTCTTATACATATTTATAATATAAAAATACTTGTAATTCGTTTTATATTTTAATGGGTTTTTACAGTTCATTTTATTATAAAAGTAATTTTAATGCTAAATAGCAAATGATTAAACTATAACTATTTAATAATAAATTATAAAAAAAATATAATTATAAGTAAATAGAGAAGAATATAGACTTATTACAGAATTAATATGATTATTAATTTCTATAATTGATGTAAGTGATATAAAAATCATAGTATACTTAATAAATATACTAAAGATTAAAATCTATACAAGAAGAGGTGATCTATAGGTATGGATAATAAAAGTAAAAACGAAAATTTACCTATTTTAAAAAGTCAAAGAGAATTTACAGATATATATTTACACAATATAAAAGTTATATCTTCATTTATGTATAACAATCGTTATATGAATGATTTGGAACAAAAGATAGAGGATGCAGAAAAAAAAGGTAAGGGAAAATATGCATTTCTAGGTGATCTTGAAGTTATATATCATTTTGTAAATTTACAAAATGATATGGATGAAAAGAAAAATAGAAAGGATGATACAAAAAAGAGTTATGTGTCTGAGATACTATCATTTTGCGAATGTATGGTGCAGCATGCAGAAGAGTTTGAAGTGAATGGGGAAGAAGTTCAGCGAAATGCTTCCTTATTAAAAACATTACAGCCTTGGCATATTCGTAAATTTAATTACTGGTTAAAAAATATACAAAATGGTCGAGGTGGGAATACGTATGCTGTTGCAACTTTGGCGAAGAAAACGGTATTGATTCGTTCTTTTTTAAAACATCTTCATGTATTTGGGTATATTGAAAAACCACTTCATGAAGAATTACAGCGTGCAAATGTAAATGAAAAAGATCGGCCGAATCGAGATTTATCCTATGAGGAAGTCATGAAAATATTAGGTTTTTATAAAGAAAGAGGACATTTAATAAACTATACAATAATACTTGCATTAGCTAGTACTGGTGCACGTATTCAGGAGTTGTGTACTGCAAGAGTAAAAGATTTACACTATGATGGAAAGTATTGGTTAAAGGTTAGGGGGAAAGGGGACAAAGTGCGTGAACTTTTCGTTTCAGAACATTTATACCAATGTATTTGTGAGGTGAGGAGAAGAAGGGGTTTCCAAACGGTATTGGAAAAAGGGGATGAGAGTCCGTTATTTATAAATCAAAGAGGAAATGCATATAACTCTAAAACATTATCAAACCAAGTAACAGATATGATAAAGAAGACAAACTTAGAGTTCTTACAATATCGTGAAAATCCAGTAACCGCACATACATTTCGACATGCTTTTGCAATTATGGCAGTAGAACAAGGAAATGCAGATTTATATCATTTAATGCAAACACTTGGTCACGAAAGTATTCAAACCACAAAAATATATTTAGAAAAGCATATGAAGCGTAAAAATAACGTTGGATCTGCTTTCGCTGATATGTTGATATGAGTTTTATAATAGTTATAGCTGTATTTAATTGTGTGTTTTTTACATAATTAAATACAGCTAATTCTCTTTTATTTTCAATTAATATGAGTCATTTATTCATTTATCAAATGCAATTAATTGAAGATTAAAAAATTCCTTCTATTTTGATGATATGCATAACTTCTATTGCAGCATTTTTTTAAAAGCTGTTTGTAATGATTTTAATCCATGCATATGAGGGAACCGAACCATGTGCATCAAGCCAATATTTTGAAGTATCTCACATTTGTTTTCTTAGGTTAATGGGAATGGGCCGGTATCCCATGTATGGCGAACAACTAAACTGGCTTCCTTACATCTTATGTCCCAAGCCAGTTCATCTCTCACATACTTACTTCGCGTTCCTTGAGAAAGGAATCTTCCTGGCTAGATTTATAAACTTAACTTATTGAGTTTAGGGTGATACTCCCATTACAATTTTGATAATTGATTGACCACACTTTCTAAAAATTGCTCTACCTTTTCTTTTGTAGTATCTGGCGAATGATAACCAATTGTAAATGTAAGTCTCCCATTGTAAGAGCTTGCACCCATTGTAAAGAATGGTGCATACATAATTGGTGATGTTATATACCCGTCCTGAGCTTGAACTTCACCAAACTTAATAGGTTCATCAGCTATTGATCCGAAATTAGTAAGTAACGGTAAAGCCATTCCCATTTGTAAAGCCAGTTCGTATTGCTGTTTATACATTTCCTTCACTTCAGATAGCTTTTTACTTGCCAGTAACTCCATTCCTGCAGCTGAAGAAAGACCTGGATTTTGAGATTTTATTGTAGCCATTGATTCTTTGACTCGAACTAGAGTTTGATTAAATGAGTCATCATGTTCCATTTTAATCACTGGCATTTCCATCCCGGATAAGTTGCAAATTGAACCAGTTGTATGATTAGGGAGATATCGGCGTAAATCAATTGTTAAACCAATCATTTTTTCTGCGGTGCGAGGTTCTGCATACACAGCAAAATGTGATAAAGAGCGGAAGTATGCAGTCATGATGGCATCATTTAAGGTAGCTCGTTGTGCTTTTGTCCATTGGGTTAAACGTAGAGTTTGCTCATGGCTTAACCGTCGAACGGCCATTTTGGGATAAGTATTTTTATTAGGTTGAGATGGAAAAGACCATAATGCTGCTTGTTGTTCTTGGCTGGGCCGATACGCACTTTTGATGTCTATTATTCCAGTATATTCGAATACAGGTGATTGATCACGAAAACCGTCATTTTCTTCATTAAATCTCTTTATAATTTCATCCTTAGACTGCCCCAGAGAAAGTTGAGTATAAATTGCTCCCAGTAAATTAATATATTCCTTGACTCCAGCACCATCTGAACAAAGGTGAGATAATTTCACAACTAACATATTTGTTGAAGTACCTTGTAATAATTTTGTCTGAACCATTGGCCCCTGAATAAGATCTCCAGATTGCTTAATAAAATCTATTGCCATCGTTTCAAGATTTTGATCATTTCCTTCTGCAAAAAAACAAATTGGTGAGTTAGTACTAGATGAATGTTCCTCCCAGTAAGGTATATCACTTTCTACAAAACGGCTGTTTAAAACGGGCTGTAATTGTAACGTTATCCTTACTGATTGTTCAAGTACCTTTTTCGATATACCTATAGGAAAATAAAGAACGGCATTAATTTGTTGATTTGCGGAATAAAGACCTAGTATATAATTCATTCGATCTTGAGGTGTTACTGAATATTTCCTTTGTTCCATAATTTTCTGCCTCTTTTCAAGCTATTTTTGGTAACAATCTTGTTTTTCATAGGATTGTAATTTTTTCAAGAATCCATAATGTTTTCTTATCAATTTTTTAGTATTTCACTTATGAAGGTATGTTTTTCGTAATGATGAATGTTGTTATTGGTATTAATAACATTTATCAATTTTGTTTAGTTTCCGTATAACTTAACAAACGGAATGTAATTTTGTTAGGTTATACATAAACATTTTATATAAAAGTTTGTAAAAAATCCACTGAAATAAACATGTCATTTTTCTCTTTTTTCGACAGTATCTCCCATCTATTTACTAGCGCTATCCCAACATTAAACAAATTAATTAAGGCGCCTTCTGACATTAAATATACACGTTGTAACTTCTAATCTTACAAAATTGTAAGATTAGAAGTTACATAGTTAGATAGAAGTCATTAACTTATGAAAAAATCTCATCTATAATCCAGATATAAATCATTTATTAAAGGAGTATTTTAATGAAAAAAATTATAAGTTATGCGGTGGTTATTGCCATTTTCATGGGAATAGGATTAGGAGTAAAACGTTATGTGCAAGGTCCAGGACAACCAGTCGATGGAATTCTAGTTAGTGGTACTGCAGCTGATGTAGAAAAAGTCAAAAAAGAATTTAAAGACGATATAAAGCAATCTATAGACTATAAAGTTAAGTACGTCGCTACAATAAGAAAGACCCAATTATCAAAAGAAGATAAGAAACAAAATGATACAAATGAAGAATTTGAAATCAATACTACAGAATATGCAGTTATCAATAGTTCTACCGCGGTAAAATTATTTAATAAGGGACTTCTAAGAGCTAGAAAAGATCCGAATTCAGCGTCTACTATTTCTGAGATGGTGAGAGATAAAAATAAAGTATCTAGTGATCAGAATCTATTATTTTCTTATGCGGGTGATAATCCTACGGTTGATAATTTTGAAAATAACCAGTTGAATTTGAACGGTAAGATGGTACCTGCTCAGCATGTTAAGCAGCAAATTTGGATTGGGTATGACCCCATGAACCTTGTTATTCTAAAAGACCAAGACTATAATGCAATTTCTGAATCAGAGTCAATAATGAAATTAATTCAATTTAAAAAACGTGATTTTGATTATAAAAACAAACAAGAAGTAAACAAAGTTTTACAAGATATTGATAAGGTCTCACCGAATAATCAGCATAAAATAAACTTTGTAGAGGTACAAGACTAATTTAAAATGAAAATAAGGTGATATGAATGGAAATCGTAAGAATAGAGGATGTCGTCAAAAGTTATGGTGAAGGTAATAGTAGGGTAGATGCTTTGAAGGGCATAAACCTTACAATACATCAGGGAGAATTTGTTTCAATCGTAGGAGCTTCTGGATCAGGTAAAAGTACATTGTTGCATATTTTGGGAGGATTAGACCGCCCAAGTTCAGGAAAAGTATTTATTGGAGAGAATAATATTTATAAATATCCAGATAATGAACTTTCAATATTTAGAAGAAGAAAAGTTGGCTTTATATTTCAGTTCTTTAATTTAATTCCTGTATTGAATGTGCAGGAGAATATAGCTTTACCCACTTTACTGGATAATGAACCTATAGATAATTCTTATATGGACGAAATTATTGAAATTCTGGGACTTCATGAAAGAAGAAATCATTTACCATCAGAATTATCAGGAGGTCAGCAACAACGGGTTTCGATTGGGAGAGCACTTATAAATCGCCCACATTTGATTTTAGCTGATGAGCCTACAGGGAATCTTGATACTCAAAACACAAAAGAAGTCATGGATTTATTAAGATTGACAGCAAAAAAATATAATCAAACTATTGTATTGATTACTCATGATTTAAAAATTGCATCAACTTCTGACCGTATTATTACAATTGAAGATGGTCAGATCATTTCCGATCAGTGGCTATCCACCAATAAGCCTAAGACGGGAGGAAATTAATTTTGATTGGTAATTATAAACAATTAAGCAGGAGATACTTAAAGGGGAATATGAAACGAACAATTTTAACTTTGATTGGAATCATACTCTCTGTATCGTTAATTTCTACAATCGGCCTATTTATGAACGGCACTCAGATTTCTCAAATCGAGAATACGAAAAAGAGGCAAGGGTATTCTTTTCATGCTGTGGTATTAAATTACGATGAATCGATATTGAAAAAAATTAAATATAACCCGCAAATTGAATCATTTGGTTTTATGTCACAGGGAGAAACAGTCCAAGTCGGAGACGCTGCTGTACAAATGAATTTTGCTGATGATAACGCCTTGGAGTTTTTAAAATACAGTATTATTAAGGGGAGATTGCCATCTAATGATCAAGAAGTTGCTGTTGATCCCTGGGTATTACCTTATATAAAAGATAATATCAAAATAGGTGATTCATTCGAATTAAATGAAAAAAAATACAAATTGGTAGGTTTTCTAAGTGATAGTGTATATACACAAGAAAATAAAGTGGGACGGGTACTAACCTATAAGCGTAAGTTTAGCGCTGGGGAAGGAAAAATATTAGTCGGAATTAGCCCGGAAGCAAACTTTAATGAGGTTTTAGAGGGACTCAAGACTATTTCCGGAGGGAATAATATTGAAATAAGTGAAGAATTAATTCAATTAGAGAAACCTGGTTACAATAATTCGATTATGGCCACGCTAATTATTACTATCAGCATTGTTGTGATAGCGACAGTTGTTGTGATTTACAACGCTTTTCAAATTAGTGTCGTGGAACGAACGAGGCAGTTTGGCTTGTTGAGAAGCATCGGTGCAACACGAAAGCAAATTAGACAAATCGTGCTGAGAGAAGCTACTTTTCTGGCTGTTATCGCTATACCATTAGGAATTATATGCAGCTTAATAGCACTTGCCTCTCTTCAATTCACTTTTTCAATTTTAATGGAAAATAGTAAAGAAGTCTCGATATTCCATGTTGATTGGAAGATTTTATTAATCAGTTCGATTATTACCTTCCTTTCTGTAATAGCGTCAAGTTTGTACCCAGCTTATTTTGCAGGAAAAATTTCCCCATTGTTAGCAATCAGCAGTAGGTTGTCAATTAAAAAGGAACAAATCAAAAAACAAAAGAATTCCATATTGAGAAAACCTTTATCTTTTCCTTTGAGTATGGCTATGAAAAATGTGAAGCGCAATAAAAATCGTTATACCATTACAATTTTATCAATTATTATAAGTAGTGTGTTATTTATTACCTTTTCGTATTTAATGAATGTTGCATTTACATCTAAATCTTTTGATAAGTTATCTGTTACATCGGATATTACAATTAAGCTAGCGGATAATAATTCAGATTATTTAGCTGAAAGTGAACAAGTTTTCCATCAATTGAAATCACTTGGAAATATATCTAATGTAAACGAAAAGAAGGAGAATAGATTTGAAACTAAATTAAAGGATGTAACTCAATCTTCCGCGACAGTTAAGGAAATAGAAGACACGATTGGAAAAAGATATTCCATTACAATCGTAAATAATTATCAAGAAAATAAAACAAAAAAAGAAGAAAAACTTACTTTACAAGTGCTTGCATATAGTTTTATCACAGTCATTTCTTTAATTAGTAGCGTTAATATCCTCAATACTATAACTATAAGTATCATGACTAGGCGAAAAGAATTGGCTGCTTTGAAATCCATTGGTATGTCACAAAAAGATTTGAAAAAAATGATTACCTATGAAGCTCTGATTTACGGTTTTTCTGGAAGTTTACAAGGAATCTTTTTTGGTTGTATATTGTCTTATATTTTATATTTAGCTATTTCTGATAAATTGAAAATGGCATGGATGATTCCTTATGAGGCTTGTGTCATTACGTTTGTTTCAGCTTTAATAATTAGTTATTTATCAGTCTTAAATCCATTGAAAAAAATTAAACAAGATAATATTATTGATACTATCAGAGAAGAATAATATTATAGGCCTGGCTAGATTATAGTCAGGCTATTGTAATTGAAGAATAAACTAGGGGAAGAAAAAGGAGAGGGCATACTTGAATAAAAAAATATTACTAGTTGAAGATGATGAAGCTCTTGGCCTAGCCATCGAATTTTCATTAAGAAATGAAGGTTATGAGGTAATTAGAGCGTCCAGTGTACAAGAAGCAAAATACCAGTTTGTTCACAATACATTTGATTTGTTCATCCTTGATATTGGTTTACCAGATGGTAATGGTTATGACTTATGTATATATTTTAAAAGGCAAAATGAAAAATCAATTATTATTTTCTTAACGGCACTAGATGAGGAAGCAAATGTGGTAATGGGGCTAGATATAGGTGGAGATGATTATATAACCAAACCATTTCGGGTTAGGGAACTCATGGCTAGAGTGAAAGTACAATTGCGTAAACAAGCAACGCTTGAAACACCTTCTCAGATTTTAAAATCTGAGAATATAAGAATTGATACGAACCTGGTCAAGGTTTATAAAGATTGTGAAAGTATTATATTGACGAATTTAGAATACAAGCTTCTATTGAATTTCATGATGAATGCTCACAAAGCTATTAAAAGAGATGAGCTCTTACTAAAAATAACGGAAGGAGATAATGTCTTTTTTGATGAAAATACGTTATCTGTATACATTAAGCGTTTAAGGGATAAAATTGAAGACAATCCTCAAAAACCGCAGTTTATCGTTACTGAAAGAGGATATGGTTATCGTTGGAGTAAGGATGTGATTGGGTGAACAAAATAATGAAAAATACTGAAATAAAAAGCTATATGACGATACTAACCGTTCTTTTATCTTTATTTACGATTTATCAATTTATTACTCAGCAATTATTCTATGATCATTTAAAACGCGATTCTATTGCAACCTGGGGGGAAATCACCGCTAGATTGGTTGAGCAAAATCCTGAAAATGAATCCGAAATTATGAAAGCCTTAACAAATCATTCGTCTCATTCAAGTGAATATCAGAAAAAAGGGACCGAAATCCTAAAACAGTATGGATTATATGAAGACTTGGAATCAAAATTTTTTCCTCACTTAAATAACTTAATTATTGATCACAATCAATTCATTATTTGGGGATTGATTGCTTTTGGGTTGTTGCTTTTTTTGGCAAACTACATGCAACAAAAAATTATTTTTAATAAAATTAGCCAGCTTACTAGGGCTGCAAAAAAAATAATCGAGGGAGATTACTCAGTTGTCATTAATGAAAATAAAGAAGGGGATTTCGCGAAACTGGCAATTTCATTTCGCTCAATGAAGGATATCATTAGAAAAAATATGCAGGATTTACTTGAGGAAAAGCAATTTTTAGGAGAAATGTTGCAAGATATATCTCATCAGTTAAAAACACCGCTCTCAACTATTTCTATCTATAATGAAATGTTATTAAGTGAAAAACTATCACGTGAGCAACAAGTTCAATTATTGCAAAATAACGATATTCAAATATCTAGAATGAATGTCTTAATTCAGAATTTGTTAAAAGTGGCAAAAATTGATGCAAAAGCTATTTCGTTTGATAAAGAGCCAGGTAATTTAGTAGATACGACTAAGGAAGTTCTAAATCACTTGCAAAGCATGATAAGTGATAAGAATATATTGATTGATTGGAAAGTACCGAGAGAAATAGTCGTTATTTATGACAAATTATGGATGCAGGAAGCTTTATTAAATCTGTTGAAGAATGCAATCGAACATTCTAAACACGGTGGTAAAATAATGATTCAGGCCAAAAATTCTCCAATTTATACAGAACTAGTGATCCAAGACTTTGGCGAGGGAATCTCAGCTGAAGAATTACCTCATATTTTTGAACGATTCTATAAATCAAGTAGTTCTAAAAAACACGGCTCGACCGGAATTGGGTTGGCGCTTGTCAAAGCTATTATTGAGGCGCATCACGCCTTAATTACAGTTGAAAGTGAAAAAAATGTTTATACAAAATTTACAATTACTTTTATGAAATTGTAATAACAGTTGGGTATATATTTTAATCTTTTTCATATAAAGGGGTTTGTTATGTTTAATAGATTGAAGTATTTTCTTTTGTCTGAGAAAGAAATAGTTGATACTGTGAAAAATTACAAGGAGGAAAAAATACACGCTTCCATAATAAAAGATTTTTTAGCGGATTTAATTTTAATAAGAACTTTTATATTTTTAATGTTTGTTCCAATATCAACTTTTGTTTTTTCAATTATAATTTATGGAGCTGTTTTCTTTTTATCTGGTATTAAGATTACTGTTTGGGGCATCACTATAATGTTATTGGTTCCAATAACATTACTTTTCTATATGAATATAACTAATACATCAATTATTATTACTGATTTAGTGAGGAAATTTTTATTAACCATAAAATATCTAAATCCATTTTACTCAATATTAAATAAACCTTGGATATTTATATTGGAAGTATTATTTGGTTTTTTATATGTCTTTGTACTATCTTTATTTTCTATTTGGATAGTATTACATTCATTAGAAATAGATTTCTCTGAATTTAGTTCGGAGGACAATCGAAGTTTCCAATTTTCAATTGTTATTTTGCATACAGCAATTTATTTGTTTATAAGAGTTCATGGCCAGTATTGTAAGACAACTAAGCAAAAAATTAAAAAGCTGAAAATGAAATTTTATTTATGGTTTTGTTCTATGATTGCAAGTATTGTATATATATTTGAATCACTCTTTAATTATATGAATGGAATTCAAGCAATTTATTTTATATTTGTTTTAATGATTGCTTTAGAAAGAACAGTGACACATTATAAGAAATTTATAGATTTTTTAGAATCTGAAAATTTGTATGAAAAATAATTTTAGAGAGAAAAGTCATTTGTAATATAAAAAGTTATACCTACTAAGTACTGGACGAGTAAAAAAACGCTATTCTTTCTCTAGAATCATAGGAAAGGGTAGCGTTTTTTATGTCTATTTTTGTATCTGATGAACTACAACTATTTGCTCAAGAAATTGAATGTTATTTATCCCCAAACATCTTAAGAAATCTTGCCAGAGAGTCTGGTTTCGTGCAACGAACCTGTAAATTCCAAACAAAAAGTTTACTCAATTTATGAGTATGTATGGAAAAAGAAAGAGATTCAATAATGCTTTGTTTAATATCAGTTTATACGGAAATACATATGATATAATATGTAATAATACATTTTATAATAATTTATTAAGATAAAATGTTATATTTTTGGGTGGAATATATAAATGGAGGAAATGTTATGAACAAGAATTTAAAATTTACTCAAATGATGATCGGTATTAGTACGGTGGCATTATCATTTGGAAGTATTCAAACACAGGTATCCGCAGAAGAAAAAGCACCCTATAATACGTTACAGATGAAACCGATTGGGACAGAAACTTTAAAAGATGAAATTGCACATGCTACAAAAGCGGATGGAACTTTAACTTTTGAAGAGCGTTTAAAAGTAGGCGATTTTTCACAACGACCTACTCCGGTGATGAAACCTGAAGTAAGAGAATTAAAGCAAAGCTATACTCTGGCAGAACTGAATAAAATGTCTGATAGTGAATTCATTGATACGCTATCAAGAGTTTCATGGAATCAAATTACAGACTTATTTCAATTCAATCAAGATACGAAAGCTTTTTATCAAAATAGAGATCGCATGAACGTTATTATTGATGAATTGGGACAACGAGGGAAATCTTTTACGAAAGAGGACTCAATGGGGATTGAAACTTTCGTTGAGATATTACGTTCTGCTTTTTATGTGGGATATTTTAATAATGAAGTAGGTTACTTAAATGAGAGAAGCTTCCATGACAAATGTTTACCAGCATTAAAAGCTATTGCAAAAAACCCAAACTTTACATTAGGTACAGCTGAGCAAGATAGAGTAGTAGTTGCGTATGGTAAATTAATTAGTAATGCTTCTAGTGATGCTGAAACAGTACAATATGCGGCAAATATTTTAAAACAGTTTAATGATAACCGTTCTATGTATACTAATGATTATACGAAAGAACAAGCTGTATATGAAATCGTAAAAGGTATTGATTATGATATACAATCTTATTTGCAGGAAACGAATAAAAAGCCTAATGCAACAATGTGGTATGGAAAGATAGATAACTTTATAAATGAGGTTAGTAGAATTGCTCTCATACGGAATTTAACAACTGAGAATAGTTGGCTAATTAATAACGGTATTTATTATGCAGGACGTTTAGGGAAATTTCATAGCAATCCAAATAAAGGATTGGAAGTTATTACACAAGCGATGAATATGTATCCTCGCCTAAGTGGACCTTATTTTATAGCGGTAGAGCAAATCAAAACAAACTACGGTGGAAAAGATTATGATGGAAATACAGTAGATTTACAGAAAATACGTGAAGAAGGGAAGTTACAATACTTACCTAAAACATATACATTTGATGATGGATCTATTGTTTTTAAGACAGGCGATAAAGTAACAGAAGAGAAAATTAAAAGGTTATATTGGGCAGCCAAAGAAGTAAAGGCACAATATCACCGTGTAATTGGAAATGATAAAGCACTAGAACCAGGTAACGCAGATGATGTGCTGACAATTGTAATTTATAATAATCCAGATGATTATCAATTAAATAGACAATTATATGGATATGAAACGAACAACGGCGGTATTTATATTGAAGAGAAGGGTACTTTCTTTACATATGAGCGTACACCAAAACAGAGTATTTATAGTCTAGAAGAGTTATTCCGTCACGAATTCACTCATTATTTACAAGGAAGATACGAGGTTCCTGGTTTATTTGGGAGTGGAGAACTATATCAAAATGAACGCTTAACTTGGTTCCAAGAAGGGAATGCAGAATTCTTTGCAGGATCTACACGTACAAATAATGTTGTTCCACGTAAAAGTATTATAAGTGGCTTATCATCTAATCCGGCAAGCCGTTATACTGCAAAGCAAACTTTGTTCGCAAAATATGGATCATGGGATTTTTATAATTATTCCTTTGCACTACAGTCTTATCTATATAATCATCACTTTGAAACCTTTGATAAGATTCAGGATTTAATCCGTGCGAACGATGTGAAAAATTATGACGCTTATCGGGAAGCATTAAGTAAAGATCCACAGCTGAATACAGAATATCAAACGTATATGCAGCAGTTGATTGATAATCAAGATAAATACAATGTACCGCAAGTAACAAATGATTACTTAATACAACATGCACCTAAGCCTTTAGCTGAAGTGAAGAAAGAAATTGTAGATGTAACTAATATAAAAGATGCAAAAATTACAAAACATGAGTCTCAATTCTTTAACACATTTACTGTAGAAGGCAAGTACATAGGTAGTACATCAAAAGGTGAGTCTGAAGACTGGAAAACGATGAGTAAACAAATCAATCAAACCTTGGAGCAGTTGTCTCAAAAAGGATGGAGCGGCTATAAAACAGTTACAGCCTATTTTGTTAACTACCGTGTGAATGCAGCAAATCAGTTTGAATATGATATTGTTTTTCATGGTGTTGCAACAGAGGAAAAAGAAAAAACAACGACTATAGTAAATATGAATGGACCATATAGTGGGATAGTAAATGAAGGAATTCAATTCCATAGTGATGGCACAGAAAGTGAAGATGGAAAAATTATTTCTTATCTATGGAACTTTGGAGATGGTACAACAAGTACTGAAGCCAGCCCTATCCATGTATATGGGGAAAAAGGAACATATACTGTGGAACTAACTGTGAAAGATAGTAGAGGAAAAGAAAGTAAAGAACAAACAAAAGTTACTGTAAAACAAGATCCGCAAACAGGTGAATCCCTTGAAGAGGAAAAGGTACTCCCATTTAATGAGCTTGTAAAAGGAAATCTGATTGCTCCTGATCAAACAGATATTTATACGTTTGATGTTACAGTTCCAAAAGAAGTAGATATTTCTGTGGTAAATGAACAAAACATTGGGATGACATGGGTACTTTATCATGAATCAGACATGCAAAATTACGTAGCTTGTGGTGAAGATGAAGGAAATGCTATAAAGGGAAAATTCGTAGCGAAACCAGGAAAATATTATTTGAATGTGTATAAATTTGATGATAACACTGGTGAATATTCATTATTAATAAAATAATTTTATTTTTAATATGTATATAAGGGTTGGTTTTTTAGGAGGAGTCTGTCACGATAGGCTGCTCCTATTTTTTATTTAAAAGCATAAAATTCAAGTGAGTTTTTTTAATTATTGAATCATGAAATAACGCTAGCTTTCATAAATACTTGAAAAAGCTAGCGTTTTAAATATGAATATACATAATTTGATTAATTAAAGCTAGATAAGAAAAATCTCTTATACTATTCTTCAAGTTCTATCCATTTTTGTGACCATTCTTCTATTCCGCGAATAATGGATTCTAAAGCAAATCCTTTTTGAGTCAAAGAATATTCTATACGAACTGGTGTCTCAGGAAAGACCTTACGCTCTACAATTCCTTCTTGTTCTAATTCCTTTAATCTTTCTGAAAGTAATCTTCCGCTGACAGGAAGAGAAGATTCAAGCGTACAAAAACGCTGAGATCCAGAGAAAAGTTGGTAAATAATTAGTGCTGTCCATCTTTGACTAAAAAATCTCATTCCTTTTTCAAAGCGAGGGCATAATGTAGAATCATTCATTTTACTTCACCTCCTAAAAGAAATTATATAACATCTTACAATTAGTAACAAATTTTTTTATAATTAATTACTTGACGTAAATTGATTGTAAATGTATACTCACTTACATAAAGTAACTAAGTTATTTTATATAACTAACAATTCTTTTCTCTAATTTGCTAAAGATATGATAATACAAATTGAATCTAAGGTAAGAGAACAAGAATATCATTTGTAAAAATACTTACGGTGTGTAAGTTAAATAATAAAAAATATAAAATGGAAGAGAACTTTTTAGAGATTCTCTATACTAGGAGGTACCTAATGGTTACAACAGATACAATTCATATGTTAGAAGATAAAATTCAATTCATACATCAAGATGGAAAAGAGATTTATCTTGTTGGCCCTATCAAATTACCAATTAATTTATATGGAGAAACGAAAATTTTCCAATGGTATTCTTGGTTACAAACCAATGAAGTTACGAATGGTATAGAAGGTATTATTGAAAAACTATCATTTCTTAATTTAGCAGATATGCAACAATCTAGTGTACTTGTGTACGGTGATTTCGAGAATGCTGAAGATGCACTGATTCGTATGCATAGTATTTGTCATACGGGTGATATTTTTGGTAGTAAACGTTGTGATTGTGGATTTCAATTAAAACAATCCTTACAAATGATTACAGAACATGGTGCAGGCGCTTTATTCTATCTGGCAAATCATGAGGGGAGAGGAATTGGTTTGTTTAGTAAAGCGATGACGTATATCCTGCAAGAAAACGGCTTAGATACAGTAGAAGCTAATCTAAATTTAGGTTTTGCTGATGACGTTCGAAATTACGATGATACAATTGAGGTATTAAAGGCATTACGCTCAAAACCTGTAAAGTTGATTACAAATAATCCAAGAAAACTAGCAGCGTTGCAAAAAGCAGGATTAAATGTTACGAGTCGTGAACCATTATGGGGGGACGTCTCAGAATTCAATGAGAAATATTTACAAACAAAAATCCATCGCTCTGGGCATTTTGAGGGAGGTCATTTACATGGGTGAGCATGAGAAATATATGAGGTTAGCCCTTGAAAATGCTAAGGCTATGAAGGGACAAACTACTCCAAATCCACTGGTTGGATCCGTAATTGTAAATAACAATCGAATTGTAGGAATCGGAGTACATATGAAGGCGGGGGAACCACATGCCGAAATACACGCGATACGTATGGCGGGAGAACAGGCCCGTGGTGGTACGATTTATGTTACCCTAGAGCCTTGTTCTCATCATGGAAGAACAGGTCCTTGTGCAGAAGCCATCGTACAAACAGGAATTAAAAGAGTAGTAATTGCTACACTTGATCCTAATCCTCTTGTTTCTGGACGTGGAATTAGAATTCTACAAGATGCTGGTATTGAAGTAATTGTAGGAATCTGTGAAAAAGAAGCGAGAAAGATGAATGAAGTCTTTAACAAATATATTATGACAAAACGACCATTTGTAACGGTTAAATCTGGGGTTACATTAGATGGGAAAATTGCTACTTCTGAATCGGATAGTAAGTGGATTACATCTGAAGAAGCAAGACAGGATGTACATCAGATAAGAAATGAAAATGCAGCTATTTTAGTAGGGGCTAATACAGTACAAAAAGATAACCCTTCATTAACAACGCGTATTCCAAATGGAAGAAATCCAATTCGGGTGATAGTAGATTCTACCTTACGGATCTCAATGAAATCAAAAGTTGTTACAGATGGAGAAGCTGCTACCTGGATCTTTACAACCAATAATCATGATGTGGTGAAAAAGCAAGCATTAGAACATGCAGGTGTTAAAGTATTTGTTACTAATGGAGAAAAACATATAAATTTACATGAAATGCTTGATATTCTAGGACAAAAAGGGGTTTCTTCTCTTCTTATTGAAGGTGGAGGAGAGGTGAATGCATCGTTTATTGAAAATAAGTTAATGGATAAACTTGTATTGTATATCGCACCTAAGATTATTGGGGGAAGAATGGCACCTAGCTTTGTAGAGGGTACAGGCATTACTAAAATGCAAGATGCAATTGAATTTAAGGATATATCATTTACCCAAGTTGGAAAGGATTATAAATTTGTTGGTTATCCTGAATGTGGTGAATATGAGGAAGAAGGAAAATAAAATACCACTTATAATTTACAATAAATGAAGTGCAGAAAGGGGCGATGACGGGTGAAGTTTGGGTTTGATATTGATGATACTTTAATTGATTTAAGACAGCATGCTTTTCATTTATATAACAAAAAATTAAACAAAGAAGTAGGATTGGATGTATTTCATTCATTAAAAACAATTGAAATTCATGAAGCATTTGGCATGACTTCGGAAGAAGGTGGTCAGATGTGGAACAGTTTGCTTGATGAAATTTATTATACTTCTTGTTTACCATTTCCGTATGCAGTAGAGACATTGCAAGAATTAGAAAGACAGGGACATGAAGTATATTATATAACTGCGCGACCTAAAGAACATGGAGAGCAAACAAAAAGATGGTTACTGGAAAAGAATTTTCCAGTACATGAGGATCGCTTTTTCTATGGGATGAAAGATGAAGAGAAAATTCACTTTATACAGGAAATACAGCTAGATTATTTCTTTGATGATAAGCCAGCTGTATTAGAAACTTTAATAGGTAAATCGATAAAAGTATATGCAAAAACTACTTCTTATAATCAACATCTTAATATCCCACGTATTACAAGTTGGACAGAATTAGGGGAAATTATAAAGAAAGATATGTTAGGGTTTAACTAGAAAATTGAATAGAGCTAAGACATAGAACTCATAAATTATAACAGTTTAGGTATGTACATTATCCAGAAGGAAATTGACCTTTTCATGAGTAAAAAGATTCTAGTTATTAATTTAATTAAAAAACCACGGAGGCTTTTAAGCTTTCGTGGTTTTTTGATTAATGTCTGGAAAAGAAGAAATACAAGTGTGAAGGAAATTGTGTCATATTTAAGTAATTTATATAAAATATTCATATATGCAAAATTACATATATTTAATGATTGATAATCATCAAATAATGTAACTATAATAATTACACTGATAAGTAACTTACAACAGAAATGGACTGCGAATGCTTAGTCATTCAAGAATCGCATCCGTTACACCGTAAGTTGTAGGACTTGTGGCTTTAGCCGTGGGAGTGTCAATATAGTTATAAATGAAGAAGGAGGAAAATTTCATTGTATTTTGTATATAAAAAATAGAAAAGGAGAAATACAAAATGAAAAGGTTACTTGTTATAGGCATAATGTATACAATGTTTTTCTTAATAGGAAATATAAACTTACATGCTGATGAACGAACAAATATAAAAGAAATTACTAGTATAGAAGAGCCTACTTGGATATTTCAGGCGGGCATAAGTAAAGGGAAATATCATGATAGACAAGATTTAGGGTTTATTTTGCAGAGAAATACGCCATTAAAGGTAAGACAAACGAATCCTAATTTTAAAGCAAAATTAACATTGCGATTATTGTCTAATGACTCAAAAAATGAAAAATCCATACAAGTAGGAAATGAATGGGTTACTATTCAGGGTGATACTTCTTTAGTTCCTTTCATAGATACTCCGTATGGTGAAGAGCGCGCTATACTTGAGTACCAAGTAGGGAATGAAAATGCTACTAAACCTCTTCCAATTTATAATCAACAAGGAAGTGTATCTCATTTTTTTAGTACATGGGATCAATTTGATGGAGAGTATGCATTAATTCAAGGGGAAAGTTTCCAATTATTTGTACCTAAAAAAGATAAAGAGTTAGTAAGATCTTTAAAAGATTTTCAATCTGTGGATGAGTTAATTGCGTATTATGAAGATATTTTTGCAATGTATGATTCAATTATTGGTTTAGATGACTCAACAGTTAAAAATAAAAAAAGTCAAAATCGTTATTTCTTAAAAGCAGATATATCTGGTGCTGGCGGTGCTTATTATGGCGCAAATTGGACAGCGAATAGTACAGATAGTACAAAGATGTGGTTAGATAAACTAAGTTGGGGAACTTTACATGAAATTGCCCATGGATACCAAGCTGGTTTTGATAATCAGGGAATATTTACAGGAGAAGTTTCTAATAATCTATTTGGTGTTCAATATCAATATAGTAAATATGGCAAAAAAGCAGATCGAATTGGTTGGTTGTTTAATTTTGGGAAAAAGGAACAGGTAGAACGGAATTTATACAATGCTTTAATGAAAGAAAATAAAAATTATGATGACTTAGATTTACGACAAAAGCTTATTGTTTTAACGATGGCGAAACAAAAAGCTGGCGATGAAGCTTTTGCGAAAATGTATCAAGGTTATCGAAAAATAGTTAGCGATGCTACTTTCAAAAAAGGTGACCATTCTTTACCAGATTTAATGAATCAGTATTATAGTGAGAATGGACAAGTTGATTTTACACCTGTCTTTGAAAGATGGGGCTTTAAACTTAAGAATAAACAAATAGAGATGAATAGGGCGAAAGGTTATCCAGCTGTTACTTCTTTAGCTTATATAGTGCCTGAATCACAATTAGCCAAAGCAAGAGCACTAGTTGATCCTGAGATTCTTATAAACTCTAACTTTGAAATAGTTACAAATCAGCAAATTGCTTCACTTGGGCTAAAAGGGAATTTGCATATCCATTTAAATACAAATGAAATAGATACATTGAAAGGAGGGAAAATTAAATTAAAAGAAGGGAACACAGTTATTCAAGAGAAAACAATCGAAACACCAGATATCAATTTACAAGACGTACCAAATGGGGTTTATACAGTTGAGATTTCAGGTGGAAGAACGGATAGTATGTATCATTTCAGTTCGTATTATGCCTATGTAAAAGAAAAAGATAATAGTCTAACTATTGATGTTAATGAAATGAAAGTGAGCAAGTTGGTAAATCAAACGATCCAATTCCTAGGGTTAGGAGATGACCAATTCGCTGAATTAAATACGGATTTAGAGCGAAATCTAGCTGTGTTTACGGTTACTACTAAAACACCTCATAGCTATTATGCAGGTGAAAAATACGCCTCAATAGAGGTGTTTAATGATAAAGATGAAAATATTTACATGAAGGAAATAGAAGGAACAAATGTAACGATTGTAAAAGATACTATTCCACTAAAAGAAGGATATAGAATTAAAATCTATCATGATGAAATAAAAAAACGATTAACTAGTAGAGCTACTATTATTAATCCTATGAATAAAACGAATGAATTTATAATGACAAAATGGGGATTGAAAAATACTCATTTGCAAAATAATCCAGAAGAAAATCTTATGCAAAGAATTGATGAAGAAATGGAAGCAATTATAAGTAATTCTGTTTTAAAAGAGATACCAATGCAAAAATTAGAAATGAAAAAGAATGTATGGATGGCAATAAATATGTTATCAGAACCACAAAAAATAACTTATATGAATAAATATAAAGATAGTTTATATAATCAGTAATTTTTGAAAAATGAATTGAAGATAAAAGTAACGACGCAATCTATCTATATTATGGGGAATCACAATTCATACACAGTAGATAAGCAAAGATAGTTTGAAATATCTATGACTACAATTCCAAAAAATATTTATTTAACTTAATAATAAGATTATAAAGGAGTAAGAATATGAAGCATTTCGTAAAGGCAGGCTTAACTACAGGAGTGGCGTTATCGATGATTATGCCTTATGCAGGAGTACATGCGGCAACAGAAGAGTTAAAAGTGGAAACAAAGGAAGATACGTTTCGAACAGGCAATTTAACAGCACCTTCTCAAAATTCGGCAGAAAATGTAGCAAAGGATGCGCTAAAAGGAAAAACAGAACAAGCATTATCATCAAAGCAAGTTAATACTGAATCCAAAGTTAATTATAATGTTACGCAAAGTCGTAAATCTTATGATGGTACTACTTTGGTACGTCTTCAACAAACATATGAAGGACGGGATATATACGGATATCAATTAACAGCACATATTAATGATGATGGTGTACTTACGAGTGTTTCAGGGGATAGCGCTCAAGATCTACAACAACAGGAAGATTTGAAACATCCTATTACTCTATCAGAAGAAGATGCGAAGAAACAGCTCTTTAACATCTATGGGAATAATCTCACATTTGTTGAAGAACCAGAAATTAAACAAGTAGTATATGTAGATGAAAATACAGGTAAAGCTACAAACGCATATCAAATTACTTTTAGTGCATCTACACCTGAATATGTATCTGGTACAGTATTAATTGATGCTTTTGGTGGGAATCTATTAAAAGAACTTGTTCAAAAATTGGGTATACAAGTAGATAGTAGTATTGTCCAATCCGCGACATCAAATAAATTACAAGATCCTTCAAAATTAACAGGCACAGGAAAAGATGACTTAGGTATTAATCGTACGTTTGGAATTACACAACGAAGTGATGGAACGTACATTCTTGCAGATTATTCTCGTGGTAAGGGAATTGAAACGTATACTGCTAATTATAAAGATTATAACAATTATAGAAGAAATGTATGGGGATATCTGGATGATTTAGTAACAAGTAATTCTACAAATTTTACAGACCCTAAAGCAGTTAGTGCACATTATTTAGCAACTAAAGTATATGATTTTTATCAAGAAAAATATGGCCGTAACAGCTTTGATAATAATGGACAAAAAGTAATTTCTGTAGTTCATGGTTGGAACACAAATGGTACGAATAAAGGAAATCCTAAGCAATGGTTTAATGCATTTAGTAATGGGGCTATGCTGGTATATGGAGATCCAATTGTTAGAGCATTTGATGTGGCAGGACATGAGTTTACACATGCTGTTACAAGAAATGAGTCTGGACTTGAGTACGCAGGAGAAGCTGGTGCGATTAATGAGGCTTTATCTGATATTTTAGGGGTAGCAGTTGAGAAGTATGCCAATAACGGAAAGTTCAATTGGACAATGGGCGAACAATCTGGTCGTATATTTAGAGATATGAAAAACCCATCATCAATCTCTTCTAGATATCCAGAGGATTATAGACATTATAATAACTTACCTATTGATGCTGACCACGATCATGGTGGTGTACACACGAACTCTAGCATTATTAATAAAGTAGCTTATTTAATTGCTAGTGGTGGAAATCATAATGGAGTAAATGTACAAGGCATTGGGGAAGATAAAATGTTTGATATTTTTTATTATGCAAATACGGATGAATTAAATATGACTTCTGATTTTAAAGAATTAAAGGAAGCTTGTATCCGTGTAGCGACTAACTTATATGGTAAAAACTCATCAGAAGTACAAGCTGTTCAACAAGCTTTTAAAGCGGCGTATATTTAATAGTATTACAATGAACTTTATCATTTTAGCCAAGAAGACTCCTTCCTCAAGGAACGCAAAGTGAGTAGGTGGGAGATGAATTGGCTTCGAACAAGGGATGGCAGGAAGCCATCCTAATTGTTCGACATACATAAAGTGTTACTTCACTATTTATCGAATGTATGTTTGGTGTATAATGGTCATATACCGAAATGGAGGTGAATCAAATGATAATTAATAAATCCTTTAAGTTTCGTATCTATCCAAATCAAGCACAAACAATTCTAATTAATAAAACAATAGGTTGTTCTCGCTTTGTATTCAATCATTTCCTATCCCTATGGGATCACGCATATAAAGAAACTGGAAAAGGTTTAACATATGGTACATGCTCTGCCAAACTTCCTGCCATGAAGAAAGAGTTTGTTTGGCTCAAAGAAGTGGATAGTATTGCGATTCAGTCGTCTGTTCGCAACCTTGCGGATGCGTATACACGATTTTTCAAAAAACAAAATAGTGCCCCCCGTTTCAAATCCAAGAAAAATAACGTACAATCTTATACCACAAAACAAACAAATGAAAACATTGCCATTGTAGGAAACAAAATAAAATTGCCAAAACTAGGTCTTGTTCGATTTGCCAAAAGTCGTGAAATAACGGGACGTATTGTAAATGCTACAGTTAGACGAAACCCTTCTGGTAGATATTTTGTGTCACTATTAGTTGAAACAGAAGTACAAGAACTTCCGAAAACACATTCTTACATAGGAATAGATGTAGGACTAAAAGATTTCGCTATTTTGTCAGATGGAAAACCCTATGAAAATCCGAAGTTTTTCCGATCATTAGAAGATAAGTTGGCGAAAGCACAGCGTGTCCTTTCTAGAAGAATGAAAGGATCTTTTCGTTGGAATAAACAACGAGTAAAAGTAGCTAGAATTCATGAATACATATCAAATGCTAGAAAAGATTACTTAGATAAAATCTCAACTGAAATCATCAAAAACCACGATGTTATCGGTATAGAGGATTTGCAAATATCGAATATGTTAAAAAATCGTAAGTTAGCAAAAGCAATTAGTGAAGTATCTTGGTCACAGTTTCGAACTATGTTGGAATATAAAGCAAAATGGTATGGCAAACAAGTCATTGTCGTATCGAAAACATTTGCTTCCAGCCAACTATGTTCTTGTTGTGGATATCAAAATAAAGACGTTAAAAATCTAAACCTACGTGAATGGGACTGTCCTTCTTGTTGTACCCACCATGATAGGGATATTAACGCAAGTATCAATTTAAAGAATGAAGCGATAAGGCTTCTAACCGCAAGGACTGCGGGGTTAGCCTAATCAATTAGAGTTCGATAGAACTCTTTACTTAGGAATCCCTCACTTCTAAACGAAGTGAAAGTGGGGGTAGTTCAATTTCTTGGTAGTAATCTAAAACAGCCTATTAATACTTTTAAGAATTCTTAAAATAAAGAAATGTACATTTCATTTGGAGATGTACATTTTCTCGTTTGGGGGAAAAATTTATCATCTTAGCCAAGAAGACTCATTCCTCAAGGAATGCGATGTGAGTAGTGGGAGATGAAATGACTTCGAACAAGGGATGGCAAGGAGCCATCTTAATTGTTCGACATACATAAAGTGTTACTTCACTATTCACGGAATGTGCGTTCGATATGTAATGGTTATATACTAAAATGGAGGTGAATCAAATGATGATTAATAAAGCCTATAATTTTCGTATCTATCCAAATCAAGCACAAGCAATTTTAATCAACAAAAATCAGCATCAGACTATCAAAAAAATATTGCAAAAATAGTTATGATTATAGTGATTTTGGTTTTTATGAATATACATAAGAACAATAGTTGTCATTATTTTCCGAAGAATTATCCTGATATATGTCTCCGATTCACTTGATCAGTTCGCTATATAAATCTTACTTTTTGAATCTTGATTTTAGTATTGATTGTTATGTGTTAATAAAAAGTTAAATATTTCTGCACAACTTCTGCACAAATCTAGGTGGTTTCTGTGTCATGATATATCAGTCAAGTGAAACTTTTCACATACAGGGTAGGATACATATTCACTATAGTTCCTGCGTAACTTACGCATACCCGAAACGATTTACTCTCTTGTTATACTTTTACATCAAAGCCCACATCACACTACAAAGCATAACAAGAAGGGGACAGGAATAACCAAATGATTAAACACCTAAAAAACTTAAAAATGAACAAAAACAGTCTAGGAGCTGTTGCATTAGCAGCTGGAATTATTGGCACGACACTTATTCCTCAAAACGTATACGCGCATGGTTTTGTTGAAAAACCTGGTAGCCGTTCCGCGTTATGTAGCCAAACTTACGGCGCCCTAAATGCAAACTGTGGAAGCATTATGTACGAACCACAAAGTTTAGAAGCTCCAAAAGGATTTCCGCAAGCCGGCCCAGTTGATGGACAAATTGCTTCTGCAGGCGGCAAATTTGGTGGTATTTTAGATCAACAAACGGTAGATCGTTGGTTTAAAAATACAATTACTGGCGGGGAAAATACGTTTACTTGGAAGTTTACAGCGCCACACTTAACAAGCAAATGGCATTATTACATTACCAAAAAAGAATGGAATCCAAATAAAGCGTTAACAAGAGCAGACTTTGAGCCAATTGGTACTGTACAACATGATGGTTCTTCAGCTTCAAATAATGTAGCGCACAAAATCAATGTACCTACTGATCGTAATGGATATCATGTGATTTTAGCCGTATGGGATGTAGCGGATACTGTGAATGCGTTCTATAATGTTATTGATGTGAATCTGATTAATGATGTGAAACCAGACACAGAGGCACCAAGTATTCCGAATGGCCTTCAAGCTCAAAAAGTAACAGCAAATAGTATTGAACTAACATGGAACGCTTCTACGGATAATGTGGGGGTAAAAGGATATCAAGTATTCCGTAATGGAGAGCTGATTGATACTGTACCAGGCACTCACTTTATTAATAAACAATTAGAACCAAGTATGGAATACACTTATACTGTAAAAGCAATTGACGCAGCTGGAAATGTATCAAAAGAAAGTGAAGCGCTTACAGTGAAGACGACTTTTGAGGCTCCTGATACAGAAGCACCAACACAACCTAAAGGATTACATAGTATGGGAACGACAGCATCAAGTGTTGATTTAATGTGGAGTCCATCTGACGATAATATTGGTGTAGACCATTACGATATTTATAGAGAAACAGAAGGATTAATGAAAAAGATTGCAACATCCACTAAGACTTCTTATATGGATAAAAACTTAGTTGCTAATACTACTTATAAATATGTAGTGAAGGCGGTTGATGTAGCTGGAAATGAATCTGCACAGAGTGATACATTCACAATTACTACAAAAACTGAAAACGCTCCATATGAAGCATGGGATGCAAAGAAAGCATATAAAAAGGGAGATAGAGTTCTACACGAGGGAAAAGTGTATGAAGCAGTCCAGAATTATCAAGGAAATGGGGATCCAAACTGGATTTATGCTTTATCACTATGGAAAACAGTGTAAGCTTTACCTGAATATAAACTAAGAGATAATTGGCTTTGATGTAATAAGAAAACTTTGAGAAATCACTTTGCTCTTTATAAAAAAGACGACGTATTCAGCGTCGTCTTTTTTATCTATTATATGTTTTAGAATGTTACTAGGTAAAATGAAGCATAAATTATTTCCTACCTACGTTGCTATACTATTGAACTGTTTTTTAATAAGTCCAAAATTCAACTTGGAGAATTCAAGTACTCATAAAGGATACTGAGCTAACTGTTCACCCCAAGGTGATAATTCAGTCTCAATAAATCCTGCTTTTTTATATACAAATTTAGCTGTAAGGTTTTCAGGAGCATATCCAATCATGATTAAAGAAATATTTGTGTGATTATTTCGTCTTATCTCATCAATAACCAGATATATAGCTTGTTTACCTATACCTTTCCCTTGAAATCTTTCATCAATCATAAGTCTATAAATCCAATAATTATTATCATCAGGATCAATCCCAAACATAGTAAATCCTATCATTTTTTCATCAAGATAAATACCTTTTGCATAGAAATTATCTAAAAATTGAACTTCTGCGATCGAATAGAGGTTGGATGCAATAAATGTTTGTTGTTCTTCTTTAACAGACAGTCTAATTGCTTCTTTCCAATTACTTTTGTCAATAGGTTTTAAATATAACTTCTTCAATTTTATACTCTCCTTCTAATATTGAAGAGGAACACGTAGTTTATAGGCTAGTGAAACGTTATCCTCTTGTTTTTTTGCCCAATCATATAAGAATATTTACTCATCGACAACGCCTCCTTAAAGGTACAATTAAAAACACGTTATTATATTCAATATAATTATATTCTTTCTCTATAAATTCTTTTCCTGTTGAACAAATCCTATTTCTTTAGCCAATTAATTCAATGTATATGATAACACATGCCTATAGAATTTCTTTGCATACAATTCTATTTCACTTTGAATAGAGAATGATGTTTTTTCTTTTTAGGGAAGAATATGATTCTTAACTTGATAGCTTCGCCATCAACCTATTATTCTAGGGCCTTCTTTTCTATTTACTTATATTTTCATTGTTACCGAAATTTGCTCCATTAGAGGTTTGTTTATATCCCAGGTTGCCTCTTGTGAAAATAAGAATAAGCAAAGCAATAAACCCCAATCCTATCACTACAAATATATCTGTATTCTTTAAAACAGCGTTGGTGGAATGAGTTTGTGCCAAGCTAAACGTATTTACACTCGCATGAACCAGCATGACAATAAATAAGTTACCGTGATTACAGTTATAGACCCAAGTGAGAATGATTGAGATCGGCAAACACAGTAAAATAAAAATTGGCAAGTGAATATATAGGAGAGAAAGGTCAGAACCCGGCCCACCTCTTTGTGCACCCGTTAAGAAATGTGGAAGATGCCAAAAAGCCCACAAAACACTAAGTAGTAATGTAGCTTTTAACGGTCCAAATTTTGATTGTAATCTAGGCAGAGCGAAACCACGCCATCCAATTTCCTCCGGTAAAGGTCCACCGAGAAAGAAAATTGCTACAAAAGAGATGAGATAGGTTATAAAAAATTCAGAATTAAGGTCACGGAAAGTAGGTATTTCTCCATTTACTATCACCATACCTAAAAACATTGCAGCGGGAATAACGATAAGAGTAAACAAGAACCACTTCAAACCGACTTTAGTGGATAGAATGCTTTTTCTAACTTTTTTCCATGCCTCTTTGCCTTCCAGAGTTCGAAACATGATATACGCTGCTAACATAGGGCCTACAAATGCATTGGCAAAAAAGAAGATATCAAATGCCTTTGTTTTAGGAAAAACACCCCATTGAGATAAGATGAATGGAATTAATACAACCCAAGAGAATAAATATGCCATCACAAAAAATGAAGTTAACGGATAGGATTCCAAATACCCTCTCAGACCTGTCGATGAGTTTTTTGATTTTGTTAAATGTTTCAACACAATCACCTCTCCATTTATAAAATACCGTATATGTGCTAATTCTACATATTTTCATACAGAACCTTTTTGACGGAATAGAGTTAAGTTTTTGTAAGAAAGGAGCGATATATTACCAAAGAAATGTAGAAATTTCTATAACAGTTTCCTTCATTTCCGTGTCTACCTTCAATGCATCTGGGGGAGTATCCCATGCCTATCAAATTAGGTAAGAACATAGACAAAATGAACTTCGTCTATTAGAACTAAAATATTCTTAATGTAGAGGTACACTCTTACAAATGTGGTTATTAGTGCTTCACTAACATGATTCGTTGAATCCTAAAAATATAGAAGCATACTAGATTATGATGTTTTCTGTAACAAATATAGTTAAAAGTTTTTAGGTTTAGAGAGAGTTATAGAGGGTATACATACATTATAAAGATTTGATTGGAGATAAATTTTATGGCGAATTAGTCTATAAAACTTTCATTCTTACTTTAAATAAAAAGGGGGAGTATATATGAGTAAAAAGTTAATGAATAAGAGGATTCTATTTATTTTGTAAACGAGGGGCGTGTGAAAAATGAAAAATATGAAACGTAAGCTAGGAACCTTTGCGCTTACAATGACTGGGATTGGTTCGATTTTAGGGTCTGGCTGGTTATTTGGTGCATGGAAGGCTGCAAAAATATCAGGGGGAGCCGCTATCCTTTCTTGGATTTTAGGAATGATTGTAATATTATTTATTGCTTTACCATATAGCGAGTTAGGAGCCATGATTCCAGAGGCTGGCGGAATGGTGAAATATACCCAATACTCACATGGAGATTTCGTAGGATTTATTGCTGCATGGGCTAATTGGATCGCCATCGTCTCAGTTATTCCGGTTGAAGCTATAGCCTCAATACAATATATGAGCTCATGGCCTTGGGAGTGGGCAAGTTGGGCCAAAGATTTAGTGGATAATGGTATGCTGACTTCAAAAGGTCTTGCAGCTGCTTCTTTACTTATAATCATATATTTCTTTTTAAATTATTGGACGGTTAGTCTATTTGCAAAAGTAAATTCCTTAATTACTATATTTAAAATTCTAATTCCTGGTCTTACAATTGGTGCATTGCTATTTGTTGGATTTCATGGAGAGAACTTTACTAGTCATCAGGACTTTCATGTATCTAATTGGTCAAATGTATTAACTGCTATGGCAACATCTGGTGTTATTTTTGCATTCAATGGTTTTCAAAGCCCAATTAATATGGCTGGTGAAGCAAAGAACCCAGGGAAATCTATTCCTCGGGCAGTTGTAGGATCCATTTTAATTGCAACTGTAATATATGTATTATTACAAATTGCTTTTATCGGCGCTGTAAATCCTAATATAATAATTAATGGATGGTCGAATTTAAATTTCAATTCACCATTTGCTGATTTAGCGATAGCACTAAATATTAATTGGTTAGTTATTATATTATATTTAGATGCTTTTGTATCTCCTTCTGGTACAGGTACTACTTATATGGCAACCACATCACGCATGCTTTACGGAATGGAGAAGAATGGTTATTTCCCTAAAGTTTTTGGGAAATTACATCCTATATATGGTGTGCCTAGATTTGCCATGATGTTTAATTTAATGATTTGTTTTGTTTTTTTATTTTTATTTAAAGGATGGGGTGTTTTAGCTGAAGTTATTTCAGTAGCTACATTAATTTCATATGTTACTGGACCTATAACAGTAATGACTCTGAGAAAAACTGCACCTAATTTTCATCGTCCTTTCTATATAAAAGGATTGAACATTATCGCACCATTAGGGTTCATTTTTGCATCATTAACATTATATTGGGCAAGATGGCCATTAACAGGAGAAGTAATGTTTATTATACTTATGGGCTTACCTATATATTTTTATTATCAATTAAAAAGAAAATGGGTTGGATTTAAGAAGAATTTTTTAGCTGGATTATGGATTGTGGGGTATTTATTATTTATGATTTGTATATCATATATTGGAAGTGAAAGATTTGGTGGGTTAAATATTATAACTTATGGATGGGATATGGTACTTATTTCAATTGTTTCATTTCTATTTTATAGATGGGCTATAAATAGCGGATTTAAAACAAAAGATCTAAAAGTAGCTCAGAAAATTAATGAGGGAATTAGTTAAATAATATACATAAATTAGAAAAATGGATTTGTTACAGAATGCAATAATCAAAAAATGAGTGGTACATGCCTATTTATTCGAGGGGAGTAAAGGAATCAGAAGATATGCATGTGCTTTATTACCTGTAAAACATAATTATATATGCAAAAATGGGAAGCTTTGGTTTTTATCGATTTGAAATTTGTTTTTAGCGTTTTGGAGATAACAGTTGTAATAAGTCATTATAAAATTGAAAAAACGAAGTTTGGTTGTTACAAACTTCGTTTTCGTTCATATCTTTCTATTCTTTTAAAAATTCTCCCATTATCTCCATTACGTCCTCTGAATCACTTACTTTATCTTTTGAAAAACGCCATTGTTCTTTTCCGTATCTCTCCATCTCAACCTTTATTACTTTTTCTTTATCTGAAACTTTTGCTTCTGGCAAAATAGATATGAAGTAACTAAACGATTGGCTAAATAATTTGGACTGTTCGATTCCTGGAGTTTCTTTTAGCAATCTTTCATTTTCCTTATTTAATTTTGGTTGCAATTCACTTAATAATAATGGTTTCACTTTTAATTCTACTTCAACTTTATCTTCCTCAGGAGAAGAACCTACTGATTTTACTTTAAATGTAACTTTTTCCTGAAGTACAGATTTCAACTTTTTGTAATAACTTTCAAATTCCTGATCACTAATTCCATTATGCGTACTGGACATTGCGTCTTTTTTAAATTCTTGTTGTATATTTTGAGTAAATTGTTTTCCGTCTTCACCGGATAATGTATTAATTTTGTCTATATCTTTATCATAATAAACAGCATTTATATAGGCTTTTAGAACTTCAGCTGGTTTGTTTAAGTCTTTTGTATTCTTTTCTATTTCTTGCGTATCAATTTTGAAAGAAACTTTTTCTGTTTCCTCGTCTCTTTTTTTTGTTTCTTCATTGGAATAAACGAGCTCATATGATGAGGCTTTATTCACTTCATAGTAGAGAATCCCCGATGTTTTTTTACCAGGTTCTAATTCTATTAAACGTAATTTATCTG